>CEUC01053916.1_pt1 | contig 11323 bp, 9 predicted proteins | sample 356471 | NCBI WGS metagenome assembly CEUC01 (sample SAMEA2623295, study PRJEB7988) | marine metagenome | biome: marine biome (ENVO:00000447); feature: deep chlorophyll maximum layer (ENVO:xxxxxxxx); material: "saline water (ENVO:00002010), including plankton (ENVO:xxxxxxxx)" | depth 40 m | reverse complement strand
CGGATGATTGGCGCTGAGCATGTCAAGCCTGGATCCATTGTTGTGGATGTTGGTATTCATCGCCTTCCTCCAGACCCTGCACAAGGCCCGGATGCCAAGAGCAGGCTTTGTGGAGATTTACGTGCAGAAGAAGTTGAGCCTTTAGCTAGTGCACTAACCCCAGTCCCTGGTGGTGTAGGGCCGATGACCGTGGCCATGCTCTTGGTGAATACCGTGGCGAGATGGCAGCAGCATTGCGGTTTGCCTTTGAGCCTTAGAGATTTACTCCCCTGAGTCTGGTTGGCCTGAGAGAATGCCGTTAACAAGACAATGTTCATGGCGGCGGCGGTCAGCACCTCCTTCGACTTTTCCTCTTATTTGGTTGAGTCCAAAGCACGCGTTGAAGCGGCCCTAGATGAGTCGCTTGGTCCTGAGCGACCAGAGCAATTAAGGGAGGCCATGCGTTATTCCCTTCTCGCTGGAGGCAAGCGATTACGACCCATCCTTTGCTTAGCAGCTTGTGAACTGGCTGGAGGTGATTCTGAGCAGGCTCTATCGACGGCAGTGGCTCTTGAGATGATTCACACCATGTCGTTGATCCATGACGACTTGCCAGCCATGGATAACGACGACTTGCGCCGTGGTCGTCCCACTAACCACAAGGTCTACGGAGATGCGGTTGCCATTCTCGCGGGAGATGCCCTACTCACCCGTTCCTTCGAGATGGTTGCTTTGCGCAGTCCTGGCGTAGCACCTGAGCGGCTGTTGAAGGTTGTTGGAGAGCTTTCGGTTGTTGCTGGTGCCCCAGGCTTGGTGGGTGGACAGGTTGTCGATCTGGAGTGTGAGGGTAAGCAGGTAGATCTGGATACCTTGGAGTTCATTCACCTCCATAAAACCGGGGCCTTGCTCAGTGCCTGTGTGATCTGCGGAGCTTTGATCGGTGGTGCTGAAGAGGATTTGATCGATGCGCTGCGCATCTACGCCAGAGGTATAGGTTTGGCTTTTCAGATCATTGACGACATCCTTGATGTAACTGCCAGTAGTGATGTCCTTGGCAAGACCGCTGGCAAGGATTTAATCGCCGATAAAACTACTTATCCCAAATTATTGGGCTTGGAGGAATCTCGTCGGCGCGCAGAACTGCTTGTTAGCGAAGCAAAGGCAGCGCTAGAGCCATGGACAGCCTCCGCTGCACCCTTGTTGGCATTGGCCGATTACATCACCAGCCGCGACCGATGACTTTTAGCGACTCTTCCCCATCTGCGTGGCTGGGGCTTTTCGATAATGCGGTGCTGGCTTGGGGGCTTGCAGCTTGTGGTCTGGCTCAGCTTTCGAAGCTGATTGTGGAGTTAATCCTTTATCGTCGCTGGCGACCTGCAGTTCTTCTTGAAACCGGTGGCATGCCCTCGAGTCATTCGGCCCTGGTAACTGGTACAGCAGCAGGTGTGGGATGGGAGATGGGTTTTGATCACTCAGGATTTGCTTTGGCAGCCACCGTGGCTTTTGTGGTCATGTATGACGCCAGCGGGATTAGGCGTGCTGCGGGATTCACCGCGGCAAGGGTCAATCTTCTGCCTGCTGATACTTGGCCCACGCCACCACAAAAGCAGCTTAAAGAAAGTCTTGGTCATAGTCGCTGGGAGGTGTTGGTTGGCAGCCTCGTCGGCCCTGCTGTGGCTTTGCCGGGATTGGTTTTTGTGGGTTCCCCGCTCCATCTCGCTCAGTTGTTGGGCATGACTTTGGGGTGAGGCAGTCTTCTTTTGAGCCAACGTCTGCAGAGCTCACCTCAGATCAGCAGCTGGCTGCCGAAGCATTCAGTTCTTGGTTGGATGATGGCAATCATGGCAATCCATTTGTATTGAGTGGTTTTGCCGGTAGTGGCAAGACGTTCCTTTCAATGCGGTTGCTGCGCCAGGTTGAAACCTCTGGCTTGTGTTGGACAGTGGTTGCCCCAACTCACAAGGCTGTTGGGGTACTTCGTCAGGCTCTTGATCTAGAAGGCCTTAGGCCCACTTGGTATCCCTCCACGATTCACCGATTGCTTCGACTCAAATTGAAGCGACAGGGCGACCTTGAGGTGTGCGAGGCAACAGAGCAAACGGCTCAGTCTCTTGAGCAACTAGGCCTTGTTCTGATCGATGAGGCCTCGATGATCGATAGCACCCTGTTGGGTATTGCCCTTCAGTGCGCACACCCCTTTCGAACACGTCTCGTTTTTGTAGGCGATCCTGCCCAGTTGCCGCCTATTAGCGAGGCTCAAAGCCCAGTCTTCTCGATGCAAAGAGCTTGTTCGGCCACATTGCAGCAGGTAGTTCGTCATCAGGGCCCTGTGTTGCAACTGGCCAGGAGTCTTCGCGATGGGAGTTTGCCCTGCAAAACTCCACCTTGCCTTCCTTTGATAGAGGATGAGCGAGGCCGGGTGGGATGTCTTGATCAGAACAGCTGGCTGAAGCGAGCTCAGGCTGCTTTGCGGTTGGCGGCGGCTGACGATAGCCCTGATGCAGCAAGGATTCTTTGCTACACAAATCGCACTCTGGAGCGCTTGGTCCCCCTTGCTCGTCGTGCGATCCATGGCGACATGGCTGATCAGTTGCCGGTGTTGCCTGGTGAGGTGTTAATCAGTCGAACGGCTGTGATGGCGCCTGCCTCTCGTGATGGGGCAGAGACCGGCGAGGAACCGGACATGGTGCTGGGATCAAATCGTGAGCTTGTCGTGCAGGATGTCACACCTGAACGCTGTGAATTGGCGGAATTTGGTTTGACTGGGCAGAGTGACTCGGTGGTACCGGTCATCGATACCTTGGTTGCCCAGGTTCGTGCCGGTGAACTTGAGCTTTCGCTGCGCCTATTGCCGCCTGTTGGTACAGAGGCCAGACAGTTGCTAGACGGCACCTTACAAAGGTTGAGGGCTCAGGCGAAGGAGGCGGGGAAAAGCGATGGTCGTTCCTTTTGGCGGCGGTTCTTTTTGGTTCGGGATGCCTTCGCGTCTCTTGGGCCTGCAGCGGTTCTCACCGTTCATCGAAGTCAGGGGAGCAGTTTTGGGGAGGTGTTTGTAGCTTCAGATGTCTTCTGGCCTAAAGACCTCACCTTGCGGCGACAGCTTGTTTATGTAGCCGTGAGTCGCGCACGTACGGGGGTATGGCTTGTCGGCCAGCAACAAGGTTCATCACTAGAGGCTTGCTGGCAGCAGCAGTTCAGATCACCATCAGACCACTGATCCCTTGCCAGCCCAGATAGGCGCCCAGGCTCAGACTCACTCCACTTACCATCAGTTCACCTTTGGCAAAGAGAAGCTGTTTGCCCTGCTGAAGCACTGGCAGGACATGTTTTTTGCCAATCAATACTGCTATTAGGGGTGTGAGCAGCAATAGGCTTGAGCCCAGCGTGAATGCCATGGTGCCAACGACCTCCTGCCAGACGGGCAGGCTGGCGGCCAGCACTATTCCTGCAGACTTGGCAAATAGAAAAAGGTCGTCTGGGCTGGCGATCTCGATAAGAGCACCCAGGCCGATCAATAGCGGTAATGGCAAATTCACAAATCGTTCGATTGTGTGGGTCCATGCCGGTTGTTCGTCGCCATCGGCAAAGGACCGCAAGAGTTCCTTTAAACCCAGGGCGATCAAGGCCCCTCCTGCGAGTAGGTCGAGAGCAGTTCGATGATGTGAACCATGCGTCATGTCCAGTACCAGGCTGTGTCCCAATGTCAGCAACAGGGTTACGGTGGCCAAGGTGGTCACGACCCATCCAGCCACGAACCAGCTGCCACGTTGAAGCGGATTAGGTCCAAGCAGCAACAGCAGTAGTAGGCCAATGTGCAAGGGGGAGAGTCCTAATCCGGTGCCGTAGGCCAGTAGTTCTGCCCAGAGGGTTGTATCAGCCATTGAGTTGATCAGGTGAGCCTTCTGATTTTCGCTGACGATCAACTTTGAATATTGGAGCAATACTCCTTAGTTGCTCGCTTTAGGACTTGCCTGGGGTGGGAGATCCTTTAGCGGCTTGCATGTTGGTGGGCTGCCTGCCAACCTTTGATTTGTATAGCGTCTCTGGACATACTTGCCTTGGTGCCAAAGCATTCCCAATGCAGCTTGTAAATATTTTCTCGAATCCTTTTAATTAGTTGTTATTTGGAAAAACAAAGAGCCTCCTCACTTCTGGCTTTGATGGGGCTCTTTGCGGTTGATACATAATCGAGATATCCCCTTCGATACGCCTGATCACAACACTAATTCAAGCTTAGTAATCTCAATGTGATTGATGCTTTGCCTGAATGTGCATCGGTGGGCAAAGCTGCCAATCAGCTGTTGCCAACTTCTGTAACTTAATCAAGAGTGTTTCCATGATGAGATTTTGCTTGAACTGATGAGGTGGTAATGCAAATTGTGATTTGAACTCTCTATAGAGGTGAAGTAATTAGCCAGTTTCGCATGTCTCTGCTAATGGCGGTCAACAGCAAAACTTATTTAATAATTGGTTTCTAGTGATCGCTATTGCAATAGTAGTCGTGCTTTTCCCTGCCACTAACTATGAGGTTTTGCCTAGATCTCTTTTGCCTACAATGACGAGAAACGCATGGCCACAGAGAGTTAGTGCTCCACAAATCGGCGTCGCATGAATCATTATTTAATTAGCGAGATGATAAACATACGGCTCTTTTCGCTAATAGCCTATGTGCTGATTTAGGCACCTGCCTCTGGCATCCTTGTGTATCGATTCTCAGCTAGTAAGGATCACTTTGTGCTTTGCCAGGTATTGCTTATGGTTGCATGCCTTATAGGTTTTGTTGCTCCTCGTTGGATTGTAGGGCCTATTTATGGATGATTCTCTTTAGGAAAATTTGTGAGGCTTGGCTTACTTCAATTGAACTTAAATGCAACCCGCTTGGTTTCTCTGCCTGCAGTTGTAGCTTTTGATTCATCGATGTGATCCATATCGGCTGTTAAAAGGCAGTGTCCTGAGTTATGAAGGTTCGATAGAAGGAATTGAGGAGTTCAATTTCTATGCAAATAGATCGCAGGGTTAGAGCTATTGATGCACTAGCTGACTTCGAAGTTAGAAGGCATGCACGCCTTGCTAAAGCCTTGGTGTTGGCCTTAAAGAAGAAGTCAATGGTCAAGCGTTCAGGAAGGAAGTGGGATTGCTTTGATGGTTCTTTTCAAGCCTGAACAGTTTGCTGTTTTTGGCATCAAGGCAGGTCAGGCTGATCAGGGTTTTCATGCGCTTGCTTGATACTGATTGCTAATGGGCATATGCGGATTGGTGCCTGTTAGGAAGCGGTTGCTTCTTGTGTTGCTTCAGCTTCGAGTGCCGCTCGCCAGCGGTGGGAGATCATTGAACAGCTCGCCCAGTGGAGGTGCACCCAGCTGGCATGCAGTGTTCTATGGCTCCACCCTTCAGGATGTTGCTGTAACCGCCAACCTTCAACTTGCCATGGCGGCTTTGGCTTATTGATTTCTCGTTTGCAATCAGTATGGTTGTTTGAATGATCGGCAGTGCTTGTTCGGTGAAGCTCCCAGCGGTGGAATTCATGGCCCATCAGCTGATCACCGTTGCGTACAACAAGACTGTCTTCTTTGACGTGAAGGCTGCGATAACCGACTTGCAAAGTGCCTTTCTTGGCATGAAAAGGCAACAGTCCTGTCATTGGATGAGCTTGTCCCTCAAGATCTGTGAGGCTTTGCCCGAGGAGCAGCATGCCGCCACATTCGGCATAAATCGGGCGTCGTCCATACCAGGCCCTTAGCTCTGCCATGCTGCGATTGCATTGACTAAGGCGTGCTGCATATTGTTCGGGGAAACCGCCAGGGAGGATCACTCCTTCCGCCTGTGCAGGTAAAGGCTCATCATTCAAAGGTCTCCAAGGGAGTACTGGCATCCCAAGGATTTCAAGGCATTCTTTGGTCTCCGGATAGCGAAAGTGAAAGGCTTCGTCTTGGGCTACGGCTACGGGGCGGGGTTGGAGCGGTGGTTTTCTCTTCTTTTCTTCATTCAAAAGAGCATCGATTGGATTTCTGGTCCAGGCTGGTGCTTGGAGCAAAGTTTTGAAGCTTTTAAGATCTAAATGAGTTTCAGCGAGGTGGCTCCATGCTTTCAGTCGAGCTTCTAGTCGCTCAAGTTCATGGGCTGGGGCAAGGCCAAGATGCCTGCTGGGCAAGCTGAGTTCGGGCTGCCGGGGTAAGCAACCCAGCACTTTTATGCCAATGCTGCTGAGCACCTCCTTTAGCAATTCTTTGTGACGGTTGCTATTGACCCTGTTCAACACCACGCCTGCCAACTTCAGTTGCCGATCATGGTCACGGAAGCCTTTTACCAGGGCTGCTATGGAGCCTGCTTGGCCGCTTGCATCCACTACAAGAACTACCGGCAGTCCTAGATGACGTGCTACAGCAGCAGTACTGCCTAACTCCGATGTGCCGATTCCATCGAAAAGGCCCATCACGCCTTCTACTAGGGCGAGATCTGCAGATCCACCGAAGCAATGAAAACTTTCTTTTACCCAGTCGGGGCCACAGAGCAGCAGGTCAAGGTTTCGGCAGGGTTTTTCAGATGCAACTGTTAGTTGTTGCGGATCCAGATAGTCGGGCCCCACTTTGAATGGTTGGAGACTTAGGCCGCGGCTGCGGGCCCAGGCTGTGAGTACCAGGCTGAGTAGCGTTTTCCCAGTGCCACTAGCTGGGGCAGCAATTACACAGGCCATGATCGGTGGCGGGTGGTAAGGAGCTGGGGTGACTTAGCTCAGCAGCTTGGCAGCTAGGGGGGCTGCAGCGGCGAGTAGGGGCGTGGTGGTGTTATGGCCACCCGCTAGGAGGCGGGCTATATCCATCTCTACAGACGCAATCTGATTGGGGACGACTTCTTCCAGTAACTCCATGCTGGCCATACCACCAGCTTCAAGCCGCATGCAGCCCCCAGATTCGGCACAGAGAATCACGCAAACGGCATGATCGGGTTGTGAATCGGGCTTACAGATCAACCTGATTCCCACGATCTGGCCAGGATGAATACTTGGCTGCCCCATGGGCACAGGCATGAGGCGGAATTGCACAGTGGTGCCATCAGGTCGTTTGAATTCGGCAGCTATGCCTTCCCCTTCTGCTCTCTTGGAGGACTGTGGGAGCCAGCCGAGTCGATCGGCGATCCAGGCTGCTAGCAATAGTCCCTGGACTGGGTGATTTCCTTCAACATCGATATCAAGCTGTACAACATGGTGGAGGGTGTTTCGGCGTTGCGGTGGGTCAAAGACCATTGCCAGGTGTTCTCGCCAGGTGCGTAGCCGCAACCAGTTGAGATCGTTCACCGCTTGCCCTGCCTTTACTCGGGTTTGCAGCAGGTCGAGACAGCGATGGGGATTCCCGAGAGCTGTGTCGATCACGAGGCGGCGTGGGGGCACAGCTAGTTGATCGAGTAGATCGGGTGCTTCATCCAGGCTGCCGTTCCACCAAACCCATGAGGGCAGCTCTGCCGGTAGAAGAGGTTGCAGAATTCCCAGTCCCTTTGCCAAGGCGTCGTGGTCACCGCGCAGAACTACCACGTCACCGCAGGCGGCTGTGCCGCCACCTTCTTCTGGCAGAGGGCAATAAGCAGCTACGAGCGTTTCGAGTTCGTGCACTTCATCGAGGGTTGGTGCCAGCGTGATAAGTCGTCGGGGTTGAAGGGCACTGATGGCAGCATCGACGTGTTGTCCACGTAGATCCTCGCCATGTTGAGTGCCTTTGCGCTGGGCAAGGGCTGCTGCAACAGTTACGTCAAGGGGAGGTGTGCTGTGGGGCATATCGACATCTATGACAGCCTGGCGGGCAGCTTGGATTAGTTCTGGTCTTTGTACGCCGATGATCGGGCCTGCAATCTGATCCGTTCTCACTAGTTGTTGCTCTACCCATGCGGGTTGCCAGACCAGAAGGCAGAAGGTATTCGCACCTGTACTGCCAGGCTGATCGTTCGACCAGAGCTGCTCGAGATAGCTTTGGACCTCGCTAGGAGGGAGTTGAAGAGGGCTCTGAAGCGTTAGCTGGGGAGACATAGCTGGGCCGCGAAAAGAAGATTGAATACGTCAGGCTGAATTAAGGTCGGCGCCAGAGCAGTCCGTCATTGGCGAGTAGGGCATCGGCAGCGGCTGGTCCCCAGGTTCGTGATTCATATGGGTGAATGGGTAACTGCCATGGGCTGTCTTCAATTAATTCCAGTAGAGGGGTGTAAAGGCGCCAGGCTGCTTCTACCTCATCGCTGCGAGTGAATAGGGTGGGGTCACCGAGCATGGCGTCGGCCAAGAGTCGTACGTATCCCTCGTCGGATGGTTCACCGAAGGACTCGTCATAAGAGAATTCCATTTCTACCGGTCGGCTGCGCATGCCCGAACCGGGTGACTTCACTTCAAAGTGAAATTCGGCGCCTTCGTCAGGTTGGATTCGCAGAATGAGCTGGTTCGCTGTAGGCCCACCCCCGGCCGCATCAAAAAGGTGCACAGGTGCTTCTCGAAAGGTGAGCACTACTTCACTGAGACGTTTTGCCAGTCGTTTACCAGTGCGGACGTAAAAAGGCACTCCTTGCCAGCGCCAGTTGTCGATGAAAAGTTTCATCGCCACGTAAGTCTCTGTGGTGCTGATGGGGTCGACGCCCGGCTCCTGCCGGTAACCGGGTAACGGGGCTTCCTTTGTGCCGCCAGGGGCGTATTGGCCACGGATGCAGCAGTTCCAAGGTTCTGATTCGTCAGCTAGGCGAGCAGCCAACAAAACCTTGGCTTTTTCATTACGGATTGCCTCAGGGTCAAATCGGCCCGGGGGCTCCATGGTCGTGATAGCAAGCATCTGGGTGAGGTGGTTCTGCACCATGTCCCGTAGGGCGCCTGAAGATTCGTAGTAGTTGGCTCGCTCTTCTACACCTACGGTTTCAGCCGCTGTGATCTGAACGCTGGAGATGTAATTCCTGTTCCAGATTGGTTCAAAGATGGTGTTAGCAAATCGCAGTACCAGGATGTTCTGGACTGTCTCTTTACCGAGGTAATGGTCGATCCTGAAGATCTGATTTTCTTGGCCACAGCTTTGAACTATGCGGTTTAGAGCTTGAGCGCTGCCGTAATCTCGCCCAAACGGTTTTTCGATGACAACTCGACTGCGTTTGGGATCTTTAAGAAGCCCGGCATCAGCTAGAGCCTTACAGCCACTGCCGTAAAACTTTGGCGATACGGAAAGATAGAAGGTGCGATTGCTGCGGGTGGCGCGGAGGCGATCAATCTCCTCTAAGCGATGGCCAAGTTTTACCAGGTCTTCTGGCTTTTGGAGATCGACAGGCTCGTAAAAAAGGCCTGCGGCGAATTGATCCCAGCTAAGACGGTTTTTGTTGACCTTGTCGCCAAGGGCATCAGCCATTTTTTGACGAAACACTTCGTCGGTCCAGGGACGACGAGCACAGCCAAGCAGGGCGAATTCACTAGGCAGCCGCCGCTGTTTGTAGAGCTCGAATAGGGCCGGAACTAATTTGCGATGGGTGAGGTCACCGCTGGCACCAAAGATGACTAGGCATTGCGGTGCGATCACTCGCTCCTGACGTAGTCCAACCCTTAAAGGGTTTGTAATCGTGGCGCTCATGGAACACGAACCTCTTCGGACGTTTTAACCAGGTATCAATAAATTCAAAGTGCTTCCGATCATCCCGCCATGTTTTGTTCTCGTATGCCCAAAAAGCTTTGGCAGCAAAAAGGCCCTCCTGGATCGGCGGGCCTTTGACGCGGGCTGAAAGTTTGGAATTTCTTGCCTTAGTAGGTTTCCACGTGCCAGCGATGGGCTTTCTTGAGTTGTGGTCGTAGTTCTGCCCAATCGATACCCTTGGCGGATGCCGCTGCTGTCATGGCTTCGTCGATACCTGGCTCCATACCCCTTAGGCCACACATATATACGTGGGTCTTGGGGTCTTCAATCATTTTGAAGATCTCTTCAGAGTGCTCCATCACCTTGTCTTGTATATACATCCGACCGCCTTTTGCATTCTTTTGTTCGCGGCTGATTGCTTTGGTGTATTGGAAGTTATCCGGGAAATCACTTTGATAACGATCGAAGTCGTTGTCATAAAGAAGATTTGCTGTGTAGGGAGCACCCATGAACAACCAAGCTTTGCCACGGAATTTCCAGCTATTTTTTGAACGCTCTGCAGGCTCGAACATGCGGCGAAGATAGGTTCGCATTGGTGCTATGCCAGTACCTGTAGCCAGCATGATCACATTTGCATCTTCATCATCTGGCAAGAGCATTTCTTTGCCCACAGGCCCGGTGATTTTCACCTTTGCACCAGGATTGATGTTGCAGAGGTAGGTAGAGCAGACACCGTTGATGGTTTCGCCGTCTTTCTCGTATTGGAGCTGACGTACGCACAAAGAAACTGTTTTGCCTTCTAGGTTGTCGCCATGGCGGGTGCTGGCAATGGAATAGAGCCGTAATTTGTGGGGTTTGCCGTTGGCATCCTCACCAGCAGGAATGATGCCAATGCTTTGACCTTCCACGTAGCTGAGATGGGGATCACTACTAGATAGGTCAAAGGTGATGTGATGAACCCTTCCTGTAGCGCCCTCTTTGAGCAGGCTGTAGTTCTCCTGAACCGTCCCTTCAAAGGGGGTCTTCGGCTTATAAAGGTTTATTGGTATTGCTTGCGCAGCTGGTTTGCTGACAGTTTGAGCGGCTGGAGCACTAGTGCTTTGCTCTTGAGGTTTTACGGCTGAGCTAACAGTGTCAGTAGTTGAGCCTCTTCTTTGTGCTGCTTGGCGGTAACTGAAGCTAAATGGAGCCAACCTTCCGTCAGTCCCCCGGTACATGAGTGCCTTGACCACATAGAACATCCCAATAAGTAGGGGTATATGGGCGATTCCACCGAGAACTACTTCAGTTTGGTTGTAAGCCATCAAGAGCAAGAGTTTGACGGCGAGAATACCTTGAAGCCGAGATGCTTAGCGTAAAAATGCGTATTTTCGGGTTACGTTTGGTGATTGGCACAGCTCAGATACTGGGCCTTGGTCCAACGTTTATTGAATCCATTCGTTATTCTCCTGCATCTTGAGTGCAGCCTCTGCTTTGGTATCTATTCAAGATCTTCAAAGTCGCTCAGGGTCTGTGCTCTTAGCCTCAGAGGAGGCTGACGCGATAAAACGTCAGGCCATCGAGCAGACGATGGAGCGTCTACCTCATGGTGCACGTCGACTGGCAGTACAGCTGAGAACACCTATTAAAGAGGCTGTGCTCTGGGAAGTACTTACTGACTACGATCATCTCAGTGATTTTATTCCCAACCTCGCTAGCAGCACTGTTGTTGCACGCAAAGAGAAGCGAGTGCAGCTGAATCAGGTTGGGTCTCAACAATTGCT
>CEUC01142128.1_pt1 | contig 11357 bp, 9 predicted proteins | sample 356471 | NCBI WGS metagenome assembly CEUC01 (sample SAMEA2623295, study PRJEB7988) | marine metagenome | biome: marine biome (ENVO:00000447); feature: deep chlorophyll maximum layer (ENVO:xxxxxxxx); material: "saline water (ENVO:00002010), including plankton (ENVO:xxxxxxxx)" | depth 40 m | reverse complement strand
ACTTTTACGCCGCCAAGTGGTACATTTTTACTCCGGCCTTGACAATAGGCCTTAATGAGAAAATCCCTCTTTTACGTAATGATTTTGCCGGTCTACTTTACGGCTTTCATCAACCCTATCTTGCAACTCCCCAAAGACCATGGCGGCCCAATACAACTGGTTTGCCTGAAGCTGTTTCATCGATTGAGAGAATAAATGTGTCCATTGAAAAAAAGAAGCGCTTCTTAGCATTCCCTCGATATTCTCAAAGAGAAAGGCACATTCGTGAAGATGGAAGAGCTTGCCCAAAAGACGTTTGATTGATTTCTTAAAAGGCATGTGTTTTAATCAAGAGCTCTAAAAAACAATTCTGCTGGCTATTGTGCCGTACTGCACTGATTAATAAAGGTTAGTGCTGTAAAGCAGGGGAAATGAGTTTGATTGGTTTAGGTTATTGGAAGAAAAATATTCTTCATAATCTGTATCACCTTGGAGTTTTACATACTGCATGTGATGAAAATTTAGAAGTTATAAAAGTAAACTAAAATAAATTTCCCGATGCCGAATGCACAAAATCTTATCAAGATGTTTTGAAAAAACCTGACATTAAAGCAGTAGCGATAGCTACTCCGACTACTACTCATTATCGATTGCTAAAGCAAGCTCTCTTGCCTGGGAAAGATATTTTTGCGGAAAAACGCTTTCCTTGACTGTTAAAGTAGGGGCCGAACTATCAGAAATTAGCCAATGGTAAAATCTGATTTAATGGTTGTCCACATTATCCAGTTTCAGCTTGTGGTAAAAAAACTCAAAGAAATAATCACTGCAGGAACGCTGGTGGAAATTTCCTTACCAAGGGGGTTTATGATTCCACTATAATTGCTTTGGAATTCAAGGATGGGGTCAGAGCATCTTTTCGTAAGTTGGCTCCATTCTTTTAAAGAGCAAATGATGGTAGCTCTTGGCTCCAAAGGAATGGTAGTTTTTGATGACTTAAGCGAAGAAAAGTTGTTTTTTTACGAATACAAAATAAACTGGAAAGACGACAAAACCCCCGTCGTGGTGAAGGCGGCTTATTAAGTAATTCCACTTGAGCAAAGAGAACCGCTGAAAGAATTTCTTAATGTCTGGTCCTTGTCCTTCATAATAAAGTGTGCCGTACACTTCAACAACGCTGACACCATAAGTTGCTTGGACCGCAGGGGAGAAAATCTTCCGGGGGTGGCAAATTTCAATTCAAAAGATTAAAAAAATAAAGGGAGAGAGAACATTCGAAGTTGAAAAAATCTAGCTTTGGCTTAAATCAAATACAATGCCTGATGAATAGTAAAGAGTCGCATGAATTTGTCAACAGTATAGTAAACTGGGACACCAGCGGCCTTTTGAGAAGTCACCTGTCTTAAGATAGAGAGATGTCAGGCAACTTTTTCATTCTGGAAAGTACGTAACACTGATTCTTTAATTTTTAAATTCTACCAAAACAATTTCAAAAAGAAACCGGTTTTTTCTACTAATATTAATGATATTCCCCATCTCGAAAAATGGGGGCCTATGATGTATATGGAAGCTTTTATTCAGTTTGGATTCCCGCTCAAAAAGACTTAAAAAATAAAAATTATCTGTGGGAGACAAAATAAGGTAAAATAGATGAGCTTCTGAAAATAGGCATTTATTTAAACCAAAAGGAAAACCTGCTATTGAAGCCCGCTCTTATTCATGGAGTCAAAAAAAACGTATACCTTTTTTTATCTTACTGTCAATATCGTTTTAAATGAAGCGTTTTGAAAGAAACATTGGACCGTTAAAATCATGAAAAATTGTTTTTCTCTTTTTATTTGCTCATAATAGCTGGAATTATCTTCGCTATAAAGTTAACTGCTAAAGGAAATCTTGATGCTTAAAGATTAACTCCTTCATAAAGTTCTCCATGGATTTGTCGATCATTATTGTAAACTGGAACACCTCCGACCTTTTGAAAAGATGCTTGGAATCTATCATAGAGTTTACGTATGACATTCGGTTTGAACTGATTGTTATCGATAATGGTTCCAGCGATGGAAGCAAAGAAATGGTGGAGTCTTCTTTTCCATCAGTAAATTTAATTAAAAATAAGATAAACCGTGGGTTTTCTAAAGGGGTAAACCAGGGAATAAAAGCAGCTAATGGAGGAAATTTGCTGCTACTGAATAGTGATACTTATATTAATGAGAATACTTTTGCAGGAATGGTGGGTCTGATGGGGAAAAAAAAGCATATTGGGGCAATGACTTGCAGGGTCTTATATCCTGATGGAAGATCGCAATCGGCGTATTGCAGCTTCCCAAGCCTTTCGGGAATGATTTATGGGCTAATATCTATTGCTAAATTATTTAATCATTCAAAATTGTTTTATAAATATGACGTATCTCAATGGGATTACTCAGTCTCAAAGGAGCTAACTGATGGGCTATGGCCTGGTGGAGGATGCTTGATGATTAAGCAAGAAGTTATTCAAAACGTGGGCATCATGGATGAGAATTTCGGATATGCTTACCTTGAAGATGCGGATTTATGTTACAGAATAAAAAATGCCGGATACTCTTTTTATTTTCTTGCGGAAGCAACTGTATATCATCACCACAGCTATAGTGTATCAAACTGTGACCAAAAATTTAAAGATATATTGACTCTTAACCTACAGCAAAACAAATTTTATTTTTTTAAAAAACATTATGGAAATCAGCAGTTGTTTTTTCTGAAAGCGGTGGAAATGTCGAAAAATCTTTTAATTGAGTTCTATTGGTTATTTGCCTACATATGTACATTGAGAAATAAAAAAAAAATAAGAGAAAAAATTAAACTCTATGCGAAACTGCTTGCTGGAAGTTTTATAGAAAATAAGATAAAGTGTTAATCAGTTTTATCTGCTTATACTTAAATGACCTATGTTATTGATATATATTCTCTACCTCACCTAGCGCATTAATTATTAGGGACTATTAATGATAGATTTTATTAGAAAAAGCGCCTTTTTTATTGCATCCAATAACTTAAGGCGACTTTTTTATGAATCTGCTCTGTTTGATTTTTTAATTAAGCCTTTTGCCACAAGACTTGAAAAAAGTCCCGGCGTCCTACTCATTGACAATACTAACCTTTGTAACGCTAAGTGTTCTTGGTGTCCAAATGACACGATACCTGCTGAAAAAGGGATTATGGATAAAGGACTTTTTCAGTCTATTGTTAAAGATTATAGTCAGTTTGGAGGCATCGTTAGGTTTGGGACTTTTGGAGAACCCTTATTGGATCCGGAATTTATTAGCAAAGTAGATTATGTAAGAAAATTTCCCTCTATATATAAAATGGAATTAATTTCAAATGGATTGGCCTTGAATGAAAAAATCGCCGATAAGCTGATTGAATGCAAAGTAGATACTGAAATAAGTCTTGATGAATTAGATAAAAAAATATTTGAAGAAATTAAAGGAGTTTCATTTGATAAGACCTGGGAAAATATAGTCAGACTGTTAAATAAAAATGATAAAGCGGAAAAACCAATTGAAATAAATATAAGGATGAAGACGTCAACTAATGGAAAAGCTATCAAAGAGAATCCTATTTTTAAAGAATTAGACCGCAATCATTGTACAGTAGAGCTTTTACCTATTTTAGAAATGGACAGCTTGTCTAATTGGGCGGGAAAGTTTGATAAAAACGCGTTTTTATCAAATAAAAATAAATCATCACCTCATAGAGCTTATAAAAATTATAACTTGAAAAATCAGGCGCCCTGTCATCAACTCTGGAAATGGATGGTTGTTAACTGGGATGGTCGAGTTGTGTTATGCTGTTCCGATATCTATACCAATGTTGTTGTAGGAGACTTGAAAAAGGAAAAAATTGAGGATATCTGGAAGGGGCCCGTTTTATCTAAACTGAGAGAAGAGTTTATAAATAGAAACGGGAGAAAAAATGGAATCTGCAAAAGTTGCGATTTGCATCTGGGCTGGCAATATTTGAAGTTGTATTATAATAGATCTAATTCGCATATTCGCGGAGGTAGAAGATTTATTAGTTAAAGGGAAATTATTATGGTTGAAAAAATTATTAGAATCATAAGATTACTCAGTTCTCCTCTCCTCTATAAAGAGATTTACAGGAAACAGCTTTACTATCTATATGAACATACTGTCCCGCTAATGGAAATGCAAAAAGGTAATAATACGGAAATTCACCCAACTGCGTCATTTCGATTCGGCAAAAATATAACAATTAAAGATGGAGTTGTTATTGACTCAAATTGCTGCCTTTGGGCATCGAAAAATTCGAAAATTGTAATTGGAGAAGATACAAGTATCGGGCAGAATACTATCATCATTTCTTCCAATCATTCATTTCACGGGAAAGAGAGCTATAAAAAGCAACCAATGAATGAAAAAGACATTATTATTGAAAAAAATGTTTGGATAGGGGCCAATTCTATAATCTTGAGTGGAGTTACAATTGAGGAGGGTGCTATTATAGGCGCTGGTTCGATTCTCACGCAAGATGTTCCTGAATTTTCTATTGCATTGTCCCGAAACCGTGATATTGAATATATTGAAAGAGTTTAAAATCTGAATTAATATTAAATCGTTCCTTATCGTTCGATTGCAGATAGAAATGCTTATAAAACTGTGACTAAATGCTTGATGATAGAGGGGTCTCAAAGGGTATTTTTTTGGCGTCAATATTATGTATGTGAGAATTTAATTCCAATGTTCTTTGAGAGCTTTAGTCTTGGATTTTCGTAAGGATTAGGAAAACATGCAAATGCTAGAGTTTAAAAACAGGTTGAATGAAGCTACGAAGTATAATGCGGATTTTTATAACATCGAGGCTGAATTTTATGATGCTAAAAACGAAATGTTTTTTGGGGAAGGAGCAAGATCGTATTCAAGAGTTAAAAATATGATTAAAAACCTTGCCAATAAAACAAATAAAGACGTTATCTTAGATATTGGCTGCGGCTCAGGGTATATTCTAAGAGCAGCTAAGAATAATTTTAATAGATTAATAGGGATTGATATTTCCATAAATATGCTTATGAAAGCCGTAGGCCATGGGAATAACATATTATGTGGAGATATTAACTACTTAAGCGTAAAAAAAGATGCTGTGGATGTTGTTTCTGCTTTTTCAGTCATTCATCATTTATATAGTCCAACGCTTCTGTTTAATGAAATCTATAGAGTATTAAAACCAAATGGATACTTTTATGCGGACAACGACCCAAACCTGCTTGCTATTAATTTGCATAATCTTAATAAACAATCGCCATTATACAGGTTTTGTATGGGTTTTTATTATTTACCCGTAAGAATTTCTAAAAAATTTAGAGATAGAAAAAATTCACTTAAAGGTTTTTGTGAATACTTAATAAAGAGTAATGTCTCACAGGAAAAATATAATAAATTGAGTACTCAAGCGGAACATCATTTAGATAGTGGGCTTGATGCTGATATGGTCAGGCAGCAACTGTTAAAGGCAGGTTTCGTAGATATTAAAATTTACTATCACTTTTGTGGCAATAGACTTAATGACTCCATTAGTGTTTTAGAAAAAATTAAAATACTTACCAAAATATTTTTGAAATGGGATTTTTCTTATTTGTCCCAAAAGAAACCTTTAAAGGAGTTTGCTCCTTTTTTTGCAATTGTTGCCAGGAAACCTTAAAAACATTGTAAGAACTGAAAACTGTTTTTAAGTTCAAATGAGTTTACTTTCTTTTGATGAAAATTTTGTTGTGAATTATTATTTAAATGGTTAATGAAACTTCTCTTCCCCCTGAAATCGAATCCTCAATTATTAGAAAAGCACTTCTATCTCGGCGAGTAGAAGAAAATCTTCTTAAACTATTCATTGAGAACAAGTTATTTGGGACGGTCCATACTTGTATTGGACAGGAATTTTCAGGAGCAGTAATTTCCGAGTTTCTCAACTCTGGAGACGCTATATTTTCCAACCATCGTTGTCACGGGCATTTCTTATCAGTAACGAATGATCCGGCAGGTTTAATTGCTGAAGTTATGGGAAAGGAAACCGGTGTATGCAACGGTAGGGGCGGTAGCCAGCATATTTGCAAAAACAATTTTTTCTCAAATGGAATCCAGGGTGGGATTATACCGGTAACAGCGGGACTGGCATTTGCGAGGAAATTAAAAGGCAATAATCATATTGCAGTTGTTTTTATTGGAGATGGCACTTTAGGACAAGGAGTTCTTTATGAAACGCTGAATATTGTTTCAAAATGGAATCTCCCTCTTTTGTTTGTTTTAGAAAATAATGGTTATGCACAATCTACCAGACAAAGTGAAGTTTTGGCTGGAGATATTTGCTCAAGGGTGGAAGCCTTTGGAATCAGCGCACAAACAGGGAGTACATGGGAATGGCAGAAGTTGTATTATACGGCAAGGAAACTCGTTAGCTTTATTCGTAGCGAATCGAAGCCTGGTTTCTTGCAAATAGATACATACCGCCTTAAAGCTCATTCAACAGGTGATGAAATTAGGGACAGAGCTGAGGTTGAAAAATATGAAAAAATAGACCCCCTAAACCTCCTGATGCACGATGGCAGAGATGAAGTTACCGGATTGTTGAGTGATATTGACAAGAGAGTAGAAGAAGCTGTGTCCTTTGCTGAAAAGTCTAAATTTCCATCTCCCTATAAGAAAAATAATATAAATGAAAAAAACTGGATAGAATCGACCGTTAAAAAAGAGCGCGTAGTAAAAGCGCTAAATGAGAGTTATAAACAATTGATGAAACTGTATCCTAATATAATATTTTTAGGAGAAGATATTAAATCGCCATATGGTGGTGCATTCAAAGTCACCAGGGAATTGTCAGACCTGTACCCAAGCCGTGTATTCAATGCTCCAATTTCTGAAGCTGCTATAGTCGGATTGGGCTGCGGCCTCGCAATGGCAGGCTACAGGCCCTTTGTTGAGATAATGTTTGGTGATTTTATGACTTTAGCTATGGATCAGATTTTAAACCATGTAAGCAAATTTGAATATATGTATAATAACCAGGTGTCTGTTAACCTGGTTATTCGTACGCCTATGGGAGGACAGCGGGGCTTTGGTCCAACCCATAGTCAAACGTTGGACCGTCATTTTCTCGGTATCCCCGGTTTAAGAGTTATTGCAGTAAATAACCTGATTGGACCACATAAAATTTTTAACGCGATTATGCAGAATAATACGGGACCCACAATAATAATAGAGAATAAAATACTTTATACATTAAACCTGAGAGAAAATCTGCCTTGCGGTTTCAAAACTTTTATTACAGATGAAGATTTTCCCCTGGTCCATGTAAGGCCCGATACTCCCAGGGTAGATGTTACTCTTATTGGATATGGTAGGTTGTCAGAAACACTTCTAAACGTTGCAGAACTTCTTTTTGAAGAAAATGAGATTGTTGCGGAAGTCATTTGCCCTATTCAGATTTACCCTTTTGATATTAAACCTATATCCACTCTTTTAGATAAAAGTAGCGTCTTAATTATTGTAGAAGAGGGACAGGGCTTTGCTGGCTTTGGATCTGAAGTAGTTACCCAGATAGCTGAATATAATTCGGGCTTACTAAAAAAAATTAAAAGAATTATGCCGGTAGAAACCCCAATTCCTGCATGCGGGCATCTTGAGAAGCAAATGCTTCCAAATACAGATAATATTATTAGACAAATTATGGAGGTTTTGAATGAAGTCTGATTTTTTGCTTCCAAGAGAGAACATTGTTGATGAAGAAATGACGATCATTCGCTGGTATGTAAAAAACCGAGATTTCGTTGAAAAAGAGAAAAAAATTCTCGAAGTAGAAACCTCTAAAACAGTCTTAGACCTGGTTTGTGAAGAGACTGGATTTATTCATTGCCTGGTTAAAGAAGGAGATACTGTCTCAGTCGGTTCGGTTTTAGCCACATTTTACTCTGACTTGTTGGAGCTTGAAGCGGATTTAGAGAAAATAAAGCTGAATAAGCAAAGGGGATCAATCCCAATAAAAGGATCTTCAGATGCCCACCAATCTATTCACTTTTCAAAAGCGGCGAAAGAGTATATTGAAACTAATAATATTGATGCAAATCTTTTTGAAGGGCACGGGCTTGTTACAACTCAAATTATTAAACAGGTGCTTGGGAAAAGTGGAAAGGGAAACGAGTCTAATACTGATTCGCAATTTGGATTTGGAGTTCCAGTAGGATCCAAAACTAAACCAGACCAGCTAAAATTAAAATCAAAAAAAATAAGTGCATCAAAAAAACTTGAAATTAGCCTTTTAGAATCCGGCCAGGCAGGAAATATTAATAGTTCACTGACTGTTCAGTTTAAATCGGAAAAAATAAGAGAAGTAATCAATGAAAGGGGTACTTTTAATGGCCAAATATTTATTTTAATATTGTTTGAACTTTCCAGGCTTCTGGAAGAATTTCCTGCGTTCATGGCTTACTATGAAAAAGAAAGCATTTATTATTATGACCGGATTAATATAGGCATTGCCATGGATATGGAAAAAGGTTTAAAGGTTGTTGTCATAAATAATGCCAATCACCTGTCCAATATTCAATTAACTGAAGTATTGACCAGCAAGGGGATTAAATATTTAGAGGATAAACTGTCAATCGACGATATTACTGGTGGAACTATAACTGTTAGCGATCTTTCCAATGATGGAATTATGTACTTTCAACCGCTTATTAATAAAAAGCAGTCCGCAATCCTCGGTATTGGGGGTGATGAAAGCATTGATGGATTTCCAATGTCTTTAACTCTTGTTTTTGATCACCGTGTGTTGACAGGCCGGGAAGTTTCCATATTTATAAATAAATTAAAGAACAGACTTTTAAGCTATGCACCGGACCTCTCCAGGTAGGAAACATGTTGAAGAATCTTAAATAGAAGGGAACAAGGACCTTGGATAATTTATTAAGAATAATTGCAGAGATTTCCGGAAAGAAAAAAGAAGAAATTAATCCGGTTTCAAACTTAAATACTCTGAAAATTAGTTCGTCTATTGGAATTCTTAAACTTCAGAGCGCGTTGGAGAGAGAATTCAAAAAGAAGTTGAGTCCACTTTCGTTAAATATGAATGCGGTAATGATTGCTAAACAATTAGGGGTGAAAGTAAATGACAATCAAATAAAGGCAGAAAAAAATGTAAAAGCAGAAAAGCAATCGATAAAATCTTACGATGTTGAAAAATATAAATCCAACTTGGTAGATTTTTTTCTCGGTGTTGATATAGAAGAGGTAGAAAATCTCCCCAAGGCCGCAAATTTCAGGACCCATGAATTCTACAGCACTCAATTCAACGACGCCGAATTATCGTACGCAATGCTGATGCCCGACCCCTATATCCACTTGTGTGGTATGTTTTGCGCAAAAGAGTCCCTGAAAAAATCAGCGCCCGAACTTATAGATATTCCGATGAATGAAATTATTGTAAGTCATAATAGCGCCAAAAGACCTGCCATACGCACGACCCATAATGATCTGAATTTGAAATATCAATTTAAAGTAAGTATAAGCCATACGGAAAAATATGCCACGGCTACAGTTATTGCCATTGGGAAACAGAACGGCAACGGGTAAAGCTTCTTCCGTTCTTCACCTTTTTTCTTGCTGGACTCTTTTTAGGTCTAATAAATTGTCAAATAGCTTCTATAACATAATGGTCGGGCTTTATAAAAAGCGGCGGGATAAACTTATTGGAAATTGCTATGGTTTTTTAAACTCATTAAACTCCATCACTCCTTCCTTAATAGAATTAGAGGATATTAAAAAAATTCTGGTGCTGGCTCCGCACCCGGATGATGAGGCCATTGGCTGCGGTGGAACGCTAAGACGGCTCACCGAAAACGGGGGCCGAGGGGAAACGGTTTTTTTTACTAATGGTAAAAAGAACGACTCTGACGATAATGAGGAACTCTCAAGGGTACGGGTTAATGAAGCACGAAATAGCGCTAAAGAACTTGGTATGGGTAAAAGTCATTTCCTGGGTTGCTATGATCGGCGTTTAAAACCTGACAAAAAAGTACTCGACTTTATTGTCTCTCTCATAGATGAAATGAATCCTGATATTATTTTTACTCCTTTTTTTCTCGATAATCACCCGGACCATAGTGAAACAGCAAAAATTCTTGCCCTTGCCTCCGCTCAGTGCGACAACGATTTTGTTTGTTGCTGCTATGAGCTTTGGTCAACTCTCACTCCAAATTATCTTGTTGACATAAGTCCTTTTTTCGATAAAAAAGTGAATGCGATTAAATCTCATCAGTCTCAGGCGTCGGTAACAGACTTTGTGGGCTTGGTAAAAGGACTTAATCGATACAGGGCGATTGCTTCAGGACAGCCTTTTCAATATGCGGAAGCATTCTTTGTTTCCTCAAAGAAAGATTTTATAAAAATGTCCAAATTAGTCTAAACTATTGTATGATTTTGCGCTAAATTAAATTTGAAAGCATTAATTTTTTTTTAAAAAAATTGTAAATATAATCTTAATTATCTACGTAAGAAAAACTATTATCAAAGGTCTTTAATTTTGAAGGTACTGTATCTGGATATATTATGAAAATAATAAAAAGGTGCAGAAACCGAAATTTTGAATCCTTATAAAGATATTGTTGGTTTTAGAAGGTGTTTTGCATCCTAAGAAAGACCGATAAGTTTATAAAAATGATAAACTAAGCTCAATTTGTTTTCTACCTTGATAGTCTATAAAACATACAAAATCATCTAATTTTTATTTAAATATTTCTCATGCACAAAAAAAAATCTTCCTTCTTCCTTCTTATTGTTTTGCTTCCCTTATTCTTGGAAGCGGGGAGCAGGTTCCTTTTGTTTATTAAAGAAAGAGGCACCGAAAGACATACAGCAATTATTCAGGAAAAGGGTTATGTACGATTAAAACCAAACTATGAATACAGGTCTAAAGATAGTAATGAGAAATATTCTATTAATTCGTTGGGATATAGAGGCAGAGAAATAAATAAAATAAAGCCAAAAAATAAAATAAGAATAGTTGCTTTGGGTGGTTCCATTACTTTTGGTTCAGGAACTTCCGACAATGAACATACTTATTCAGCCCTTCTTGAAGAATATTTAGATGAACAGATAGATAAAGCAACATTTGCCGATTACTCTATTGAAGTAGTAAATGCAGGGATTCCAGGATTAAGAGCAGATAGCCTTTTGATTTATTTAAAAGAAAAAGTCCTGGAATTAAAGCCAGATATTGTAATCATATTCTCCGGTTGGAATGATTGGAATTACTTCTTAACACAGGGTTACCAGGTCTTTGATTACCAATCGCCTATATACCGGTTAAATATGATGCTGACAGAGAACAGCGTTTTT
>CEUC01085277.1_pt1 | contig 11360 bp, 6 predicted proteins | sample 356471 | NCBI WGS metagenome assembly CEUC01 (sample SAMEA2623295, study PRJEB7988) | marine metagenome | biome: marine biome (ENVO:00000447); feature: deep chlorophyll maximum layer (ENVO:xxxxxxxx); material: "saline water (ENVO:00002010), including plankton (ENVO:xxxxxxxx)" | depth 40 m | reverse complement strand
GAGAGCGAGGCTAAGTTGGAGAAAAAGGGCGTCACGTATTGCGCGACCTGCGACGGGGCACTGCCGATGTTCCGCGATCAGCCGCTGGTGGTGGTCGGCGGCGGCGACTCCGCCTGCGAGGAGGCGAACTATTTAACCCGTTTTGCATCAAAAGTTTACCTGATTCACCGACGCGACGAACTGCGTGCCTCGAAGATCATGGCCGAGCGCACCTTGGCCAACGAGAAAATCGAGCCGGTGTGGCATTCGGAAGTCACCGAGGTGCTGGACGTCGCGCAGGACAAAGTCACCGGCGTGAAGCTGCGCAACAACCAATCGGGCGAAGAGAGCACCCTCAACTGCGCCGGGTTGTTCATCGCGATCGGACACGTGCCCAACACGCAACTGTTCTGTGGCGTGATCGATATGGACGCCGCCGGTTATATCTTGCCCAAGCGCGGGCAGGAAACCAATGTCGGCGGCGTGTTCGTGGCGGGCGATTGCTCGGACCACGTTTATCGGCAGGCGATCACGGCTGCCGGCCAAGGGTGCGCGGCGGCGATCGAGGTCGAACGCCACCTCGCGGCGATCGACCAATGACGACGCCAAGTGACTGAACGATTCAACCATGCAGCCACGCAAGGCACAGATCAAACGCGACACCGGTGAGACGAAGATCCGGCTCAGCCTGAACATCGACGGCAAGGGCAAGTCGAGGATCGACACCGGCATCCCGTTCCTCGACCACATGCTGACGTTGTTCGCCAAGCATGCGACGATGGATCTGAACCTGCGATGCAACGGCGACGTCGAGGTGGATCACCACCACACTGTCGAGGACTGCGGCATCGCGCTTGGCCAGGCGTTCGTCGAGGCGCTAGGCGACAAGAAGGGCGTGCGGCGTTATGGCACCGGCTTCGATCCGCGCAACCCGTTCACCGGCGAGGCGTACGTGCCGATGGACGAGTGCCTCGCGCGGTGCGTCATTGACTTCAGCAACCGGCCGCACCTCGTTTGGCGCGGCCTGGCACGGCACCACCAAAAGGGCGTCACCGACGCCGACAAGTCGCAGGACATGTCGTCGGTGTTCCGCTTCGGACTGGCGAAGGAGTTTTTCCAGGCGTTTACCAACGATGCCCGTTGCAACCTGCACCTTGAGTTGCTGTACGGCGACGAGCCGCACCACATCGTCGAGGGACTGTTCAAGGCGTTCGCTCGGGCGACCGATGTTGCCTGCCAACGGGATCCTCGAATCGCCGGGCAGCTGCCCAGCACGAAGGGGAAATTGTAAGTACCTTGAATAAGCCTGTTATGGGGCGCGTCGCTTGAAATGCCGGAAGAACCAGCACACTCCTCGGCGGAAGAGCCCCAACTGGTCGAGTGGGCCAAGGCGGGCGACATGCAGGCCTTTGAGGAGTTGGTTTCACGGCACCGCGACCGCATCTACGTGCGTGCCTACAGCATCATGCGCAACGAGGATCTCGCGGTGGATCTTTCCCAGAATGCGTGGGTGAAGGCGTGGCAGCGCTTGGATCAATTCCATGGCGAGGCCAGTTTTCCGACCTGGCTGAGCCGGATCGTGACCAACCTCTGTCTCGACGAACTGCGTCGGCAGAAACGGGCGCGGATGGACTCCATCGAGGCGATGGAGGAATCCACCGGCCCGGTCGAGAACCGGCTGGAGATGGAGACGGTCGATCCGGTCGAGGGACTGAGCCGCGAGGAATTGCGGGAACGAATCGACGCTGCCTTGGCCAAGCTTTCGGACAAGCACCGCACGGTGGTCGTCCTGTACGAGTTCGAACAACTCGAGTACCGGGAGATCGCCGAGAAGATGGGCACCTCCATCGGGACCGTCATGTCGCGGCTGTTTTATGCCCGAAAACGGTTGGCCATTTTGCTGAAGGAAACGCTGAAACGGGACGGATTAATCGAATGAACGAAAACGAGAACGAACTGAAGGTACAGGCCCTGGTGGACGGTGAACTCACCGGTGCCGAGGCCGAGGCGTTGCGAGAGCGCATGGAGACCGACGACCGGCTGCGGGAACTGCACGCCCAGCTCACCGCCGTGCGCGGGCTGATGGCCGGTGCCGAGTTGCCGCGCGCGCTGCCGGAGTTGGGCGACTTTCACTGGAACCAAATCTCCGAGGCTATCAGGCGCGAAGAGCGGCAAACCAAGCGCGTTGCCAGGCCAGCATCGGGTGCGAACTGGTTACTGCGATGGGTGACACCGCTGGTCGGCATGGGGTGCATCCTCCTGCTGTTCACCTCGCTTTCACGGCACAACGAGCCGCCCGACCTTGGCATCCGGTTGGTCAGCGACCACGAGCTGGAGTTGTCTGCCGACGAGATTGACGTGATGACTTTCAACACCGGGGACGACAACATTAGCATTGTCTGGCTTGATATCTCCATCGACCTTCGGCCGGATAGCCTTCAACTATGGCTTGATTAGCGTCCCCCATTCCTCTATGAATCTCCTCTTTTTCGCGATGTCCATGTTCCATACAAACGCCCGATGAAACGATTCACAGCCTTGTTGGCCGCGCTGCTTTTTGCCAACGGCGGCTTCGTCGCGGTCCAAGCCCAACAGATCACTGTTCAGGCCCACCTCGTGCTCGGCACCAGCAAGGAGGAAAAAGGCAAAATGGAGGTTCCGGCCGCCATCAGGAAAAAACTGGCCCAGGTGTTCAAGTGGAAGCACTACTACAATCTGAACGCCATGCAGATGAATATCGCCGATGCGGCCACCAAGACCGCCAAGCTGAGCCGGGCCGCCTCAATCAAGGTGACCAACCGGAAGAACGGCAAGGTTGCTGTTAGCCTGTTCAGCAAGGGCAGAATGCTGGTTCAAAAGACCCAGAATCTTAAGCCCGGAAGTCACATGGTGCTTGCCGGCAATACCGAGACCAACTCCGCCTGGTTCATCGTCCTCTCCAAGACCAAGTAACCTCACCGCTTGACCGGTGGGCTATTCGTCTGCTGCTGCCGCTGCTTCAATTTGCTCCTGTGTCGGGGTGTCATTGGGATCGTTCGGATCAGTGCCCACCAGTTCTTCATCGTAATCATCAACGCCATCGCCGTCGGTGTCCTCAAAGGTGCTTGGCTCCTCGTACTCCTCCCGTGCGGCCTCCAGCTTTTCCCATGTGAGATTGGCAATGTCGTCGTTGGTTTTGAGCATGGCTGACTTTAGTCCATTCTCGAACAGTAGCTTGGCAATGTTGCGTAGTTTCGCCAGGTTTTGGTCGGTTAGTTTTGATTTCAGATTTCCATCATCAATAATCACAGTGTGGTTTTCACTCTTCACCTCATAAACGCCTAGCGGTTTACCTTCTTCTGTTTCAATGAGCCACACATGATTTGCATAAGTTTGTTGGGTGGATTCAGATTTATCTCGAATGACATTGTAACGTCGACGCCCACCATCGCCTGATAGCCAAACCAAGCGAATGGTTTGCCCTGATAGGTTTCGGAACGTGACAGAGGTTTCCGGGCCGTTAAATCCGGACGGACGGATTGCATCGGGTGGTTCCAGCGTTTCTGTTGGTTCTAGCATCAGCGAAACAAGCTTATCGAATTCGTACATGGCCTGACCCCACCCATTATTCTTGGAGAGGGGCTTATTTGCTTTCAAGGCGATGTGGTGAATTAAATCCAAGTTCCCGCTCCGAAAGGCAGGGTTGACGATAGCCATCTCGTCCAAATTGGCTCCGGCCTCTTCGAGCAAATCGAGATTCTCGATCAGTCCGGCGGAGGCGGCTGCCTGGGCTGCTTCTTTCAATTGCCACGCGTCTGGTTTGGTTTCATGTTCCAGAAGAGTCCTGAGCAAGGCGCTGTCTGGATTATTGGCGGTGATAACCGCGGGATGCCCCCTGGAGGGATCGATGGGGGCTCCGTTATTGAGTAGAAGTTTTATGAGGTCCAAGTCCCCGGACTGAGCCGCCAAATTAAGTAATCTGGGGTGTTCCACGCTCGCTCCATGCTGAATCAACAACTCCACGAGTTCGGCTCGTCGCTGATTGTTTTCCATTGGTTGAGCTATCAACTCAATAAGTGAGGGATCTTCTACGCTCGCTCCGTATTGAATCAACAACCGGGCCTTAGCAATGTTGCGCTTGGCCAGGGTCTTGTGTAGTAGTGTGTTTCGTTGATCCTCCTCAAGGGCTTTCGACAATTGTTCCTTGGGTACCTTGGCCAGAAGCAGCGGCAGGATTTCCGCGTTAGCTATCTCGAATACAGACGCGCGGGTGTGGTTCCGCCGGCCTGTCTGCTGTGAAGGGTCTGTCGGCACGAGTGGCAACACTCCGCTGTCGAGGAACAGGTTCACGAGATCAGTTCGCTGTAGGTCGACAGCCGTAACGAGTTCCGCCTGGCTTGACTTAAGGTTGTGCCGGATCAGCCACTGGACCACGTCCATGTTACCTCCGAGGACCGCCAGCTTGATGGCTTCCTGTTTTGTGAGGGCAATGCTTTCGGGGACATCGAGGTAATTTGGATCGGGATCCTCGTTGTTGCCGACCTTCAGGGCTTGTTCATGTTTTGATTCCTCACCCGGCTTGGGCGTCGTCAGTTCCCAGCCTTTCTCGCCCATTTTTTCCAGCGCCTCAAGGTCACCCAGCTGGATAGCGGCAAGAATACCATCGTACTTCCACGTCTGCCGATAGTTGTCGCTGACGGCAATCTTGTAACGCTGATTGTTCTTGCGCACCCAAGCCAACGGTTCACCAGTGAAGATGTTGTTCGGGATGGACTTCATGTAGCTTGGTACGAGGTCGTCAAGTTCGTTGGGCACAGACCCGTTGGCCTGGCGATACCGCTCAATGGCAATACCGAGCCGGGCTGCGGAGAACCGGTTCATGAAAGTCCCGGTTCGGTTCAGGGTCGATTTGTAGACACCCAGGAGACTGGGTCCGAATCGGTGCCCCTTGGACACCCCCTCGAGTTGCATCATCTTGGCAAGGAACGGTCCCTGATTTTGGTTAATGCGTTCGGTCTTTCTTGCCTGCCGGATCATTTTGATATTTTCCTTCATCTTTTTATCCCAGAAAATAAGCTCCTGATAAATCCACTGTTTGGGGTACAACTTGATCCATTTCTGTCCCTTGAAAATAGATCTCATATTGTCGCCTCTGGCCAATCGCTCGAGGCATCCTGAGCCATACATCAGGCGTTCGGAGTTAAGAGCCCTTTCCGCGTTTTCTAGAAAGCTGTTGTCGAGTGTGAACAGGCGATCTAGTTCCTTTAGGTGCGCATCACTGAACCCGTCCATGTGTAAACCATCGTTCACTCCATCGAGGATGGTTGAGCCGGCGCTCATTTGGACATAAAACATCATCGTGCAGGGTGGGGTGTTGAGCGCGTCAAACAACCGGAACTGCAGCCGGATGAGTTCCATCGCCCAGTTCGCATTCCCGCGGGCCAGTTCGGTCAAGCTCAAGTCCCTTAGAAGCCGGCCAGCACTCCGTATTTTAGCAGCGTGCGGAAGTCCGGTTTCCGGGCCGAAGAGGTAACGCAGCGGGAAGTAATTCTCTTGTCGTCGTGCGGCCGTGCGTAAGTCATTGATCAATCCATCGAACTGGCTGAAGTAGAGGTCGAGCACTTCATCATCGGTGCTGTTCGCCGGAATCATGTCTGGTATCAGCGGTTGCTCGTTTCGTCTTCGAGTGCCGTTTGCGGTCAGGTTCTTCCGGAGTTGATCCGCGAATTCGCTCATGTTTGGGAACTGTCTTGATTTCACTTTGGACGAGTAACCGGGATGTATGTCGAGCAACTCATTCAAAGCTTTAACTTCGGGGCTCGAATATCGGTTCCCTTGATCCTCGTGGTAAACTTTGAACGGTCTGGCCATGTAGAAATTATCTTGGGGCGGCGGCATCTCCCCGGCGTAGTCCGCATATTTGTAATGCCAGCCCTCCAACTCCCCGGCGGCCTTGTGCTTGGCCCAGGCACGTTCGCCCGACCACTTGCCGACGATATAATAGCCGGGGATGAAATGAACCAGCAGGACCAGCGCAGCGGCACCACCCCATTGCACCCACTTGAACAGGATGCGTTGAGTCGGGTCGCTTATCCACCGTGAGACGAAGCCACGTATTAGCGTGTGCAGCCCGAAAAACACGAAGACCCAGACCGAGATAAAGAGATAAAACAGCCCATCGATCCCCTTGGCCTGAACAATCAGCGTACCCAGTAGTCCAAGAACCCCCATCATGAGCAGCGACATCTCACCCACGCCCTTAAGAGGCTTGATGGGCGATTCTTTTTCGGTGGTGGGGAGCCCCATGGAAATCAGGACAATTCCCGATAAGAACAACCAACCCGGTGCAAGCCAGATCAAGGCCTGATGTTCCTTCGCCAAACCGGACGCGAAGTAGAGGGTGACAAAGTATATCACGGGTGCGACGACGACGTTAAGAATCAACCACGTGTTGCCGCCCCAGCCGATTTCACGCCGGGCCTCAGTAGGCACCCAACCACGGCGGGTGCGGTACAGCATAAACAGGTTTGCGGGAATTGCCCAAAGATAACACATTACGGCGCTGAATTTGGGTTCGTCTTTGGAATACAGATCCAACCACTTGTCGCCCAACTCTTTTCCGAGGCCAATCATGAGGATTGTCACTCCTGGTACCAGAAACGCCATGACGATCAGCCGAAATTTCAGTCCTCGATTGCGAGTGAAAAAAAATGCCAACACCAATCCAGCAAAAAGAATTCCTTGGCCGGAGAAAACCAGATTAAGGATTTCCTCCATCGCCTTGTCGGCCCGTCGTTCGTCCATCGCGCCCGCAAAGACCCCGGTCGAACACAGGAGCAACCAGAGGTTGAAGAAGAACACTGGGCGCAGGTTCCACTTGACCTCCTCCTTCGGTTGCTGGGTTGTGGCGTCTTTTTGTTCGTTCATCTTTTTATTCGTTTATGCTTGGCCAAGTGTTTGGCCGGGGTGATTATTCGAACCCATCCGCTGCATCTTTTTCTGTCTCTGCCCAAGCGGCGTCCTCTTCTTTCTCTGAGTGGATGTCATTGGAATCCTCTGTATCGTAGCCAATTGTTTTTATCGTAGTCATCCCATTCTCGTTGTTGTCTATCCCCATACCTATAAGAATTATCATCGGCATTCTCCTTATTAGATTATTGGGCTTCAGTGATAGCTCGTTCCAAATCTTCGATGTTTTGAATGCTGTTGGATCGAAGACCATTGTCGAACAGTAGGGTACCGATTTTTCGGATATTAGCGGTTTGTTCTTCATCAGCATCATCGGGAATCTCGGTTGCAAGTATGCCCAGTGCCTCTGCCCAAGTAGAGTTTTCGTTCAGTGGTTTTTTGGCGTTGTTAATCAAGTGGGCAAGCAGTTTTATGTTTAGGCTTTGGATTGAGACGTTAACAACGGCTTTATTGTTCAGGTCACTGCCGGCTTGTTGCAGTTGCTTGACGTTATCGAGCAAGCCGGCTTTTGCGGCATGGACTGCGGGAGATTTGCCGGAGTTGTCCTTGGCTGTGAGGTCGGGTTGCTTGGCCAGGAGTTGTTTGAGGATGGCACCATCCGGGTTGGCGGCGGCATGGTGCAGCGGGGTGCTTGCGTCAATTTCGCGTCGGTTCGAGTCGCCGCCTTTTTCCAAAACGAGATTGAAGAAGTCCCAATCACCGATCCGGGCCGCTTGGGAGACGACGGATAAAGTCGTCAAGTCCACCTTGTTGGTGTCCTCCATCATCCCCATTCCGCCGCCGAGGCCCTCGTGGTACAGGTAGCCGTCGATCCAGATGCTTTTGGGCATTGGCATCATGCCGGGAGGCATCCCGGGCATCCCTTGGCCAAGCGGCATTCCGGGGCTGCCGAATTCGCCTGGCTCGGGCGCTTCCGGTTCCAGGCTGGGAGGCGGGTGGTTGACGTTGGCTCCCTTCTCAATCAACAGACGGGCCTTGGCGAGGTCGCGTTTGGCCAAGGTCTTGCGGAGAAGCGAGACGACGCTGTCCTCCCCGAGTGCCTTGGGCAGCAGTTCTTTTGGAACCTTGGCCAAGAGCAGGGGAAGTATTTCGGTGTTGGCCAATTCGAATGCTGTGGGCGTCTCCGGGAGTGGCATACCCATGCCCGGCATGCCCATACCCATCATCCCGTAAGGGTTACCAGTTGGTGGCACTATCATGCCCGGCATGCCTCCCATCATCCCGGGCATACCCATGCCCGGCGGGGTTGGGTTGCCGGGGCGTTTCGGTTCCTCGTCGGCCTCGATGGGGAGTACCCCGGCGTCGAGCAGTACCTTGACCATCTCGGTTTGTTGTTCGCTGACGGCAAACTCCAGCACGGTTCGTTCACTGCCGCCGTCTCCACCCATCCCCATCATCCCCATGCTGAACATGTCGTCCATTCTCCCAACGACCTCCTCGTCCGCCGGTTGGGGCGTCCAAATGCTGGCGGTGGTGTTCGGGTCGAGACCCCGCTCGATGAGCCATTGCACCAGTTCGGGGTTGCCGCTGTGCATGGCGTGATGCAGCGCGTTTTGTTGCGTGAGGATTTCGGTTTCCGGTGCGCTGAAGTCGATCGCGTTTCGCCCGCCAAATATGCCCATTTCCGGAACCATCATACCCGGCATCCCTTGGCCAAGCGGCATTCCCGGACCCATCATGCCGTAGGGCATCATCCCGGGCATCCCTTGGCCAAGCGACATTCCCGGACCCATCATGCCGTAGGGCATCATCCCGGCCATGTTTGGGATGGGACTGCCGTCTGGCGGTTGGGTTGTCCCGGCCTTGGGCTTGGTGATCTTCCAGCCGTTCGCCTCGAATGACTTTAGAGTGTCGAGATTCCCAGTTTCGACGGCTGTTCGAATGGGGTCATAAATCCATTCTCCGGATAGATTACTGCCCACGTCAATGGTGTAACGGAATAGATCCTTGTACTCCCAATTCAATGGCTTGCCGGTAAAGGGGTCATTTGGAATGGCATCAATGTATTTCGGCACTAGAGCGTTTAGCTCGGCAGGGAGTTTACCTTTTTTCTGTCGGTAGCGTTCGATGGCGATTCCCAGTCGAGCAGATGAAACTAGATTTTTGTGTGCTCCCATGAATTTGTAGGCAATGATGTCTAACGCTCCAGTTAACATTTCTGTAATATGATAGCCTTTTTGCATTGCCTCAAAACTGGCTAAACGAATTATTCTCCTAATTTCACTTCTATTAATTTGGCCTGTCTTTTGTGCCTGCCTTATTTGTTCAATAAACTGTTTCATGCAGCGATCGTAACAAATTCTATCCTCATAAATGCGTTGTTTTGAAATGAATCTCGTGTAGCCGATTTCCTTTAAACTGTTTTCGTCGGAAGACCAATTTTCAACGGCATATTCAAACAATCTATTTCCAGTCAAACGTTCATTCTGAATAGTATTTTCCAACTGTTCAAAGATTCCGGATTGAACAATTTTGAGAAGTTTGTCCCATTCTGCCAAATGCGATTCGCTCCATCCGCCCGTGTGCAATCCTACATTGAGGCTTTGAATGATGATGTTTAGTTGAGCAACAACCGAAAGTTGTCCCATCAAGGTCGAATTGTTGCCTGTCACATCTGCAATTCGAAACATTAGACGGACATCGGCCATGGCACCTTCACGATCCCCGTTTGCCAACCGAGCCAAGTTGGTCTTGCTCAATAATTGCGTGAGTGACTTAAATGGAATGAGATATGCCGATATTATTGCTGAACCGTTTTCATTTAATGCCAGCGGCGCGTATTGCTTGGGACGTTTGACTGCTGCTCGTAGATCGGCAAACAGATTGTCGAACTGGGCCAAGTATTTCGCTAGAACTTCTCTATCTGTCCCATTAATGGCACCTGAGTTATCGCCCAACCGTCGGTGCTTGGTCTCAGATCGGATTCTTTCCGCGAAATCTCCCCAATGTACCAATTGCCCCCTGCGAATGCGTTGACGCGGGTTAATGGCTAAATCCAATGTATCCTCGAATTCCTTCCTGATCGCTGGGTTGAGGTATACGGGCTTTTCGCTTTTCTTTTGGGTGTGGAGATAGCCTTTGAATGGCTCGGCCATGAAGATGTTTTCGTCATCGGACGGAATTTCCCTGGTGTAATCCTCGAGACGGTATTTCCAACCCTCAGCCTCGCTGGTGACCTTGTACTTGGTCCAGGCGCGTTCACCAATCCATCCACCAATGCTGTAGTAGACAACTATACCCACTACGCCTAGGGCCATTAAACCAAACGCGCCTCGCACTGACCACTTGAACAGGAACCGCTGAATCGAATCTCTAATCCAGCGCGAAACAAAGCCTCGGAGGAACTGGTGCAGGGAATGAAAACTTAGTGTGAAAAATCCAAGAGCCATAAAATACCCCCTTTCATCTCTTCCGGCTTCATCTATCAGAACAATGATTGACAGCATCGCTGAACCGACAAGGAACGACATTTCGCCCGCACCGAAAAGGGGTTTGATAGGGGGTAGGTCGTTTTTTGCCTGCCCGAGGAACATCAACACCAGTCCAATCGCAAACAGCCATCCGGGAGTCAACATTATCGGCCATTCAAAATTCCTGCTGACTACACAGCCAATGGAATAAAGCAGAATGGGTACCACTAAGTTAAGCACCAAAAACACGTTGCCGAGTTTGCTGACCCTGCGCCAGGCCCCTTCCGCGATCCACCCGTGACGCAGCAGGTACAGCCCGATGAAATTCATCGGAATCGACACACCGAAAAATGCCCAGTGCGAATCAGAAAACTGAGCCAGCACAAATGGACCAGCAAACGTTAGTGAGCCTATGCCGAGAAACTGCCAGCGCCATCCGGCGACAATGGGAAGGCGGATCACGATTAGCATCGCCAGTGTCATGGCATACTGGATTGCTCCCAAGATTACTCCATTTTGGTCAGGGCCGCTGGTCACCATCGGCCCGAACGACCCCAGCATGAAACAGAGGTTTAGATAAAAAAACGGGCGCACCGATTTCGGGTTTGCGTCCCAGCCGTATTTTGTCAGAGACAGGCTGATGAATGTCATCGTGATGGCGGAGGCGTAGAACGCCATCACAGAAAGAATACGGCTATTCGTTGTACTCAAGTCCAATAGGTCGGCAGCAAAAAGATAGGGAAACAGGAACGTGACCACGGGTATGCCAATGGCGAGACCCATGATGCCGAGCATCTCGAGCCGTTTGCCCTTGGCCATGGGCAGGCCAATGACAACAAGGCCTGTCAATAACACCCCAACCTGCACGATCATTAAGGCCCGTATGCCAATCCTATCACTCATGGTCTGCATTAACATTCCCAGCAGGGCGCAGAGGTTCAGCACCAATAGAAAAACAAGAGGTCTGGGATATTTTGACTCGTTCATCGATCGTGTTTTTTGGCAAACCGTTGATGCCGCTTT
>CEUC01013395.1_pt1 | contig 11436 bp, 9 predicted proteins | sample 356471 | NCBI WGS metagenome assembly CEUC01 (sample SAMEA2623295, study PRJEB7988) | marine metagenome | biome: marine biome (ENVO:00000447); feature: deep chlorophyll maximum layer (ENVO:xxxxxxxx); material: "saline water (ENVO:00002010), including plankton (ENVO:xxxxxxxx)" | depth 40 m | reverse complement strand
AAGAAATTATCTGTGGATTATATAGATGGACCTTATCAATGGGTCATGGACGATTTAAATAGAAAAATAATAATCAGTGCTTCGGCAGCGTTGGATCCCAATCGATCTTCATCAAGGATCGGCTTCATTTATCCCTGGGCATTGCGTCCGGATTTAATTCGCCGTGAAGAAGAATTTGATTTTTATCACTATGGTCCTGACCTTGAAGAATGGACATCCGATGACAAATATTCTTATTTTGGCGCCAATGTGGCAGAATCCTGGCTGACGCGAATCTCAGGCTCTATCAACGGCGAATGGCACGCATCCAATATGGCACGGACAAAAACCCACAATACAGAAGTTACAAATGGAGATTTATTCGGGGATACCTATGTGACCGACCCAGGGGATACATACCCACTTTTGGCTCACAGTGCTTATTCTGATACCTGGCCAATCCGATTTAATCCTGAAACAGGAAAAGAAGAATCTTTTTGGCCCGGGTGGTGGGCCCAGGATTATAATATTAACCTTCCTGGCTGTGATCAATCCCGGAAAGATCCGGACTGCTGGGAAAATGTACCTGGGAGATTCGTTTCTGATATGGATGTATATATGGAATTCGATGATCGCTGGGCTCACCGGGGAAATAATGTCAATACCAATAATGAATATGAACAGACTGGATACCCCATGGGTCTGCGCATCATGGCTGAGGGTCATTCCTATGGTGTATCTTACGCCGAAGATGTTTTATTTGTCACAGTAAAAATCCGCAATGAAAGCGGGGACTGGTGTGCCGAAGATGAATTTGGGAACCCTGTGTATAATGATTTCGGTGAACCAAAATGCGGAGAGGGAATGATCATGCCTGATGGTACAAAATTAAATCAAGGAAAAGGGTTTGATTACCAGGAGACGACACTGGGATTTTATTTTGATGCGGATGTTCTTGTGGGGGATAAAAGCGGATATAATTCGGGGCTGCATACGAATGATGATGATTTTATGAAATACTATTGGGAAATTTTTGAACTCAATAATGAACGTATGCTTATTTCCATGGCCATGGTTGGAGATTATGATGGTTTCAGTGGTGCAGCCGGGTATTCCATGGATCCGAATGAACCAAACCTGGGAAACGATTTCGGGATCGTGGCAACACAACTCCTTGATTCTCCAAGAGCCACGGATCCAGTAGACTTGGACCAGGACGGTACTGTGGATATTTTCCCAGGCGAACCTTTAAAAATGACGGACTGGCATTGGTTTGACTGGTACAGCCGTCCGGGAGTTATCCAGGCAGAAAGCAATTCCAGCAGTTGTTATGCGGGCTCAGCAGGCTGTCCACAAGCAAGGAATAAAGAAGAGATCATGTATAAAATAATGGTGGGGGACACAACAAATCTTCACCAAAATGAAAAGGAATGGCATTTTCATACAGAAAACCCGGGCCTGGATCTGGCTGCAGACCTGAACCCGCATTTTGATTCCCTGGAAGGCTTATTGGAAGAACCGGCATTTTTACGGGAACCTCCCGGGCTTGACTGTTCAATTTTTATGAGCTGCGGTCCATTTGACCTCCCTGTGGGAAGGGAGGTCCCATTTTCTTTCTGCATTATTTTTGGCCAGAATGAAGATGATTTGATCAACAATGCACGATTTGCCCAGGTCATGTATAATTCCCGGTACCAGGGATTTACAGCGCCGGTGCGGCCTACAATATACGCGGAGACAGATACCGGTACTGTTCGAATCTTTTGGAATGATGCTGCCGAAAATTCAACCGATGTATTAACTGGCTATTGTGATTTTGAAGGGTATAGGATTTACAAAAGTACGGATGGTGGTAAGAACTGGGGCAGTGCTGCTGATATGATCTATGATAATAATGGATTATTTGTAGGCTGGCGGCCTTTTGTCCAGTTTGATCTGTCGCGAGAAATGGATTCTCTCCATTGTATTTATATCAATTCTTATGATTGCGGCAGAAAAGACAGGAGAGGGCATGGAATTCAAGGCCAAGATCCATTTTATCCATGGTTCAACCTGGGGCATAATACAGGGTTGGACAGGGTAATGCTGCCCGAAGCCGAGTGGAAGGTAGTGAACAGTGATACCTTTAAATATATGTATGAAGATCGTGATGTAATAGATGGATTGGAATATACCTATTCCATAGTGGCCTATGATATGGGCGTGGAACCAGCATACTCCACCCGATTTATCAATATTGGCAATGGTGAATATGAATCTGTGATAGATACCAATTATTCCAATCCCGGGGAATGGGCTAACCCTGAAGGGTACGCTTCTATTGAAAATTCAAAGGGCACTACAATACTGGATCGAAATTTTATCCATGTATATCCTGGCATTCAGCCAGTTCATGACCTTAAAAGGGTATCTGTTGTGCCTAATCCCTATATCGTGCGGTCTGGATACAAGGAAACGGAATTCCTGAGGAGAATAAGGTTTACCAACCTTCCTGAGAAATGCATCATTAAAATATTTACAATCACTGGAGAACTTGTGACTGAAATTGAACATGAAAATAAAAATAGCGGAAATGCCTGGTGGGATATGAGGACAATAAATAATCAGGAAATCGCACCGGGGCTTTACTTATATCATGTTCAAAGGGTCAATCAAGATAATGGTAAAAATTTAGAAGAAATCGTGGGTAAGTTTGCTGTTATACGCTAATGATTATGATAAATTAACCTAGAAAAATTGTGTCCCCGAAATTCCACATGGCCTTTCCAATTCATAACATTGAACTATCCCGGGAATTTTATATAAAAGTTATAGGATGTACACTGGGACGGGAATCAGACAAGTGGATTGATTTTAATTTATATGGTCATCAGGTTTTAGCCCACTTGTCCCCAGAAGATTGCACAATCCCTAAAACCAATCCAGTGGATGGTGACCAAATTCCCGCAAGACATTTTGAAAAGATCCTGCCATGGGATCAATGGGAAGATTTGTGCGGAAATATCAAGAATGATGGTGTTAAATTTTTAATAGAACCCAGGAAGAGATTTAAAAACAATGCAGGAGAACAGGGAACATTCTTTATTCAGGACCCTGGTGAAAACGTACTGGAGTTCAGGCCATTTTCAAATGATAGTGATATATTCATGAAGTAAATAAAATATGCCTAAGATAGATTTTTTACCGGACAATAAAATTTTTGAAGTAGAGCCAGGTGAAACAATACTGCAAACTGCATCAAAAAATGGCATACCTCACGTAAATGCGTGTGGAGGAGAGGGAAAGTGTACGACCTGTAGACTACTTATTTTAGAAGGTATAGAAAACTGTTCTCCAGAAACAGAGAAAGAATTGTCTTTAAAAGATAAAGCTCATACAACAGAAGAATTTAGATTGGCATGTCAAACTACCATCAATGGGGATGTAGTTGTGAGGAGATTGGTCTTAAATAAAGAAGACATCGAATCAGTCTCTGAGAGAAGTGTTTCAGGTAGGTTGGGTGAAACAAAACAAATTGCGATACTTTTTAGTGACATAAGAGGATTTACCCCTTTTTCAGAAAAATTAACTCCATACGATGTAGTTTTTATTTTAAATAGATATTTTAATAGGATGGTAAAATCAGTAGAAGAAAACCATGGTACGGTGGATAACTATATTGGTGATGGAATGGTTGCAATTTTTGGTTTACATGATGAAGAAAATCCCGCTCAATATGCAGTGAAATCAGCCCTTGAAATGTGTGCAGAGATGGATGATATGAAGCCCTACCTCAAAACAATGTACGGTCAGGATTTTGATATTGGTGTGGGTATTCATTGGGGTGAAGCAGTAGTGGGAGATATTGGTGCAGGTAAATCAAAACGTCTAACGGCAATAGGCGATGCAATGAATTTTGCCAGTCGTGTTGAATCAGCAAATAAACAATTTCAATCACGTGTGCTCATATCCGAGGAAACCCATAATGAGATAAAAGATTCATTGGTCATTAAGGATTTTATGCGGACGAATCTGCCTGGTATAGAAGGTCGGGTAACTCTATATGAAATTGAAGATATAAATTTTTCTTCAGAAGAAGAAATTAGTAATGAACTTATTGATGATAATATAATTTGGAACAAATGTTCAGAAATAGAAACCTATAAAGATACTCCTCAACAAATTTTCAAGATAAAAAGAGAAGATATACTTGTTGTAAAAGTAGAAGACAAATTTTATGCCTTAAATGACAAGTGCCCACATGCATTTCTTAGTTTGCAAGGGAGTGATATTGATGTGAAAAAAGAGACCATTGCATGCCGTTGGCATAAGACTTCATTTTGTTATAAAACTGGAGATGTTAAAGAATGGATGAAAATAGGTAATTTTCAAAAAATGCTAGGTAAAATGGGTTTGAATGCTGAAGCAGAAGAAATTTCTAAGATGGAGCATATACCTGTTGATGTCTACAAGACCAAAGTGCAGGATGGGTTTGTCTGGATTGGAATGGAATCAAAAGAATAATAAAAAGGAGAAGATGATGAGTGGGAATAATATTGAATGGACAAAACTAGCGGATGAAAAAAGTTTTGATGATAAACCTGAACAGTTGATAAAAGTCAAACGTGATGATATACTAGTAGTGAAGGATGATGATGGTTTTCATGCGATCAATAATAGATGCCCTCATTTAGGTTTAGCCTTGAATTTAGGAGGCTGTAATAGAGATGATAAGACCGTGCACTGCAAATTTCATTCGAGTGATTTTTCATATAAAACGGGAGAAGTGAAAGAATGGCTTAATGTAAAAGGATTCGAAAAATTTATGATGTGGTTATTCTCTAAATTTGATCCTGATGCAAAGAAAATGATGTCTATGGAACCTACTCCAGTGGAGACCTTCGATACAAAAGTAGAAGATGATCATGTATGGGTAGGAATAAATCAAGATTATTAAATAATTCTATTGATAGATCTTCGTAGTGATACTATTACCCTCCCAACAGAGGGTATGATGCATGCAATTACCAATGCAAAACTGGGTGATGATGTTCTGGATGAAGATCCCACCGTCCACGAATTAGAAAAAATATCATGTGAAATTACTGGCAAGGAAGCTGCCCTGTTCGTACCAAGCGGCACCATGGCAAACCTTACTGCTATCTTGGCACACTGTGAGCGGGGTGATGAAGTTATCTTAGGTGACCAGGCTCACACTTTTCTATACGAAGCAGGCGGAATATCTTCTTTAGGCGGTATTCATTCCCACCAGTTAAAGAACCAGGATGATGGTACCCTTGCTCTGGATGATATCAGGAATGCGATTCGTACAGAAAATGTACACTTCCCTAGAACCCGTCTGATCTGTCTTGAGAATACACATAATCGCTGCTTTGGTTTTCCCCTGCACCTGGATTACCTACACTCTGTAAGATCTATTGCTGACGAGAATGCACTTAAGCTGCATGTGGATGGGGCAAGGCTTTTCAATGCCGCAGTAGCGCTGGGAATCGCCGTCGAAGAGCTTTGTGGACCGGTAGATTCAACCACGTTTTGCTTATCGAAAGGGCTGTCTGCGCCGGTAGGTTCCCTTGTATGCGGGAATACTGATTTTATTTATAAGGTAAAACGCCTAAGGAAGGTCTTAGGGGGCGGAATGCGGCAGGCAGGTATCCTGGCAGCGGCAGGTATTGAAGCGTTGGAGACTATGGTTGACCAATTAGCGTTGGACCATCAACATGCGAAGGTCTTGGCAGATGGTCTTTCCAGCGTAGATGGTTTGCATTGCAACCCGGAATTTGTGCCCACGAACATTGTGTATTTTTTACTGGAGCGTGAAAATATTACTGGACAAGAACTCGTTTCAGTGATGGAAAAAAATGGCATACAGTTCTTTGAACTCAGCCCGAAAAGATTTAGACTGGTCACCCATGCCGGAATAGAGGAAAAAGATGTTTTTAAAACAATTGAGATTTTTCGAAGAGTCATGGATGAATGAAATTGATGTAGGGTGAAACAAGAAATAATCAAAATCCATATTCTATATTGCTTTTATATTCAGTCCATCAGTACGGTAGGCCTGTCATGAAATTGTTTGTAGCTATAATGCTGGTCATTATAGCCCTCAACTTCCATCTTTATGGTCAAAAGAATATTGACAGGGATAATCACGAAGCTTTATCTGAGACGCCACTGTACCCAATACCTGCTGAAATGACCTTTGAAGAATACCAGGATATGAATCGTCGCATGTCGCTGGCCGTTGCTTGGTCATCCATTCCAGTTCCAGGTATAACACACTATTATGCCGGTGAAAAGAAAAAAGCCAAGCAGCTGTTTTACATTGGTCTGGGTGGCTTAGCCTGCATAATTGCAGGGGCTGGTTCAGAAGAAGAAAAAATCTGGCCGGATACTACTGGTAATCTGAGAGATAATTATGTAATCCATAATGAAGGACAGGATAATGAAAAATGGTTTGAAAGAATTCCTGTTAGTATGGAAGGAGATGTGTTGCACTATGATCTTAAGGAGGTCAGAAAAGAACCTAAGGGCGGCGGGGGTTTAATAGCCCTTGGGGTACTTATACTTGTGGGCGATTTTGTTTATGATCGACTATGGGGTTTCCAAAAAATCGAGGAAAAGCGGGATCGTGTGCGCTATAAATACGGTCAGAAGCTACAGTTTTCAATTAAGCCTAAAATGGAACCGTTAGCCGGAGGATTTGGTCTGAGTTTAAATGTCCAATTTTAATTGACAATTTTACATTTCAGGATCCCTCTGCCACTGTAAACCATATCTTTTTTTCATTGTAATTTCAGGCAATGAAATGGACTGTATTATTTTTTCTTCTTTTTTCTATTTCCTGTACTCAAAATGATCCCAATTTTGATCATTTACGCAAAGTTATGATAAAGAATCAACTGCAAAGCAGAGGTATCAGGGATGATGCTGTCCTGGATGTGATGCGCTCGGTGGAACGGCATAATTTTGTCCCGGAAAATTATCGGGACCGTGCCTATTCCGACGGACCATTGCCCATTGGCCATGGCCAGACGATCAGTCAGCCATACATTGTTGCCTTTATGACTGAGCAATTGCAGGTCTCATCCCAACATAAGATTCTGGAGATTGGCACAGGTTCCGGATACCAGGCGGCAATATTGGGGGAATTGGCAAAACATGTGTTTACTATTGAGATTATCCCGGAACTGGCCGAAGGCGCAAAAAATATTCTGAACCATCTCAGTTATAAAAATATTACAGTCAGAGCTGGTGACGGATACAAAGGGTGGCCCGAGGAAGCGCCATTTGAACGGATCATGGTCACCGCCGCTCCGACGGAGGTTCCCCAGGAACTTATAGATCAGTTAGCCCCTGGCGGAAGAATGATCCTGCCGGTGGGGGCGCAATTTTTAGTTCAATATTTATGGGTCATTGAAAAAGATGACCAGGGGACAGTTACAAAGGAGAAAATTCTACCCGTGCGGTTTGTACCCATGGTCAAGGAATAAGACTTAACCTTTTCAGAATCTGTCTGCCGCTTATAAAATGCAAAAATATTTATTCCTTTTTATTCCTGTCTTTTGTATGGCAAAAAACCTGACGCTTGAATCTCGGATTAACCCTCCTGCCCGGGAGTTGATGGATGTGGAAATCGTAGGTAATATTTTGATCATTCCTGGCAATCTTGACGGATACGATTTCTATGATATCAGTGCCCCCGATTCCCCACAGCACATTTCTAATTTTGAAGTCCCCATGAACAACCGTGCTCTTCCAGGATTCTGGGTTTGCGCTATGGATAGTTTTGTCTATTTCACATCCAGATCGAAGGGTCCTGGCTCTGCTATTTTAGATATTTCCGATCCCAGCAATCCTGTTTATCTAGGGGCACTGCTCTGGGAGGGAAACGCGGACCCATCCTTTGAAGGCCTCGATGCCCGGGATAGTGTACTGGCGATTGCGGCACATGATGACGGCGTAGGGCTTTTTCACCTTAATGATCCAGCCAACCCTGATTTTGCTATCCAGATCCCAACGATGAATGCCTGGGATATTGTGATCGATAGTACAACTCTGATCGTGGGGGATGGAGAATATGGTATCAAATTCTATGATATTAGCAATTTGACCGATCCCGTACTTATTTCGGAGTATTTAACTGTAGGCGCAGTGAAGGACCTGGAATTGAATGGAAGTTTACTTTACATTGCAGAGGGGTCTGCCGGTGTGGAACTTGTGGATATATCCGATCGGGAAAATCCAATATTGTTAGATCGTTTTGATACATCTGGTCTGGCCAATAAGATTGCCAGAATGAACGACAGCTACTTGGCTGTTTCCGATTGGGAAGATGTAAAAATATTAGAATGGAACGAAACAGAATTAGAACTGGTCGGTTATAAGATGACCGGGAAACGCACCATGGCTATCGCCGCCAAAGACAGTGTGATTTATTCCGCCGAATGGCAGCACCTCCAGACCTTCACCTTCGGAGAGATAGAAAATGCTGACATTGACATTAGTTCCTGGGATGTTGCTTTCCCGGTTCTGGAGGTGGGTGGGAGCGATACCTTCGAATTATTGATCGAGAATAATGGACAGTTTCCCCTGGGTATCAGTGCCCCTTATTTGAACCATAATGATTTCCAGGCCTTGAACTTCCCGGATTACATTGATGCTGGAGGATCTGCTATTACCCAGATTATCTATACACGCTCCAATCAGAATGCATCCGGCGTAATACAGATCTCATCCAATGACCCCGATGAGGGAGAAATAGAACTGCAACTGGTCGGGAATTATGAGGGCGGTATTGTGGGGGTCGAAGCGCCGGATTTTACGCTGCCCGTTGTGGCAAATGGATCTGGCAGTTTTACCTTAAGCGATTATGCGGGAAAAATTGTGGTCATAGCCTTTTTCGCGCCAGGATGACCCGTTTGCAGTCCGGAGTTGTCGGACTTTGAGACAGCCATCTGGCAGACCTTTCCTCAGGACAGTGTGGTCGTTGTGGGCATTACTGCAGTGAACCAGAATCAGATAAACCAGTTTGTGGCAGAAAATGGGATTACCTACCCTATTTTGAATGATGAACAATCCGGAGGCAGCGGTCCCGGTGGCTTCGGCGGTGTGATCTATGATGCTTATTATATTCCGAACCAGGGTTCACCTTATCCCCGGGATTTCATTGTGGATGAGGAGGGGATCCTTGCCTATGCCAATAATGAAATAGATACAGAGTACATGTTGTATATAATTGACATATTACTGTCTGCAGAAGACCTGAATACGGCTGGAACAAATCTTATTCCAGGAGAATTAATCCTTTTTCCCGCCTATCCGAACCCCTTTAACTCTACCGCCACGGTCTTGTTTATGGTAAGAGATAAAAATATTGTACCCATGCGTTTGAATGTTTTTGATATAACCGGGCGGCTGGTAAAAACCCTGGTGCGGGGAACGGTTCAACCAGGGTACCATGAAATTCCATGGTATGCCAGTCAATATGCATCCGGCGTATATATTATTTCTCTTGAATCCAGTCTGGGCGTTCAATCTCAGAAAATTATATTAATGAAATAATTTTTTCCATGAAAAGATCTCTTTTGGTCCTGCTGATTTTGTCTTTCTTACCCGCACAGGTTAAATGGTACCAAGGGAACCTGAAAGGCATCCGGGATTTGAGTATCCGTATCAACCTTGATGGACTGACCGATGAACCCTGGGAGCAAAAAATACTGAACTTTATTGAATTGTCGTTTGCACAGACAGAAATCAGTGTTGATCAGGAAATTCCGATTCCTCGACTGGTGGTGGATATTTACGCTATTGACAGCAGGGCGGAAGAGGTTTCTTCCTATATGATCAATTATTCTGTTTATGACTATGGAATATCGGAATCAGAGTATATACGGTCCCTTGAAGACACAGTGATAACAAAAAAATTAAGAACCTATAAAGTATATGAAAGGGAAATGCTGGGTCAATCAACCAGTGAAAAAATCCAGCTGGATATTGAAAAAGCAGTCATGGGTCAGACTGCTGTATTTATTGATCAATGGTTCCGGGATAACCCTTTCAGGCAATTTTAAACCCCAATAAAAAATATATTGTGCTTATTTGACTTAGTCATTCATTGACGTAAATTTTTCTATCCGAGGAAGCTATGCGTCAACATAAGCTAACTAAAATCCTTGTTCATGGGATAATAGCGGTGCTGGCCAGCAGTCAAATTGTGGCCACGCCCCTAAAAATAAGACCCAAGACATACAAAAAGAAGAAGAGCGACCCGGAAGAAACAGTTCAGGAAAACAGCGATAGGTCTCAAACAACCAGTGCTGTTTCCATCGAAACGGGCAATCGTCTCGCAATCTTTGAGTTTGAGGGGAAAGAGATATCTGTGCCCCTGACAGCCCGTATGACCGAGGAATTCCGCAACACAGTGCGCCGGCTGAATATTTTTGAGGTCCAGGATCGTGGCCTGACACAGCGTATCAATATCTTCCGCCCTGAAACAGATGATTACTGGGATTGCTGGAATAAGGACTGCGCCGTGGAACGAGGGAAATTACTTGGTGTCAATTATGTCATTGCAGGTACCATTGAGGATAGCGACGAAAATCAATACCTGATCAAGGGCAGGCTCTATTCTGTTGATCTGGAATCACTGATGAATGATTTCTCATTCAACAGCACTGGAATAACTGACAGCCTTTTACTGGGCATGAAAAAACTGGCCTATGATGTTAGCGGATTGCCCATTCCTGATACATTGTCTATTGGCGCGGATACAACAAAAATTGTTGACCTGGCGGTTGAAAAGGATAAATCCCGGTTTCGCCTGCCCGATATCGATATACCGGACAAAATAAAATCATTGCTGCTTTCCACCGTGGTCCCCGGTACAGGGCAGATGTACTCCAAGCGCAAATATGTGGGTATGGGTTTTCTAGCCACGGAAATCACTCTGGCCGGATTTGCGTTTATCTGGCAATCCGATTATAAACAATCCTGGGGAGGATTTCAAAATACCTATAATAGCTATCAAAATTTAACTGATCCCAAGGAACTGCTTGAGCTCAGGCCCGATATTATTCGTTATGCCCGGGAAACAAAACGATACAATAACCTGATGAGAAATGTGCGCAATCTTGGATTGGGGATATGGGTTGTAAATATGATCCATGCCTACATAGTGGGTCCTGAAGAGCTTTATGAAGGAAATATCCTTTTTGGTACCGAATATGATGATGGCAGCCAAAGCGGTTCGGGACCCGGCATTACCGCTTGGGATCTGGCTTCCGGGTTTGGTGTGCGAGGCATGATGCTGAGACCTTTTGTGAAAAATACTGCCCTGGAAGATTACAGGAACCATACTAGCGGTGGTTTTAAAATAAAGACACCTGTAGGATTCACTCTAGGCCCGATCCGCACATTCCTGCAGTACGAGATCTCGAATTATACTTTTGACCAAAAGAA
>CEUC01025536.1_pt1 | contig 11488 bp, 9 predicted proteins | sample 356471 | NCBI WGS metagenome assembly CEUC01 (sample SAMEA2623295, study PRJEB7988) | marine metagenome | biome: marine biome (ENVO:00000447); feature: deep chlorophyll maximum layer (ENVO:xxxxxxxx); material: "saline water (ENVO:00002010), including plankton (ENVO:xxxxxxxx)" | depth 40 m | reverse complement strand
ATCACAGTCACGGCGACCGATTCATCGGGCTCACCCAGTGCATCGCCGGCATCGGCGTGCCGCCAGTCGAGCGTGTAACCGAGTTCCGCCAGACATGCCGAGGCACGGTCCCCGTCGGCCGGCCCATCGTCACCGTGAACGATCAGTACCGCTCGGCGGGGCATGGATCTCTTCCTTTTCTAAGCATATCGCTGTCGGTGGCTTAACGGGTAACCGTGTCGCTCATTGAAGGGGAAAGGCCCCCACCATGACTGGCCCAGGGCAGAGTACAACAGGTCCGGATGGAAACAAAGCTGAAAGTCCACGGCCTGGTGATTCGATTCTGCTAGGGTCAAGCCGCTATCGTTACAACGATTCCCTACCGGTTGTCTAATGGTTGAGCCTGAGGCTCGCCCGGGCATCCACGGCCACCGCGCCCTCGCCGCGGCGTTTGACCATGACGGGATTCAGGTCAAGTTCCAGCAATGAATCGCGAAGGTCGTGGGCCAGCCAGCTGAGCCGGCTGATCATGTCGCAGACAGCATCGGCATCCAGCTGTGGCCGGCCGCGGGCGCCATCGAGCAGCGGCCACAGTTTTAGGGTTTGCAGCAGGGCCATGGCCCGCTGCGGGGTGACCGGCGTGGAGGTCAGGATCACGTCATCGACGATCTCTGCCACCAGGCCGCCGAGGCCGAACAGCACCATGGGTCCGAACTCAGGGTCGTGATTGATACCAAGAATCATCTCGGCGTCCGCTGATTCCATTCGGCAGACCAGGCACGACTCAAGATCTGCGCCGAGGCGGTTCATTATCTGCTCCCAGGCCGCGCGCAGCGCCTGCTCATTTTCGAGGTTGATGACAACGCCGCCGGCCTCACTCTTGTGGACCAGGTTGCGGCCGCTCGCCTTCAGTACGACCGGGTAGCCGATCCTGCGGGCGGCGGCGACAGCAGCATCAGGCGTCTCAGCAGTTTCTTCCAGCACAGTCGCGATGCCATAGTGGGTCGCCAGTGTCTTGACCTCGTGCTCGGTGGGCGATGGCGGTAGGCTGTAGTCCGCCGGCTGTTCAGGCACACCGGCCGGGCGGTTCAGCGGCTCGCTCGAAGCAGCGGACGTTTGTCCCTTCATCCAGCATCCGAGCACACGAAAGGCCTCATCCAGGGTCTCGAAAACCGGCATGCCATTTTGTTTGAGGATCTCGCGGGCTCCATCATCCGCTTGGCCCTGGATCACGACGAACAGGGCCGGTTTGCCGGCGGCCTTGATCGATCCTGCCATCGCGCGGGTGAAGTCACCGAGCATCGGTCCGGTGGTGATCACCACCAGCACGGCACTCACGTCGGGGTCGCCCGCGGCAATGGCCAGGCCGCCGTCACCGACGCGGGTAAAGCTCTTTTCCTTGAGGGCACCCATGTCCAGGGGATTACCGAGTTGCGAGGGCTCAAAAAGTTCTTCCAGTTTCTCGCGCGTCTCGGGGCTGAAACTGGCGAGCCGCAGGCCCCGTTCGGCCAGCCGGTCTGCACAGAGGGCACCGGCACCGCCGGAGCCTGAGATCACGCAGATGCCATCGCCCGCTGGAACGCCGAACCGGGCAAAGATCTCGGCGGTCTGCATCATGCCGCGCACGTCATCGAGCAGCAGTACGCCTTCTTCTCGGCAGATCGCTTCCAGTACCCGCTGCGTGGAGGCCAGGCTGGCGGTGTGACTGCGGGTGACCCTGGCGCCGGATTCCGTACTGCCCGCCTTGACCATCAACAGGGGCTTACGGGCTGAACGGCAGCGACGGGCCGCACTGATGAACCGCTGTGGATCTTTGAAGCCCTCAACATACAGGGTGATCACCCGGGTGTCCGGGTCGTCAGCCAGGTGCTCGATGAAGTCACAGAGCTCGAGGTCCGCCTGGTTGCCCAGTGATACAGACGTGCTGAAATATGCTTGGTCTTCAACCCCGCGGTTGTAGGTGGTCGCCATCAGGGCACCGCTTTGGGAGACATGGCCAATGGCGCCTGCGTAAAAAGGTGTGACAGTCATGGCCGGGGAAGAGTTGAGCAGCAAGCGGGCGTGGGTGTTCAGCAGCCCCAGGCAGTTGGGCCCGATCAGCCGCATTCCTGCCCCCCGGGCGATGTGCACGAGTTCGTCCTGCAGGGCGGCACCGGCCGCATCGATCTCACTGAAGCCTGCGGTGATGATCACGCAGCAGCCAACCTGCCGGGCAGCACACTGCAAGACGGCATCGCGGACCGTATGGCGCGGTACTGCAATGACTGCCACGTCAACCGGATCGTCCAGCTGGTCGAGCGACGCAACAGCCGGCAGGTCGAAAATCTGCTTGCGCCTGGGATTGACCGGGATGATCTTGCCGGCAAATCCGCCGTGCAGCGTGTTGTTTAGCACCCGCGAGCCGAACTTGCGGAGGTCTTCCGAGGCCCCCACGACCGCCACCGAACGGGGATTGAGGATCTCGGAAACCGACAGGCGCGGCGCCGGATAGCCTGTCATCGACCCTTGAATTGGGGTGTGCGCTTGTCGGCGAACGCGGACAGCCCTTCTTTGAGATCTTCGCTGGTGTAGGTCCGTTCGGTCATCTGCCGGGCATAGGCCGCCGCCTCACTGGGTCCGCGGGGCAGCGTGCGATCGACAAACTGCTTGAGGGTCTGTACCACCAGGGGAGAGTTCGCAGCGAGTTTCCCGGCAAACTCCATTGCTGTCTCCAGCAGTATCTCGCGCGGGACCACGCGGTTGACCAGACCCACCTCGTAGGCCCGCTGTGCGCTCATCCGGTCGCCGACCAGGATCAGTTCCATCGCGATCTTGTGTGGAATCCGGGCTGCGAGCGAAGTGATCAACCCGCCTGTAAAACCGATCTTGGCTTCCGGGTAGCTGAACCAGGCATCCTCGGTCATCACCGCCAGGTCGCAGAACTGAACGAGCACCAGCGCACCGCCAATACATAATCCATTGACCGCTGCGACAATCGGTTTGTCGACGGTGATCCCGACACCGGGGATAAACGGGTACATCTCGGCCGAGTCGTTGAGGTCGGCCCCTGCCGAGAAGGCGCGATCGCCAGCACCGGTGATAATACCGGCGCCGTCGTCACTGTCGTTGAGTCGCTTGAGAGCACTGCGCAGCCCCTCTCCGACGGCATGACTGATGGCGTTCATTTTATCGGGGCGGTTGATCGTGATGATCGCGACCCGCTCACGGGATTCATAGCTGACGGCATCATCGGTCATGGTCGTTCCTCCCTGAATAAGATCTGGTGATGTCCTGAATCTAAATGTAGACCAAACCAGCAAGATGTGCGCAGGCTTGATTAGCTGATGGCGATGGCAGCAGGTCGCCAGCGGAACATTCCTGGCGTTCTGAACGACCAGCACACGGCGCACGGTTCTCGTGGCCAGCTAGAAAAACAAAGCCCCGCCGGAGCGGGGCTTTCACTGCGGCTGTGCAGATTCCATTACGGAATCGGTGTGGGGATCGGCGAGATCGATACACGTCCAAGGCCGAGACAGGCGGTCGGGTTCGGCACGGGCGAGATCGATACCCGCCCAGGCTTGTACTGCTCCTGAAGGGCGCCTCGTCGCGGCATGTATTCCGGCACAATGATCCCGCCTAGGACAGTATCGAGTTCGAATTTTTTAAGTGTCTGGGTCATCTTCGTTTCTCCATCAATCAAGTTAAAGGGTTGAGCTGGTCTTGCCAGTCCGCACATGATCTCGCAAACCGGCGTTGAGCGATGTGATGACGGTCACCTGGTGTGTACGTGCTGATCCGGAAAAGTGACGGTCGTCACACAAGTGTAGAAAAGGAGCGTGCCGGATACTTGCTTGGGCCGGTTGCACTGATTTCCAGGCGTTGCCACGGTCCGATACACTCGCATCTGGTCAACGGAGAATGTTGTCCAGTGACTTGGATTCCCGGATAAGGGTCATCATCAGCTAAACCCATGAGCTCAATCAGCGATTCAGCGCCACAGCGCGAACGACGACGGCGGGGACGACGCGCGGCGGCTGTACCAGGTGTTCTGGAACAACTGCCCTGGGCTCAGCCGGTGTACCTCGACCCGCCGACAGAACCGCTGGACGAAGAGGGCATCGAGCGTGTCCACGATGCGGCCATGCGTATCTGCGAGGAGATCGGCATCGACTTTCTCCACGATGAAGCGCGCGAGATTCTCAAACGGGCGGGCTGTGAGGTGCGGGGCGATTCGCCGACGGTTCGAATGGGCCGCGATTTCATCATGGAACAGGTGGCAAAAGCACCGGAGACCATCACGCTGACACCCAGGAACCCCGAGCGTGCAGTGGTCTTTGGCGGGCCCTGGGCGGCCTTCGGACTGGTGGCGAGCCCGCCCAACGCGTCGGACCTGGATGGTGGGCGCCGGATCGGCAACCGCAAGGACTACCAGGACCTGCTCAAGCTGGCCCAGAGCTTCAACTGTATTCACTTTACCGGTGGCTACCCGGTTGAACCGGTCGACCTGCATGCGTCGACCCGACATCTGGACGCACTATTCGACATACTGACCCTGACCGACAAGCTGGTCCATGCCTACTCGCTGGGTATCGAGCGCGTCGAAGATGCCATGGAAATGGTGCGGATCGCCGCGGGACTGACGGCCGAAGAGTTTGACGCAGCACCGCGGATGTTTACCAACATCAATTCGTCCTCACCCCTGAAGCACGATTGGCCGATGCTGGACGGTGCCATGCGTCATGCCCGGCATAACCAGCTGGTGATCGTGACGCCGTTCACCCTCTCCGGCGCCATGGCGCCGGTCACTCTGGCCGGTGCGCTCGCCCAGCAGACCGCCGAATGTCTGGCATGCCTTGCGCTACTGCAGTTGGTGCGGCCGGGGGCACCGGTCGCCTATGGGTCGTTCACCTCGAATGTAGACATGAAGTCCGGTGCGCCTGCCTTTGGTACCCCGGAATACGTCCGCGCGACGCAGATCTCGGGTCAACTGGCCCGGCGTTATCGGTTGCCTTGGCGGGCGTCCAACGCCAACGCAGCCAACTACCCGGACGCGCAGGCCACCTGGGAAAGTGCGGCATCGTTGTGGGCCTGTTCCACTGCCAGGGCCAACATCGTCTACCATGCTGCGGGCTGGCTGGAGGGCGGGCTGTGTGCCAGTTTCGAGAAATTCGTGATCGACTGTGAAATGCTGCAGCAGCTGGCCGCATATCATCAGCCGATCGGGGTGAGTGAGGAGGATCTTGCGGTCGACGCGATCCGCGAGGTGGGTCCTGCCGGACATTTCCTTGGTGCTGATCACACCCAGGCGCGCTACAAGACTGCCTTTTACAGCCCGTTCCTCTCGGACTGGAGCAACTTCGAGACCTGGGAAGAGAGCGGTAGCGTTGAGGCCCCGCGGCGGGCGAACCGGCTCTTCAAGCAGGTGCTGGAAGAGTACACACCACCGCCCATGGACTCCGGAGCCCTTGAAGCGCTAACCGCCTTTGTCGAGAAGCGACGGGCCGAGGGTGGTGCCCCCACCGATTTCTGAGCCTCTACACTGTTAGCCGAAGTGCTCTACGGCCACTCACTGGCCGACGAGATGGCAACTGGCTGTAGAATGCTTGGCCTCCCCGCGGGATGGCTGAAGCGAGCTCTGGCAGAGCCGGCGTGAGTCGGCGGTGGCGGTGAACGTTGCAAACTCTCCCCGGAGAGGCCTGGCAAAACCCAGAACCTGACCTTGAGGCCACGCTGATTTGAATCCAACCGACAGTTCAACCGGTCCGCAGCAGAAAATCCTCGGTAACCTCGCGTTCTGCTGCGGGGTGAGCATCTGGGCAACCATGTTTCCGGCCACGGAATATCTGCTCGACAACTGGGACCCGGTGGCGATCACCTTCGTCAGGATGGGCGGTGGCGGGATGATCCTGCTGGTGGTATTTGCGTTCCTGGAAGACTTCAGGTCGACTCTGCGCGCTGCTCCCTGGGGCAGAATCTTCCTTCTGGGAATTGTCGGCGTGGCCTTGTCCACTTTTCTCTTTGCCTGGGGCATTCAACGCTCCAACGCGGTGGCCGGCGCGCTGATCGCTGCGACCGGGCCGATCGTCGCGGCTCTGATCACCGGGCTGGTCTATGCGCAGCCACTGCAGAAGGGTATTGTGCTTGGCGTCGCTCTGGCGGTCGCAGGCGGTGTCTGTGCGGTGTTCGCCAGCGGCGGTAGTGTTGATGAATTCCGGGGCGGCGAGATCATCGTACTGATCGCCATGGCGATCTGGGTCTGGTATTCGTACAACTGCCAGCGCTGGCTCAAGGGACTGCCACAGCTTGGCATTGCGGCGCTGACCGTGGCTGCCGGTACGATCGGTTTTGCGACCTACGTGGGTCTGGCTGAACTCGTGGGGTTTGACGATGTTCGGTTCGGCAGCGATGCCCGCGAGTGGTTGGTGATCGCGTGGCTGTCCGTAGGACCTGCTTCGACGTCTATCTTTCTCTGGCACTTCGGTGTCAGCCGGGTCGGGGTAACCATCGGCTCGATGTACCAGAACCTGGTGCCGATCATCGTAGTTCTGATCACGGTCAGCTTAGGTCGTTACCCCACGCCACTGCATCTGGTCGCCGGGGCCCTGATCATATCCGGTGTGCTCTATACCCAGCTTCGGAGCATACGGGCATCGCGCTGAGTCGCTGCCGGTGATGTGGCCACGCCCTACAATGCCCTCGGGACCGGGGAGGCGGTGAGACACTGACTGTCACTAAAGAAGGAGTGACATTATGCGGGTAGGTTTTATCGGTTTGGGCAACATGGGCGCACCGCTGGCACGGCGGCTGATAGGCGAACATGAAATGGTAGTCTACGACCGGGACCCGGCGGTACTTGCGGGCTTTGAATCTACCGGTGTGGTCACTGCCGGGTCGCTGTCGGATTTGGCGCGCCGTGCCAATATCGTACTCACGTGCCTGCCGACCTCGGCGCATCTTGAAGCGCTGCTGTTCGGGGAACAGTCTCTCGCCTCGGTTCTCGAACGCGGCACGTTGGTGGTCGACATGACCACCGGTGATCCAGCCGCGACCCGCGAGATGGCGGCGCGGCTCCGTGAGCGGTCTATAGAGCTCATCGATGCCCCAGTCAGCGGTGGCCCGCGCGGAGCCGACACCGGCACAATTGCGATCATCGTGGGCGGGACGACCGACCAGTTTGAACGGGCCTCGCGGGTGCTCGATTCCATCAGCTGCAACGTCATGCACGCGGGTGGGGTTGGCACCGGTCACGCTGTCAAGGTAGGTAACAACCTGCTGAACCTGGTTTGTCGTCTGGCGACCTTCGAGGCCGTGTCGCTGCTGGTACGGGCCGGTGTAACGCCCGAGACAGCGGTTTCAATCATCCAGAAAAGTTCTGGGCGCAGTTACGCGACGGAGATCACCTTGCCCGATAATATTCTGTCGGGAAAAATGAAGCAGGGCTTCAGCATGGGCCTGATGCACAAGGATGCGAGCCTAGCGCTCGCCATCGCGGACGAATTGGCTGTGCCGATGCCCATAGGCCGGGAGGCCTTCGATGCTCTGGGCCAGGCACTGGCTGAACAAGGGCCGCAGGCTGACATGAGCGAAGTTGCGCTGATCTACGAGACCCGTACGGGTGCGCGTATCCGTCCTTGAATATAGGTGTCCGCTGGTTGTGCCTGTGCTAGAGCTGGACAAGCCAGCGGTGAACGGTGTCGAACAGGGTGGTCTGCTGTCCTTCATAGCCGTGGTTGGCACCCTCAATCACTTCGATCGATACGTTCGCTTGATCGGTTTTGGTCAGTTGCCGCATGGCGGCCCCGCAGACCGGTAATGCCTGATCCCCGTCGGGTTCACACTCGAGCGCGCCGAAGACGAACAGCGTCGGGCAGGACACATTCTTGATTCGCTGGCAGACGCTGTATCGGCTGTCGGGGTTGAAACAGTCGAGAAAGGCCGCGCTGCTCCATGTGCAGCCCCAGGGAATGCCGGGCGTCAGCAGGTTGTCGGACTGGCCGGCCGCGACTTCGGATTCGGCCTGCTGGTAAGCATTGACGAACCGCTCTCCGTGCAGGTCGATCAATCCGGCGTGATCGTATTCCCCGGGCGAGACGGCCAGCACCGCGGCGACGTCCGGAAACTGCTCGCGTGACTGGGCATATACAGCCCGCACTGCTCCGCCGCTGTGTCCACCGAGTGCCAGCCGGGTGTGACCTTTGCTGCGAAGCAACCCCAGCCAGGCCGTGTAGTCCAAGGGAGATTCGGCCACCGACTCGAAGGCGTAGCCCTTGGGCGGACCGCCGCGTGTGCCGTTGGCGATGGTGTCGTGACCGCGGCGGTTGGCCGACAGCAGTGCGATGCCGTGCTCGGCGAGGTGCTCGCCCAGCGCCAGATAAAGTGACCCGTAGAAATGTCCTGAGTCACCGTGGAAGAGACAAACGGCCTCCACGGGGCTTTGGCTGGGGGTGCCGGTCGGTGCGAAATAAGCGCCGCCCAGCGCGATACCGTCTTCGGTGGTCACTTCAACGAGGTCAGCCAGCATGGTCGATCCTTTTGCAAAGAACAAGAGGCGATCCATTATGCACAGGCGGAACGGGCCCGTATCTTTTGTGCACGCGATCAACGTCCTCCCAGAGATCGTGTAGAGTGAGTGGGCGTCAGGGAACCCGCTGATCTGGAGTTACCAGATGGTCAATCAACCCTCCACCGTGAGCATGATCGAGCCGCGATCGACATCGCGGCGAGTCTGTTTCCAGAGTAAAGCGATCACCCCGTTGTTGAACCGCCGCCTGTCAATCGGGATCTGCACGCCGGACATCTACGCCAGGATTGATGACCCGGCGTTTTTCCGGCGCTCTGCGCGCCGGACACCCAGATGAGCAGGTCCTGGCTGGACACCCCGCCGGCGGCCGAGTGGCCGGTACCCGATACCGGGATCAATCCTTTTGTTCATTACCGCAAGTTGCTCTGGTCTTGGCATCGGGCGATGGCGGCAGGCTGGAGCGATGCGGCTTTCGTTGCCGTCATTCATGACATCGACAGTGCCATTGCTAGGACCTGCGGCACCGGGTTTCGTGTCACGCCGTTTATCGAGAGCATCTCGCCCGCTGACGACACGTTGCCGGTGTTGTTGTCGGCCAAGGTGGAGACCGGCAATGTTGCCGGGTCGCACAAGGCCCGTCACCTGATGGGGTTGGTCCTGCACATGCTGGTTGATGAAGTGCCAGATAGCACTCGCCTGGCCATTTCTTCGTGCGGCAATGCGGCACTCGCCGCCGCCACGGTTGCGGGCGCGGTTGGTCGGCCGATCGACGTATTTATCCCGCCTTGGGCAGACGATATTGTGATCGATGGTCTGGGCGCACTCGGCGCCACGATTCACGTCTGTGAACGCACCGAGGGTCAGGCCGGTGATCCCTGTATGGCCCGCTTCCAGGCGGCTGTCGCCAGCGGCAGCTTCCCATTCAGTGTACAAGCCAGCGAGAGCCACTGGGTACTCGATGGTGGCCGGACCATCGGTTGGGAACTGGCGGATCAGATCGCGGATGCTGCAGTCAAGGTCGACGATCTGATGGTCCAGGTGGGTGGCGGCGCGCTGCTGGCCAGTTGTGCCATTGGTCTCATAGAAGCGGTCCAGCTCGGTAGGCTGGCGCATCTGCCAAGGGTCTGGGCCGTCCAGTCGGTCGGGTGTGCACCCTTTGACCGGGCCTGGAAGGGACTGCATCACCACGGCACTCCGCAGGTTGTTCTGAACGATGCGCAAGATCGCGCCGATCAGCTGATGTACCCCTGGGAGAATCCACAGAGTGTGGCGACGGGGATACTCGACGACCTGACCTACGACTGGCTGGGTGTAGTCCGGGCGCTGCTGGAAACCGGAGGTGGCAGTATTGTCGCGACGGAAAATGAGATCGGGCAGGCGCAGCGGCTGACCGGTGGCCAGCCGATCGCCGTGGACCCCACGGGGTCGGCCGGCCTTGCCGGGGTGTTGGCGGCCTGTCGCAGGGGTCAGCTGGCTGAGACAGGCCGGGCGGCGGTGCTTCTTACTGGGCGGTCCAGAACCGGCTAGACAATTGACAGCCGGGTGTACCGCATAGGTTGTCGTCACCCCCGGTCGCGGGGCCAGCAATCGATCGACCTTAATCGATTTCGGCTCAATATCAGGGTCATTCCTGAAACTCATCCCGCGACTCGAACAGGTCGACAGTGTTCAGGCGCCAATGCAGGACGTAATAGAGGGCACTGAAAACGATCACCGCCACGCTTAGGTTGACAAATACAGTCATCAGCGTGGTACCGGCGATCAGGGACATCGCACTGTGGCTGACCTGAAGTTCGGTGGGTTTTTGCGGGCCCTCTTTAGGGTTCTGCCATGATCGAATCCAGTAGTCCCGTACCGGGCCCCAGTCGAAAACATCGTAGCCGACCTTCAGCAGTACGCCAGAAAATACTGCCTGAGGAATCAGGCTGATCAGGTCCTGGAAGATGAGCATCTCGACGAGTACAAAGATGCCGACCATGACCCCGGCCAGCCTGGTCGTCGCCCCTTCGTTGAGGATCAGCACCGATCGAATCGTTGCCTGTGCACCAGGGATGCCGCCAAAAAGTGAGACGGCGGCATTGGCCATGCCTTGCGCTGCCAGTTCCTGGTTTGGTCGGGTTATTTCTGCGTTGCGATCCATGATCTGGACCTTCCGATCGACCACCAACGAGGTCAGCAGTGTGTCCAGGTAGGCCAGCAATGCCAATTGAATGGCGAATGGCAGGGCTAACATGATCAGGCCGGGTGAGAACTCGGTCGGGAGCTGTGCGGCAACCAGGGTCTTAAGGTCGACGAAAGATTCGATCGATGCGCCTAGCGTGATGCGCTGTATGTCCAGCTGTAGGATTGTGGCCAGACAGGTGACGACCACGATCGCAGCGAGTGTCGCCGGTAGAAATGAATTCAACCGATGGTCGATTCGGCGTAGAAATGCCGGCAGTACAAAGACCAGGGTAAGGGTAACCAGTGCGACACTCACGTTGAGCGAGATTCCGCCATCATAGGCACGTTTCCCCGCAAATCCGAACAGAGATCGGATCTCGCCGATCCAGATCAGTACAGCGATTCCGTTCATGAATCCGCTGATCACACATCTGGGTACCAGCCGTATCAGTCGTCCCAGACGGAAGAGTCCGGCGATCACCAGGGTAAGCCCGGTCAGCAGCAGCACCAGGTTGATGAAGCGGTCAGGATCAGCTCCGGGATGGTCTACAAGCAGGCCACCACCGACTGCGGTCACCAGCAGTATCGTGACCGCAGTCATCGGCGCCGTTGGCCCTGAGCACTGAATTCGGGTGCCGCCGAACGCCGCGGTGATCAATGCAATAACCCCAGCCGAGAGTATTCCGGCCAGTGCACCGCGCCCACTCAGCACGCCGAATGCCGCACCCAGACTGATTGCGACAAAGCTGACGGTCAGACCTGGCAACAACTGCTGCACAAGGCGGCCGTGATCGGGACGTCCCCCGAGTCGGATACTCATTGTTATCTTCTTGTTGTTCTTGTTGT
>CEUC01025906.1_pt1 | contig 11496 bp, 8 predicted proteins | sample 356471 | NCBI WGS metagenome assembly CEUC01 (sample SAMEA2623295, study PRJEB7988) | marine metagenome | biome: marine biome (ENVO:00000447); feature: deep chlorophyll maximum layer (ENVO:xxxxxxxx); material: "saline water (ENVO:00002010), including plankton (ENVO:xxxxxxxx)" | depth 40 m | reverse complement strand
AGGCTTTCAGGCGAACATTTGTCCAGAGTATCGGAAACCTTGTGCCAGTAGGGGTAATCAAAATCGATCAGTACAACGGAAGGGATTCCCAATTTAATAAATGGAAGGTGATCGTCCTGAATGCTGTATTTGCTTTTTTCGTTAAACTGGGAAATATTCTTCCGCCGGGCCATGGCGTACACACGGTCTAGCAATTCGGGGCCACTGCGCATAGAGTAGGTCTCTTTATAAATCTCAAGGTCCTTGTCTCCCACCATGTCCACAACAAGTACTGCCTGAGGTCTTTGCTTGAGAGGAAGTTTTTCGAGCTGGCTGGCGTGGTAACTTGACCCAATAAACATTTCGCTGGAGCCACTTTTCCCGAAATCCTCTCCATCGAAAAACATGAGCCGAACCGGTTGATCCACTGGATGATCTTTCAAATATCTGGCCAGTCCTAAAAGAACCGCCGTTCCCGAACCTCCGTCGTTGACTCCTGGAATAGGACGGTCTCTCAGTTTCGGGTCGGATTCCTGGTCGGCGAAAGGGCGTGTATCGTAATGTGCACCCACCAGAATAGGACGTCCTGTCGCCGTGCCATTAAAAACAAATTCGATATTGACCATCCGCATCTGTTCGCCATTATGCCGTGTGATCACGAATGGATGTTCCAATACATCATCAGCAGATTCCGCTCCCACATGCCTGAGCAAATCCAGGGTCTGGCTATATCCTTTTGTGCCCACGTACCGCGGACCAAATTCGGATAAGGTCTCAAGGTAGTTCCACATAATTTGGGAATATTTATCCTTAGCGAAAGGTTCGGCTTGGGCCATTCCCTCAAAACTGGACAAAAAACTTAATACACAGAGAACAGCAGCCCACAAATAGATTTTGCTCGTTTTTTTCAATGTTTCTCCTTCGGGCAAGGCCTCATTTTCTCTCTCAATTAGCACAGCCCCCCTTTATTCATCCCCATAACGATATCCACCGTGGGGGTCGGATTCCGATATGCCATTAATAACCTTTCATTTCCCACTAAAGTCCCAAAACTCAGTGCCATAAAATATTATGTTCGATGGTCTGCAACCCTTGACAAATTGGCTGTTTACCAGTAGTTTTATAGAGGCTGAGGGCTTATTAAAAAAGGTTTAAGTCTTTTTAATAAAGTCTTAAGTTATTAAGCTGATTCCCGATAAGCTAATTAGCAGGTAGGCCTTGTAACAAGCTGTGGAGGCAAAGACCCCGGCTAAAAATAATTAACTAACTAAACTTCAAACGTTTAAGAACCCCGGATTAGGTGTAAGTTATGGAAGTTCCCGGAAACGAAATTAGAATCAAAAGTAAGGCGATTCAGGACCGGATCAAGGTCACTGGAAAAGAGTCTGCAAAAACAGGCGCTACCGGTGGCTCCTCTGGCGCGAAAGGAACCCAGGGGTCTGAGCACATAGCCCTGTCTTCCCAAGCCAAGGACATCCAAAAAGCCCACGAAGCGGTAAAAAGTTCTCCCGATATTCGCGTGGATAAGGTCGAACGGATCAAGACTGAAATCGCTGAAGGACGCTTTCATGTGGATAGCCATGAACTGGCTGAAAAAATCCTGAAAGACACCATAGCTGAATCTAAGTTTCTCTGCTAAAATCAGGCCTTTATACGAAGGTGAAGGCCGTAACTGGCTGAAAGCAAGTATAGCAGTCTGAAGGCCGATACAGAAAAAGTGACTTGTTTATCTAATAATAGCCCCCTTTTGGGGCTATTTTTTTTTGCCCACTAGTACCCTAAGGGCATTCCAAAATACACCCCGCCTGCTGAAAAAAGCCCTCTTTTTATGGGATATTCAGAAAGGTCTCCAAGCAATCAGCCTTGATCGCTGGTCTCAACGGTGGCGGGGAGGGAAGAAATAAAATGGCTAAGCTGTTCGATCAGGGAATCCACATCCATACCATGCATCAGTGCCCCGTTTTCAAGTGTATCGAACTTGACGGCAAAACAGGTCCCGCAACTCATCTTAAGGCCATTGAAGAACTGCATGGTCTCTGGATGAGTATGGATTATTTCATCAATGGTGGTTTTTGGTGTGATGAGCATAAGATCATCCAAAATCACTTGCCCCGTAATACACAGTATGCTAGCATCTAAAATCTTGTCAAACAACGTTTTTGTAATTTAAGGAGTAAATGAATGGCCCAGCGATGTGATGTGTGTGACAAAGGACCACTTTTCGGGAATAATGTCAGTCATGCCAACAATAAAACCCGACGCCGATGGAACCCGAACCTCAAGAAAATCAGAGGACGATATCAAGGCTCTATCAAAAATATGAAGGTGTGTACCCGGTGCCTCAAAGCAGGCAAGGTAGTCAAAGTAATTTAATTGTAAGTTTTTCGAACTTACAATCGCCCGCCTTATAGAATTCAAGGAACTACCTGTCCCCCGGAAAACCGGGGTCGCAAGTGTCGAGTCCCCCTAATTACTTGAATTGTGTTTCCTGATTGGAGTCCTGCTTCGAAGGATTTCCTCTCTGGCTATCAGACCTCTGTTTTCCCGTTCCTTTTTTACTCGTGTTGTATTCCTTGATGCGTTCCGCATGAATTACACCGGGAATGTTATCGACTGCCGCGAACATTCGGTTCAAATGATCAAGGTCGCTGATTTCTATGAAAAACTCGAAGTGCGCTCTTTTGTTGGTTCCCTGGCGCAGATGGGCTTGTGTGATATTTATATCGCAGGAAGCCATGACCTGGGTGATTTCCGCCAGTTGACCGGGCTTGTCATCCGCAACGATTGAAATGCGAACCGGATGCAATTCCTTTACACTCTTCCCCCAACCAACATCAACCAGCCTTTCCGACTCGCTCTCTAAGGCTTGAAGACTAGGACAATCCAGGTGATGCACCGTCACGCCCCGTCCACGGGTAATGTAACCCACAATAGGATCGCCAGGAACCGCATGACAGCATTTCCCCACGCGCAGAAGTATATCGTCATTAAAGCATTTCAGGTGAATGGCCCCGCTATGATCGGGAGTCTTTTCTTTTAGTTTGACCTGACCGGATTCCTCTAATCTTCTCGCTTCAATCTTTTCATTGGGCAATAGCTTATCGATGAAATGATGTGTCGATACTTTACCCAGACCAATACTTGCCAGCAGACTTTCAAAGTTGCCGAACCCACTCGCTTGAAGTGCTTCGTCAAAAGGTTTCCCTTTGAGAACGGCCGAAGGATCGACTCCATATTCTGCCAGTCCCTTGTGCAACAACTCAGTTCCTAGGCTGAGGCTTCTTTCTTTCTCTCGGGTATTAATGAAATTAAGAATTTTACTACGGGCTTTCGATGTCTTGACAAACGAAAGCCAGTCACGATTGGGTTGCTGGGTTTTGGAAGCCTTGATTTCCACCTGATCCCCGTTTTTTAATTTGTACCTCAAGGGAACTATTTTACCGTTGATCTTCGCGGCGGAACAATGATCGCCAATGTCAGTGTGAACCGCATAGGCAAAGTCCACAGGTGTGGAACCGTGTTGCAGGGAAATAACATCGCCCTCCGGAGTGAACACATAGACTTCGCTGGAGAACAGGTCCACTTTAAATGAATTAAGGAATTCTCTGGGATTCTTCAGGTCTTTCTGGGTATCCAGAAGGTGGCGCACCCAAGTCACTTGCTTGTCCATGGGTTGGTTTTTGGACTTCCCGCCTTCTTTGTACTGCCAGTGCGCGGCGATCCCTTCTTCACAAATCTTATGCATCTCTTCCGTTCTGATCTGTATTTCCACTCGCTCTCCGTCGGGACCAATCACTGTGGTGTGCAGGGATTGATACATGTTGGGTTTGGGCATGGCAACGTAATCTTTAAACCGACCGGGAATGGGCTTCCACAGAGAATGGACCAATCCCAGAACGGCGTAACAATCTTTGAGGGAATTCGTCAGCACTCGCACCCCGATAAGATCGTACAAATCTTTGAAGTCGAGTTTCTGCTGTTTCATTTTTTTATAGATACTATATATATGCTTGGAACGCCCTACCACGTTGCCGGCAATATCCGCATCCTTCAATTCGTTTTCCAACAGTACTCGAACTTTTTTAACATAAACGTCTCTCAGGTTCTGACCGCTGGCCAGTTCGGCGCGAAGCGCTTCGTGCTCGTCGGGCATCAAATACATGAACGCGCTGCTCTCCAACTCATCTTTCATCCACCCTATTCCCAGACGATTGGCGAGGGGGGCAAATATATCCAGAGTTTCACGCGCTATACGACCTTGAGCATCGGCACCGAGCGATCCGAGGGTTTTTATATTATGCGCCCGATCAGCCAGCTTAATAAGAACCACCCGGATATCCTTCGACATCGCAAGAATCATTTTCCTGTAGTTTTCTGCCTGGCTTTCTTCACGGCTGGAAAACTTGATCTGGCTGATTTTTGTGACGCCTTCTACCAGATGATAAACTTCTTCACCGAACATTTCCTGAAGCTCTTCCGCCGTCGCAAGGGTATCCTCTATCGTGTCATGCAGTAATCCTGCGGCAACCGTCTGCTCGTCCATTTTCAAACGCGTGAGATTATAAGCAACTTCCAGGGGGTGGGAAATATAAGCAGCGCCGGAACGGCGGCTTTGATGACGATGGGCTTTGGCGGAATAGATATAGGCATCCCATATAATATCCAGATCGGCTCCGGGATGGTATTTTGCGACAGCTTCTGTTACGTCTTCAAGCTTCATAATATAAGCCCGTTTTTACATTTTCAACTATTCTGGCGAAACCCAGACCTTGCGAAACCGTGCTACCTACCTGTTTTTGCGAGGGTTATACTTGCTTAAAGAATATATCTCAGGCTCATCCATGTCAAATTTACTTTTATTCTGTAACCCTTTATAAGATAGGATACGCTTGCTGACTTAAAGTCTGATGCCTGAACCAGTTTAAAAGATTCTACTATATTTATTTTGAGGGATACTCCCTACCCCACACCAAATGAGCAGTAAACAAAAATCATTTAAAAAATCTCTGGATGATCCGCTTCAGTTTATTAAAGGCGCCGGACCCAAAAGGGTCATGCTTCTTAAGAAACTGCAAATAGAATCTGTCGCCGATGCTCTTTACTTTCTTCCCTTCCGCTACGATGACCGTAGTCAGGTAAAGAAAATCGCCGAACTGGTTCCCGGCGAAATGGTTTCCTTCACAGGTAAAGTCATCGACGCAGGAACCATTCGCATGGGGCGCAACAGGAAACTTTTCGAAGCGGTGGTGCAGGACGATAGCGGGTTCATCCGCGTGAAATGGTTCCATTTCAATGAATCCTATATGGCAGGAAAAATAAAACTGGGAAACGAACGGATCTTTTCAGGAAAACCCACACAGAATAAACGCGACGGCGGACTCGAAATGATTCACCCGGATACAGAGACCGGATCGGGTGATGATTCTTCCACCGAATCGCTGGACATAGGACGCATCGTTCCTGTCTATCGCTCAACCGAGGGCCTGCACCTGAAAGCTCTCCGGACGATCATGAAAAATGTGGTCGATGGTTATAACCACCTGGTTGAAGAATTCCTGCCGGAAGAAATTTTAAATCGATACAAATTCCCCAAGCGAAGCTCAGCAATTCAGCTGGCACATTTTCCACCTGCCGACACCTCTATCGATCTTCTCGAAAATTTTCAACACCCGGCGCAGAGACGGTTGATCTTCGAGGAATTTTTTCTAATCCAACTCGCTCTGGCATTTAAAAAACGACACCAGCAGATCACAGAACGTGGGCGGGCTTTTAAAACCCGTGGCGAAATCATCCGCAATTTCTTCAAACTTCTCCTGTTTGATTTGACCGGCGCACAAAAAAGGGTGCTGGGCGAAATCATGACTTATCTGGAAAAAGAGGAACCGATGAACTTGCTTCTTCAGGGCGATGTGGGAACGGGAAAAACCGTGGTCGCTCTGACAGCCCTGCTCACGGCAGTGGACAACGATTGCCAGGCGGCGCTCATGGCTCCGACCGAACTGCTGGCGGAGCAACACTTCCTCAACATCCGCCCTTTCTGCTCTGCTCTGGGCATCACCATCGAGTTGGCCACCAGCACAGGAACCGCTAAAGAAAAATCCCTCATTCGTGACCGCATCAGTGACGGCACAACGCAAATTGTTGTCGGCACACACGCGCTCATTCAAAAAAAAATGGAGTTTTCTAATTTGGGGCTGGCCGTTGTCGATGAACAACATCGGTTCGGCGTTCTGCAAAGGGAGGCCATCGGCAAAAAAGGATTGGTGCCGCATGTTCTCATCATGACAGCGACCCCTATCCCCCGCTCGCTGGCGCTCACGCTATACGGTGACATGAACGTTTCGTTTCTGGATGAGTTTCCGCCCGGACGCAAGGACATAGAAACCCGACTCTTCTACGAAAACAAACGCGACAACGCCTACCATCTTTTAGGAAAAGAAACAGAGCAGGGGCGACAGGCCTTTGTCGTGTGTCCGCTCATTGAAGAATCGGAGGCCATCGATTTGAAAGCGGCGATTGATGTTTGCGAAGAGTTGCAGAACCAGCGGTTTCCCGATTTAAAAGTCCAACTCATTCACGGCAAACTCAAAAAAGAAGAGCGTCAGCAAATCATGGCCGACTTCAAGGAAGGGAAGATTGACATACTTGTCGCCACCACCGTCATTGAAGTGGGAATCGATATCCCCAACGCCTCGGTCATGCTCATTGAGCACGCCGAACGATTCGGACTCGCCCAGCTTCACCAACTACGCGGACGAATCGGACGCGGTACTCACGCCTCGTACTGTTTCCTCATCGCCTGCCATGCCTTAACGAATGACGGAAAGGCGCGGCTCAATGCAATCGTAAAGTCGCGTGATGGATTCGCCATCGCCGAGGAAGACTTGCGTATTAGAGGACCGGGAGATTTCATGGGGACGCGCCAATCAGGAATGCCCTTACTGCGGGTAGCCAACCTGCTCCGCGATATCAAACTATTGGAACTGTCACGACTGGAAGCGTTCGCGTTGATAGAAAAAGATCCGCAATTGGAATTGCCGGAAAACGCAAAACTAAAAACAATGCTCCACCAAACCCTGGGCGACCAAATGGGATTGATGAAGATTATATGACTGCTCAGCGCTGGGCCAATAAAAACCACTAGCCGTGGAGGCAAAAAAACCATAACCTTTTGACAGGATAAACAAGATTAGGTTTAAGATAATCCCTCCCCTTACCGAGGGGAGGCTAGGAGGTGTGGGGTGTTTCTCCTATGTTGTGACGGATTTTTCCAAGTTGTTTACCATGAATTTCACAGCAAGATTAAAAAATGATCCTCGATTTTATTGGGAAGTAATCCTTCTCGCCTGCATGTACGGGGCCTATGCGGTCGTCAATATCTGTCGGGCCACGGTCATTATTGCGAGTCCGGCCATGCTAGATGACCCAACGCTGGAACTCGACAAAACCGCATGGGGAGCTATTCTCGGATGGGGCACTGCCGGAACCATCATAGGAAAACTGGCGACGGGAATCATGGCTGACCGGTTGGGCGGACGCAAAGTATTTCTCTTTTCTCTCGGACTTTGCATGCTTGCGACTGGGATGTTTGGCTTCATGTCCAAGGCTTTTTTCTTCTCTGTGGCGTTTTTTGTTGCCATGTTTGCGAAAGCCGGTGCCTGGCCGTCCATGGCAAACCTCACCGGGGTCTGGTTTCAAAAATCATGGCGCGGAAGAGCTTGGGGCATTATCTCCTCAAGCTCGATGTCGAGTTGGATTTTTGCGTCACTCGCGTTGGGCAGTCTTTTGCTGGTCATGTCCTGGCGTTGGGTCATCGCCTCATCCGCAGTCATGACGGGCGCCTTTGCCATACTCTTATATTTCTACCTCCGGCAGTATCCCACCGATGTCGGATTGGAAGCCATCCCCTCGGTCGATGGCGATGACGATAGCAATCATCCGCAACAACCTCACCATCTCGATAACGCCACTGCTGGGGAAGCCTTGTTAAACTTTTTACTGTGTCCCAGGTTCTGGCTCATCTGTCTTAGCATCATGAGCATGAACATTCTCATGGTGTTCCAGAGCTTCATGCCTTTGTATCTGAAAGAGACATTCGACCTTTCTTCCGGCATGGCGGGAATTTCGTCCTCGGTATTTCCCATCGGTTCCATGTTTTCGGTGCTCGTTGGGGGATTCATCTTCGACAACCTCACAAAGAAAAAGCGCATCTATGTGCTCGGCGGCATGATGGTGCTGGCCACAGCCAGCATTCTCATATTGTATTTACTTAACAGTCCGGAGATGCCGGGAAACGGAACGCTTTGGGTTGCCCTGTCGGCCATCATGATGTTCGGTTTGATGATCACCCCCTGTTATCTGATTCCGATGAATGTGTTTTCAGTAGACTTCGGTGGTAAGCATTGTGGATTTCTGGTGTGCCTCATCGATGTTGCCGGTTATCTCGCATCCATGGCATTTGAGTTTCTGGGCGGCGAGATTGCGGACCGGGTGAATGGCTGGCAACAGTTTCTCAACGTCATGCTCAACTTCTCTATCATAGGAACCATCACCCTGACCCTTTTCCTAACTATGGATCACCGCTCGCTTAGGAAACCAGGATAATGCCCTGGTCAATATAGTGATAGAATAATATTACGTCCAAAAAAATAGCTGTTAGAAAACCTATGCGTATCACACTTGGGGATAAAATTTTAGTTGCGGCGTTGTTTGTTCTGAACGGGTGGTTGTTCATGAACTGGGGGGTCGGATTCGATCGGGGCAACTGGGTGGTTATTCAGGTCGATCAGAAGGAAGTTGCTCGTCTGGCTCTTGATACAGACCAGATCACACATGTTAAAGGCCCGCTTGGCCTGACTGAGGTTGAGGTCAAGCAGGGACAGGCGCGCATTGTTCGTTCTCCGTGTAAAAATAAGGTTTGCATCAAGTCGGGTTACATCCGTTACGCTGACCGACTGGCGGCTTGCATTCCCAATCGGGTCGTGGTTCGTATTGTTGGGGAATTGCATCGTGGTGTCGATGCTGTGGTAGGTTAACTGCTCAGCGTAGGGCCAATAAAAACCCACTAGCCGTGGAGGCAATAAAAACCCGCTCGTCAGAATATTTAACAAGATGTTCTAAATCCCCCCAACCCACTTCGAGGAAGGGGGAGCTTCAATGAACCCCTCTTTTTAAAGAGGCCTGTCCAGAGCGAAGCGTGGGAGGCTGGGGTGATTTTGCTTTCTGACGGATTATGCTATCTAACAACATATTCTTTCTGTGACCAACGGTGAAACAAAAAACTTACTTTCTATATCTTTGGATAATTTTCATTACCGCCTCCTCCTCATTCGCAGAAACCCCACCCATCCATCATGAGTTGACGGTCACGCTTCTTCCGTCGCAATCGATTGCCAGGTTCCATGATGTTGTTACGATTCCAAAAAGTATCGCCAAGTCCATTCCCGGATTTAATTTAAATAAAAATTCAAAAACCGAACAAATAAAAATCTCCGGCAATAAAGTTTCTGTTGATGTTTCTGCTGATGGATTCATCAATCTCGATCTGACGGAATATTCTGTAGAAGAGGTGCCCGGCCCGTTCAAACTAACATTTGAATATTCCCTTCCTTTGCCAATTTCTAATGACGATAAGGAAACACTTTTCATCTCTGGTGCGGACTTTTTCTATCCACAGCCTGCAATGGAAAGCACGCCACCGGCTGGCCGGGTCACTTTCCAATTGAACGTTTACGCGCCATCTGGTTTAAGAGCTGTGAGTCAGGGAGAAAAAATTAAGGACGTTGTAGAAAACGGAAACAGAACTGTCGTATGGAAGGAAGAGAAACCGCAGGAAGAAATCCTGCTCGTTGCCGACCGCTACCACGTGTTCTCGGAGCGTCATGGATCTATCGCGCTCTATGCTTATCTTCGTGACGATGACAAGGCTCTGGCTGAACGGTATTTTTTAGCAACACGCACTTACCTCGATTTATACTCCAAACTACTTGCCCCCTACCCCTATAAAAAATTTGCCCTGGTGGAAAACTCCCAGCAGACCGGATATGGAATGCCTTCGTTCACATTGCTTGGATCACGCGTTATCCGTTTCCCATTCATCCTGCACACTTCCTACCCTCACGAAATTCTCCACAACTGGTTTGGCAACGGAGTTTACATCGACCCGCATTCCGGAAACTGGGCTGAAGGTTTGACCACTTATCTTGCAGACCATCTTTTGCCTGAACAAAAGGGAAAGGGCGACCGCTACCGGTTCCAGGAACTGATGAAGTACTCCAGCTATGTTAACGCAACGAACGATTTCCCGCTGGCGGAATTCAAAGGACGCGACAGCATGGCTTCACAAGCTGTAGGCTACGGCAAAACGCTGATGGCCCTTCACATGCTCCGCCTTGAGGTGGGCGATAAGCTATTCATTAAAGCGTTACGCGACTTTTACAATCGCAACCAATTCCAATATGCAGGATTCGAAGACCTGCGAATTTCATTTGAGCGGGTTAGCCAACGCGACTTGAAAGAATTCTTCGATCAATGGACCCGGCGTAAAGGTGCGCCGCAACTTAAACTCTCCTCGGCCTCGCACAGCAAACAAAACGGCGAGCACCTACTGAAACTGAAAATCCAGCAAGCGCAAGCTGATCCCGTTTTCAAGATGAAACTTCCCGTCGCTGTGTGGATCAAGGATCGAGAAGAACCCTTGCTGAAAATTCTGGCCATTACGAAAAAGGAACAAACTATCGTCCTTCCCTTGGCCACCGAACCACTCAAGGTACAGTTAGACCCTTACCATGAAGTGTTTCGCTGGTTGAATCCAGGCGAGGTGCCCCCCAGCATCGGGCAGACGTATGGTTCGGAAACGCAAACGCCGATTCTTCCGGCAAATACAATTGCTAACGACGGCGGTTACTTAAAATTTGCACAATCGGTGAAAACCGCCCTTCCTTCATCAGGAAATTTCCTTGGCGACAATATGAAAACTCCGCTTCCAGCTGGGAGTCTATGGATATTTGGTAAGGACAAAAAGCTTTCTGATCAACTCAAGGTCCAACTCGATCACTACGGCGTGAAAATTAATGCGCAAGGCATGACCATCGACAGCAAAACCTTCCCATGGGGAAACCACAGTTTTGTAATTACCCTCAACCGCCCGGACTCTGATGGCGATACAGTCACCTGGTTAATCACTTCGTCTGGAAAAAGCATTCCCGGGCTGATCCGCAAATTGCCTCATTATGGGAAGTATGGGTACCTCGTGTTCCAGGGCGACGCGCCGGATAACGTTGCTAAAGGCGCCTGGCCTTCCAGCGGAGCAGGGCTCCACCACACTTTCAAAACTGGCACCTATTCCCTGCGTCCACAACTGTCATTGATCAATAAATAGGACGGTTAATAGAAGAATTGATTTTTGCCAACGTGAAACACCGCCTAGTAATTTATAAATTACTGGACAAATCTCCTCCAATAAATCACATGTTCAAGATTGCTTTTGCCTCTCCGAAAACCTCGCATAAACTGTAA
>CEUC01030513.1_pt1 | contig 11509 bp, 7 predicted proteins | sample 356471 | NCBI WGS metagenome assembly CEUC01 (sample SAMEA2623295, study PRJEB7988) | marine metagenome | biome: marine biome (ENVO:00000447); feature: deep chlorophyll maximum layer (ENVO:xxxxxxxx); material: "saline water (ENVO:00002010), including plankton (ENVO:xxxxxxxx)" | depth 40 m | reverse complement strand
GGAAAACTAAATCAGGACATTATAGCGGCCTGGGATAGTTAAGTATTCAGTAAGATGTTGTGACTCATGTCACACATCTTACTTTTTTTTAAATTATAAAGAGTATTTGTTGACATTTAATTAACTATATCGTATAATAGATAAATAGTACGTCAAAATTTATTAGGTTTTGGAGGCCAATTATGATAAAAAAAATATACCTTATTATCTTCTTTTCAGTTCTTTTTGGTGCAACCATCCATGTCCCAGAAGACTACCCTACTATTCAAGAAGGAATCGACGCTTCCATTGATGGTGATACGGTTCTCGTTGGACAGGGGACATATTATGAGAATCTAATGCTTGAAAAAGAAATAGTGCTTGCAAGCCACGCTATATACGATGACCTCGATTCCGATTGGCTGAACAATGTAAACATTACTGGTACGATAATCAGTGGCGCGCAAGAGCCTAGCGATCCTAATAAGGGAAGCTGTTTGATTATCCGTGACGGGGATATTCAGCCGGAGATCATAGGGTTAACATTCCAAGATGGCGATGGGACCTCTATGCAGGTAGCGAACTGTGGTGTAATTTATCATGAAAGATCCGGTGGAGGAATTCTGATGTATAAAGCCTATCCAACTATAATGTACAATCGATTTATAAACAATGGTCATGATAACGATAATGTGAGAGCTGGAAGAGGTGGCAGAATTGGAGGTGCAATGGGTCACTATGCTGATGATGATGTTGAGTTTGATGAAGACAGGAGTTCTTCAAGCTGGAATAATAACAGGAATAGTAAAACAATCGCAGAATATATATTCGATACTCCTGCAGCTCTGGATGCATACAACAATGGAATGAATCTCCAAGAGATTCAGGATAGTAGATCTTCAATTGACGCATCCACTTTTAATGAATCGGAAGAGATTCTGACTGATGCGCATGACAATGATTTTGATCGTGACGAAATACCCGATACGTTAAATATTCGGAACAATTATTTTGAAAATAATGCCAGCGGTGATGGTGCGAATTTTTATTCTCATGGCTATGAAGGATCCATAGATGTTAGCAATAGTATTTTTGAAGATATAGACTGTGAAACCAACAGTGTAAATGATTATGTACTTAGATCAATAGAAGATGAAGCCGATTACATTCAAAATGAGATATCCGGTGATTGCATAGAATCAAGTTCATTTTATGTATCCAGTACTGGTAATGATAATAATGATGGAACGGTCTCAGAACCTTTAAAAACAATTGGTCATGCTCTAACTCTTGTAAGAGATGGTGAAATAGCTACCACTATTAACCTTGCGTCAGGTATTTACTCGCCATCAATAAATGGAGAGAAATTTCCAATTATCCTTCCAGATAATGTTGAGATAATAGGAGAAGGAACGGAGACCACAATATTAGATGCTGAAGCAGATGATGAAAATGAAGCAGCGGTCATGATCATAAAAGAAGTCGAAAATGTAAGAGTAGCAAATTTGACCTTAACCGGTGGCTCTACAGAAAGTATTGGGTGTACAGGAGGTGGAGGACTCTTGATCACCGCTAATGATATGTTCAACCTTGATACAGAAGGTGGTACCAATTTTAAACATACAGGAGCGGTAATTGAAGATGTTATCATTGAAGGAAATTGGTCACATAATGGTGGTGGATTATCAATATTTCGGTCGAGTGGTTCTGTTATAAATAATGTTACCATAAGGGATAACGCATGTAGCGCGTTTGGTGGAGGAGTCTTCACATATGGTTCTCAAATTTCGATGACAAGTGTGACCATTACTCAAAATAATAATTTGACTGGTACCGCGCAAGGCGGAGGAATCATGATGCCGGTTACCGGTGGCACACTGGATAACATGACTATAACAGATAATTTAGGTTGCTGTAAAGGTGCTGGAATATGGACCAATAATTCAGACTGGATCATGACAAACTCCATCATTAGTGGAAATCATGGTACGGATGGTTCGGCATTAGGTATGTTAGAATCAGAGCCGACACTTATAAATGTTACCATGAGTGATAATACATCAGATGGTAATGGAGGAGCTCTCTGGTCATTTGATTCAAGTCCCAATATAAGGAACTGTACCATTACTGGAAATACTGCACTGGGCGCTGATATGGGTGGCGGCGTGATGTGGGCTATGGGTGTAGGTGAACCTTCTTTTACAGATTGCCTCATTAGTGATAATTCAGCACCAAACTCAACCGCTGGAATATGGTCAATGGGTATTTCGAGTTTATGGTTGACTCGTGTCACTATTACTGGTAATTCTGGCGAGTGGAATCCAGGGATATTCATATCAGATTGTTTTGATGATGGTTCATATATACCTGCATACATAACAAATAGTACAATTACTGGAAATTCATCTTCTAATGGCGGTGCGATACGTGTTACATGCGGAGGTCATGCACAGGTAGTCAATTCAATTGTCTGGGACAACAATACTCCTTCGTCAGTGAGTTCATATGGAGGTACTGCCAATATCACTTACAGCGATATACAAGGTGGATGGGGAGGCTGGACAAATATGAATACAGATCCCCTCTTTACAGACCCTGGCAGTGGAGACTTTACTCTCCAAGAAACTTCTCCCTGCATAGATGAGGGGACTGCTGACATTAATGATGATGGTACAGATGATATTGATTACGTAGGATCCGCTCCTGACATGGGAGCTTTTGAGCTGGGAGGTATTCTTGGTTGTACAGACCCTGAAGCTGAAAATTTTGATCCTGAGGCCAACATGAATGACGGAAGCTGTCAATTTGGTCCTCCGGTGGTAACATATAATAATGGATGGAACATTGTGGGCCTTGCTGTGGAAGTTGAAGATCCAAATTATCAAACTCTTTTCCCGAATGCCCAGGAAGGTACCCTTTACTCGTTTGGTACAGGATACGAGAATCAGGTTGAACTAGTGGAAGGGAATGGGTATCTCTTGAGGATGACATCGGATGATACAGTAGCATTTGCCGGCACACCGATTCAAGGAGTTAATATAGCTATTACCGAAGGGTGGAACCTCTTTTCAGGCACAGGCAGCAATCTCTCAGTGGAAGATTTGTATGAAAACGATATAGTCTATCCAGGAACAGTCTATGGATTGGACGCAAATTATTTCAATCCTGAGTCTATTGAACCGGGGAGGGGCTACTGGGTTAGAGGCACAGAGGACGGTGAGATAACACTTGGATCCGATCCTTCTGAATTTATGATGACAATTGTTTTGGATAACTATCCAAGTGAAACTACCTGGGACCTCAGTGGACCCGAAGGCGTGGTCGCAAACGGTGGACCATATTCAGAGGCTGGAGGATTGGTGGAATTTTCAGCTACCCTGATGCCCGGTGATTATGTGTGGACTATTTATGATCAATATGGTGATGGTATCTGCTGCGGTTTCGGAAATGGTTCCTATGAGTTGATGCTTGATGGAGAGACTATCGCAAACGGTGGTAACTTTGGTGGCATCGAGAGCGTTAACTTTACAGTGGGTGCACGAAACCATGTAAACTCTCTAACAACGACACATCTTCCTGATGGTGTTGAGTATTCGGATGTGAAGGGAGATATTCCGTTGGTTGGATATGTTGATTTTATTACAGAAACAATTGAGTATAGTGATATACATAGTAACGGTTCTGCAAAATTGGTTTCTATTATGAAGAAGCTTGAAAGTTCAAATTCTATCACATTTTCCAGTGGATTAAATTCATCAGAGCTATACTTTGGTGTTGTGATTCCTGAGGAGGAGATATTGAGCTACAGCCTTCCACCTGTGTTCCCACAGATGACCTTTGACGTTCGTTTCTCCAACAATAGTAAGGTTGTATCGGAATCAGGAGAGATTGTGGTTATAGCTCAAACAGAGATGATTACAATAGAGTATGACATCAAAGTAGATGCAGGCAGTCGCCATAGCTGGGTGCTTACATCAGAGAGCGGAAATGATTATACTTTGAAAGGTACAGGGGAGATCACTGTTCCATCTGAGGAAAGGTTTGTTCTAAACAAGGAAATCATTATCCCATTAACATTTACCCTACACCAGAACTTCCCCAATCCATTCAATCCTATTACGACTTTAAGGTATGACCTTCCTACAGATGCCTTTGTCTCAATCAGTATTTATGACATGCTTGGGAGAGAGGTCACAAAACTGGTGAACACATCTCAACAGGCAGGGTTCAAGTCAATCAAGTGGGATGCTAAAAACAGCTTTGGTAAACCTGTGAGTGCAGGAGTATACCTTTACCAGATAGAAGCAGGGGACTTTGTTCAGACCAGAAAGATGGTGCTGCTAAAGTAGAATATTATATAATTATTTGTTATAGAAACCCCGGCTGTTGTCCGGGGTTTCTATTTTATATTACACTGTGACGAATATCACACTATAGTAATATTATTTTAATAATATTAATTAAATTTTGATATTTTTAATTAGAGGCTGTATAATTGATACAACAAAATTAGATAAAATAATCCTTTCAATATCTTTGGAGATCTAAAATGAGAGTTATATTGCTACTTTCCATCCTTTTGTCGTCACTTTTTTCAGCTGTCCACCGTGTCCCCCATGATCGGGAGACCATCCAGGAAGGTATTGATGCTGCTGAGCCTGGTGACACCGTTCTTGTTGACGAGGGTAAGATACAGGCTGATGAGTTTATATAGACGAAGAAGATGGTGTTGTTGAAGTAGATAAACAATATAAATATAACAACAAAATGTAAATATCTTACAGGAAAGGGTGTTATGTATAGAATTACCCATTAAAGCCTACTATACATATATTTTAAAGAAAATCCGATAAAATCCGATAATAGGCACTAAGTTAACATTTTTACTTGAAAAGTTAGTGTGTGGGTAATAAAAAATGATGGAAAGGAAATTGTGGAGGTCTCCTTTCCATTGAATTCTTAAAGAAATTTGTGTGGTATAGTCTGCTACTGTGGTAGCTATATCATTAAGAAAAAATAAAAATCTCCATTTCCTGGGATATACTTGGTAAGAGAATATTTATAAACAGGTCCACATAGCTCAAAATATGTAGGAATCACTCTTTTTTTGGTGATGAATGGGTTGGTCCTTTCCCGTATTATAACGGGGAAGGACTTTTTATTTTATATCAGTAGAAAACCTTTTGTTTTTCCAATAAAAGTGCGGTTCGCCATTTTTAACTGCGTCGGCGAATTTTTTCCTGAAATCTTCTGCCAATCTGGATTCTTTGGAGAAAACAAGATATTTTCCCTCATTAGTTTCAACGATATCCTCGACAGTTTCAATATCTTCCTTAGTCATCTCAAATAGGTCACTATTAAGGAGTATTATGTCAAACTCCTCAGATAGGACAGAGATTACCTCGTCACCAGGTATGAAATCCAGTTCAACAAGTTCATCATCCTCAGTATCAAAATCCGGTCTCTCGCCAGGGGTTAGAAATGGCTCATCTGGTATAACAGGCTGTGGTTCTTCCTCATCTACAGATACAGTTTCCTCAACCGGGATCGATATCGGAAAAGATGTGCCTGAAGCGGGAAGGTCTACATTGACACTCTCACTATCAGTGTCAGATTCAGCTTCAGTAGAGATTTTTGCGAGAGGGATTGAATTATCTTCTATAGTTTCAGGGGAGACAGGCTCCGGTAATGATGGTAAGATCACAGGGGCTGGTGCAGATGGCATAGTAAATAGCTCATTGCGAGAAGAAAATGAATAAGAAGTGTTTAGATTAACACCTTTAAAGGAGGGAGCACCTTCATTATAAAAGCCACCTGATACGGACAGCTTCGGTGAGATATCATATTGGAGTCTTGCTGTAATATTACCACAAAATGTATTAAGAGAACTGCTGCCAGGTTTTATATGATCGTGACCGTTGTATACATTCCCTAAATATAAGTTTGTTCTGAGAGATAGACCGGACATAATTTTAACAATAAGACCAAAATCAACACCACTATAAAAAACAAATTTTGATACATCGTCAGTAGTATTTGTGTTTATATCTTTTTCATTGGAGGACCACTGTACCATCGATAACCTTGGACCAACAAATACACGTGTATACTGGAAGGGCTGTTCCTTGTTAATATAGAGCTCAAACAGTGTAGCAGATTCACCGTTGGCAACAGATGTTGTGTCACCTGTGGACATTGGAACACCGTAATTAAGATTTCCATATTTTTTGAACACTCCGCCAGCAACCCAGGTGTCAGATATTCTGTAGTCCGCACCAAGTCCAGCGCTCATGCTTACCGCATCCTTGTTGTTCAGGCTATGGCCGTATGCTAAGTTATTGTTACTAAAAAGATTAACAGTTAATGTTAAACCTGAAAGGAAAGTATTGTCAAATATTGAGGGAGGACCGACATCAGTTGGAACAACGGTAGCAGCTAGTGGTATGTCAGATACGGTAGGTGGAGTGCAGTCAATCTTTACTAAATTGGATACAGATAATCCACCGGCGACAGTACCATCATGAACAGTAACAAGCGATACCCATGAATCATTGCAATCGGTTAAATTCCCTGGAATAGTGCGGTACCCTTCAAGGTCCGGTTGGATTTCTTCATTTTTGTACCACTTTACAAGGGTTGGCCCTTCAGGATCATTGTCCGGGTCAACAAATTGATAAGTTAATTGGAGATCGTTAGTTTCTCTAGGTTTGTCAGGCGAGATAGTAAGAGTTTCGCATTTTGGAGGGTCGTTAACAGGATTGACGGTCAAGGTTATGGTTTCTGAGTCGATCAACTCATCATCTCCAGCTATCACTGTTATTTTTGCTTCACCAAAAAAATCATCGGCGGGGTAGAGAATAAGTGTATCAGAGATAATACTTAGGTCCACATGGTCGCTCAGACTGTGAGCAAGAAAATCTACAAAATCACTTTCAGCATCATAGGCCTCAAGGAAAATCATAACGGAAACTTCTTCATCAGTGACCTGGGGTCCAATCTCCGATAACACAGGTGTAGAGTTGAAGGGTATCTCATATACCTCCATCATAAGAGGTATGGTCAGGACTGGGTTAGATCTATCATTTGTGAGGATGGTTACCTCACCAGTATAAATATCAATATTTTTATTTCCACCATTAAATATTACCGGAATATTAACAGATTCTGAGGGTTCTATGATTCCCATAGATTGGGTGACCCTACACCAGCTCGGTATTTCAGGTATATCTATATCTTCCGGACGTGGGATTCCAAGGAATAATTTATCAGGAATTGAGGCCTGTCCTTCATCATTTTTTCCCCATGCGGTTACTGAATAGTCACGGTGCAGTGCAAGGCTGTGGGTCTTTCCTGAATGCACAGCAATAACATCTGACAGACCACTGGGAATTTGTGTTTGACCAAAAAATGCCCAACCTGTGGACACACCCCACGCACGCACAGTGCCATCTGCCAAGAGGGCGAGGCTGTGGTCTCCTCCAGCAGATACAGCTACCACGGAGGAATCAAGGTCCACGGGAACGTTGGATTGTCCGTATCCGTTGCTGCCCCATGCGCTTACCGTACCGTCACTGTGAAGAGCAAGACTGTGGGCAACTCCAGCAGAAATGGAAATAACCGAATCCAGTCCTTCCGGAAAATTTAACTGACCATAGTCATTGGATCCCCATCCAGTGACCGATCCATCTCTGTGCAAAACAATACTATGATAGTAACCCGCAGAAATTGCAGTGACCGATTCTAATTCTGAGGGAACATTAGTTTGACCAAATTTATTGGAGCCCCAGGCGGACACCCTTCCATTATCATGAAGGGCGAGGCTGTGGTATTCTCCGGCAGAGATAGAAACTATATTTTTTACTCGAGAAGGAATTTGTGTTTGTCCATACACATTGTCTCCCCAGGCACGAACTGTCCCATCTTCCAACAGAGCAAGGCTGTGATAGTCTCCTGCCGCAATATCTACTACATTGGATAGACCTTCTGGTATTTTTGACTGCCCATAGTTTTTCCATCCAGTAGTAATCCCCCACCCGGCAACTGTCTGTCCTGCTGACAGAGCTAGATTATGAAATTGTGCAGCAGAAAGGATAGGATCGGTAATTGGTATACTCCAAAACAGACTACGTCCCGAGGTATTGGAGATAGTTATTGTCTGGGTAGAGTCAACTCTTCCGATAACTACCTTTGAGCTGAGCATATCAGGACCAACAGAAATATTCCCATACTCGATTGCAAAAACTTGTGATGTGATTATGACGAAGGATAAATAATATAAATGTTTCATAGTATTTTTGATTTAGGGTTTATAATGGAATTTCTAGTCCGAAAATTTAACACTGGAGAAAATCAAAACAAATACAGAAATCACTGTTTGTGCTCTGTATCACATACCTAATTAACTACCATCAAATTGCCAAAGATAATAATTTTCACCTACAATATTTTTCTCAGTTCCTTGTAGCTTTAGGAATTTTTGTTTCTTAAATATCTGTAATTGGGTAGCTGTTATATTTAACTTAGAATCCATGATTATTTGTGGAAAAGATGGTATATCTGCATTTTTATTTCTTATACTTTTAGCCTGAGTTTCAAGTCTTTTTGCTATTCCCGCTGTTTCTCCGGTGAGCGTAGTTTTTTTTAAATTTTTTGGTCCCTGTAGGCCCAATAAACCTGTTCCGCATGATAACCCTATATCAAACTTCAAATCTATATCAAATACTGATGAAATTTCCATGTATATGTCAGTGGAAAGGGAATGAGCAAAATTCAGGGATTTTTCTCTGATTGCATTGTTAGATTTATCGGTGCTATAAAAAATAACAAATAATTCATCAGCGTTCCAATCGACGAAAAAATCGCCATCAGGTATAACGTTATCAAGTTTATCAAAAATAATATCATAAAAGTTTTCTGTTAGCTGTGATAATTTTTCATAGCTTAATTCTTGTGTAAGTGATTGATAATTTCTCCAATCTGCACATAAACATACTGTATATGTTTCCTGAGTTTGAAAAATATTGTTTATATCTACCTTGCCATCGGTTATAGACATAATTCGTGCAATTCTTCTTGGCACAAGTGAACATAAATGTTCATACCGCTTAAATAAATTTCCTATGAACTGATTTCGATAATAGAGCGCTGTGATGGCACTGATACCATGGAAAAAAATCAGTCGGTTGCAGTCATGACCAAGGTCTTGATGATAAAATGGTAAGATGAGTAAAACAACACTGGAAAATATATTTATTATAATTTGTTCTTTCTTAAAACGGTACATGAACAGAGTTGAGATCAGTACGAGAAAGAAAGATGCTAAAAGGACGACAATGTGTTCTGAGTTTTCAACAATAGATAGAAAATATAGATACTGTAAATTCATTAAAAGAGAAGGTGTCATCAACCAGATCTTTAAGGAATAATTGTTGTTACTCATTAAATCATCAGATTGTTTTCTATTAATAGAAAAGAAAAATACAATTAACAATAAGGCTGATATAAATATGACCCTATGTCTTGTGTAAATGATTCCATTTTCAAACCATAGAAAATCCAATGGAATCAATAAGACATATATTAGTATAGCGAGAAGAAGGTAATACTTGGTGTAATAGGGTGTATTATAATTGACCCAGTTATGATAAAGATGCTTTACCCTGTCGTCAAAAACAGGGCTCGTAAATAAGTGGGTAAATTGTCTGGTAAGATATGAAAGTTTAATCTGCCTTGATTGCATTTAACCGTTCCTAAATCGAGTGATAAATTTAGGAAGCAAGTACAGAAAAAACATCAACTAATATTAATGAGGAAAACTTTTAATATTAGTTTGCTATTACAATTTTATTATCAGGGCTTTTCCCTTTATTACCAACAAATCCTCAATGAATGTATTGGCATCAATGTAAAATTTATTATGGTTCAGTTTCCGGATAGATTTAACGTTAAGCCTGTGAGTGATATCTGTAACATCAGTTAATAATTTAGGAAGAGAGATATTCAACTCTGTGGGCCATACTTTTAAAGTCTCTTCCCCATGAGGATCATATTTGATATTTAGATGGTGGTGCATATAAACATAAACCATTTTTTGTAAGTTTATAAGTGCAGATATAAATGTGAGGTGGTCCGGGCTGGCAATCATGTCTGTGGTATAACTCCTATCAAATACAGCTTCAATTGCATCATCCCATATTCGATATTTTTTTATGAATAGACATTCATTGATATTTTTATCGGGTAGTATATTGAAGGACAAATTTTGTTGCGTCAATTCATTTACGATTCTTTTAGGTTGACCACAATTTCTATTTAATACGGTCTCTTTTTCTTTGTATGGAAAATGGGGAGTATATTTTAGTGGGATAATATTTGAAGTCATTTTTACTTACTTTTCAGCTGCCAACGAATTGGTAAAAACATACCGGTCTGTTTCTTATATTTTTTATATTGTGGAAAATGGTTTAACAAGGCTTTTTCCTCAGAGAGCGCTGCCATTAAATAGTAAATGAAAAGAATAAAAAAATTAATAAGGATTAAAGCAGAACCGCAGGCAATAAATACCCCAATAATGAGCAATAAGTTAGAGGTGTATATGGGATGCCTAATTAATTTATAAACACCATTTTGAATTATATCTTCTGGAATGTATGAGTCATAGCAGGGAGTATAATGATCTCCTAAATTAATTCCAGCAATAAAAAATAATATCATTGCTAATGACGTGATAGCAATGCCACAATAAAGAAACGTTGTCCCAGAAAAAAGTTTTATCCAAATGTTATTGTCTATCCATATAGACCCTATGAATATGATCAATGTTGAAATTCTTATGATTTTATGTAGAGAGCGGAAACTACGAAATGATGGCAGAGGTTTCGTTTTGGACTTTATATATTTATTGTTTTTACTATCATAGACAGTCTTGTTTATAATTGCAACAACTACAAAGAAGATAGTTGCGGTCAATTTGTCCTGAAAAAGGAATATAGTATCAATCATATTTTATCCTAATTTTATGTATCGGTGATAAGACAAGATCATATTTAAATGTATTGAATGATAATTCATGTTAAAAAATTTTATTCAAACTTTAATTTTTCTAATATGTAAATGTCAATTGTAATGCCAAAGACGATATATTTAATCTATTCATTTATATCTATCCGATAAATTCATATATTATTTAGTTAATATAATATTCGTTGTGAGGTTAAACTCATATTATTTTCCTTTTAAATAGGAATGTTTGGTTCCGACAAAGGAAGAAATATCCCTATCTTTAGATAATAATAAATCCATAATTTTTTTTAAAATAAAAATTGTGGTAGATTGAAGAGGCAAACATACTTTAATAATTTGTATAATCATTTTCAAAAAAATATATTCCTCTTAAAATTCAGTCAGTCAGGAAAAAAATGTTAAATAGAGCACTATATATTCTAATTATATCTATGGTATTGCAACCGATATCAGGTGAATCATCCAGAGAAAAAATTACATTTCAGTCAGCCAATCCCTTTGGATTTAA
>CEUC01145565.1_pt1 | contig 11579 bp, 10 predicted proteins | sample 356471 | NCBI WGS metagenome assembly CEUC01 (sample SAMEA2623295, study PRJEB7988) | marine metagenome | biome: marine biome (ENVO:00000447); feature: deep chlorophyll maximum layer (ENVO:xxxxxxxx); material: "saline water (ENVO:00002010), including plankton (ENVO:xxxxxxxx)" | depth 40 m | reverse complement strand
ACCTGGTTCTTCAAACCAGTGCTCTAACCAACTGAGCTACCCGAGCAATTGATTGATTCTACATACTTTAACTTTAATTTAACCACAAATCAACAGCAAAACACGGCTCACACATTGTGTGAGCCGTGTTTTGCTGTGTTCTTAACCGGTTTTGATTTTTAGTTTAGTCTGCTTCTCCTTATTCACTTTAGGAAGTACAAGCGTTAAAAGACCGTGCTTTTCATTTGCTGTTGCCTCATCAACCTCAATCTCCTGCGGGAGAAGTATGGTCCGCGAGAATGATCCCCAGTAAAGCTCTTTATAAAAATAATTGTCTTCTGTAATCTCACTTAATTCCTCACGGCTCCCTTTTATTGTAATCATATCGCGCGTTATAGAAACATCTAAATTATCTGGTTTTACTCCGGCAACAAGTGTCTTAATAATTATTTCATTTGGATTTTGATACACATCAACTGTAAGTTGTCCATCGCTTCCTTCTTTCTCTAACCAATCGCCATCAGCGTTTGCATCCAATGCAGATGGAGAAGTACTTTCAATTTCAATGGACTCCTCTGCTGCATAATCGTCTACATTGACTGTACCTGTAAGTTTTTCAAAAAAAGATGGTTTCTTTAGCATAATAATTTATTTTATAGATAATTTATTTGGATTTCTAATGCGTTTAATTTTCTCAAAAAGGAGAATCAAAATTATTATTCCGATCCAGACAAAAAAGAATACTATAAGCATCTGACTTCCACTCTCCTTCATTATAAAGAAATTAAACAAAGTGTGCAACACTATAGCAAGTATAAGCCCAAAGAAAACGTATGTTTTCTTCAATATTTTTTTACGATAAAAAGACAAAGCTATCATAACACCAATCGCCGCAGATGAAAGAGTGTGCAGAAGTGTCGCTCCTAAGAATCTCAAATTGCCGTTTATGATTGTGTTCACAAAATCACCGTGGGTGAGAGGATTCAGAAGAAATAGAGTGTTTTCAAGAGCAGCAAATCCAAGTGCGATAGTTATCATATAAATCACTGCGTCAACTGGTTCATCCATCTCTTTACGCTTAAGCACTGCAAAGTATGCGCCAGCAAATTTAAATATCTCTTCAGTCGCTGCCCAAAGTATTATTACAAGTATTCCAGAAAAACGTACATCAAAAAATTTCTCAAATGGTAGCACCAAGGGAACTGCGACCATTCCCGCAATAAAGGTCAGTATAATGAGCCCTCTGGGCTCGGGCCTCTTCTTGTCTTCTTTGAGCCAGAACCATAGCCATAAAAGTGCAGGGAAGATTCCTCCGAAAAGCGCAAATAATAATGTTTGGAATGAAATCATTTTATTGTGGCCACTTAGCTACTATTAGCATTTTACTATCTTTTGCAGGCAAATGCTGCCAGATTTCTTCTGTAACAAACGGAGTAAACGGGTGAAGAAGTTTCAAGCATGTAGTTAGCATATTATATAAAGTCCACTGTGCAGATTTTTTATCTTCACCACTTCCATTCTCAAGTACTGGTTTTATTTCTTCAAGATATTTATCTGCAAATTGATGCCATATGAAATGATATATCTCATCTGCCGCAAAGTCCGGTCGGTATCCTTCTATATTATTAGAAACTTTTATTTTAATTTGTTCAAGACTTTTCATCCACATATCGTCCATTTTACTTAATTCTGGCTTTTCTTTTATGTTTTTCTCATCAATGTTTGAAAGTATGAAGCGCGTGATATTCCAGATTTTATTTGAAAAGTTTTTATAACCCCTTACTTTGTCTTCTGACAAACTAATGTCATTGCCCGGTGGCGCGCCTACAATAAGAGAAAGGCGCGCCGCGTCCGCTCCGTATTTTTCTGTCATTTCAAGCGGATCAATTGCATTTTTCTCTTCACTTTTGCTCATCTTTTTTCCTTTCGCATCCAGTACCATCCCATGCAGATAAACTTTTTTAAACGGTACATTACCAAGCAAATATCCAGACATCAGTATCATACGCGCAACCCAGAAGAATAAAATGTCATGGCCTGTCTCAAGGACACTTGTAGGATGAAATTCTCTCATATCTTGAGTGTCTTCGGGCCATCCTAAAGTGGAGAATGTCCAAAGCCCAGATGAGAACCATGTATCAAGGGTATCAGAGTCCTGCTTCCAGCTCTCGCCTTCAGGTGCATCTATTCCTACATATGTCTCTTTGCCCTTATTCCATACAGGAATCCTGTGTCCATACCAAATCTGCCTGCTTATATTCCAGTCGCGAAGCTTGTCTATCCAGTGGAAGTAGGTTTTATCAAATCTTTTTGGAATAATCTCAATCTGTCCGCTTTCAACGGTCTTTCTCATTATCTCTTTCAGGCACGTCTGCATCCCGCTTTTTATTCCGTCTAATTTTGAGTTTTCAAGTTTAAACTTTTTGTTTACATCAACAAACCACTGTTCTTTTATCTGTGGCTCTATAACTCCTCCACCCCTATAATTTGTAGCTAAATTAAGCGTGTAGTCCTCATCAACTTTTGTAACTAGTCCTTTTTCTTGTAATTTTTCAACTACCACCCCACGTGCTTTCTTGATATGAATACCTTCAAATTCTCCCGCAATCGGCAGAAGCTTTCCATTAAAATCAATAATTTGTTCTTTATCCAAGTTATACCTCTCTGCAATTTCAAAGTCAGTTGCGTCGTGCCACGGAGTTATTGTCATAACCCCTGTTCCAAACTCCATATCAACCGCTTCGTCTTTTATGACAGTTGCGGTTATGGGGCCGTTTATCCATTCCAAATTAATTTTTTGTCCGTGTTCATATTCCTTATATCTTTTATCGTCTGGGTGCATCACAACGTATTTGTCTCCGAATTTTGTTTCAGGACGTGCTGTTCCGATTTCAAATGGTCCATACTTCAGATAATAAAACGGCGATTTTTCTTCTTTGCGTTCTATCTCATCATCTGATACATTTGACTGCATTTTAGGGTCCCAATTTACGATTCTATTACCGCGATAGATAAGTCCATCGTCGTGCATTTTCTTGAAAGCGGTTCTCACTGCTAAACTCCTCTTTTCGTCTAAGGTAAAAGCTTCACGAGTCCAGTCCACAGATGCACCCATTTTTTTGATTTGCTTTACGATAGTGTCATGACTTTCTTCCGCAAACTTTTCAACTCTATTTAAAAATTTCTCGCGCCCCAAGTCATGCTTTGTTTTTTTCTCTTTTTTATATAATATTTCTTCAACTTTTGATTGTGTTGCAATCGCTGCGTGGTCTGTGCCAGGGAGCCACAGTGTCTTCTTACCTTTCATTCTATTGTAGCGCACGAGAATATCCTCAATCGCAAGCATTGCCGCATGCCCCATATGAAGCGTACCTGTTACATTTGGAGGGGGGAGGGAAATGGAGAAAGTTTCAGCAGAATCGGATTTGACTGCCTCTGGCTTGAAAAAACCACCCTCTTCCCAGAGTTTGTAGATTTTATCCTCTGTTTCTTGAGGATTATAGGGTTTCAGAAATTTATCATCCATATTTAAGATACTTCTCATAATACCAAAATATCCACAGTTTGACAGCTTCTCTTATTAGTATATATTGAGGGCAGATATTTATAGTTCCTATTAAAATCTATAGAAAGGGGAGGATATGGGTATATTTTTTGTTAAACACGGAGGTCCAAAACCAAATGATAAAATGGCCGAATCAGCAAAATTCCTAAAGAAATTTATAAATCTTTCCAACACTTTTCTTTTATATTCACCAGATGGGATGGCTTTTAAGTCTGCTATGATAATGAATGAAGAATTTAAATTAAAGAAAGAAAGAATAAAAAAGAAGAAATCGTTAAAAGTCATAAAAGATTATGATGGAAGTCGTGATCATCAACTTATGGGTTTTCTAATCTGTTTTGCCGCTGAGTATTACGATTTAGACCCCGATATAATAGCAGTAAGTCATGAAGGGCTGATAAGAAAAACATTGAATGCATTTTACGATATATATACTCCTGATAAGTCATTGGTTTATAAATGTCGCAAACCTAAGGAACCAATATTCAAGACAACCATTGAAAGAGGGTCAATTCATCTTATAGATACAAGAAAAGAAGAAATTCAAAAAATATTCACTCCGTAAAATCCCCAATAAAAAAAGGCGCTAAATATCTTAGCGCCTTTTGCTTATACCTGTAATTTAGGTAAAAGCATGTTCTTTTTCTTTCACTTTGTTGTTAATTGGTAAATAATGTTCAAGGCATTTATCCGTTCCATCATGTTCACAATTTTGGCATAGTACTCTTTTTATGCCGGAATGAATTGATATATATCGTATCATTGCATCAAGTATTGCCTTTGTCTTATCTGTTTCTTTTGTGACTATCTTTATTGTACAATCTTTACTTATTGCAAATGTGTATGCTCTTTTCCCACCCAGGAGTTTTTTTGTGCGCACAAGTTTTATTGATTCACCGAATTTTTTTCTCAAGGCCTCCATTATCTTTCGTTGCCAATTATTACCCATCATTGAGAAATGATTTTCAATATCCTCAATAGCTTTACAGCCGACAGTAATGCACACAAGCTCCTTGTCAATAAGCATCTTTTCCTCCTCTTTTCAAACGGTTAAGAAATCTATGTAATTATAAATTAATTCATCAAACCGTTACGACAGCGTTTCTTAGCTCCTCCTTTTTATTTTTAGTTATAAAAATATCTATATAAATATTACCACACATCGTGGGTGATGTCAAAGGTTTAAAAAGCAATATTATAGTATGCCAATTGACATACGATTTCCGTATATTAGGATATAACAAGATAAAGTCTTTGGCAAGTACTTTATACACTTATAACTTATTGGTTTTTAGGGGATTGGAATGAAAAAATGGAAGAAATGCAATATTTTTATCGCGCTATGCGTACTTCTACTTTTTATTTTTGCACTACGTGTATCATCAAGTCTTCGTAGAGATTTCAATTAGTTTATTCAGAAAACAGACAATTAGAGCTACGGAAACTCTAGTTGTCTGTTTTTATTTACAAAGAAAGATTTCCGTCTGCTTTTAGTTCCAGATTTTGTTTCTTATTTTGGACGAATCTAAAGTATCCAGCAACAGCTATCATTATCGCATTATCTGTTGAAAGCTTTATAAATGGTGTATGAAGTATTGTCTCAGAGAATTCATTTTTGAGCATTTCTTCAAATGCTTTTTTTATTCTTTTATTCGCAGAGACTCCTCCACCTATTACAAGTGTTTGCGCTCCATGTTCTTTGAGGGCTTTTTTTGTTTTGGAAAGCAAGACTTCAATAACCGCATCTTCAAATTCTTTAGCAACTTTTTGTTTTATCTCAGTAGTTAATTCTGGAATTTTCTTAAGAGTATAAAGTACGGAAGTTTTAAGACCGGAAAATGAAAAATCGCAAGTGTTTGAACGAAGCATAGGGCGTGGGAATTTAAAATCAGATGTCACATGCCCAACTTTTTCAGCAAGTTTTGATATCTCGGGGCCACCTGGATAGGGAAGTCCCAGCATTCGCGCTGTCTTATCAAACGCTTCCCCAACCGCATCATCAAGTGTTTCTCCTATGATTTCATATTCTAAAAATTTCTTTGAGAGAACAAGCTGTGTATGCCCTCCCGATATCAACAAAGCTAATATAGGGAATTTTAAATTTTGAATATAGAATTTCGAATCTTTACCATCTTCTTTAAGAAGTGCTGAAAAAATATGCCCTTCCATATGATTTACAGGAATAATCGGCTTTTTCCATGCAACCGATAGCGCTTTTGCAAAATTGATACCCACCCAAAGCGCCGGCTCAAGCCCTGGGCCTTGGGTGACTGCAATTGCGTCAATATCAGGAGTTTGTATTGTCGGAATAAATTTTAAGAATTGTTCAAGAAGTTCAGGCTCACGATTTAAAATTTCTTTAATTTTATCGTTTGTGGTTTGTAATTTAGAATTTTCGAAACCTGCTTTCTCTAATACTTGCTTTAAGACAGGGATTAAATTTCGGCTATGTTCTCGTTTTGCAAGAGTAGGGAAAACACCGCCATATTCTTTATGAAGATCTATTTGCGACAGTAGTGAGTTTCCTAAAACTTTAAATTCCTTTCCGTCTGTATCTACTATACTTATTGCTGTCTCATCACAGCTGGTTTCTATACTTAGTATTTTCATGTGGGCGGTAGAGGACTTGAACCTCTGGCCTCATCAACGTCAATGATGCGCTCTACCAACTGAGCTAACCACCCTCTTGATAAAAGCTATTGTAACAGAAACAGCGGATTTTTCACTAAAAACCCCTACTTCAGGCGGGGTTTTTACAGAGATTAATGCGTAGTTAATCTTCGTGTTTTAGTATTATTCTTTAAAATTGGGATCCTTTGCACTATCGTATCAATGACAGATGGCGCAATCTTGTATTTAACCAAAAGATAATTCTTGTTTTTCACAAATATTTCCACTTGTTTTTTGATTTCCTCCTCGGACTGCTTATATGTCATATCCATCGTATCTTTTATAAATGTCAAACTTCTGCCGAAGTAAAGCGACTTCAGCGCCTCAACAAGCTCGGGGCCCATATCAGTCGTGTCATAAGCGTAGAATATATCATAAATAATTTTTGACCACAAATCCGCGTTAATTTTTATATTTTCTTTATCATACATATGCTCAAGACGTCTGTATATTTTGCTACTTAGCGCGCGTCGCAGCACTTCTTTATTTATTGAAAATTCATATAAGCTGGCTTCTTTCATTCCCTTATAACTTATCGGTAAGTCCTGGGGCTTATCGACTTTGTCTTTTCCATAAATCGGCAAATCCTTTAATCTGCTCTCTATAACCCACTTCTCCTTATTTGAGAGAAGTATGTCAAAAGCTGTTTCAATGACCTGCGTGAACATGGGGCCGAGCTTCGGAGCGCTTGGCTTATGCACTTTCTCCCCTAATCCCACTTGGCACATTTTAAATTCTCCTATTATCGTATGAAGCGTCATAAAGATATCAATGCCGTAATGCAGAACCCCTGGACTCCACTTTTGCTCCAGAAGATGGTCCGAGAGTTTTCGCGAGAATGCGAAATCTCCACCAATCGGCTGTCTTATATTTATCCCAAGAAAACTTGCAACCATAGGATAGCAAACATTGTTCGTAATCGTGCCATCATATTCATGCCGTGTGTACATAGGAGTAATAAAATCATATTTCTTCTCTAAGATAGGATTAAGAAATGACTGTATCCACTCAGGCGTGACACTTTTGATGTCGGCATCAATCACAACTACCGCTTTTCCGTTAAGTGCGCGTATTTCATTCAGAAGATTATAGAAATTATTGCCTTTTCCCGTGGTTTTAGGCGGTGTTGAAATATAGATTTTCGGGACTTTTGTCCTAGCTCCTAAGAAAGCCTCTTTCGTGCCGTCAAGAGAATTATTGTCTACATTTATTATCACACTTTTATATTTTGGGAAATATTTTTTCAAACCCAAAGATGCCTGCTCAGCAACAAATGCGATATTACCTGCTTCTTTGTAGGAGGGAATTCCGACGACAAGATCCGCCTTTTTTATATTTTTATCATTGATCTCTATTCTATTGTTATTATTGAACATTTTAGTGAGTTATCCATAAAGGACATCTATGTCCTTTATTTTATTCCTCTATGTACAGCTGTCAAACTGTGGATAACTCGATGAGATTATAGAAAGGTTCAAAAAGATGATAGAATAGGGACAATGATATTTCATGAACGCCATCCGCGAACATTTCTAAAATCAGTAAGTTGGTTTGTTGTCGGCTTCACAGTTTCTTTTGTAGTACTTTTTTATTTTACAGGAGATTTTGGAATGTCGCTTGTAGAGGCAGGCGCTATTCAGGCGCTTAAATTCATATTCTTCTATTTCCACGAGAGAACATGGAACAGATACCGCTTTGGAAAGGAAATCAAAGCAGAAGCGTCTAATTAGGATTTCAATGGCGATGTGGGTGAATACTGCATGTGCCACTTCTGTATCTTAGTAGCCTTAAATCGGCTGAAAAAAACGTGTTGAGATTAAAATATCCACATTTAAAATCAAAAATAAGGTGACCCAAGTGGGACAAAATTGGAACCAGATTGTTTCAGAGCTAAACTGGTGGCTACTCTTTGGTCGTGAGTTAGAGACTATCTCAAATGATAGTGAAAACAATGTATTCTAGTAAACAGAAGAACTACCAAGAGAGATTAGAAAAGAGTATAATGATATATACTAAAAGTGGACAAAATAAGTTGAACTCATTGAATTTAGAATGGAACATCCTATTTGTATTCCAGCGAATAATGGTATGATTCTATCATATAGAGATTACAAGCTAAATTTTAGAAAAATATGCCAAAATCACCAGAACAATATCAGCCATCAGAAGAAGAAATAAAGAAAGCTGAGGATATGATGACACCAGAGCAAAAAGAACTTAGTAAAGAAAGAGAAGAAGCAATTGAATATGGACGCAAAGAAGCAAAAGAGGAATTGGATTTAGAAAAATCAAAAGAAAAAATATCCGAAAAGAAAAAACCTGAAGCAATAAAACCGAAGGAAAAAATAAGTCGCAAATTTACTGAGCAAATTGATGTAATGCATAGAACATCTTTTATAGATGGAATAAAAAATAGTGCATTCTTAAAAAATGTGGAAATTGGTATTGATGAAACAAAAAAACCAATGGTGTCATCACTCAGAATTAAACTTAGAGGAAATCGTGATGATATAATAGCCGTTATGAAAGACATTGAACATATGAAAGGACAAATTAAAAAAAATAACGAAAATTTAATAAAAACGCTAAAAGGTTTTGGGTCTGGTAATTAAGCTATCCATTAACTCAACGCCGTCGAGGTATTCAGGAAAATCGGCAAAACAGAAATTTTTTCTCCTTTTTGTGATGAAATCATAGCCTTTGCTCGAACTTGCTTCGAGTCAAAGACCGACTAATCACGCGCCGAGCGCGTGGTGACTCCAAACTTCAGCGTACGCTTTCGGGTTCGTGGTAATGCCAACTCATGCCACCAGCGCCTCGTACCTCGGCGCTCCACCCTCGTCCCGTTCCGCCTTTCCATACTATTTATTTTTTCGGGGGGATTTTTTTAAAAATTGAATGGGCGGAAACGGGGCTCGGTCGGCTTCCTGTTAAGACAGGAAGTTGGTGTCATTCGTAGTGGTGCCTCGGATCTATTCTATCAAGTTTGCGTTCAGTGGCTAAAGGGATGGCACCCTCGGCATCCGCCTCGGGCTATTTCCGCTAGGGCTACGAGCGCCTAGATGCCTAGGAGTGTCGCTATTCCTCGCAAATGCGCCTTGCTAGGCGCTTGCTCGGGCGACACACAGTTTGGGGGAAGGAAGGAATCCTTCCCCCAGCTTCGGGCTCCTCCTCGCAGTGGAGTTCGGCGTATTCAGTGCCGTTTCGATTTTTTCTTTTAAGAGTGTCTATGGTTCGCTTTGATGTGCCTTCGGAGTCCGCCCTCGCACAACCCCCATCCTCGTTTTCATCTCAGATTTAGTGGTATCGCTTCCGCTACGAAATTTAGTGACTTCGTTCGGGTCGGCGCTCGTCCTTTAGCCCTGGACGCTCCTAGCGGAAATAGTCCGAGGCTCATTTACATATGTGCTTGCCCCAACCCTCCCGTGCGCGCACATTTCGCCGTAAGACAGAGAGGGCACGGCGAGAAGACTCCCTCATGACGACTTGACAAGTCTAGCCTCTTATGTTAGGCTTGTAGCAGAGTATAGCTGAGTGATACGTGTTTGCCACAGCCACACTACCATCATGAAGCAACCGGAAAAGCCGCGATAACGGCGGTGCCCTCCTAGTCTGTTTGGGTAATCAGGACTTTGAGGAAGGTACGGTGCTCCGCCCTTCTCCCCTCCGCAATAGCGGGGGAAGCGGGTGAACTCTCTAGCTTAGTTTGGCAATTCAGCCGAGCAAAACTAGGAGGGTTGGCATGAAGAAGATCGTTGTTCTTGACACAATTGGTGAAAACTACGAGCCGTACGATCGGCAATACATCTTGGGTGAAGTGGCAGGCTACTGTCACCGAAACCCGTCAATCTTGCGCAACGCAAGCATGACCTCTGTGTGGGCACGAGGATACCTCGCGCACAAAGGCGTGTGGGAAGACCATCGCAAATGGGTTTCCTGCGTTTGTTTCGAGATTGATGAAGTAACTGAGGCAAAATGGGAGTTCCTCCTTTCGTCAATCGGCAGCTGGGCTGTGGAGCTGAAAGTTCTGCCGGATGACTGGGAGACAACTGTCATTTACCCCAGTGAATTCAAGAAGTAACCGATCCCCAAGCCCGCCATGTCCTAGAGACCTCTGGCGGGCTTTAACTTTGCTTTTTTGCCCCCATATTTTTTTGCAAAATTGAAAAGAAAATTTCTGTTTTGCTACTCTGCTCATAACTTCGCAGAGTCGGTGCTTAACGACTATAAAGGAGTCGTCTTGAACATTTCCAGTATATCATAGGGATAGTGCTTCGATATGTACTCTCGGCATCCGCCTCGGGCATTACCGCTATGGCTACTCGCGCCTAGATACTTGGTACGTGCGTCGTTTGCTTCGCAAACCGCACGCTTCTGGCTGGGGGAAGGAAGTAATCCTTCCCCCAGCTTCGCGCTCCTCCTCGCAGTTGTTATGTAATGTATTCAGTGTCGTTCTGATTTCTTCTTAACTTAACATTTATGGTTCGCTTTATCGTGCCTACGGAGTCCACGCTCGCACAACCCCCCTCCTCGTTTTCAATACAGATTATGTGGTACTGATGTATTTTATGACTCGTATAACGTCGGCGCTCATCCGAAGCCCTAACGCCATAGCGGAAATGCCCGACGACGCTTTTTGTATGCGCTTGTCCCAACCCTCCCATACGCGCGCAGTTATGGCTCCCTTGATTGAAATAAAAAAAGAGACGAGAGTTGTAATAACTCTTCGCCTCTACATATTAATTAATCCTACTTCCTCCTTTTATTGATAGATTATAATATCCAAGTAATTAAAGTTTAAATTAGAAGTCACAACAGGTCCATAAACTTTATATGTTGACCACTTATTAAGTGTAGTCCACTCACCAGTTTTGATTTCTTTGTCTTGCTCATCTATTAAATCTGGTTCTTTTTTAGTCCAAAAAGTAATACGCTCAGGTTGATCTGGAAATGGATCTGCACACGGGCCAGCTGATATCGGAGCAACTTCTCGTTTGAGTGTATTGATGATTATGGTACTTTCTTCTGATACTGATTTAAATTCTATCGTTACAGGATGGGCTACATCATCTTTAAGTTCTGGGAAATATTTAAATGCTATCTCGTTGTTTTTTTTGATACTAAAACTTGCAAGAAAACACTCATCCCCAGTAATTTTTTTGGTTTCTTCAATAAGCTCAATAAGTTTGTTCAGATCATCAATAGGTATTTCTTTCATCTTTACATCCTTTCAAAAAAGTTTAAATGAAACAAAATTTAAATTAACTATAACTTCTTAACGAACTTCTGTTATACAGCATAGCATATATACATCATTTGTCAAGAGTTTTGGAAAAGTTCTAAATTTTGACCCCACGGGGAATCG
>CEUC01126011.1_pt1 | contig 11586 bp, 17 predicted proteins | sample 356471 | NCBI WGS metagenome assembly CEUC01 (sample SAMEA2623295, study PRJEB7988) | marine metagenome | biome: marine biome (ENVO:00000447); feature: deep chlorophyll maximum layer (ENVO:xxxxxxxx); material: "saline water (ENVO:00002010), including plankton (ENVO:xxxxxxxx)" | depth 40 m | reverse complement strand
CAAATAGTCAGAAAGTCAATAGCCAAAGAAGTCAAGTAATTAGCGGGTCATTAGCCATAAAAAAAGGTCGCCCCCTATTACGTAGGTTACAGACGACCTTTAGTATATTAGAACTAACAGAGTTCTTAATATTATATTAAGCCTTTTGCTAATGCTTTATATCCTGCACCTACTACTTTTCGTGGTGCTTTACCAGTTCTATAAACTTTACAACCAGTTTTACTGTTTGTGTTTAAAAACACTGGATATCCTTTAAATCTTAAAGATTGGATTACAGAGCCTGGATTTCCAGCACCAAATCTATTTTTGATCGTTGCTGAAGAAAGAGCCTGTCCGTTGTTTAAAGCATTAAGGACTTTTTCTTGTATAGTAATTGTCATTGAGATATCTCCTCTAAAGATATTTGTTATCGTTTTTAACATAATAATACTAATATACAGTCTTAGACTGTTTAAGTCAAGGTTTATTGGGAAAGTGGTTTACCAAATTATTCGAAATCAAAAAGTTTTTCGTTATGGAGGTCCTGATTTGACTTATTTGGATCAGTACCATCAAATCTATAGTGGTATTTTAATGCGTCTGCACATACTATATTCCGTTCAACTACGTGTTTTAATTGCTCCTGTCCACACAGCAATCGTTCACGACACAGGTCAACATTGTCCTGCATAAGATCTACTCCATAGATAGTGGATAATGCTTGTTCAAAATCAATACCGTTTTCAACCTTACGAATTAAAACTTCTCCTAATAATTGTCCATCTCCTGCTGAAAAATCTATAAATGTTTTATTTGGATCTTTAAATAAATCGATAGGAATTTTTTGTACAATTTTTTCTGCTAAAGGAGTAGGTGTGAAAACTTCTTGTGTCATTTTGATCCTAACTTTATCTCGTAAGACCCTAGACATATACTCACGTTCTCTTATATGCTTTTTAATATCTTGAATTGATAAGTTTTTGTTCTGCATCATTAATTCCAAATAGATTATATAAATCTTGGTCAGTGTATTTTTTACTGAAATCTATTTCAGGAAGGTTTTCGAAAAGTGATTTAGAATTTGGAGTACTTTTTTTAATACAACTGACCAGATATTTTATTAATTTTGATTCTAAATACTGTTTCAAATTGTCTGGGTATGAAGTGAATAAAAAAACCACAGAATGACCGCCTACCTGTGATTTTTTCTTTGTTTTGATATTTCCTATACCACCCGATTCTCCTAAATTTCCAATTACCAATCCTTCTTCTCCAAGACCACACGTCTCTTTGTTAGAAATAATCTTGGTTTTTAATGGTTCATTTTTTCTTCCTACAGTTTCTATAATTTCTATTCCATTTACTACTTCAACCATATCATTCGCATTTACTGATCCTCTGTGCCAATATGACCCAAGATTGTTTGTAAGATCAAATTTTTTCAACAACTTTGTTTGAATATTCTCATTGCTTAATATTGTTTTGTTATCTAATTTAAGAAACATTTTTTTTCCTTTGACATCTTCAATAAGACAGTCACCAGTATGCTTTTTGTCGAATAAAAAATCTAAAGTATCTTTCTGTACGTCAAACCATTTATCACCATGTAAAGTAATGTTCTTCAGTTTATAACTTTCAAATAACATATTTTTCAAAGAGGATCTATTTGGTCCTGTCCAATCTGAAGGTATGATGAATGCAACATAATCTTCTACCAAATCAAATGCTTTTTGCGTAAAAGGTAGACTTAAATCAGTTGTATTAGTAGACGTTTTGTTGTTTTCTCCTCTTTCAGCAAAAGGTGGATTTCCTAATACTACATTAAATTTCATATCAAATTTCTTTCCATCTAAAATATTAATGCTATTATAGTTTATTTTTAAGTATTTTGCAACTTTTTCTTTTTCGGGAGAATCGCCAAAAAGCCAAATATTTTTAGGATCTATGCCATAATCTTCTAGTAATACAATAACAAATTCAATTGTGTAAAAAACTGCAAATGTTTGCGTATTGTTTATTTTAATTCGATCTAAAATATTACCTACTAATTCGAATTGAGTAGAGCGGTTATGACCTGTGTCTTTTGGTTGCAATAGTTCTTTGAACTTTATCCTGAAACTTAAATTAGTCATTAATTTTAATCTCCTCTCCAAGTATTTCATCAAACGATTTGTTCTTGGCTTTATCAATTGCCTCAGCCTCTCCTTTAAGCAATTTCCATTCTTTTAATATAGGATCAGGCTCGTCAACAACTTGGATCTTACCAAGGATGTTACTGTCACTAACTGTTGATTGAGCCTGTTTCACATACTCATCATCTTCCCATTCCTGAGTAGTAATTTTTCTTTGCTTAGGTGGAGTATAAACTATTTCTTGTATCTGATGATGGATCCCTGTTTTCTTTATTTCTTCGATAACACTTTCCATTCTTTTGGCACTTTTTGAGATGGTACCATCTTCCGCAACCACATAACCTAGATGAAGTCTTCCGTATTGTTTAGCACATTCATTTAATGGTTTGCCTCTGTCACCTTCTGCTCTTCTGACCACCCTAGGTGGGATATGAACGGCATACTCCTCATTCAATTCTGCATTAGGTGATATAGATACATCTTTACAATTATTAATGTTAATGCCTTTTGATGCAATCTTAATATTGGCTATAAAACAACTAGCCAAAGGATCATTCATTGCCTGTTTCAATTTGTTTCTTTTTTCTAATGATGTTCTTGCTAGAATTACTCCTGTTTGGTCTGGATCATATTTTTCTTTAATATCATTTGTAAGAAAATGAGCCTGGTTAGTTCCTCTAGTAAAAGCCAAAAGTTTTGGCACATCTTCTTTTTCATTTACATATTGAAAGAAACTAACATTAAGATTGGCTTCAACAAAATCATCGAACTCGATGCCTGGATATTTCTTCAAAAGTTTCTTAATGTCTTTTTCATAAACCCTATGTTTTACAATGGTTAACGGCACTGTTCTTCCAGTTTCTATTGCCTGTGTGCTGGTATGAGTCACTAAAGGTTTATCTGGTAAACCTAATAATTTGTTGGTCATTCCCCATGGTCCTTCACTAAAGATTGCATCATAACCGTGAAGCATCTTCAGTTGTCCTTTCGCATAGATCTTTTCTAAAAGTGTGACTAAATCCTTGTCAATAATTGATTGTCTTTTAGGATTGTCTGTCTCAGGCAAAGTCTTGCTCAATCCAAATACTTCCAATGCCTCATCTATCACAAGTCTAACCGGATAATTTCCTTTTTCACAAATTGATAACAATTTTTTCAAAGTAGGTGTATCGTTCCACCCTACACAACCAATTAAAGTTGGTGTTTTATTATCATAGGCATCTTTAACAGCCTGTTCAATATCAGGTCTGGACACGGGCCCAACTGCTGTCGGAAATTTTAAATCCATAGAGTGGTCTACCATAGAACCTAACAATATTCTTTCTGGATGACCATCTGCGGTATTCTGCCCTTGAATCATTTCTACCCAATCTCTCATCACTTGATCTAACAAAAATTTTACTCTGCTGACTACTATTATAGGCCCGTCCTTCAATCTAGTTTCCATAGAGCCTAGTGCCTCTATTGTTGTCTTACCCCATCCTGGCGTGGCTACAAAGATTCCAAAGTCTGTTTCAATCATAGTTTGGATGTCTGCATTGTCATATTTGTCTAGGACCAATCCATCTCTTTTTGTCTTGGCTAGATCAAATGCCAACTTCTGTTTTTCTTTGAAGTAATCGTAATTGGATTTTAACATCTTAACAAAGTCTTTGAAAAAAGAATTTCCACTAGCAAGGACTCTATTAATAATATCCTGTCTACCTATCTTAGTTCCTTGAAGACCGTTTACTAAATGTTCTTCCACAATGTGATCAATGTCAAAACAAGTGTCAAAAAGCACCGGTATTATTTCTTGTGATTTTGAATTATCTAATCTTTTCTTGTGATCAATAGCCAATCTTGCTAGGAAATTTCCTAATTTAGGCATGGTAACTTCATCATGACCATTGATAAAAAATTTTAAAGACACTCTGGCTCTACCACCATTCTTAATATTACACCAGGTGTCGGTGGATTCTTTGATATCTTCGTGAACTGATGCTGGTTTGTCATATAACAATCCAAAATCTGCACCAAATTTCACCAGGCAGTAATTAAGGAATGGTTGCCCACATACTATTCCAGTAAATTGTTTCTCTGTGTAAACTCCTCGTTTATCTTTATCGCTTCGCAAAGTTTTGGTTAGTGTCATATATGATTCTAAACTATCACATCTACTGATTAACTTTCCGTCTTTGGTTGTTTCAAATAGTTGGATTATTTCTTGTGGATTACCTAGGATATATTGTGGTTTGGTAATTGAACCTTTTAAGGGCGAACCCTTTATATTTACTTTCTTCATTTGTCTTTCTACTTTCTTATAATGGCAAGTGCCAATTATTATTTTTGTCAGGCTAGTGCCTAAACAAGTTAATATTACTACAAATTATAATAAAAGTCAACTCAAAAATTATATTAAAAGTTCAAGATTTATGCGGGTTTTTGAAGATATATTACCAAAAATTATTCAAAAATTTTCATATCGCGATTTAAAACAGTAGCAACTAAATGTATTCTATCTTCTTCTCCACCATTAAAAAAATTGTGATATTTTGTAGTGTCAGTGATCCATACAGATCCATCTGCCGGCATATGATGAACTACATCACCAATACACATACGAGCACCAAAATTTGTTATGATGGGAATATGAAGCCTTGATTCTGGATCCCTATGCCAACTTAATGTTGTACGTGGCATTTTCCAAAGTAATCTAATTCTACCCAATTTATATTTGGTTGTTAATTTATCATATACTTCTTTAAAATAAGTATCTTCAAATAGCTTAACAAATTCTGAATATTGTGATTCATTAATGGGTGCTTCTCTTTCAACTTCTTTATATGTACTATCTGGTTTAGTCCAAAACAATCCTCTAACATTACCACCTGTAATTGAATTCGGATCACCAGGAATTTGTGTTAAGCAAATAGCATTAATATCTCTTTCACCTAATGGCGCTTGTCTTTCTACTCGTGAATCTACTTCTTTAACTGCATCTTGCAGTTTTTTAATATCAAAACAAATGTCTTGATCTCTATAAAATCCTTTTGTCATAAAATCCTTTTGTATTGTATTTACTCTGATTGATTATTTGTAAGGTCAAAATTGATACCTTGGGCCAAGTTTAATTCTCTACCATAATTAATTGTTACAGTAGTTCTTCTCATATATTGTTTCCAAGCATCAGAACCTGATTCTCTTCCTCCACCTGTATCTTTTTCTCCACCAAATGCTCCACCTATTTCTGCACCAGATGGACCAATATTAACATTAACTATTCCACAGTCTGAACCTACTGCTGAAATAAATTGTTCTGCTTCATTTAATTTTTCTGTGAATATACATGAACTTAATCCTTGTGGCACACTATTTTGCATTTCAATTGCTTCGGGTAATTTGTCATATTGAAATGTGTAAACTATAGGAGCAAATGTTTCTGCCATAGCTAAATCTTCATCATGAACATTATTTTTAGGTTCTATTAAGCACGGTAAAACATAATTCTCTCTATGTTCTTCGTGTTTAGGAGACTCTGTACAATGAGCTAGTTCACCGCCCCATACATCATAACCTTTCATTCTAGCTCGTTCTATTACTTTTTGCATTTTATCAACTGCTTCTTTAGAAATCATAGGTCCTAAAATATTATTTTTGTCTAAAGGATCTCCCATTGCAAGGCCACTCCATTGACTTTTAATTATACCTATCATAGACGAATATACATTTTTTTGGATATAAAGTCTTCTTAATGACGTACATCTTTGTCCTGTAGTTCCTATAACACTAAAAGAAATAGCTTTTGCGGCAAGATTTAAATCTGCGAATTGAGTTACTATTGCGGCATTGTTGCCTCCTAGTTCATACAATCCTTTACCCATTCTTGCGGCAACTTTTGGTGCTAATGATTTGCCCATTTCACAAGAACCAGTTGCACTTAATAATTTAATTTTTTTATCTTCTGCTAACCATACTGCAGGGTCATTGCCTCCTTCTAAGATTAACAATAAGTCTTTTGGATCTATTCCTAAACTATCAACATATTTGCTTTTATAATCATTAACTGCGTCATCAAATATTTCTTTACATCTATATGAGATTTTTATTGTTTTAGGAGATGGTTTCCATACAACACTATCGCCACATACTATTGCTAAACAAAAATTCCAAGCCCAAGGAGCCACTGGAAAATTAAAGGCAGTAATACAACCAACTACACCTAACGGATGCCACATTTCTTGTAGTCTATGATTAACTCTTTCTGAAGACATTGTTAATCCATATAATTGTCTTGATAAACCTACAGCAAAATCACACATATCAATAGCTTCTTGTACTTCACCTATTCCTTCAGTTATTGGTTTTTTACTTTCCATAGTAACACCTTTACCTAATTCGTTTAAATGTTCTCTTAATTTAAGACCAAATATTCTAATTAATTCTCCACGTTTAGGTGCTGGAACTTTTTTCCAACCTTTTTGGACCGTAGTAGATTTATCAATTAATAAATCGTATTCATTTTTTTGTATTTCTTCCATTGTATTTTCTCCTTAAAATAATTTACCTAACAATTTAAGTCCATATAATATACCTATAACAGAAAGAGCACCTGTTATACCTTGGTCTATAAATGCAAGTATTGAACCAACAATTAATAATGCATAGAACACATAAGTTTTCCAGTTCCAAACATAATAGAACCAACCGTGTTCTTTTTTTGTAGGACCAAAATCTAATTTAGGTTCTTTTGCCATTATATATTTCTCCGTATAAATTAGTTATAAAATCTTGATATGGTATATCTTCTTGTTTGATATATCCTGTTCCTGTTAGTTTTCCTTCAGCATATGCTAATGCAACAGAACATACACCAGAAGCAGTTGCTCTTTGAATTGCACTATAATCTGCATCACCATATATTTTATTTGAATATGTAACTTCTTGCAATTTGCCATCTTTTTTACCAATTACAGATACAAGCATTACCACAACATCTGCAGTTGTATAAGGAACTTCTTGGTCAAATAATTCTATAAATTTTTGTTTGTTATGTTTTAAATTTAAATCTTCTAATAAGAATTTCATTTTATCACAGTGTCCTGGATACCTAATAGTTTTATATGATAATGTTCTAACTTTTCCTTTATATGTTTCACACATAGAAGCACTACCTCCTGATGTATTAAATGCTTCATATCTATTTCCATCTATATAAATTGATTCCATACCATCTAGTGGGTGTGCTTTAATATGATCGTAATGGGAAATGACATCACAATAATTTATATATTCATTAAGTAAACCATCAGTTGACCAAGTAAGATAATAAGACATTGCATTGGTAGGATATTTAGGTAATGCTCCAACTCTCATTTTAACTTTATGTGGTTCTTCAAATTGACTGATTAAATTTGCGGCAACAATATTAACTGCCCCAGGCGCCAATCCACATTGTGGCATCATAAATGTTTTTGTATCTAAATTTTTAATATACTCTGAAACTTCTGTATCTTCAGTTAAATCAAAATATGCTACACCTAATTCAGCACAAGATTTTGCAATATTAATATTAACGTCATGAGTAGTTGATGTAATTATTATATCTTTGCCACCTATAAATCTTTTACACTCATTCATATCAGACGCATCTATTTCTACAATAGATTCATCTTTATCCCATGGATTTATATCTGCTAAATGAACTTTAAATATTTCTGGTTTTTTATTTAAAAAGGCGGCAATTGTTCGACCAATTTTACCAACGCCAATTATTCCAACGTTTTTCATTATATTAAGTAGTTATAAATTTTTTAGGACCTGTTGATATAAATTCGAGACCGGAACCCTTACCAATATAAACATTTTTTTCTGGATTCCAGGACATATTTAATTTTACTGCTCTTTGGATTGAAACACTTAAAAACTGTTCTTCTTTAAAACTAAGAACTTCGGCTTCCATTTTTTTACCGTTGTCGGTACATTCAATTAATGCTATATCATCAAAATGTGTTGTCATCGTCGTCGTTCCTTGTATCGTCTTGCCAATCTCTTTTTCTTTTTTGTTCTTTCCAATATTCTCTAGCTGACATTTTAGTTTTATACCAAATATAAAACATAAAGTCTGCCCAAAGATAATTTAGAACATATCCTAAAACTGAAAACCTTATACCCAGAATTACGCCTGGCAAAAACCATAAAGCAAATATCATTAAGAAAATATAATTCTTAAAAAATTCATAAGGTACCGCAAATGTACTCCACGTTAACTCTCTTGCTTTCATTTGCCTCCTAAAGGAAATTAGCTCTTAATTTTTCTGCCTTCTTAATGTTAATTTTTCTGCGTTTTGCTCTTTCTCGTCTTTTAAAACTAGGTTTTTGATAGTACTGTTTTTCCTTCATTAAATCAAAAATACCTTCCTTTTTCATTTTCTTCTTAAGGATACGCATTGCCTTATCTACATTATTATTTCTAACTTCTATTTCCATATACTGTATAATTACCTATAATATAACATTTTCTACACCAAAAGTCAAATGATAGATAAGTAGAATGATGGTTAACGCATTCAGTTTAGGAGATAACAAATGGCAAAGAAATCAGATAGAGCACGCCGAAGAGAACTCCGTAAAGCTGAAAAGAGTCTTAAGTATAGTAACCGGATTAAGCCAAAAGTTGTGGCTCGAGATCCAAAAGCGATACCAATTAACCAAATAATCACCCTTGATTACCTGACTAACCCTAAACTTGATAAATAAGGGATCTTACCGAATTATCTTTCTAAGTTCAATCCTATAGTGGAGAATTTTTGTTTCCAAGCATAAAATCTTTTGTTATGATTGGCATAAGGATCTTTTTGGATTTGCATTTGATAAAGATGTACCATTTCGTGTGCAAGAGTTTCAATAAAATCTTTCCACGTTCTAAATTTTGAAGCTAATTCCATTTCTATCCATAAAGTATGATTATGATAAGGAATTTTTCTAGAGTTATATGTTCCTACAGGAGTTACTCTGCTGTCCCAATCATAAACAATTTGTCCACGAGCATTATGAATTCCTTTAACATAGATATCAGGCATCCATAATCTATTGCCAAACAGGGCTTTGTTCAAAACTGAAAACCAGCTCTGAGCTTGGGCAATTGTAGGTTTGAAATTTTTCACACCCTCTCTTTTTTTAAGTGCTTTTTTCACTCGTAGTTTATGTTGAATTCGCTTCTGCATACTATAGTAATTATCAAAATGTATGCAGTTATTATCTGATACTTAAAAACGGGTAATTATGGGTGATTATATACGCAGTTAATTTTAGCTATATTTTTCTTGAGTCCAGGACTGAGATCCTAGTAAATTATGTTCAGCCCAACGGACAAATAATCCAAGCTCTTTTCCATGGGCTTCAATTTCCCAGGGTCTATCCCAATAATTTAAATTCTTATCTATAATTTTACTTTGCCATTTAGTAGATCCGCATCTTTCCAAGTCCACCATTTCTCCTTTAGCATATTGTTTTATGTGAACCATTTCATGGGCAATTGATTCCATAATTCTTCTTTTTGAAACTGTACAATCTATGGTAATAGTAAATTCTCTTGGTTTGTGATTTTTGTCATCAAAATCAACTTCACCTAACACACCTGATTCTTTATGCAGATTTTTATCAAATTCTACGTCAACTGAAATTGTATTATATAATTGTTTAGATAAAATTGTTTTACCACAATAGTCAACTATGCTATGTGCTAAATCGTATAATTTTTTATTTCCACCACTAATAGTAATATTCATTATTCTGTATTTTCGGCAATAGTTTTATCGTTTGCAATTTCTCTTGCTACTGCTTGAATATCCTCTATCATATATTTTACTTCTTGAGGATGAGCAGTATCTTTTAATAGTGCAAGGTCTTTAGATTTTTTGTGCATAACATCTACTTTATGTACAAATTCTTTTAATGTATGGTACGGTGCTGTCATCATATTATTATAGCAAATTTTTGGTTGTATGTCAATGCTAGACAAGTGTTGGTATTATTAGCTTATTTTAGGGAATAATATGTCTGTACAAAATTTTTCAACATCTTGTTCTTTTAGACCCAATGACTTCATTACTCTTGGTGTATGGGGGTTCATAGTTTGATTGGAACAATAATAGTTTTGTGCTTTAATTGTGTCATCTTTTTTTGCAGTATCTGAATATTGTCCTATACTATCAAAATAAACTTTAAGATTGTTAATTGCTAAATCAACTATTGCAGTTGCTTCTTCATCTGTTCTAACATTACCAGCGGCAATCATACTACTTGAAAATATGTTTTGTGCCCATTCAGGTAATTCTCTTTTTTTGCTAGGTATATAATCTGCTACTGCATCTTTATACCAGTCTACTAAAGGATGTTGTTCTCCACCTGAAGATGCAGAAAAATCATGAAAGGCCCCTGTCATTTTATTCTTACCTGCTATAACATCAAAGCCATATATAGGTCCGTTGTTATCAAGATTAGGAAAGACGCATACGTGCATCATCCAAAGAGCTTTTGTATCTCTAGCATCTACTACATCTATATGGCAACGTCTACAATGATTAGTATGCCACACCCTGTTCATCCAACCATTTTCAGGTTGATTGAAATGGTCCATGCCAGGTTCAGTTATTTCTGTACCTCTAGTATTAAACTCTTTAAGTATTTGATTTTGACACTCTATAAGTTTATTCCAAATAAAAGATTCATTTTTCATTTTCTAATTCTTTTATTCGGTCTTCCAGGACAGATATTGTTGTATGAATATGTCCAGTGTCCGTTGGTTGAAGTAATGTTTTAAGATGTTCTACTTCTTTTTTAAGAATATTAACCCTTATCATATTTCCACTAAAGTCTTTTTTAGTTGGATTAGAAATTTGTGTTACTGCTCCTCTTATTATAGATAGTCTAGTCATTAATCTTTTAAAGGATCATCTTTAGTGTTTCTATTATCTTCGTCATAAATTTGTGTACTTAATTCTTTGAATAGTTTAGTAGCAAAATCGAAAGCAATTATTGCCTCATCTTTCATATCATCATTTAAATTTTTTCTTACATCAGCTTTCATTTCGTCAATTGGTTTAGGAAAATCATACAAACGTCCTTTACCAGGTATACGTTTTCTAATCATTTGACCACCACTTAAATCTGCCATATGGCGAACATAAATGTGGGCCATTATTTTTTGTTTGTCATCTTTTATTGATTTAATATGATCTATAAATTCTTTTACAACAGGTGCTACATAAGGTTTTTTGAAGTCTGGATCGTCGACATTTTCGGGCCATAACTCTTTAAAGTCTTCCCATATAGATGGAGCTCTTCTAAGGTCTTGATTCATTACTCCATGAAGCATACCAAAGGCTTCTAATACATCATAACAAGGATGTTGATTGTATAGATAGGTAGCATATAATTCTTTTGGTATTTTGCCACTCATAAGCAGATTGGCAAATTTATGCCTTTCTGCCTT
>CEUC01150756.1_pt1 | contig 11609 bp, 9 predicted proteins | sample 356471 | NCBI WGS metagenome assembly CEUC01 (sample SAMEA2623295, study PRJEB7988) | marine metagenome | biome: marine biome (ENVO:00000447); feature: deep chlorophyll maximum layer (ENVO:xxxxxxxx); material: "saline water (ENVO:00002010), including plankton (ENVO:xxxxxxxx)" | depth 40 m | reverse complement strand
GCCGGTGTGTTCCAGGTTCCGAAAGGAATCGTGGTCAATGACCGCATCAAGGGTTGGAGTGGCTACCAGCAGCACTATTCAAACGTGTCTGGTAACCCTGAGTTCATTGAACTCAACTAAGAACCAATGTTCTTAGGAAGCAATTAGTTTGCTTACTTAGGCGGGGGTCGGTTTTACCGGCTCCCGCCTTTCTTTTTCAGGTTTTGTAACAAACTTCCAATTCGATGCAATTAGGAAGTGCGACCGAGTGTGGTTACTGCTCGTTAGTGAGCGTTGACATGGATTCTCCTGAATGCTAACTTTCCGCTGTATTTAATTGCGATTGGGGTCGTTTAGATACCTGAATTCGAGTAAGATGCTGGTCTGCGCGACGAGTCGGCAGGGCACATGGCAACGAACCCTATGTGGAACAAATTCGGAAGTACCCAATAAATGGCTAATTTTCTAGCAAGACGATTCCTATCATCGCTTGTCTCGGTGCTAGGCGCGACGGTCGCGATTTTCGTTCTAATCCAATTCCATAGCGACCCACGTGAGTTATTCATTCCGGACTCTGGATATGGCATTACTCAAGAACAATGGGAAGCGTTGGGTACCCGGATGGGCTTGGACGAACCCCTGTGGAAGCAATACCTCAACTGGATAGGTAATACGCTTCGAGGAGACCTCGGTGTTTCACTCGCACGTGACCGTGCGGTGCTCGACTTGATCAAGGGCAAGATCGGCGCCACGGTGCAGCTTGCAATTGGCGGATGGATATTTGCAATTATGTTAGGAATTCCGATGGGGGTGTTAGCTGCAGTAAAGCGCGGCACCTTCTGGGATTACTTTGGCAGAGGCCTTGCCATTGTGGGACAAGCGGCTCCACCGTTTGTTACAGCGCTGGTGGCCATCTGGTTCTTCGCCGTGTGGCTCGACATACTGCCGGCGGGTGGAAGATCGCCAGATTTCAACTGGAAAGAATATATCCTTCCGTGTATGGCGCTCGGTTGGGGTGCAGCGGCTAGCCTGATGCGCCTGACCCGCTCGTCCATGCTGGAAGTTCTCGATTCCGAGTACATCCGACTTGCCCGCGCAAAAGGCGTGGCCTGGAACTGGGTAATCTACAAGCACGCTCTTCGTAACGCTCTTATCGCCCCGGTAACTTCAGCTCTACTGGTATTTTCTGGTTGGCTGAACGGTGCACTGGTTGTCGAGATCGTGTTCTCGTGGCCGGGTATTGGTTACGACGCTCTCTTCCGTGCGGTGAACGACAATGACTTCCCGTTGCTGCTCGGAACGGTATTCATATTCATTCTGATTTACTTGGTGTTTGCGACCATCGCTGATATTGCCTACACACTTATCGATCCCCGAGTGCGACTCGGCAGTTCTGCGGAATAGCGAGGATTACTCATGACAACGTCTGAAACACAGGAAGAGGTCCAGCACGTCGATTCATCGGTGCTGGACGCTCCGCTCAATCCTGTAAAAGTTGATCGGTCGTTTTTGGGCAAAATCTGGTACGTTCTGCGCAGATACCCGGTAATTCCCTTGATCGTTTTGGCGATCCTAGTTATTGCTGCGGCCGTTGGTCCTTCTATCGCTCCATACGAGCGAGACATTGGTCCTATCGGCGACCGTCACCTCGGGATGTTCAAGTATTCCGAACTTGCAATTGAAGACCAAGATGCACCGAAATACAGTGCCTGGCCTGCCGGGTTCCACCTGTTTGGTTCCGACCACATTGGACGAGACGTGTTCACACGTGTACTCCACGGTGCCCGTATCTCGATGCAAGTGGTGCTAGTTTCACTGGTGCTAGGTATGTTCATCGGTGTTTCGCTCGGCATGATCTCCGGCTATTACGGCGGAATCACTGACGAGGTAATCACAAGATTCGTTGATATCTGGTATGCGATGCCGTTCCTGATGGTCGCACTGATTGTGGTGCTGATTTTCGGGCGTGGATTAACTGTGCTCCTGTTCGTGCTGGCTCTGGTCGCATGGGCGGGTTTCGTGAGAGTTATTCGGGCTCAGGTTCTGGTGCTGAAAGAGATGGACTACGTAGCGGCAGCCCGTGTGAACGGTGCTTCTGACTTCCGAATCCTGTTCAAGCACTTGCTACCAGGAATCCTCAACACCGCGATTGTTGTTGGAACTTTGAACACATCGGGGTTGATCCTTTCAGAGTCTGTGCTCAGTTTCGTTGGTGCCGGAATTCAACCACCGACACCGGCGTGGGGTGTTATGACCAACGAAGGTCGTGACTATCTGTCGATCGCAGCGCACCAAGTACTCGTACCTTCCGCGGCGATCTTCATGGTTGTGATCTCCCTGAACTTCCTGGGTGACTGGTTGCGAGACCGGCTCGATCCAAGGCTCCGCCAGCTCGAATAGACCTCGATACAAGATAGAAACGAAAGAGTCCTTTGACGTTTATACAGAAGGGCTCTTTTTGTGCGAAATGCAAGCCTAGCGTTCTAAAAGAACCGACGGTTCCGGTAGCGACTTGTTTGTTGGAATATCATAGGAGTTCCGTTCGCATCGAACATCCCGGTGTGGCGATCCGCACTGCACGCATTCCTACGCCCAATGCGCCTTCGACGTCGACGAGGTCATCACCTACGTGAATAACACTGGAAGCAGCCACACCTAGCGTTGTCAGCGCATGTTCGAAGATTCACAGATTAGGTTTATCTGACTTGAGCTCGGATGATACGATGACCAGGTCGAAGAGGGTGTCCAGCGTTAGCCGGCCAACCAATATCGAACGTGTGGGTAGTGATCGAAATTCGTGACCAGGCCGACCGCTAATCCATTGTGCAACTGGGTGATCACATCCTCTGCGCCGCCTACCAGAGACCACTGTGACTCCTCAGTTGCGTAAAATTTTCATTGGCATACCTGCTGATCGATCTGTGCGGAACCTGCACGCCGTTTGCAGTCAGCGAATGTGTCGGTACACCGTTCAAAGTAGGTGAGATTGTCTCTGATCGATATGTCGATTGGAGTTGCGAACATTCCGGCAGCTGTTTTCGCATCCATCGATACCCCATCACGTTGTAATGACTGAGAGAACACAGCGGCTGACAACGCTGTGTGGTCCACGAGCGGCTCATCGACGGGCAGGGTGTTGTAGAGATGGAACGTGACGCAGATACCGATTGCGCGTGTCCGGTGATCCAGAATCTGTCATGTTTGTATTCCGGTTTCTCTATGACCAACTATCTTGGTTAATACAAAGAGACCGCCCTGAGAGGCGGTCGCTTAGGAGATATCTGTTGTGCGGTAAGTCTATTCAACTACGCAGACGGCACCTGTGTTGACGTCACCTGAGAACTGTGACCGGTAAGTGAAGCAACCCGCTATATTGAACGTGTGTTCAAAACTTGCCGGTTCTTTCGCAAATGTTCCCTTGAACAAAGCATCTGAATCCCAAGAATCAGCCTGACCAGGGTGCGATGTTGAACTACTTGCAGCTTTACGCTCGTTGGTCCATTTCACCGTTGATCCGACAGTGATCTTGACGATGTCGGGCACAAATTTCGTGCCTTCAGCACCAAATGTCTGAATGTCGACAATTATCACGCCACTCTCGGCATCACCATCTGGTACTTCGACCTCGAACGCTGCTCCCTGGGCCTGTTCATCATCTGCTGATCCGCCAACACCGGTAAAAACTTTCCCCTCTTTAGCTTCAGCGGTAGCCTTCGCTGCCCTTTTCTCGATGGCTCTTGCGGCCGCGCTGTCGCCTGATATCTGAACCTGAACCGTTGCATCAGGATCACCACCGGCATCAATAACTGCTTGGCGAGTTGCCTGAGCGTTGTCTAGCTTGTTCTGCGCCTTCGTCGTCTCAACGATTTGAACTGTCGTTGGCCCAGTGCTACAAGCGGCCAAAATGGTGGTAAGAATAAGTACTCCCGTTATTACCAGAATCACACGAGTCCGTATCGACATAAACGTCTCCTAAAAAACGAAGCGTTAATCTATACACGCAGGGTAAGAGTGTTCGAGTTCAATATTCACTAATCAGATTATTGAACCAGCAAGATCAATGTGGCGGAAGGATAACACGGGCTGCCGAGTGCGCGGGTATTGAGTTTGTTCGGTTCCGGGTATTTATACGCACTCGAACCAAAATCAGATGCTTTTTCGGTGGAATTTCAGGACGATCACACCGGCCACAACAGCGATACCCGCGGCGATGAAGTACGTGAAGCGGTAGGCCTCGACAAATGTTGATCCATTCGACGATTGTTGCCAGTTGATTAGTGATGTCATAAGCGCGATCGAGAGCACCGTGCCAATCGTTTGCGAAACAGTTAGAGCCGCCGAAATTGCACCCGTGTGCTCGCTCGGTGTACCCCGAAGCGTGAGGGCATATACAGCCGCCTGGTGTATCCCAAATCCGAATCCCAGAACAGCGGTTGCAATGACCACGGTAGCCATTGTCGGCGCTGAGCCGGCTGAACCGGCTAGAATCAGGCCAGTCGCGGTGATGATCGTGCCGATAAACGTGATTGGGCGATCGCCAACGCGATCGGCAAGCCATCCAGCCACGCTAGATCCCGCAAAATTCATTCCAGCCATCAAAGCAAGTAACGCACCCAGTGTTAGCCCACTTCGCCCAATAACGTCGGCGATATAGAACGGGAACAGAAACCACATCACGAACGCTGACGCGGTAAGCAACAGGTTTGAAGTCACCCCGGATTTGAAACCTGAAAAAGAGGTTAGCCCGGCTGGGAAGATGGTGAAACGACCGCTCCGCTTGCCTTTTGTAAATACGAACCCTAGAACGATAGTCGCTACAAACAGTGTCACGGGCAGAGGGGCGAGCCAGCCATCGACTCTGGCGAACGACATCGCAAGTACGAGGATGAAGAGCGCAGCGAAGATTGTGATAGAGCCGGGCAGGTCGAATCGGCGCTCGGTAACGGGGCCGTCCTCTTTGGGAACAGCTTTGGCAAGGTTTCCGTTTAGCCAGATTACCGATGCGAGCAGCAGTGTGATGCCGATTGGAATTCGTGCCCAGAAAATAGCTTGCCAGCCAATTTCCTGACCCAGAAATCCCCCGCCAAGCGTTCCTGCGAAAGTACCTGCTCCCATTGCCGAGAGTGTCACCCCGAGTGCAGCTCCTCGACGTGCGGAACCGAACGCTCTGGCGACCAGCGCAGGTGCCAGTGTGAAAAGGATCGCTACACCAATCCCCTGAGGGATTCGGAGAGCGACGATCGGTGTCAGAGAGTCCTGTAGCGATATCAAGGCCACCGCGACCGTGTATAGCACGATACCGGCAACCAGCGGTCGCTTGATGCCAAACCTATCGGCCATGCCGCCAGCCACAAATCCGGTGCCACTTCTTGCGCCGTGATACATGATGATGATCAGTTGGACACTAATCAGCGTTTCACCAAGATCAGATCGGAACCTTGGTAAGTTGACGTTTATCGAGAAGTCGAGAGCACCGAGGAACAATGATCCGCTGCCGATCGCAATCGCCATAATCTGGACGAAACGGCTGCGGAGCGGTGGTGCGGAATTAGCCGGCTCATTTGGCGGCACCACTGTTGATAATGGCATTTGCGCATTGCTTGTGATGGCTAGAGACCGCCACCGGGGGATTGTCCGATCCCTACTGATGCGCCTCCGCGGGCAGGCGTACGTACGAGATCGGATCTCATCCTATTCACCATGATTTCGATCATCAGTTCGTTGCGCTCCCGAATTGAGTCTTGTGTGGCTGACGATATGGCATTACACAGCCGTGAAGCTCGTCTGGTATTGCGTGCCGGCAGGTACGAATCGTCTGCACTAAGTATCGTACTCATGATCGCAAACTAGCCTGCTGAAACTCTAACCATACTTATTGCATTTTTCTGGTTGAAACCAGCGGTACGCAAGAACTTTTACGGCAACGGTTGCGGTCATTTGATTGGGCGTTCAGAGACTCTTCCGGTGTATTCTTCGCTTATGTAGAGAGTTGACTCGGTTGCGAGAATGCCAGTTGGCGAAACAACATTATCGGCAACTACCGCTAGCTGACTTCCATTCCATCTTAGGACTCGTCCGGGATAGGCTGAGGCATTTTCGCTAAAATCCCCTTCCTCGAAAACGGTCTTCGCATCTGATGAGAATTCCGCTATGAAGAGCGTGCCATCTAGGCCAAATGTAATGTCGGTGATAGTGGTGAGTCCGGTGACAAACGGCTCAACTTCACCTTCGTCCATCGCATCTCCATCACCGTTTAGGTCTTTTACTCTCCAAACAACAGCCTCGCCGCGAGGATATGGAAAGCCTGTCAGCGAACCTACGTAGACGGCACCATCAGCGCCACGCGCTATCCCCGTTGGCACCATTTCAACTGGCACTTCGTGTTTCGGAGTGCCAAAGTTCTGGAACACCACATAATCCTGAATATTGCCGTCCCGGTCGACTGCGAGCAGAGAGTTTCCGCCGGGATCCGACACAATCCACCCATCGACTTCAGGAGCGTTGACGATGTCGTATGGGTTGGAGAATCGGTTTTCAGTTGGAGAAAAAGCATCGGTCGCCGGCGTTACAGGCTCGTATCCTGGTTCATCTGTGATGCGGTAGAGACGCGCTGACTGGCTGCCGAGAAACTCGCCTACGATGAAGAACACCTCCCCGTCGAGAAGGCTGATCGCTGACGGACCGGCTCGGTACGCGCCTGCGGGACCTGTGCTGAGGGAGTGTGGCAGGCGTTTGGTGGTGAGAGAACGGACGTCGCGGTCAGGCGTGACTTCGAGCAGCCGGCCGCCACCAGTTTCTGCGATCAGCAGGTTCCCGTCCTTGTCAAGAGCGAGTCCGCGTGGTGAAGTAAGTCCTTCGATCACAATAATCCCTGCATCGGCGGCTCCTACTTCAACCACAATCCCATCATCGTCGGCTGAATCGTTAGCGCATGCCACCGCAGCTGCGACTATGAGGAGAGGGGCGATGGTCGCTATTCGACACGCTGAAAGACGAAGGTTCCGCGCGACCAACTCTAGATATGGATTCATGGTTATAAACATACAAGCACCTCTGCCGTGCGCGTAGAGCGTAAAGGTCGCATTCGGTGGAACACTTTCAGATCAGACAGCGGTTTGTCATCAAAGTAAAAGGCACGAGCCGCAGTGCCGGTGTAAGTGGCGGCTAGAGTCCACCGCCGAAAAGGCGAACTATTTCGACCATATCGTCTTCGTTTATAAGCGTTTCTTCTAAGGTGGAACGACGAATCACGACGGAGTTGATTGCTACCGCGACCGATCGACCGGTAAATCTCTTCAACTCGAGGAAAGCGTCGATGCTGAGAGGGTCTTCTAGCTCAGAATTCTGTCCGTTTACTGTGATTTCGATCATCAGTCCAATGCGCTCCAGAGGATGCTATTACGGCTGCTTGGGTGTTGCAGCGCGCGCATCCCCGCCAGATCCCTCGGCGGCACTCGGGAAATCGACAAGTCGAGAGTGAACGATTGTTACTGAATCGTTATTGTTAGGAGCGGACCTAGGTTGCGTCGAGTTCGTCTTCGTCTTGAGCGTCGATCTCATCGAGGATGTCGTCATCGTCGACGAATTCCGGTCCGTTGTCCAATTCACCGGCTTGACGGAACGCACGAACTCCGGCTGCAAGTCCAACCTGCCATGCCTTTGTTTCACGTCGTAACGCCGTGCGGAATCCACTGCCATATTCGCCGACTTTTCGGAATTTCTTCTGGCGACGACGTACCAATGTTTTCGTGTTCTTTCCCGCAAGATTGGAAAGCTCGCGCATTAGCGAACGTTTGAGCAAACGGGCGGCTTCCTCAGGCGAACCGTGTGCTCCTTGTTCTGGCTCGGGAACGATCGCGTCAACGATCTCCATATCAACGCAATCGACTGACGTCAGTTTCAGCGCTCGTGCGACATCCGGTGCCTTGCCGGGGTCGCTCATCTCCGATTGTGCGCCGCGTTCGGGTGTGATCGGCGTGTAGATGGCATTTTCGAGCATAAGAACTCTATCGGCGAGACCAAACGCAAGTGCCGCCTCCGATCCGCCTTCTCCGATAAGAATCGAGAGAGTGGGAATACGTGCTCGACCCATCTGATCGATCATTCTGGCGATCGCACTGGCTAGCCCTCGCTGCTCCATGTCGATTCCCAGTCGCGGTCCGGGTGAATCCACGATGGTCACGACCGGAATTTTGAACGTCTCGGCGAGCATTACTCCCCGGCGTGCCTTTCGGAATCCACCTGGTGTGATATCGCCCATTCTTGGTGCGGTGAGATCGTCAATGTCATCTGTGGATTTTTGCTGCGCGACGATCACCACGCTCTGTCCACCGAGCCGAGCGAGTCCGATGATTACCGATTCGTCATCGGTATATACGCGATCGCCGTGGAGTTCGAAAAAGTTGGCGAACACGTTGTCGATATAGAACCTAGCTCGAGGGCGATCGGGTCGTCGAGCTAGGTTGACCATCTCCCACGCTTCACGAGGTCTTATAGTTACGTTCTCGGTCGTGACACGTCGGGATGAGGTTAGCTGGAACTCGGGTGAGAGTAGGTCGAGTATCGAGGCGAGTTCGTGCTTGAGGCGATCGCGTTCGATGATCGCGTCAACGTGGCCTCGTTCGAGATACGCTTCAGCGGTATGTTCAGTGTCGGCGCGCTTGCCTTCGATCGCTCGGAGATCACCCAGCGGGGCAAATCCTATGTGCGAGCCAGGCTCAGCAAAGATAATGTCGGCCATCGACGCAAAGCTGCCGAGCACCTGGCCTGTCGACGGATTGCTCAGAGAAACGATAAACGCCTGCCCTTTGTCTCGAAGGGTACGGGCTGCAAGCGTTGTCTTCGCCATTTGCATCAGCGAGAGCACGCCTTCTTGTATACGTGCGCCACCCGATGTAACCATTGCGACGCAAGGTATTTTCTTGCGGGCTGCGAGTTCGAGTGCCAGCGTGACCTTCTCACCGACAACAACGCCCATTGATCCGCCAAGAAAGCTCGAATCGAGCACGATTATCACTACCGATGTGCCACCGATGGAGCATGTACCGGTTACGGCAGCTTCGGATAGTCCGGTACGAGTTTGGTTTTGCAGAACTCGTACTCGGTACGAGATTCGCGGAGAGAACTCGAGGGGATCGAGTGACTGGATCCACTTGCTGGTTTCTTTGAAACTACCTTCATCGGCGATGGAGGCGATTCGTCGACGCGCCGAGATCGTGTAGTGATATTTGCAGGTAGGGCAAACTCGCAATCGGCGGTATTTCGTCGATTCGGAAAGATTGGCTCCGCACGCTAGGCATTCTTTTCTCGGTTTCTCGAGATCGATCGAGTCGAGTTCCTGCGTCAACATCGCAAGTGCTTCGTCTTCTTGCGGTTGATTTTCACCTGGTGGAAATAGTGGAGTTACATCTGCCAAAGCGGTGTGGGTTGATCCTGAGTTCTGCGCAAGCCCACGAACACTGGCTGGGCTGCGTTTATTCATTCTAAGCTATCTGATACGGCTCAAGACGTGGTCCTTCACCTGTGAACGGGGACGACGATTGCTTCAGCGAGACTCTAAATCGTTGTTGATCGATGCCTGAGTAGTAAAACACCTGATAATGACCGGGGAGACACGGGACCGGTGTACCCCTACGTTCGTCGTAGCTGACATCGAATCACGTTACTGCAGAAATTTCTTAATTGGAACGATCCGGGAATAGTGTGACCAGAATCCATGGCACTGTTGAAGAATCGTCAGAACCAGCGGTCGATCGCTTGTTGTTGGATCGACTGGCAGAACTAGACGACGAAAAGCTCACCGAGATATTTGTCGACGGGCAGCAAGCGTTTGCCGCGTTGTATCAGCGGTACGTGACTCGGGTCTTTCCTACTTCGCTTGGTGGTTCGGACAGCGACATGCGGAGGATCCTGACAGCCGACGTGTTCACGAGGGCGCTGGCTGCCAGATCGAAATGTCAAACCGGCAAGCTGTGGCGGCCGTGGTTATTTGGTATCCCCAGAAATCGAGCGTTGGATCATCTCAGAAGCCTGAAGCGTGATTCTGCTGAGCCTGTACTACAGAAATCGGTCATTCGGGATTACGTCGCCGAGGTTTCAGGTGGGACTGAAGGAGCGTTGCGAGTTCAAATTCACCGTCCGTTGCGGACGCTTCGCGATCAGATCGAGGGAACGAGATGAGTATTTTCAAGTAGTTCGAAGATGTTGCGCGGAAGTTTTTCAGTGCTTCCGTCAGTGGTGATATTTCTTCGTAAAATGACGACAACTATCCAGACGACCTCGCCGGAATGGAGATTGCTCTATCGGTGATGATCGAATCGAGAGTTCAGTTCGTCGATTCGCTGGGTCAAATCTTGAGTTCCTCAACTTCCCCCGTTTCGAGTACTCGAGAACCGGTACAGCCCAGTGTGTTCAGATTGCGCAAGGTCGTGTTGCGCGCCGTTTATGCCGTGATCGCACTGGCTATTCTGGGATTACTTGCGGTTTATTTCCAGAATCTGTGATGAACAGTTATGGTGGCGTTTCCGGAATTCGGCGGTGGACGAGTTGTGGCTAAAGCACCGGTCGTGGCTTGCCGGGTTCGCCGGCGCCTACTACGCCTTCGTCTTCTAGTTCGTCCATGAGGCGGGCGGCGCGTGGGTAGCCAATGCGAAGTCGACGTTGGAGGAGGGAGACCGACAGGGTCTGTTGCGATTGGGCCAGATTGGCTGCTTGATCGAACAGCGAGTCACCATCTGCGGCGCTTGAGGACGTGCCGTTATCTGCGCCGGCATCGTCGAACGATACGACCAGCTCAGGCAACGCGGGACCGTTCATGTTTTGCCACGACGAAACAACGCCTTCTATTTCATGATCGTTCAGGAACGCTCCCTGAACACGAGAAGGTTTCGGCTTGTCGATCGGCATGTAGAGCATGTCGCCTCGACCTAACAGCTTTTCAGCGCCCACAGAATCGAGAATGGTTCGCGAGTCGATCTGCGACATCACGGCAAACGAAATTCGACTTGGGAAGTTGGCCTTGATCAATCCGGTAACAACGTCGACGGACGGTCGCTGTGTGGCGACAACGAGATGCACGCCGGTCGCACGACCAAGCTGCGCCAATCGCACGAGCAGGCGTTCAACGTCGCCAGCGGCTGTCAGCATGAGGTCGGCAAGCTCATCGACGAGTATGACGAGATAGGGCATCTTCGCGTCCTGTTTCTCGTTGTATGAGGAGATGTTCTTCACTCCGGCCTGTTCGAGTTGGCGGAATCGACCCATCATTTCATCGACCAATGATCGCAAGACGATTACGGCGCGATCAGCTTCAACAATTACTGGGTGATAGAGATGCGGAATGCCCTGGTACGGCGTTAGTTCGACGCGCTTGGGATCGATCATGATCAACCGCAGATCGAGCGGTGTTTTGGTCATAATCAATCCTGTGATGATGGAGTTCATGCAGACGCTTTTGCCTGACCCGGTCGATCCAGCGACAAGCGTGTGAGGCATTCGAGAGAGGTCAGCCATCACTGGTTCGCCACCGCTGCCGAGTCCGAGCGGGACTGGTAGTGCGGCAGATTCGGCGAACACTTTCCACTCAGGTGAATCCATCACCGAGCGTAGCGTCACCTGGGTTGGGTGTGCGT
>CEUC01012862.1_pt1 | contig 11715 bp, 17 predicted proteins | sample 356471 | NCBI WGS metagenome assembly CEUC01 (sample SAMEA2623295, study PRJEB7988) | marine metagenome | biome: marine biome (ENVO:00000447); feature: deep chlorophyll maximum layer (ENVO:xxxxxxxx); material: "saline water (ENVO:00002010), including plankton (ENVO:xxxxxxxx)" | depth 40 m | reverse complement strand
ATTAATACCTAGACGAAAGTTTAATGATATGCGTAAAAAAGAAGATGTCGTTACTTAACGTGGCTATAAAATTACCTAAAGACTACGAAGATAAAAAATTCGAACAAATTTTAAATGATGTAGAAATAGGTGCAATACCTACTAAATTTATTTTAGAGCTACACATAAAACTGAATAATGGCCAAACGGTCAAAGTAGGTCCTGAATTCCTCAAGCGAGTAAAATCCACCGAACATATTTTCGAAGATACTGAACTCCAACAATTTGAAGATCAGGTTATTGATATAGATATCTATATGAATATAGATATGGTTAAATCTACAGTATATAAGAATGTAGGGAAAATATTAGCAAAGTATTTTAAAGATGGAGAATAAAGATAATACCAAAAGTCACTGGTTTAGTAATAGTTTATCTAATGGAGTAACCGAATTTGAAGATCAAGTAATAGACGGAGCTCCACCTGGCATGTGGCGATATAAGGCGTTGTATAGCGAAGCAGTAGATGGGTTATCGAATCCCGAGTTATATTACGACTTAAATGATTTAGGTTATAGATGTCCGCCGTTCGATACTATAGATAATAGTAAAATGCAAATAATACAGTTAGGATGTTCTTTTACCTTTGGTATAGGATTAGGCGAAGAAGAACACTGGGGACATTATTTAAAATCTGCGTTTGGCGAAGATACCTCTCAAATATGGAATTTAGCAGTACCTGGATGGTCTAATGATGCTATTGTTCGTACTGCCAATGATTTTATTCATAAAATAAAACCAGCAGTAATATTTGTTCAATGGACTCATTTTAACAGAAGAGAATATATTAAAAAAGATAATGATATTCATAGAATTGTTCCTAACCATCCTAAATATCATAACGATGCGTCTGAAGCATATAAAGGTTTTTTTGGTATGCATAATAGATATTATGATCAATATTGTTTTGAGAAAAACTTAATGTTTATGTTTAATTTAGTAAGAGCATATAATGTTAATTTTATATGGGAAGAAATTACTAATTTTCCAGGTATTGATATGTCTAGAGATAAAGCCCATCCAGGACCTAAATCTAATAAACAATTTGCTATTAATATGTATGAACAATATTTAAATGAAGCAATATACGAAGACGAACGCGAAAAGTTTATGAATGAATTTTTAAAGAAATTAGATGAAAAAAGTACTGATTCTGGGATGTAGTTTTTCGACAGGTTCATTTGACAATGACGACAATTTAATAGAAAAAAGTCCTGGCTGGTTTAATTTTATAGATGTTTTAAAAGATTATCATGTTACCGTGTTTGCATGTCCAGGTATGGGATTTTTAGCATGGGCCCAATTAATTATTATGCTAAAAATTGAACATTATGACATGGTAATAGTTCAAGGAACACAAGAACCTAGACCTAATGTAATTGATGAAAAAAAATTTGAGTTTGGCCAGCGGACAGATTTTATTAAAGATAAACATAATATTGATAATGTAGATATAATAAATTTAAGACATATGGGCGTGAACAACGAAGTACATATTTCTAAATCGTCAGTTATGAATATCTGCACAATGACATCTTTTTGGGCATTTAATTTTATCGAATCTGTTTGTAAGGATCTTAATTTAGAAAGTTATTATCTATCTATATCAGATGATAAAACAAATACACTATTTAAACAAAAACCCAAATACTTAAAAATGTTGGCTACCGATTTTTATACCAAAGTTAATATAGAATATCCCAAACACCAGACATTAGAACAAAATAAACAAATAGGGAGCATATTAAATGACCACTTTAAACGATATAGATAAAAACGATAAAAGATATGTACAAGTCTTAGACAAAGGCTTTGTCGGGCTTATAGACCATATGGGCTCAGACGATGCAGTCGTACAGGCTGCTCGTGTATCTTATGGCACTGGTACTAAAAAAGTACAAGAAGACCGTGGTTTAATACGTTACTTAATGCGACATGAACATACTACGCCATTTGAAATGTGCGAAGTAAAGTTTCATATCCGCTTGCCTATCTTTGTTATGCGACAACTTATACGCCACCGTACTGCAAGTGTAAATGAATATAGTGGTCGTTACTCTGTGATGACAGACGAGTTTTATATGCCAGAAACATTCCAGAAGCAGAGCACCACAAATAAACAAGGCAGAGAAGACTCATTAGACGAAATACATGGTAAGTTATCTTGGATGTTAGAAGATGTTCATACAAATGCTTATAGTAAATATGAAGAATTGTTAGACCTTGATGTTGCTCGTGAAACTGCAAGAGCTGTATTACCAGTGTCTAATTATACAGAAACATATTGGAAATGCAATCTTAAAAACTTTATGCACATGGCTTGGTTACGTATGGATTCACATGCACAATGGGAGATTCGTATGTTTGCTGATGCTATGTATGGCCTTGTACAACCTTTATTTCCGGCTGTATGCGAAGCATTTGAAGACTACAAGTTAAATGCAGTACGATTAAGTAGCATGGAAGTCAAACTTACTAAAGTAATCTTCGGCGACTACATGGAAAACTGGGATGACTATATAACTGATTGGTATGAAATGCGTGATATGTCTCCCGAAAGTGTCGAGCAAGCAGAAAAAGGAATATGCAAAGACTTTGGTTTGTCTAAGCGTGAGTTAGAGGAATTTAAGAAGAAGTGGATATAGTACCTATTGACGAAACTTTATATGATAAACTTCAAATATTTTGTAACGAATGCAATAAGTTAGGTTATAAAAACAATGCTTCGTTTAAGGCGATGAAATTAGAATGGTGTAAAAATTGGGGAGAATTTTTTTGTATAATTCATGAAAAAGAAATAATATCAGTTGCAGGTTGTCACCCTTTACCTGAAGTCAGCTCTAACGCATGGAGAATATTTTTTAGAAGTTGTGATATTCCCAAAACAAAAATACACAAAGGACTACACAAAGAAACAAATCATAAAACTAGATTGTATATTAACAAATTTATTGAATATTGCCCAACAAATGAATTATATGTAACATCTAATATTGATAATGAAAAATATAAAGAAATTGTCAGAAATAATAAGACACTACACTTAGTATCTAAACAAAAAAATCCAATATTGGAAAATGTTAGAGAAATGAAATTATATGATACAAACCAAACTATTTGGAAATTAAACATTAATAGGTTTCAAAAAAAATATGAAAAATATAAAGATACTTAAAAATATCATAATAGATAAAAACGAATTAAAAAATTTTTATAATTCAATAAAACATAAAGCTAAAAATTATATAGAAATACATCCAAAAAATAAAAAAAATCCATATCTTGTATGTGCCCGTAAAAAATATATAAAATTACATAATAACATTATAGATGTATATGGTGATGGACATAAATCTATAAGAAGATTAGATAGATACAAAAATCACCAAATAACAGAATTAATTGAAAAATTAAATTATATTACAAAAACGGATAAACCAAACTGGCCTTCCATATGGATATATTCTCCCCATTTTTCACTACCACCACATAAAGATTTTGCAAGAAATAACTCAATAATTATACCAATAACTCCTGCAAAACAAAAAGTTATAATATATAATGAAAAATTACCAATAGTAAATGAAAAATTAGAACACAATGAAAATTACATTGAGGAAGAATATACATATGATGAGGATCACCCAAATGTATTGAATACAGATAAAATACATGGAGTATTAAATGGAAAAGAGGAAAGAGTATTTTTAAATTTTTCTGGTTATTGTGAATGGAATGATATATGAAAATAAAACCAATAATTTTACCAGAAGTTTATAATTGTTTAAAAAAAATAAACATTGACTTTAATCAATACACAAGATATAATACTATAATAAAAGAATGGTTACATCCTATAATTGATTTAAAAAATTTTTATGTTTATCCTACTAACGGAATAACAGAGGGATTAAATTATTGGATGGGCAATGAATCTAGAGGTATATTTAAAGATGATGGAGATTATCAATGGGTAGATTGCACAGGTACAGAGATTAAGTATGTCACATGTCCTAGTACCATTCATGGGAATTTTATTGATATACCTACAGATGTACCAGTAGCATTAGATATTGCGTATGTTGGATCAACCAAAATACAAAAAATAAAAATAGATGATAATGTTGAAAAAGTATTTTTTAGTCTCAGTAAATCATTTGGTTTAAGGACAATTAGAACTGGTTGGTATTTTTCTAGAAAACCAGATGTCAAATTACACAAATTACATTACAAAAATAAGTACTATAATTACTTTGCTCATTTATGTGCTGAAACAATAATTAAAAATTTTCCTATAGACTATGTTTATAATAAATTAAATGCACAACAAAAATCCATATGTAACAATCTTAATATAAACCAAAGTGATAGCGTTTGGTTAGGTTACTCTTATGATGATAATTATACAAAATTATCTATTACTAATTATTTTAAAAATTATCTTGATGAAACGTAACAATATTTGGATTCCTCATGTTCCTAAAAATGCTGGATCAACTATAACCAATAATACTAGAGATTATTGTTTAAATAATAAAAATTTTGATGTTAAACAAAATATATTTGATTGGCAAAATTTTAAATATTTTGTTCATATTAAAAATAATAATACAAATAACCAAATAAAATTAGATCATGACAATCCGTTGAATACTGATATGAAAAATTGGTTAAAAATTTTAATTATTAGAAATCCTATTGATAGATTTATTAGTTATTATAATTTTTCAATATCATTAAATCGTAATATGGGAATTAATGATAATAGAACATTTGACGAGTTTATAGAAACATATAATAAATACATGAGACTAGAATATCTTTCTCATTTAACTTTTCTTAATAATAAACAAATAGTATCTACTGATCCACTAATAAAAAAATTTACTCTTAAAAATATCTGTAATGTAATTGATTATATAGTAGATATACAAAATATTCAAAAAATATTTACATTAATAGAAGATAAATTTTTGCAAACAAAAATAGAATGGAAAACAATTATTCCCGGCGGGTATTCATCTGATATATTTAAAAAAGATTATGTAACTGATAATCAATTAAATAAAATATGTCAAATACCTGAAGTAAAAAAAGATATTTATTTTTATGAAAATATTAAAACATCCTTCATGTAATTTACTTTATGATAAATTTAGATCCAATTGAAAGAGTACAATCTAAACAATATGAAATGAATTTGCCAATGACAGGCAATCCTGAGGAAGATAATATAACTATCTTAGATAACATGCCTCCTATATTTCATAATGCTCCTGTTTATGATTTAAATAAAAATCCTTTTTCGTTTATATACATTGATACAAATTATAAATGTAATATGGAATGTGGTTTTTGTGATACTCCTGTTCGACACTACAAGGATTTGGAAATAGATGCGTTTGAAGAACTATGTGCAAAATTACCATATAAAGTTGCTATGCGATTTGTAGGTGGCGAACCTACACTTTGGCCAAAAATGTTTAAAGCATTAGAAATTGCAGAAAAATATAAACACCAAGTTGCAGTGGTAACAAATGGTATAAAATTAGCAAATAAAACATACGCCAAAGAATTATATAATGTTTGGAAAAATAATCCTAGCTTCAATATTTCGGTTTCTTTAAATGGTGGCTTATATAATGACGAATGGTATGAAAAAGTAGACCATGATAAAAGTTGGAGAAAGCAAAAGGTTAAAGGATTACAAAATATCATTGAACTTGGATTTAAAAAAATATGTACTAACGCTATTATAGTAAAAGGGTTAAATGAAGGTGTTGTTAAACAATTTTATGATTTAGCAACTTCATTGCCTGCAGGAACGATTACTAATATAAGATATAGGTGTGCTGCAAAACAAGGTAGATATGTTGATAATCTAATAGAAGAAGAAGATCACACATCTTATACCGGAATAGAATTAAATGAATATGTAAAAACAATTATACCTGAAGCAAATAACCCGTTAAGGTGGATAAGAGATGGTATACACCCATCTACAGGTTCTGGAAAAAGATTAAATAACCCTAAACTAAAATGTAATAGTTGTTGTTTAATGTATTACATTAAACCTAAACTATGGGTAGCCACTGTAGAATTTGGATCTCACAATTCTGCATTATGTTGGCGACGAGGGCAATTTGTACAATCAATAATGAAAATACAACCAGCTCATCACTATATAGATGAATTAAGTAGATATGTCAATACATATGTACCTGACGGAATGAAGCAATTATCTGATCATATGATAAAAGAAAAAACGGAAAATGTGATTTAATGTATAAAGAATATCATCCACTCCCAAAATTTTTAACCATAAAAGAATCTCCAATTCATGGATTGGGGTTGTTTGCAACGGAGAAAATTGACAAAGGTGTAAATCTAGGGAAATCGCATTATGCAACAGAAAGTGAGATTATACGCACACCATTAGGAGGATTTCCGAATCATTCAGACGATCCAAATATAAAAATTAAAAGAATGAAAAAGACAAGATATTTCTATATTATTACATTAAGAGTTATCAATCCTGGTGAAGAATTAACAGGAAAATATATGAGCTTAAAACAGAAAAAAAATGTTATCTAAAGCATTTATTCCGTATAATGGATATTATAGTTCTCCTTTTGTTCGATGGCAGGGTGCATTTTCTACTGATAACTCTATAATATTAAGTGCAACTACTTCAAAAAAATGGTTTCAGTATAAAAATTTTAATCCTAATATAATAGACTTCTTTATATACGGTACTTCTGTTCACCAAAAACATGGTTTTTGGGCAAATACGTGGGCTCCTGCATTGATGGGTGCCGAGCATACAACAGGAACTACAATATATCAAGCATGTACTACTTCTGCCACTGCAATATATCATGCAGCAATGGGAGTAGAACTTAATGAATATAAAATTCCATACTGTTTAATCAGTGATAGAATTTCTAATAGTCCGCATACAGTCTGGCCAAATCCTAAAGGAAAAGGTGGTAAAGTAGAAACTGAAGATTGGGTAATGGATAATTTTAATAAAGATCCATGGGCAGGACAATCAATGATTCAAACTGCTGATAATATGGCTAGAAAAGGAAATATTACTAAAGAAGAATTAGATGAATGTACTATACTCAGACATGAACAATACAAAAAGTCTTTAGAAAACAATAGAGAATTTCAAAGAAAATATATGTTTCCTGTTGGAACAATAGACAGTGATTATGGTGATAGAACACAAAAAGTTAGAAATATTACAGAAAAATTTTTAAGAAGACTTAAACCAGTTTTACCAAATGGTATCCATACTCAAGCACATGAAACTTATCCAGCAGATGGTCACTGTGGTGTTATTGTTACTACAAAAGAAAAGGCAAAGGAACTGAGTAATAATTCTTCAATAACAATACAGATATTATCATACGGATATGCCAGAGTAGAAAAAGCACTAATGCCTGCTGCAGCAGTTCCTGCAACTAAAATGGCATTAGACAAAGCAAACCTTACTGTAGACGACATAAAAATAACAAAACATCATAATGCATTTGTTTCTAATGATATATATCTAGCTCAAGAAACTGGTCTAGATTTACTAACCATGAATAATTATGGAAGTTCTTTAGTATATGGTCATCCTCAATCACCTGTACTAGCTAGATCTATGATAGAAGGTATAGAAGAATTAGTATTGTTAGGTGGAGGTTATTTACTGGTTGCTGGCGGCGCAGCCGGTGATTCAGGAGTTGCTATAATATTAAAAGTATCTTAAGAATCCAAATATGTATGATTTTCAAGGACATCATCTTCATCAAAATTAACCGAATCTACCTTATAAGTAGTTATTTTCCAATCATACGGACCACCTGGGCCTTTCCAATAACCTGTGTCAGGATTTGATTTTGTTTCTCTAGAGAAACATTCTTTATAAAGTTCTTCGGTTTCCCATACTCTATGAACTCTGAGAGTGTTGGACGAAATTAATGTTATAGTTTGTTCTAATTGTGTTGTTTGTGCTAATGGTTTAATCCAATGTGAATATTCTAATAGTACATTTATATTTTCCTCATAATAATTTTCATAAAATTCTTCAGGAGTTATATTTGATCCATTCTCCCATTCATGAATTTGAATCCACGTCGGAACAATATTGAAGTTATCTTCTATTGCAGCATCTAAAGCCTCTCTAACAGAATCAAACGAAGCATTAGGTTTTGATATATCAAATGTTACTGTTCTAGCCATTAACTTTTCCTTATCTTTTAATTATTTATTATAACAAATTTAATTTTACCATATCAAATGTTTCATCTGAATTATCCAAAGCAATAAAAAATGTATAAATCATGTCATCTAACGATCGAGCATAATGAAATTGGGTAGTATCAATTAAATACAATCTTCCGGGTTCGACATCTATGCATTTATTACCTATATAATCAAAAACATATTGATCAGGTTTGTTCACTCCCCATAATCTTAAATTATATTCAGGTTTAGGAGCGGTATCTATATGCGGTACAAAATTTCCATGTTTATGTTTTAAATTAATGGTACTTCGTAAAAGAAAATTCTTTATACAATCCAACGGCCTCATAGACTGTAAATTATAAAATACTTCAGTTTTTTCTCTGAAATCTTTTTCTTTTAACTCTTTATGAGGATAAACATCAATTCGTTTTTCTCTAATAGCTAAATTATATTGATCCAATGGCCCACATGCTATATCATATTTTCCATTAATGTTTCCGTCATAATTAACCAATGAAATTCCGTATCTAGGAAGATGATTTCTATTACTACCCCATCTTCTAAATTTATTATGATATTGTTTTATTTCTTTTTCGAATAAGTTAATGTCAATTTTTATATTTAAAGGTCTTAAAAATTCTGTATGAAGATCATAATATTTTTTATAATAATCAAACTGGTCTTCGTCGTTATTAATTATATCATAATCATAAACAAAATTTTCAGGACTTATATCAACAATTTCCATCTGGCCTTACGCTTATTTGTTCTATTCTGTATGGAGATTTTATTACAAAATTTATTATATCTATAATATACTGTTTACTAATTTTTGGTTCATTAGATTCTTTTTGGAATGGTGTATCTACTTTACCTAATTTAATTAAAGTCACATCATACTTTTTTCTAAATAAATCTATGCAAGCATCTTCAAGAGCACTTTTAGAACTTTTATATATTCCATTATATTGTGTATTTGTTCCAATACAAATTACTTTGCTTACATAATCTACTACATTATACAAAATTTTTGTTTGAGCCAAAGGGTCTATATCAGACCAAGCATTATTAATAAAAATATCAACATCATTTAAATGTTCATTAATAGAATCTTTAGTAATATCAAAACCAGTAGATCTACTTAATCCTTTACCACCAAGATAATCATATATATACTTTCCTATACCACTAGTATGACCAGTAATTAATAAATTCACATTACAGTTAATTCTATATTTTTGCTAAAACTAGGAAATTTAAAAGAAGGAGTTTTATGATGTTCTAATCTATTTCTTTTTTTATCTTTAATACCCACTCCCATTAAAAGTATTGGATTTGATTCTCCAATTACATCAGATACAACTTCTGTATCAAAACAAGTACAACATCCTGTAGAGTATCCTAATAAATTAGCTGTTAAATTAAGATATCCTGAAGCTATTCCTATAGATAATAATTGTTGAGCCACAGTTTCAGATGTTTCTTCTTCAATAAAAGAATCCTCCGATCTTAACTGTGTATTAGAAATTTTAGAAAATACAAATAACGCATTAGCTAATGTTTGGGGATTGGTTTGTGCTTCATCTAATATTGTTTTGCCATCTGATGCATGTCTAAATCCTTTTGTATGCTCATGTATTTTTTCTATTTTATCTCTGTCTTTTACAATAGTAATTTTGTAATGCTCTTCATTTTGTTTACTTGGACATTGCGTTACTGCTGTTTTCATTACATCAATATCTTCATCTGATATCTGTTTTGTTAAATCCCAATTTCGTTGACAATGTTGAGATTTATTAATTGATTTTTTAAGTATTTTATTAAACATCGGAATCCTCATTTACAGAATACTTTATTATGTTATTTATTTTATCTAATTATATATACATCCTATAAAATGAATCCTATCTTCTGTGCTTGTATTAAGAAACGTATGACGTTCGGTAGTATTTACTTTGTAAACTTTTCCTTCTTCTAAATGAAAATGTTCTTTATGATCAGGAAAATAAAATAAACAACCTGGATTTGTTGTAATAGGTATATGTAATCTCCAAGAATCGTCCGGATGTATTGAATAACATCTTTTTCCGTGTAATAGCATTATTCTCGATCTGACTAAATTGAAGTCATTAACAATTCGTTCAAATTCTGTATTTTTAAAATTTTTATGTACAATGTTAAAATCTTTTTCAGTACAATCTTTATCATAATTATTTCTAAGTGACTCTAAACCATCAATAGTATTCCAAGGAGCAACAACATTTTTTCTATGTTGAATACTTAATCCTTGCATTCTGTGCCCCATAGAATCTAAGGTTAGATTGTCAGGACATCTGTTTTTTAATTGATCAAAATCAATTCGATAATCTAATTCTTCAACTAGTTTCATATGTATTATCTCCAGGCCATAACGGTAATTTAACATTAGGTTTGCGTTTAGGTATTTTACTATCTGCAGAACTTACACAAGCATCTGATATACAAGGCTGCGGACTATCAAATAATTTAAATCCTGTTTCAATATTACCTAAAGGTACATCTCTGCAAGAATACGACCGCTTAATGCTCCCGCAAGGCTCGCGTATAATGCAACCACGAAAGCCCGACGAACAAATCCACCCTTTAAAGTTATTAAACTCAAAAGCATTAAAACGCTCCGCTTGATCCATTTCATAGACTTCCCCCTTTGAGTCTATTAATTCTATTTCCATTGTAGGAGTTTTAGAATCATTGTGCAATATGTCTAACTGCTCTTTTGTGTATCCTTCTACTATCTTTGTAGCAGTCGGATTTGATTGCGGTTTTAATGTTGTATGTATTCCTCTACTCTTAAAATACATAACATGGTCCATAAGCAAATCAAAACGCTCTGGTACCATTACCATATTTATTGTAATACGAATACCATTGTCTTGGCAGAACACTAATTTGTCTGTAAACTCTGCTATTTTGTCTTGTGTATTTAAATGCTCAAAATGTGACGAAGCAGTAATTGAAGCTCTGTCAAACTGTTTTGCGTATTTTACATATGTCTCGAACCAACTCATTTTACGTGAGCAGTTTGATGTCATGTGTATTCGTTGCTTTTTGCAGTTAGGATTATCATCAGCCAAATATTGTAAAATATCCAAATAACCAGGATGGAAGGTGGGCTCTCCGCCAGATAAAGACCAGTTGAAACTATTAAACCCATTTGCCCTCGCTTGACGTTTTATTTCGTCAATAGTATTTAAACATAGTTCTGTAGGTCTGTGATCTTTTTTATCTGCTCTAGCATATGGCCAGCAGTAAGAACACTTGTAGTTACAAAAGCGGCCGAGCAACCACGATATGGTAAACATCTTGCTATGCAACATTGCTTTGGTACCGACAAGTTGTATATCGTCAAATGGTATTTTTGTAAAATCAATAAAGTTTGGTTCTATTGTCATCTAA
>CEUC01012302.1_pt1 | contig 11778 bp, 10 predicted proteins | sample 356471 | NCBI WGS metagenome assembly CEUC01 (sample SAMEA2623295, study PRJEB7988) | marine metagenome | biome: marine biome (ENVO:00000447); feature: deep chlorophyll maximum layer (ENVO:xxxxxxxx); material: "saline water (ENVO:00002010), including plankton (ENVO:xxxxxxxx)" | depth 40 m | reverse complement strand
GCCAGGACCTCCCCATTCGGGGCAATGATCTGCAACACTTCCTCGTCTCCCGGCTGCAGACCAAAAATCATCACCCAGAACACCAGGTTGCGGGCGTGCGGTCCAGCCGGTCATGGCGATGACGGCCCGCAATAACCTGCTTGAGGCTGGGCACCTGGTCCCCGAAGCCGGAGGCAAGAACGCCGCTAGGACGATAGGCAAGTTCCGCCAGAAGCGCCGGCTGCCACAGCGGCCTGCCCGTGACGCCGCAGCCGGCTTTGACCCTGGCACCAAGAAACGGATCGACCACCGCGCCGCGACACCTAACGCTTAAATGCAGATGCGGAAATTCGGCTTTGCCGGAAAGCCCAATTGTGCCCAACGCTTGTCCGCGCTTTACCTTCTCATCTTTTTGCACCCGGAGGCTGCCTTGGCGCAGATGGCAATACTGGGTCTGCCAGCCGCCGCCGTGGTCTATGAGGACGCCCTTACCGCACTCGCGGCGCTTGACCCGCGCCAGCTCATGGACGCCGGGACATGGTCAACCTAGTTTTGGATGGTGCAGACGGCGCCGATCTCGCAATCCACAGGCTGTGACAGGCGAAAGTCCGATACCTCGGCCACGGCTGTTTACCATGTCATCAAGGAAGCAAGCGCCGCGCCGATACCCGGCACGAGCGAATGCCGCAATTGCGTGGCGAGTGCCATGAGGACCGTTGTCATGTACGGGATATATTAGATCACGCCATCCTCGTACAGGGCGGTGATTTCGCTTTCATCCATATCCAGCCAGCCACCCAGGATTTCGCCAGTATGCTGGCCCAGCGTTGGCACATCCCGGTAGGTTTCGACCGGGGTATCCGTCAGGTGGATCGGGTTGCCTTGGGTTTTGACCGTGCCCAGGGTGGGGTGTTCGATGTCGATGATCTGGCCTCGGTGTTTGACCTGCGGGTTATCCATCACATCCGCCACAGTGGCCATGCGGGCACAGGGAATTTCCGCCGCCACCAACCGCTCCAAAAGCCAGTCCCGGTCGTGGCGCAGGAACCAGCCGGCGACGGTCTCATCCACCAGATCAGCATTGGCCAGACGGTCGGCTGGCGTCGCGAAACGCAGATCTTCCAGTATCTCCTCCTCACCCAGGATCTTGACCAGGGCATTGAAATGCTTCACCCCCGCCGACATTAGATGGATGCGCTGGCCATCACGGGTGCGAAATGTATTGGCCGGCGCGCTATAGCGGTCGCGGTTGCCCATGCGGCCCATCACGCTGCCGTCGCGGTGATGTTCGGCCACCGCCGTCATCAGAAAGGACATGGCGGTATCCAGCAGCGGCACATCGACGACCTGGCCGCGTCCCGTGCGTTCGCGCGCATGCAGCGCGGCCATCACCCCCATGGCGGCATTGGCACCGGTGGAATAGTCGATGACGATGGAACCGAACATGGTCTCTTCGCCATCCTTGGCGCCAGTCAGATGCATCAGGCCGCCTTCCGCCTGGGCGATGGCGTCAAAGGCCGGGCGCTTGGCCCAGGGGCCGTCCTGACCGAAGCCGGAGATGCGGGCCATCACCAGGCGCGGGTTTAGGGCAGAAGCCTGCTCCCAGCCAAAACCCATGGCCTCCATGGTGCCCGGGCGGAAATTTTCCACCAGGACATCCGCCTGAGGGATCAGCGCGGCCAGAATCTCCTTGCCCTTGTCGCTGCGCAGATCGAGGGTGATGGAACGTTTGTTGCGGTTGTACATCAGCATATACAGCCGGTCATCGCCGGTGGCCGCGCCCGGGCCACGCATGACATCGCCGACCTCGGGTTTTTCGATTTTGACCACATCAGCGCCGAAATCGCCCAATATCTGAGCGCAATAAGGCCCGGCAACATAGCGGGCCATGTCGAGCACCTTTATTCCTTCAAGCGCGCGCGTCATGCGGCGTCCCCTCCAATTGTCATGATTTCGTTCGTTTGTATACCGAACCGAAGACGAAGCCCAGATAATGCTATTGTTGAACGGTATCGGCGGCAGCAGTGACGATCCGTTCAAAGATTGCCAGGACTTCAGCCTGGGTTTCCACCAGCCGCCTTTGCAGCTGTTCCAGATCGGTCGCCTCAGAAATTCGCAACACCGCGTTCACCATCCCCCGTGGGGCCTCTCCTGGATCGAACTCACCCTCGACCGAAACCCGGAACAGAGCCATCAAGTCGCGGTAAAGCCCAGATGCCGTGATAAGGCTGTCGACATCGGGCTGGGATAGATGCCCGGCCCGGGCCAAGTTTGACAAGGCCGCGCACATGTTCGGATTCAGAACCTTCGGCGTATCCGCAGCATGGGACAACTGCAGGAACTGGGCAATGAATTCAATGTCCAGCAGGCCGCCCCGGACCATCTTCATTTCCCATGGATTATCACTGCCGCGCTGCCGGATCAGTCGCTGCCGCATGGCCGCCACATCCTCCACCGTGCGCTCGCGGCCACGGGGCCGGCAAAGCACCTCGGTCATGGTTTCCCGGACCCGCGCGGCCAGTTCCGCCTCGCCCGCGACGACCCGTGCCCGGGTCAGGGCCATATGCTCCCAGGTCCAGGCATCGTTGCGTTGATAATCGGCAAAGCCATTGAACCGCGTGGCCACCGGCCCCGAGTTGCCCGAGGGGCGCAGACGCATGTCCACTTCGTACAATTTACCTTCCGCCGTCGGCACGGTCAGGGCGTTGATCAGACGTTGGCTGAGGCGGGTGAAATATTGCTGCGCGGGCAGGGATCTGGCGCCATCAGAAACACTGTCGTCGTCGGGATAGTCGTAGACAAAGATCAGGTCCAGATCGGATTCCCCGGTCATCTCGCGGCTGCCGAATTTGCCCATGGCCAGGATTACCATGGCGCCGCCATCTATCACGCCATGGCGTTCAGCATCCGCAAAGGCGTCCCATACAGCGGGCAGCAGAGAAACCAGGGCCGCCTCAGCCAAATCCGCATAGCCGGCCCCTGAACGGTCCGCGTCAATGGTTGCGCCGAGGATCTGTACGCCGATCTGGAATTTATGCTCCTTCACCCGGAGCCGGGTCAAATCTAGAACGTCCTGCAAATCCAACGCAGCACGCATTTCCTCGGCGAACTCCTGGCGCAGGGCCGTCAAGGCCGGGGGGGCGGCAAGGAATTCGGCGGAGGTCATGGCATCAACAACGCTGGTGTTCTCAGCCAGGTAATTCGCCAAACGCGGGGCACTGCCCATGATTTCTGCCATTAGTTCGAGCAATTGCGGCCGCGCCAGCAACATCGAGAACAATTGCACGCCGGTGGGCAAATTGGACAAGAAGCGGTCAAACCGGCCGAGGGCGGCGTTTGGATTTGCGGTACCAGCGATCGCCTGTAACAGGTCCGGCATCAGGGTCGCCAGCAATTCTTGCGCCCGGGTCGACCGCAGGGCCCGATAACGGCCATGAAACCAGCCACGCACCGTGGCGGAGGCGCCCCGAGCGCCCTCGAAACCCATGGCGGTCAGCTTTTCCAAGGTCTCGGACTCATCGTCGGTTCCGGAAAATATCAAATTATCCATCCGCGCTGGATCCGGCGGCGCCTTGAACAAGATGCCGTGGTGGTGGTGCACACGCGCCAAATAGTGCAGCAATTCGGTCCGAAAGACCGCCGTGCCGGCCTTGCCCTGGGGGTGCCCCATGAAGCACGCCAGATGGGCCACGCCTTCGGTGGTGCGCGGCATGCTCTGGGTTTGTTCGTCCGCGATCATTTGCAGGCGGTGTTCCAGTCGGCGGAGATAGTCGTAGGCCTCAGACAATTCATCGGACACCGCGCCGTCGATCCAGCCGCCCTGGGCCAAGGCTTCCAATGCGTCCTTGGTAGCTGGCCGCCGCAGGGCGGGCTCCCGGCCACCGGCGATCAACTGCTGAGTTTGCGCAAAGAATTCAATATCGCGGATGCCGCCGCGGCCTGTTTTGATGTTATGGCCCTCGACATTCGTGGCCACGCCTTCGTCTTCACCCGCGTGACTATGAATTTTCTGCATTATGGAATGGACATCGGCGATAGCGGCATAATCCAGATTGCGGCGCCATATGAAGGGCTGCAGGCGCTGCAGAAACGCCGCGCCCGCGGCCAGGTCGCCGGCCACGGCGCGGGCCTTGATCATCGCGGCCCGTTCCCAATTCTGGCCAAGGCTTTCGTAATACTGTTCCGCCGCGCGCATGGAGACGACAACTGGCGTCACGCCGGGATCAGGGCGCAGGCGCAGATCCGTGCGTAAGACATAGCCGTCGCCGGTCGGCTCCTGCAACATTTTCACCAGGGCCTGAACCAGCCGGATAAAGCAGTCCTGGGCCGACCGTTTGCCGATATAGGGCGCCGCCTCTGAATCGAAGAGGGCGATCAGGTCCACATCCGAGGAATAATTCAGCTCATTCGCGCCCAGCTTACCCATGCCCAAGATCACCAGACCGCTACCGTGTTCGATATCGGGGCCTATTTCCAGATTCAATTCACCGCGCCGGGCGGCATCGCGCAACAGCCAGCGCACCGCGCCGCCAATCGCGGCATCGGCGAATTCGGATAGGGCGGAGGTGATCTGTTGCAAATCCCAGACCCCGCCCACATCAGCCAAGGCAATCAGAATTGCCGCCCGGCGGCGGGCCAGACGCAACCGCGCCATGGCTGCCTCCATGACCTCGTCAGCTTCCAGTCCTTGCGCTAAATCCGCCAGCAAGCCGGCAAAAGCATGCTTATGATCGTCGGTAAAAAGCTGCGGCAGATAAGTAATGTCGGACAACGCCACCCGGCTTAGAAACGGGCTGTTGCCAAAGAGCGCCGACAGCAAGGCCACCGTGGCCTGGTCCTGCCAAAGCACGGCCAATACCTCTTGCGCCGCGTGGTCATCCAATGCCGCCGCCACTTGTTGCAAGTCCGCCAAGACCGCCGCCGCCCGGTTCTCGTCAAACGCGGTGGCGGTGATATGGGCAGGATTGGGAAAGCCTTGTCTCGGCATTGCACCCACATACTGAAAAACGGCATCAGGCGCACGGCAATATGCACGGCGCGCCCGATTTCTATATAGCCGTCCTTGTGTGCCTGGGCAATCTTGCGCGCTACCCCAGCAGTCCGCAGTCAAGCGGGTCACCGCCCCGCTCCTACAGTGATGCGCGTATTTTGCCCAGGGCCTGGCATTTGATCTGGCGCACCCGTTCCTTGGAAATACCAAGCTCGCGGCAAGTGGTTCCAAGGTCATGCCGTCTTTACGCAAACGGTGCTGGCGGATAATGATCTGTTCCCGATCAATCAGTTGGGACAAAACATCATTTAGCCATTGGACACGGATTTGCGCATCGAAGCTGCCATGTACGGCCTTCTCGGGGCCAGGATGATCGTCCACCAACAGGTCCTGCCATTTGCTCTCCCCCTCGCCGGAGACTTCGGCGTTCAAGGGCCTGTTGGCACCCGATATACAGCTTTCCATGGCGAGAACATCTGCAACGGGCCCTTTTAGGGCCTTGGCGATTTTCCGATAGCCCTTGTTGGTTAAAGGGCCGTCTGGACGATCGCCCAATTGCGCCCGCAAACCGCGGATATTGAAAAACAGGGATTTCTGCGCCGCCGTGGTGCCGGTCCACACAATCGACCAATTGCGCAGAAATTAATCCTGAATGGCGGCCCGGATCCACCAACTGGCATAGGCCGAAAAGCGCACCTCCCGATCGGGATCAAAGCGCTCGGCGGCCTGCATCAGGCCTATCGAGCCCTCCTGTACCAGGTCTCCCATGAGCAGAGGTCACGCCAGCGATAGGCCAGAGCGCGCGCTTCCTCACGCTCCAACAAAGGTACCTTCATCGCCTGATTTATGAATTGCCGCCCGCCTTTTGTGCCTGAACCGTATCAACATGCGGCATCTCAAAACCTTTTCCAAACGGTTTACGCCGGCTCAAATGCGCATTTATATAGTCAAAACTTCACAAATTTCTCTACTTTATAACTTATTTATATCATAGTTTACTTGCAATGGTAATAAGAATTAGTATTATTGTAATATTGAAATTATCAATATAATATACTAATGAATGCAATGGGTTAGCGTGTCCATTACGAAAAAAGCCTAGCGTCAAATGACACCAGACCCCAAAATATATGGACGTTATGGAGAAAAAGCCGGTCTATTCAGCGGGATTCAGAACCCCATCCAGGCGTTCCGTAGCCTTTTCTTCGTCCAAGCCTTCGACGGCAGCCAACTCGCGGACCAGACGCTCCATGGCCGCCTCATAAATTTGCCGTTCGCTATAGGATTGTTCAGGCTGTCCTTCACCGCGATATAAATCACGAATGACCTCGGCAATCGATACGGGGTCGCCAGAATTAATCTTGGCCTCATACTCTTGTGCCCGCCGGCTCCACATGGTGCGTTTGACCCGGGCTCTCCCCTTCAGGGTGGTCATTGCCGTTTTCATTTTATCGGCACTGGCCAAGGCGCGCATGCCGCTGGCTTCGGCCTTGTTGATCGGCACCCGCAGGGTCATCTTTTCCCTGTCAAAATTGACGACGAACAGTTTTAGCAGCGTGCCCGCGACTTCCTGTTCCTCGATACCCGTGATCTGGCCAACACCATGGGTTGGATAGACAACAAATTCGTCTATGGCAAAGCCATTGGTGCGCTTCGCCTTGGTGGCTTTCTTTTTCGTCTTGGTCGCCATATTGCCGTCTCGTTCCAGTATCTAATTAAATTCAGGTGGCATGGCCTTTTCAGCCGCTTTGAAAGCCGCGCCGGAAAATCCGTCGGATTTTCAAGGCATAGCACAACAACCGCTAAAAATGAAGGCAATCCGGCTGCAATCAAGCACACCAACAGCGTCGGCGCACCCGGTCAAGAAACCGTGGCGCACCGACGGATATCGCTGGCAATCGGAGCCTGCTCGAGGACCGGCCCAAAATTCGCTCAGGACCCTTGGCCGGGCTCCGCGCTGAAGAATTTGTCGAACTTGTCCGGGGTGTCCTTGTATTCTTCGCCGTCCGCGGGTGGCTCGCCCTTCTGCGTGATATTCGGCCATTTCTCCGAATACTCACGGTTAATTTCCACCCACTTCTCGGTATCGTCCTCGGTATCAGGCAAAATCGCCTCGACCGGGCACTCCGGCTCGCAGACACCGCAATCGATGCATTCATCAGGGTGGATCACCAACATGTTCTCGCCCTCATAGAAGCAGTCCACCGGACAGACTTCGATGCAATCCATATACTTACACTTAATACAGGCGTCGACGACGACGTACGTCATTCCTTAATCTCCCAACATAGAATAGTCGTCCGGCAGGGCCGGCTGGTTCACCAAGAAGGCATTTCAATACTATGGTCCGGTCGAGCCTAAAGCATATTAATTCTTAATGCCCAGACTCTTTTAGGATAGAACAATTCAAGATTGTTCCAGCCGCGCAAGGACCCGTTTCCGAGCCTCGCCCCGTTCCCTATCAGAGACATAAAGCAAGCCGCCCAGGCGACGCAACAGATTTGCTTCATGATCGTGTAATTCACCGTCCGCATAGGCCACTTCCCATGCCATTTCAATCAATTCAATGCGCTCTTCCGGCAAATAGCGGTCCTTGATCACACGGGTAAAACCAAGCAGTTGGTTGGCTTCCCCTTGCTCGGCCACCGCCAAATCGTGCAAATTTTGCGCTTCCACGTCATTCAGGCCAAAACGCTGCCGCAGAATTGTATCGATGGCGGCCTGTTCGGCATCGACATAGTGACCGTCCAGGCTGGCCGCCTCAACCAGCAGGGCGGCTGCCGCCAATTGCAGTTCGTCATGACTATGCCGGCCCGCCTCGGCTTTGTCAGTGGCGGGCTTGCCTGAAAATAGCGCCTTGATTCGATTTATCATACCGCTGCCTAACACGCCGCCATGACTACTTTCAAGCCGCATCAACGAGACAATTCGTCGCCCTTATGCTTTGCCGCCCAGGCCGGCTCAGTTTACCATTTCGCCATGAACAAGAAACAGTACACCGGCATTTTTTCACTAGCTCGGCGTGACACATTGGAGAGCGCCGGCTATCAGGTCGGCGGCAGCAGCGATCTCGGCAAGGACTACGTCCTGAACTTTCAATTCTCCGGGCAAAGTCAGCGAAGTAGCGGCCGCTCTCGTCTTGAACTGCGCGGAGACAGCAGCAGCGGCCGTCAGTTATCAGTCGCCATCGAGGATGCCCCGCGCAATCGGCTTTGGCGGGCCCGCATCGATTTGCGTGCCAGCAAGGCCGATGACATCGCCTTGGCCGATACCGTCATGCCAGCTCTGATCGCCAAACTTGGCTGCACGGTCTATGCCCTGCGGGTGCCGTAGGCGCCGGTCACCGGTCCTGTAGCCTATCCACGGCGCGACGTTCGCGTTTAGTCGGGCGGCCTGCGCCAGCGTCGCGCACACCCGCGGCCCGCTCACGGGCCTCGGCCATGGCCTTGCGCCGGCCGGCCTCGGCCTCTTCCGGCGGCGCCAGGTCTTCGTACAAGGCCTGGGCTTCGGGCGCGGGGCCCCGGCGGTTGCCTATATCCAGTATTCTGACGACCCGGATGTGATGGCCGCGGGGAAAGGTCAACACGTCGTCAACCTTGACCGTTACCGAGGCCTTGGAGGCGATTTGGCCGTTGATGCGAACCTTGCGGTTACTGCACGCCTTGCCGGCCAATGTACGGCTTTTGAAAAACCGCGAGAACCAAAGCCATTTGTCCAGACGTTGCACATCGGTCATGGCCTATGACCGCCGGAATAGCTGGCGCAGATCTGCAAGGGCGGTAACCTTGGTGACTTCCGGCGCCGCGCCTTGCTGCGTGCCCCGCCGCTTGGCGGGCCGGTTTTGTTGTTGCAGCTGCTTTTTGTTTTTGCCATGGCGGAAGCGATAGCACCGCGTCTCGATAGGGCCCTTGCCGCCATAGCCAAGCTCCCGTAGCACCAGATCCAGGCCTTCCCGGCCCTGACCCAAAAGGGACAGCATCTCGTGACTGGCCTGAAATGTCCCGGCCTTGCCGGCGACATGGGCCAGCCGCGCCAAGCGGTCAAAAATATCCACCCGCACCGCGATATCGCGGACCGGCCGAAAACCGGTGGCGGCCAGATAGTTCCGCCGCTGCGCATCGTCCGTAAGCGCCACCGCGACCCGGCCCGGATCAGGCAAGGCGGGATGCACCAGGACGGCATTATCCAGACGCCACAGACGGGCCCGGGTCAACAAGCGGGCCGGGCGCAGCAGGGCGGGCAGAAAGACATCCCGATAACCCAGGCGCACACCCAGGCGCTGTAACTTGGCCCGGTCGCCCTGTGACATATCAACGACCAGATCGGCCACCACGGCCCGGGGCAGAATACCCAGGGCCTCGACCAATTGATAACTCAGACCACGGGCCGGGCCTTCGAAGGCAGTGGCGGACAATTTTTGCAATGGCGCCAGGGAGGTAGCGACATGCGCCCGCAGCCATGTTTGCAAATGATGCCGGGCCCGTTCGCGCAAGGGTCCGTCCAGATGGTCAAAAGGCAACAGTTCCACCGCTGGCTCCAGGCATTGGCCGCCGGCGCCGACCATTGCCACCGGCGCGCCCTCCCACCACAGCATCGCGTCATCCTGCCAGCTGACGGCGTTACGCTCCGCCATCGCCAGCTTGGCGGCCCGGCGAGAAATCTCGCGGCTCAAGACACGGTTGGCAGCGGTGCGCAGGGCGCGGCCTTCGGTCACGTCGGCGGCGGCATCGGGTTCATACTTCAAGCCCCGCAGACGGCCCACATACTGCCCCTCGACCAAGACCTCGCCCTCACCAGTGACGGCGGCCAACAGATCGCGGCGTTCCTTCAAACCCCGAACCAACGCGGTCGTGCGCCGGTCCACGAAGCGTTGGGTAAGGGCGACGTGCAGCGCGTCCGATAAGGCATCTTCGACACCGCGCGTGCGTTCCTGCCAGTGGCCGGCATCATCCAGCCATTCCGCCTGGTGCGAGATATAGGTCCAGGTCCGGACATGGGCAATGCGCCCGGCCAGGGTGTCGATATCACCGTCGGTCCGGTCTAAACGGCGCATGTGGCGGTCGATCCAATCGGCCGGGATTTTACCCTCGCCCATGCCACCCGCCGCCGAGACGAAACGGAAAACCCGGTTCAACATGCGATGATGGGCTTCCGGCATGGTCTTGGCGAAATCGGGAATGCGGCAGACATCCCACAATTGACGCACCATGGCCGGGCTGCGTACCGCATCGCGGATGGTGCCATCACTCATCAAGGCAGCCAGGGCCAGACTGTCATCGGCCTCCACCACCAGGGCCAGATCATCACGCGGCGGGGCTTGGCGCAGGCTAGCCAGCAGGGCGGCGGGGGATTGGAATTCCAGCCAGGAATTACGCCAATGCAAACGGCGCTCGGCGGGGAAACGGTGGTTCTCCACCAGCTCCACCATTTCATCGCTCATGGGGACGGCAGCCGCCGTGGTGCCAAAGGTGCCGGCATTCATGTGCCGGCCCGCCCGGCCCGCAATCTGCCCGACTTCCGCCGGACGCAATTCCCGATGGCCCAGGCCGTCGAACTTGCGCTGAGCGGCAAAGGCGACATGGTCAACATCCATGTTCAGGCCCATGCCGATGGCATCGGTGGCGATCAAATAGTCGACCTCGCCAGCCTGATACAAAGCCGCCTGGGCATTGCGGGTGCGCGGGCTGAGCGCACCCATTATCACAGCCGCGCCGCCGCGCTGACGGCGCATCAGTTCGGCCAGGGCGTACACATCAGCGGCAGAGAAGGCGACGATGGCGCTGCGGCGGGGCAGACGCGAGAGTTTCTTTTCACCGCCATACGACAGGATGGAAAAACGCGGCCGTTCGATGAATTCAGCTTCGGGCAGTAGGCGGCGGATAATCGGCTTCATGGTGTTAGAGCCGAGGAACATGGTCTCCTGCCTACCACGGGCATGCAGCAACCGGTCGGTGAAGACGTGGCCCCGTTCAGGATCGGCGCAGAGCTGTATTTCGTCCACCGCCAGGAAATCTGCCTGCCAAGTCAGGGGCATTGCCTCGACTGTGCAGACGAAATAACTGGGTCTGGTGGGTATGATTTTTTCTTCGCCCGTCACCAGGGCGACTGCGGCGGCGCCTTTTTGCGCCACCACGCGGTCATAGATTTCCCGCGCCAGCAGACGCAGAGGCAGGCCGATCACGCCGGTGCGGTGACCCAGCATCCGCTCCACCGCCAAATGGGTTTTGCCGGTGTTGGTCGGTCCCAGAACAGCCGTGACGCGGCCACTCTCTTGCTGTTCCCTGTACGCTTTCATCCTATATATAAGGGTCGGGTTTTAGGCCGCGAATTGCAAGCGTCTAGTAGCCTGCCGTCAGGGCACCTGGGCTGCGTGGATCGGAGGCGCCGAGAAAACCAGTGCCGTTGGCAAGGCGCATGACAGATTGCACGCTGCCCGCCGCCCGCGACGGTGTCGCCTGGTGGCTGCGCTGGCGAAGAATCGCCAAGGTATCGGGACCAAGGCCCCGCTCCACCCACAGTTTGTCAGGCAGCCACTGGTGATGGATGCGCGGGGCCGCAGTAGCCTCGGCGATGTTGAGATCATGGTCGATCACGTTGAGCAGAATTTGCAGCACCATGGTGATAATGCGGGAGCCGCCCGGACTACCCGTGGCAAGCAGCGGCTGGCCATCCTTGAAGACAATGGTTGGCGTCATGGAACTAAGCGGTCGTTTACCGCCCTGAATGGCATTGGCCTCGCCGCCCACCAGGCCAAAGGCGTTGGGCACGCCGGGTTTGGCCGAGAAATCATCCATTTCATTGTTTAGCAA
>CEUC01071357.1_pt1 | contig 11833 bp, 11 predicted proteins | sample 356471 | NCBI WGS metagenome assembly CEUC01 (sample SAMEA2623295, study PRJEB7988) | marine metagenome | biome: marine biome (ENVO:00000447); feature: deep chlorophyll maximum layer (ENVO:xxxxxxxx); material: "saline water (ENVO:00002010), including plankton (ENVO:xxxxxxxx)" | depth 40 m | reverse complement strand
GGAAGGTAGCCAGGTAGCTTATGAGAATGCCCATTAATATAGTGGGTGTCTACGCCCCAATTTCAGTTCCACAATCGGTTTGTTGCTTGACATGGATTTTGAAATATGATATCATAATGATATCAATATGATTCAGATCAAATTATTACAATCCAGCCGCGGGAGTGCTGGGCATACGCTGAGAGTGAAGCTACAAAAGGAGAAATCTCATGATTGAGGAAAAACAAGCCTCCACATTTAACGGTTACATGACCATCGTGGTCCTGTTCGTGCTGCAAATCATCATGGTCCTTGGAATCGCTTCAGCACCACCAATGCTGAAGGTCATCTGTGGTATCGGTGGCATTCTGGTATTCATCTGCTGGTTTGGGTTTTTCATGGTGGCTCCGAACCAGGGGCGTGTAATGCAGTTATTCGGCCAGTATGTTGGCAGTGAAAGGCAGGCAGGATTGCGCTGGGCTAATCCACTCTACATGAAAGCAAAGGTGTCTTTGCGGGTGAGAAATTTTGAGTCTGGAACCCTTAAGGTAAACGATAGCAACGGTAATCCCGTCGATATCGCCGCGGTTGTGGTCTGGAAGGTGGTGGATACCGCAGAAGCCTTGTTTGAAGTGGATGACTACGAAAACTTTGTCCAGATTCAGAGCGAGGCGGCACTACGAAATCTGGCGACGACGCATCCTTACGATAGTCACGATGATGAGGACGCCGGGTTTTGTCTGCGCAGTAATCCAGAGGAAGTTGCCGAGCTTCTCAAGAAGGAAGTTCAGAATCGACTGAGTAAGGCAGGCGTCGAAGTCATAGAGGCGCGAATCAGCCACCTGGCTTATTCGCCTGAAATAGCCAGTGCCATGTTACAGCGTCAACAGGCATCGGCGATTGTCGCGGCACGCAAGAAGATCGTGGAAGGTGCCGTGGGAATGGTCGAACTGGCGTTGGAATCATTGGCAGAGAAAAACGTGGTCCAGCTCGATGAAGAACGTAAGGCTGCGATGGTAAGCAATTTGTTAGTAGTACTGTGTGGAGAGAGCGCTGCCACTCCTATCGTGAACACAGGCAGCTTGTACACCTAGTCGGCACTACCAACTCCACAACAGCTGGTAGCTGAGAAGTCACTATTCAAGGAAATTCCGATGATTACTCTGAAAGAGACCGATGAAGTTGCTCCTCTTTGCCCGCATTGCGATGTGCGAATCACAGAACTGTGGTTTAGGGAATTGAGGAGCACATTCGGGCGCCGCTATCTTTACTTTTGTTGCAAATGTAAGAAGGTGCTGGGTGTTTCTCACCGCAAAGGATTTTGGATGGGCTGATTTCCGCTGCTTGCAGGATATTTAAAGCGAAGATTTCAAGCTTGGTTATTGATATTTAATCTTTACAGGATTCGGTGTCGCGCAGAGTCCTTGTCGTAGAGGCGCATGAAAAGGAAAACCTTCCCGCTTAGGATAAATCCTGACATCCTGGCTGCTATGCAGCGCTGGGCAAACGATGATCTGCGCAGTTTAAATGCACAGATTGAGTACGTGCTGCGGGAGAGTCTGCAACGTACTGGGCGCTATAAGCAGAAAGCAGCGCCAGAGAAAGAGCCAGGCATTGAGGAATAGTATGTGGAAAGGAGTAGTATCAATAGATGGGTAGTGCAGACTTGATTCACTGGAATGTGTGCCCATATCTTAGGATACTTGTTCGATCAAGAGCTTCAATTCTGGCTCTTTGTAGCGTAGTAACAGCTTTGATATGCAGTATGCACAAAAACACCAACTTCTTAACTCAGGAACCTGGTTATGACTGATAGTGATACGCTGCAATCCAGCAAGACCAAATCGGCGGGAATGATAAATACCGCGATTAATATTCTCACTGCACCGTCCGAAGCATTTCGGGAGATAGAGCAGCGACCCAGTAAGTTGTTCCCCATGGCGGTCATCTTGATCAGTACGATGGCTGTGATGTTCTGGTATTTCACGATAATTGATTTCGACTGGTATATCGATGATTCGTTAGCGAGTATCAATCTGGACGGAGATGATCTGGAGAATGCTCGGGAAGCTATGCAATCGATGTCGCAAACTACCTTCAGGATTATTGGTATCGTGGGCGGTCCGGCATCACTGCTGGTCATCTGGTTATTGCAATCTGTTTACCTTAGCCTTGCGTCGGCACTGAATGGAGATCGATTCAAATTTACCCACTGGTTCTCGTTGATTGTCTGGACGGCCCTGCCTAACCTGCTATCGACGATCGGTATGGCAGTTACCATAGCTCTCAGCCCCAATGGACAGCTGAGTGCCTTTGAGCTAGACCCAACAACGTTGGCGAATTTAGGTATGCAATCGAGCAATGGTTCGATGGAATTCGTCATGAGCTCGCTGAATCTGCCCATGTTCTGGAGTATTACGCTGACTGTATTTGCTTACAAACAATGGTTGGAGTCCAGCTGGCTCAAGGCTATGTCGATAGTACTTGCGCCTTATCCGCTTATTATTGGCGTTTGGGCGTATTTTGCGCTCGCTTAATCTGAATTGTGGTAGGGTAGCGTCCCTCAAACTGTAACAATGGCGTGATATAGCCGTTAACATATTGTATTAATTAGGGAAACGGATTCGATTTATGAATGCCAAGAAGCTTCTGCTGATCGTTGTTTTCGCTGGAATGGTCATCGCACTTCCATTTATCAACCGCACTGTCTTTGGCACCAATGTCAAAGAAGTCAATGTCTCGATCCTGACTCAGCGCGTTATCAGCCCTTCTATACTCGCTTCAGGATTTCTGGCACACGAAGAAGAGGTGATGCTTAGCTCCGAAGTCATCGGTAAAGTTTCTGAACTGTTTGTGGAAGAGGGTGACGTAGTTACACAAGGGAGTCTAGTGCTGCGCGTCGATGATAAGAATTTCATCGCCGGCTTCGAGCAATCTGAAGCGGCAGTCAGCATCACTGCGATTGACATCGAACGCCAGGAGATTCGGATTGAGAACCTTAAACGGCAATTCGAGCGCAGTGAGAGTCTGTACGAGCGAGATTTAATTGGAGAAGAAGCCTTCGAAGTGGCCAGAAATCAACTCGACCTGGCAAACATCGACCTGTTGTCATCCCGAGCGAGGTTGGCTCAGGCTAAAGCGCAGCTCGACCAGGTCAATGACCAATTGAGCAAGACACAGATTATCTCGCCGATCGATGGTGTGATAACCAGTCTCGATATCAAGGTGGGTGAAACAGCTATCGCCAGTTCGACGAATATTCCTGGCTCCTCTCTGATGACTATTGCCAATCCGGCCAGTATTTACACCGAGGTGCTGGTGGATGAAGCCGATGTGGCCAATATCGAAGTGGGCCAACGGACTGAGATCGTCGCCATAGCCTATCCTGATCAACCCATGCAGGGAGTTGTACGGTTTATCGCCAATACGGCGAAGATTGCTCAGGGCCGTCAGGGGCTCAGCTTCGTAGTCAAGATCGATATTACCGATCCGGGTGACGTGATACTTAGACCAGGCATGTCCTGCCGCGCAGAAATTTTCACAAGACAAGACCAGGAAGTGGCTGCCGTGCCTATTCAGGCCATACTCTTTGAAGAAGATCGCGCCGAGTTGCGCAGTGACTACTTTATCTTCGTCAATGACGATGGCGTTGCACGTAAGACCAAGGTCGAAGTGGGTCTGTCCGACGACGAATACCAGGAGTTGATGAGTGAGATCGACGCGGATGTAGAGATCGTGATCGGTCCGAACCAGGAACTGAGACACCTGTTAGAAGGTGATCGACTGGATGCAACTCGCATCGAGACTCAGTAACACTCCATTTCTCTTTCCTGAAAAGAGCAACGCATGGCGCTAATAGAACTCCAGGGTATTACCAAGTACTACGAGATGGGATCTCAGGTGGTCAAGGCACTTGACGGCATCGATATCGAAGTTGCCAAGAATGACTACCTGGCCTTCATCGGTTCCTCCGGATCTGGTAAATCCACCATGCTCAACATCCTGGGATGTCTAGACAAGCCCACAGAAGGTATGTACCACCTCAATGGCAAAAATGTTGAAGTGATGGATCCTAATGAACTGTCGGAAATCCGCAATCAGGAGATCGGATTTATTTTCCAGAGTTTTAATTTGCTGCCTCGTGCCAACGCGCTGGCAAACGTGATGCAACCCTTGATCTATCGAAATATCGGACTCCGACAACGCAAGGAAATGGCGATGCAGGCACTCGAGCGGGTCAAGCTGGGTGACCGTGTCGACCATCTGCCGAATCAGCTCTCCGGTGGCCAAAGGCAACGGGTGGCAATCGCTCGAGCACTGGTTACCAATCCCTCTATCCTGTTGGCGGACGAACCCACTGGAAATCTCGACTCCCGGACCACTATTGAGATCATGCAGTTGTTCGACGAGTTACATGGCGAAGGGCATACCCTCATCATCGTGACTCACGAAGATGAGATTGCACAACATTGTCATAGAGTCGTAGAAATGAAAGATGGCACGATCTTCAATGACAGCACAGTATCCAGCGGCTCTGCCAAGTTGACTGCCTGATGTTGTTCGCTCTGTTCGAAAGTTCTCGCTCTGCTCTGGCTTCCATCTATGCACACGGTCTGCGCAGTTTCCTGACCACTCTTGGCATCGTTATCGGTGTAGCAAGTGTCATTGCTGTGGTGTCGGTTACCGAGGGCATGAGTTCCTTTATTGGTGATACTTTTGCATCCCTGGGAACTAATAGCCTGACTATACAATCCTACACCCCGTTCGAAGATCAGATGAAAGGCATTCGAGCTCGACTTACACCAGAAGACCTGGAGCTCATCGAACGACGAGTAGAGGGTATTGCCTCTATTACGCCATTGCTTGCTGCCAGCCGTTCCTCACAGATAAAGTATGGTTCTCAGACTGCATTCAGCCAGATCATGGGAACTACCTATGCGTACCAGGACGTGTCTCAGTCGTATACACAGGTGGGCCGGTTTCTGGCACAGTCCGATAACCTCACTCGGCGCAGAATCGCAGTAATCGGGGAAAAAGTCCGAGAAAATTTGAGCCTTCCTGAGAATCCTGTTAACGAATATGTTGAGATCGGAGGAGAGTGGTTCAAAATTGTAGGAATGCTGGAAGAGCGTGGTGATATTATGGGAATGATGAGCCTGGATGATATCGTTTTAGTGCCCTATGCCACCATGGTCAGCCTGCAGGGAAACCAGACTCGCACAGATATCCAGATTCAACTGAGCCTTAGTGAAAGTGCAGAAGTGGAAGATGTCTCTCAACAGCTCACAATACTGCTTCGTAACGCGCATAATTTGCGCAGTGATGAAGATGATGATTTCAGGATTCAGACAGCCGAGCAACTCATGGAGGAACTCGACCAGATAATTAGCATGGTTACTATCGTGGTCGGCGGCATTGTGAGTATTTCATTGTTGGTGGGGGGTATTGGCATTATGAATATCATGCTGGTGTCTGTGACCGAGCGAACTCGTGAGATCGGAATCTGCAAGGCTATTGGCGCCAAGCGGCATCATATTCTTATGCAGTTTCTAATCGAAGCGTTGCTACTGTCGCTGCTTGGGGGAATTCTCGGACTCGGTATCGGCTTTGGCCTGGGTACATTGATCTCAAATGCCATCCCAGGATTTCCCTCTGCCAGTATTCCTCTCTGGTCAATAGCCCTGGCTCTGGGTTTTTCCGGGTTTGTTGGTGTGCTGTTTGGAATTCTTCCTGCAGCGAAAGCGGCGAATCTTGATCCGATCGACGCACTACGTTACGAATAGAAAAGGGGTCAGAATAAATATACAGTAGTAGAACTACTGTATATTTATTCTGACCCCAATTTTGTGTGACTTAGTTATTTGTGCTTAGAATGTGGATGTCGCTATTGGTGGTTTCCAGATAGATTCTATCGCCGCCACCATTTATGTCACCACGTCCAACGATGTCGCCATCATCGTCTTCTGCCGCCATCTTCTGCCAGGTGCGCTTTAACTTGCGTCGATTCGAAAGCGCGGTGTTAACCACTATCTTGTGCAACCAGGTGCTGAACTTGCTTTCCAGCTTGAAGTTGGGAAGAGCTCGGTACGCGGCCAGCATGGCATCCTGGAAAATGTCATTGGCATCATCGGGGGTATGAGCAAACCCGGCTGCAACTGCCAGCATTCGGCGTTCCAGGAGGCGCACGAGCCTCTCAAACGCGGCAATATTGCCGGTCTGTGCTGACCTTACTAGTTCCTCTTCCGTTTCCTTTAACAAGGAAAGCTCCCCACAATGGCCATTTTCGGCTTCAATTTACTATATTAGAGACAAGCAGAAGGCATTTGGTTAACAAGATGTGGTCAGATTGTCAGAAATCAGAGGATTGGTGATCTGGAGGGTAAAAAAAACAGGGCCCTGGGGCCCTGATCGAATCGTTGTTTGCTTACTGTGGCGCTCGCAAGTTACTGGGGCTTCAATTACATTAGGCTTAGCAATTGCAAGGCTCTCCTGTAGTAAATGCATAATCCTGACACGATTTCTTATACCTATCTGCTGAACAAAGCCTGGCCTATCATTCTGGCAAATGCGGCAGTACCGCTGTTGGGCCTGGTGGACACTGCTGTCATAGGCAATGTGGGCACTGTGGAGGATCTGGGTGCTATCGCGTTCGGTGCGTTGATTTTTTCCTTTGTCTACTGGGGTTTTGGTTTTCTGCGTATGGGCACCACCGGTTTTGCCGCCCAGGCAGTGGGCGCAGGGAAAGAACAGGAAGTACGCGCCGTGTTGGGCAGGTCGTTATTGCTGGCAGTTGGGCTGGGAATATTGCTGATTGTGATGCAGTGGCCTATTAGACTCGCTGCATTCTCAATCCTGGGTGGTAGCGAATCGGTCGAGTCAATAGCGCAGGATTATTTTCGGCTACGTATATGGGGTGCTCCCGCTACTCTGGCAAGCTTTGCTTTAATGGGATTGTTAATCGGTCTCGGTCGTAGCAAGGCTCTGTTGATCGTTCAGCTCTTTCTCAACGGGCTGAATATAAGCCTGGATATCCTCTTTGCCGGTGTAATGAAACTCGGTGTAACGGGTATCGCATTGGGTACGGTAGTAGCCGAGTGGGCGACGGTGATCTTTGCCGGATGGTTGGTTATTCGGGTTCTCAAGCGCAGAGAGGTGCCAGGAAATTCTTTCTGGCCAATGGACAGAATTCTGGATAGAGCTACGCTTATCAAAACACTTTCTGCGAACGCCGATATCATGATTCGAACGCTGTTGCTGGTATTTTCTTTTGCGTTCTTTACCAACCAGAGTGCCCGTTTCGGTGACGTTGTGCTGGCAGCTAACCATATTCTGTTGCAATTGGTTTCTTTCGCCGCATTTTTTCTTGATGGCTATGCTTTCGTTGTCGAAGCACTGACAGGGGCTGCATTGGGAGCCGGAAAACGAGCGAGCTTCGATCTGGCCGTAAAACGCTCGAGTGTGCTGGCAGTAATAACGGCCGTAATATTGGCGCTTTCGATCTGGCTCCTGGGTGGGTTCGCTATCGAGTTGTTAACCGATCTGACTGAGGTTCGCCTGGTTGCCGTGGAATCGTTATTCCTGGCAGCAAGCTATGTACTCTGTTCCTGCGCTGCTTTTCAACTGGATGGAATATTTATTGGGGCGTCATGTACACGGCAGATGCGCAATGCAGCGTTTATGTCCCTGTCGGTATTTCTTGCAGCCTGGTGGTTACTGATCGATGGCTACGGAGTGACTGGCCTGTGGTGGGCAATGATAATCTATGTCCTGGCGCGCGCCGCGTCATTGCTGCTTTACTTCGGTTCCTTGAGAAACTCTATCTCTCTAGAAAACTGAATGCTAATGCAACGGATTGTCTTCATCAGGCAGTATATGAGCTTCCAACTCCAGTTTTAGCAATTTTCGCCCAATCAGCTCAATAGTTCCAAGGTTTCGAACTTCACCGGTGGATGTAAATTCGAAGGTGTAGCGGCGTCTTATTGCGAGTGTTTCACTCTCATCGCGCACTGGCCAGACGCCCTTGAGCACCATGGTCTGGTCCAGTAATTGTAGGTTTTGATGCTTGCAATAGCGGTACACGTGTCCTAGAGCCAGACTCTTAACCCTGTCGCCTTGCCACCAGAAACTCAGTAATGCGACAACCACGGTAGCCCAGAATAGAAATGAAAGAGACAACATGAAATCTACGCTGTGGTGGGCGGGCCAGTATAATTCTGGCTAGCGGAGAAGAGAAGCGCAAAGTTCTACAATTTGAAACTGCGAATAAGGGTGCTGGGCAAGCCTGGAGTATCAGCTCGTCGTTTCTTTGCGTTCGGCATAGCGCCTGATTTGGGGTTCTATAATTTCCAGTGCGGTCTTGTCGCAGGGTGGTAGCTCGGCGGTGGATTCTTGCAGGGGGGTGACACGGTCTCCCCACCGAATCAGTCCAGCTCCCCAGGTCAAGCCCGCCCCGAAAGAGGCTAAGAGTACGTAATCGCCCGGCTTTACGCGTCCTTCTTCCAGTGCCTCGGTAAGCGCCACAGGAATAGTGCCAGCCGACGTATTTCCGTATTTGTGGACGTTTACAAAAACCTTGTCTACATCAACTCCCACTCGTTTGGCGAGTGAATCCAGAATGCGTTTGTTCGCCTGGTGAGGCACAACGAGGTTTACATCGTCCACCGTGAGCCCGGCCTGATCCAGAACATCGCCACACGCTAGTGCCATACACTTCACCGCGCGTTTGAATACTTCCTGGCCGTCGAAGTTCCAGTCAATATAGGGAAAGTCATCGGAAAACCGCGAGTAGGCCGATCCGAGGTTGGTAATCTGGATGGCGTGCTTGGCGTCTGCCTCGCAGCCGATCTTCGCCGCCAGTAAGCCGACTTCCTTATCTGTTGATTCAATCACCACGGCCCCACAAGCGTCGCCAAATAATACTGCTACGTCGCGTCGGTTCCAGTTCATGTAGTGAGAGATGAACTCACCACCGATGACCAGAATTTTCTTATGGGCTCCAGTGGCAATCAGGTTGGTGCCTATGTGCAGCCCATAGAGAAAGCCCGTACAGGCAGAATTGATATCGATCGCGGCACAATTGCGTGCACCCAGGGCATCCTGAACCAATGAGGCAGTATTGGGACAGAGGCTGTCGTTGGTAAGTGAACCCAGAAGTATGAGGTCGAGTTCTGAAGGATCCAGTTCGGCGGCCGCTAGAGCATGTCTGGCAGCGACTAGCGCCATATCGGAGAAATTACAGTGGCAGATCCTGCGTTCCCTGATCCCGGTACGACTCGTTATCCACTCATCGGTGGTATCCATAAAGGTTGTGAGGTCTTCATTGCTGAGTACAGCGGGCGGAACGCACTTCCCCCAACCGGTAATTTCCGCGTGATACATTCACACTCTCCGAGACTGCCGTATGTCGATCTGTATAGACCTAAATCATCAAATCAACTGAAAATTGTTATAGTGGTTTTATTGTACTATTGACCGGCTGTGTCTATTCTTTACTTCCGCTGCAAAGTAGGCGCCAGTCTGAGCTAAACGTTGCCCGAACTAGCAAAGAAGCATACTTTATTTTCCCAGTGCTGGATAGACTGTACGCCAACTATGACAAGGGTTTGGTCAGGAATAAGGTTGATTCAGTGAATTTCAACAAGCGTGCGTTGACTCAAAAATTCGTCTTGACACTACTTCTCTGGTCTGCAGGATTTGCAGCCTGCGCAGATTTTGATCATTCACAATGGGACAAGCTTCTGCAGGCAAATGTTGTGGTCATTGATGATGGGCATGCCTCCCAGGTTAACTATGACGCCATGCTAAGGGAGCGCACTACCCTTAAACTGTACCTCGACTCGATTGCCGTTGTGTCGAGAGACAGCTTTGAATCCTGGCCATATCCTGCTCAACTGGCTTTCCTGATCAATGCTTACAATGCCTGGACCGTAGAGCTGATACTGACTGAATATCCCGCTATTGATTCAATTCGTCAGATTGGTTTTTTCTTCAATTCTGCATGGCGCCGCAAGCTAGTTTCTCTATTTGGGGGGCAAGTGTCACTCGATGAGTTGGAGCATGGAATGATCAGGGGTTGGGGGAGATACCAGGAGCCTCGCATTCATTTTGCCGTAAACTGTGCGGCTATCGGTTGTCCCGCTTTAAGAGCCGAGGCTTATCTGGCTAACAAACTCGAAGAGCAGCTCGATGACAGCACGCGAATGTTTCTAGCAGATCGATCTCGAAACTATTTGTCGGGTAAACGTCTGACTGTTTCAAGAGTCTTTGATTGGTACGAAGAAGATTTCAAGCTGGGCTGGGGAGGCATCGATTCGGTATCTGAATTTCTATCAGGCTATGGAAGTGAGTTGGGACTTAACCCACAACAGATTGAAAAGCTACAAGACAACGAACTGCGGATTCGATTTCAGCGCTATGACTGGGGACTAAATCGTACGCCATAGTACTGCAATTCGGCTATTGGTTTTCCGATTTCGGATTGTGCTAAACTCGATGGCGGAAGAGTATCATCCCCGGTGGGGTGCCCGGACTTCAAACCCGGTGAAGTCTGTTAATGACAGGCTTGGTGGGTTCAACTCCTGCCTCTTCCGCAAAACTCCCTTTCAGTAAGATTCAAAAAAGCCAAATATCTCAATAAAAGCGATTAATTATAAGTACTTAGATTAAAATACGTGTCAGTAAGGCACTATAACGATCTAATATTATAGTAACATTTATAGTAACATCGAGTGAGAATAAACGCACTGGAGTTACTATGCCCCGAATTGTAAAGCCCCTTACAGATACTCAAATTAAAAATGCTAAACCTAAGCATAGAGAATATAACTTGTCTGATGGCAGTGGTCTTTATCTAAGAATAAAAGCCAATGGCAGTAAGTGCTGGATCTTTAACTACCATAAACCACAATCAAAAAAGCGAACAAATTTAGGGTTAGGAACTTATCCTGATTTACCTCTTAAGGTCGCTCGTGAGATTAAAGCTGAGTATCAAAACCTTCTTACGCAGAATATTGACCCGGCCATACACAAAAAAATATCTGAACAGAATAGGACTCAATTAGCTTCAATTACTCTCGAAAAAGTTTTTGAAGAATGGTTGGAGATAGAGAGGAAAAAACTAACTGTTAAATATGTAAAGGATATTGAGGGTTCACTTCGGTCACACGTTCTTCCTATTTTAGGAAACTTGCCAGTAGCAGAACTTACTGCTGTCGAGGCAATAGAGACATTACGCCCCCTAGCAGCCAAAGGGACTTTAGAAATGGTTAAACGTATTTGTCAGCGACTAAATAATATCATGACATATGCGGTTAACACCGGCCAAGTGAAATCAAATTGTTTGACAGGTATTAGTTCTGCTTTTGAATCGCCAAGGAAAAAACATTTACCAACTATCACTCCGGAAAAGTTGCCAGAGTTAATGAAACGGATGGAATATTCCAATATTACATTGACTACAAAGTGTCTAATTAAATGGCAGTTACACACGATGGTTAGGCCGGGCGAGGCGGCAGGGGCGAGGTGGGAAGAAATAGACTTTGAGGATGCTGTATGGAGAATTTCAGAGAAACGGATGAAGAAGCGGAAGCCCCATACAGTTCCGTTAAGTAGGCAAGCTTTATTTCTACTGGAGGTAATGAAGCCTATTGCGAGCCATAGAGACTATGTTTTTCCAGCTAATCGAAATCCTAAGCATCATGCCAATAAACAAACTGCAAATATGGCATTAAAGAGAATGGGTTATGGAGGTATGCTTGTAGCACATGGGCTGAGATCTCTGGCAAGCACAGCCCTTAACGAGGAAGGCTTCAGGTCTGACATTGTCGAATCAGCTTTAGCGCATGAAGATAAAAAT
>CEUC01041262.1_pt1 | contig 11925 bp, 9 predicted proteins | sample 356471 | NCBI WGS metagenome assembly CEUC01 (sample SAMEA2623295, study PRJEB7988) | marine metagenome | biome: marine biome (ENVO:00000447); feature: deep chlorophyll maximum layer (ENVO:xxxxxxxx); material: "saline water (ENVO:00002010), including plankton (ENVO:xxxxxxxx)" | depth 40 m | reverse complement strand
GGGGGGTATCAACTTCTTGCTGCCACAACCTTTGATGAAAAACGTGATAGAAGAACCGGGGCGGTCCAGAACCAGTAATTCTGTCCCTAATTTTGTCCCTAATTTACACGGTATTCCTATGATTGCGTATGAGTGTCTTTGAGTGCTATTATTTATTTGTTGATTGATAACAATGACTTACAATGCACTTATTCACACCCATAAAACCTCAAAAGATGCCCTCCAAGAGTTCGAATCTCTCCTCCTCCGCCATACTCTGTTCCACCGACCTGCACTCCCCAAGTTCAATACTCCGCACTGACCGCCACCACCAACTGCAAGGGCGGAGGAGGAAGATTTGAACTCTCCAGTTCGAAAGGCGCGCCAGCGCCGCAGACAGCCGAAGGCTGCCCCGAAGGGGTGAATAATTTGGCTCAGCCAAATTATGAATCAATCTCTCCGCTTTAACCCTCCGGCCTGTACGAGACTAAGTGGCACCTCTATTTCTCCACATTAGTTATCTTTAGAACCCCACCCTGCCATTTTTCCGCCACAATTAATCCCCACATCGCCTCGATTGATTGATGTTCTAGCTAGATTTGCAGTGTTAAATGAACACTCAATCAATTCAATTTGATTGAGTCCTCCTAGAGCTCGACCCCGCTCGCAGGCCCTCGTAAGAGGGCCTTTTTTTTAGGGTAGAGAAATTCTGCTGCAGGAAGGGCGGGCGGTATTAACGATCTGTCTGAATATCGTCTACCGAAAATCCCCGGGGTTGGTTGAGTGCGATAAAGTCGGCTAGGATTCGACCGCTTTCAAGCAAAAGAGGATCGCCTTCTTCTTCCTCTTCTTCGGCATCGGTTTCAGCATCGCTGTCTGCGACGAACACATCGTCATTGTCAGGGGTTGTTGATTCCTCTTCGCTACTCTCCTCATCGGTCTCCTCCACCCATTCACGGAGCGATAAGCCTTTGAGGAAGCGGCGCATATTCTCAGCATCGAATTCGGTGCGACGGCTTTCTTCTCGCCGTGCCTTAACAACCGATTCATTCAGTGATAGTTGTTCACGTTCGCGAATCTCTCGGGTTCGCTGAATCTGGTCCATCAGGTAAATAAAATCTGGAGAGGCCTCGGCACGTTCCTCATGTAGCGCTTGCAGTTCTGGCAGCATGGCCTGGATGGAATGGTAGGCTCTGTATTCGACGGGCCGCACCGTATCCCAGGGCAGGGCACCATCGAGACTACTCTCGCCAATGTCTTCATAGGCATCGTAGAAATCCGGGAACTGAATGTCAGGAACCACCCCGCGGTGTTGAGTACTGGCTCCCGAAATTCGATAGAACTTGGAGCGGGTCAGTTTGACCTGGCCATAATCCAAGGGGATTATTTCCTGCACAGTTCCCTTGCCAAAGGTCTGGCCACCTAACACGATGCCGCGTTGATAATCCTGAATTGCACCTGCAAAGATTTCTGAGGCAGATGCACTAGTGCGATTTACCAATACAGCCAGCGGGCCGGCATAAGAAACTTCAGGATCGTTGTCGCCAAATGATCGGGTAAAACCGTTACGGATTCCAGAATAACGAATCTGCACGGTGGCGCCAGTTTCGATAAACAGGCCAACCAGTTGATTTGCTTCACTGAGGCTGCCGCCGCCATTGTTTCTGAGATCGACTACGACGGCATCGACAGCTTCTTCCTTGAGCTCCTCCAGCAGCACACGCACATCGGAAGTTGAGCTCTTGAAATCTTCTTCACCGCGCGCCGCCGCCTCAAAATCGAAATAAAATGTGGGCAGGTCGATGACGCCAATCTTGTAGTCGTCGCCGTTATACGTCAGTTCGATGACTTCTTTCTTGGCGGATTGATCTTCCAATTTAATGGTTTCGCGGGTGATGCTCACGACCGTAGTGCTGGCTTCGCTTACCGCATCGACCGGTATGACATTGAGTCTGACAACAGTGCCTTTCTCACCACGTATTTGCGAGACCACGTCGTCCAGGCGCATGCCGATGACTTCCTGTATATCACCATCCACACCTTGGCCGATACCGATGATGCGATCACCGGCCTGTAATTCATTGCCGCGCTCAGCCGGACCGCCTGTAATTAGTTCTACAATCTTCGTGTATTCTTCCTCTGACTGCAGCTGAGCGCCAATACCCTGTAATGACAGCGACAGCCCCATATTGAAATTCTCCGAATCTCTGGGTGAAAAATAAGTAGTATGAGGATCGACAGCTTTTGCAACCGTGGACAGATAAGCCTGAAAAATATCCCGGTCGTTAGTCTTGAGTATCTGATTGAGTTGGTTGCGATAGCGTTCGGAAAGTTTCTCTTCGATGTCCTCTTCGCTAGCTCCAGTCAGTCTTAAACTTAATACACTGTTTTTTATACGCAGCCGCCAGATCTCATCCAGGTCCTCGACTGTCGCGGCATAGGGTGCTTCCTCGCGATCCAAGTCGATGAATTCATCTTGAGTGAAGTCCATCTCGGGAATATTGTTTTCGACCCGGTTGACCGCATAGATCAAACGCTCAAGGATTCGCTTGTAATATAAATTATAAATGTCGAAACCAGCTTCCACGCTACCGTCTTTCAGGGAGTCATCGATGGTGTATCGATGTGAACTCAAGTTGTCGACATCCTCTTTCAGAAAATAAAGATGAGAGCCATCCAGAATATCGAGGTAGCTGTCGAATACGATCGATGAAAAATTATCGTCGATCTCAACGGCTGAATAATGCTTGGTTTGTAATTCTCTTAACAGGTTAACCGCGGTTTCTCCGTGAATCTCCTTACTCTCCAACGGTGTGTAGAGGGCATCGATATCGAGAACGGTATTGAGCCGGGAAATTTCTTCCTGAGCCAGCAGACTGCCAGCAAAGCAGGCAAAAGCCGCTAATACAGCGACTTTGAACATTCGGAATTCTTCTAAATACTGTTTACTGTTCTGCATAGTTCCCCGAGAAGAAAAGTGTAATTAACGCTGATGCTGGAAAGTGGCTGTTTCCTGTTTTGGATGTTAGGCAAGATCACTAGTAATCTAGAGACTAAGCTAATTCCAGGACCGAGAGAAGTAGTTTTCTGAATTTTTGAGATCACCGTTACAGCACTCGGCCTGCAGGATTAGCGGATAATTTTATTTCTGGCAGATGCATGTCTCTCGGCTCGTTCCACATCGATATAACGGTCTGTTATGGCACTGGACCCATGTCCGGCATCATCTCTTACATGTTCCCTCGGTCGGTGTTTGACATCTTCTGAAATACCCGTGTGCCTGAGCCAGTGAACCGTCGCCGAGGCGAGCCGATCGGCGTCCTCCTGAAAGCCTTCTTTTGCCATTTTCTTGGCTGCCCGGTCAAAGCATTGCTGCACAATGCCCCGAATCTGTCGGGTACTGGTAATACCCCCTTTGCCTCTGGCCTTGCGGATAAGAGGACTGGATTCTCCAGGGCTGGGGAGTGCTGACAGCCCCCGCGCCAGGCGATAGCGCTGCAGGGCTTCCAGCATGGCGTCACTCACAGAGACTTCCCGCTCTTTGTTGCCCTTGCCCACGGTGACAAACCACCAGTTGCCCTCCTGATCGGGCTGGAAATGTCCCATCTGAGGCTGCCAGCGGGTCGTTTCCACCAATTCCGAGATGCGCAGGTACATGGCGAACAGCGCATTCATGATGAACAGTGTGCGTTCATGGACCGCTGGCTGCTCATTGGCCAGCATCTCAGCCGCTTCGATGACGTAATCCCACTGCAGTGGAGAGAGCCGCCGGATCTTGCCCTGGGACTGGTGCTTGCGTAAAAACTTGCTCTTCTGGCGTATCTGGGAGACTGGATTGGCAGCCAGGTGCTGCTCCTGGATCAGAAAGTTAAAGAAGCTACTGAGGACACTGAACAACGACTGCAGGGCAGCCTGAGAGGCTACGTATTCTGCGCTGCTGGATACATAGGGTCGCCAATCTGCATTGGGGATCCGTTCACCGGCAGCTGCCAGGAAACGCGGCACATTGTTCTGTCCAATCCAGCTGTCGGGCGGGTGTTTTGCGAATTGAACATAAGTCTCTATGTCTTCCCTAACTATTTGACCTACAGACTTTTTTTCTATTAGCCAGCACCAGTGCAAGAAGTGTTCAATTTCCCGTCGATAGGTACTGAAGGTGTCGGGGCTGCCTCGATAGCTGTAGATAAACTCACTGGCGTACTGATAATCGGTGAGGGCGTCCGTAGGGCAGTCATCCACCAGGTGAGCCAGGGATTGCACGGGGCGTTTGAATGGGTTGGGCATCTCTTGAAGAGTATCGAAGAAAGCCATTGGAGACTTAATGCCTGACATTAAGTATGTTCCTTAACATATTGTCATTATAAGATTTATGCGCTGAAACTAGCACCGAAGTAAAGTGCTGGCAAGCTCCGCAGGCGCTACAGCAGGGCTTTTCAACACCTATGTAGTCGGTTTTAAGCGGCGTTACTTTACCGCGCAAGCGACGCTGCACAGGATAATGGGGATAAAGCATGCAGCAGCCCCGCAGCGAAACTGTCGCACTGCAATGAGCAGCTCCACCTGACCACCAAATTAGCCGAATTTAGGATCCCTTGAGCTTTTACATGGCTCTCACTTTGGGGTAATTTGAACTCTTACAGAGGCTGGTTTGCGTGGTTTCTGCACAGCGTCTAGAAACCAACTTAACTAGCTCATGCAAGGGTATGGGAGTGATAGAAATGATTAAAAATTGGCTACCGACGATTTACAGTATCGCCGTATTGATTACGGGTTCCACCAGCCTGGCACAGGACTGGGAAACTCCTCGTACCGCCAATGGCAAGCCGGATCTACAGGGGGTCTGGACGAATAAGACCCTGACACCGCTGACCCGTTCGAGAGAATTTACTGAGATTCAGGCCCTCAGCAGTGAACAGGTGCAGCGCCTGGAAAGCGGACACCAGGACTACCTGGATGCGGAATTTGCCGACAGCGACCCTGACAGAAAGGCAGGGGTGGGAGCCCAGGCCGGTGACGATGGCAATACGGATGACGGCTACAATGAATTCTGGAAGGACCTCGGTACGCAGATACAGAGGGTCGATGGCGAGTTTCGATCCTCGATAATTGTCGATCCGCCCAACGGGCAGATTCCCTATGCCGGCGATCCACGCACACGATTCCGGCGTGATCCCAATGCCCCCGGCCCCAACGACGGCCCGGAAGGTCGCCCATTGGCGGAGCGGTGTCTGCTGGCATTCGGATCGCACTCTGGACCTCCCATGTTACCGGTGATGTATAACAACAATTACCAGTTTGTGCAGACCGATGACTACGTAATGATCCTGGCAGAAATGGCCCACGATGCCCGCATCATCCGCCTCGATGACAGCCCACACCAATCCGGAATGAAGAAATGGATGGGAGATTCCGTCGGTCGCTGGGAAGGCGACACCCTGGTGGTTGAGACCCGCGGCTTTAATCCCCAGCAGAGTTTCCGCGGTGCGTCGGAGAATTTGCAGGTCATAGAAAGATTCAGCCGTGTCTCAGACTCTGAGATTCTCTACAGTTTCACCGTAGAGGACTCGACCGTGTTCAGCCAGGCCTTCACTGGCGAACTCATGTTCAACTCACGTCCAGCTCGGGAGTCGATGTATGAGTATGCCTGTCATGAAGGAAATTACGCCCTCGCCGGAATACTGGCTGGAGCCAGAGAACTGGAACGTCAGGAACGGGAAGGGGAGCCTTAGCAGCGGACAGGGCGGCTCGTCAGGCTCACGAAGCCGCCCCAGCAATCACAATATATATTCCTAATATCAAATAGTTCCACTCTTTAATTATGGTGAAGTATAAAGAACCACTTGAATTGATGGGGGTTCCGGGATCCCCTTATACTCGCAAGATGTTGGCGCTGTTGCGTTACCGCCGCATTGCCTATCGGCTACTACCCGGATCACGACATTCCACTACGGCAGAAGCGGGGCGCTACCGGGACAGACCCGAACCGAAAGTGCCCCTGCTACCGACGTTTTACTACCTGGATGATAACGGCGATGAAACCGCCGAATGCGACTCTACGCCCCTGATTCGCGAATTCGAGGTCAGCTTCGAAGGGCGATCGGTCATTCCCGACAGTCCGGCCATGGCCTTCCTGGACTACCTGCTGGAAGACTATGCAGATGAATGGCTTACCAAGGCGATGTTTCACTACCGGTGGAGTTATCCGGCAGATATCGCCAAGGCAGGGCAGATGCTGCCCCGCTGGCGCAATATCACGGCGAGCGATGAGCAGATCGCCGCGCAGGGGAAGAAGATCGCTGACTTGCAGATCTCCCGACTGCGCTACGTGGGCTCCAACGAGCACACCCGGGAGACCATCGAGCAAAGCTTCATAAGATTCTTAGAATTATTAGACAACCACTTGAATCTATTTTCTTTTCTCTTAGGAAAACGGCCCTCGGCTAGCGATTTTTCCACCTTCGGACAGCTTAGCTGCCTGGCATTATTCGATCCCACGCCCCAGCAGTTGATTCTCGAGAGGGCACCCAGAGTCTATGCCTGGACGGAAGTCATGGAAGATCTCTCTGGCTATGAGTTTATGGAGAATGACTGGTTAGCCATTGATGAACTGCCGGATACCCTTATTGCGCTGCTGTCAGAGCTAGGCAAGGTGTATGTGCCCTATCTCCTGGCCAACGCTGAGGCAGTGCAATCCGGCGCGGACAGGGTAGAGACGACCCTGGATGGCAGAGTCTGGCAGCAGAACCCCTTTGCCTATCAGGCCAAATGCCTCAAATGGATCAGAAATGAGTATCAAAACGTCGATGAAGACCAGAAATCACCCCTGAGCGCGCTACTGGATGCTACAGATATCTCACGGCTAATTAAGTAGTTAAAGCAGCTTTATAACAACTTTATCACTACACGTAGATTATTGTAGCGATAAGCTGTTACTGCTAGCGGTTCAGGCGCCCGCCAGCTACTTTTCCTTCCCTGGCAAAATATACCGTCTCTGCCAGTGCATCGTGCAAGGGCTGAAATAGGGCAATGTGCAGCAGGGCAGATGGGACGTGCACTGCGCTTGAATTGAGGCCTGCTTGAATGGACATTTCTTATTTCCGGTAATCTTTGTTACCGGAAATAAGAAATGTCCCGGATTCTAGCAAATTATACATATTTGTAGCTTTTCAATCAGTTGTGGCACTGTTCTCACAATGCTCTCGATTATACCTTCTTCCATATTATGTGGATTGTTCGCACTAAACCTTATCCAATCAATATCCCTATTGCGCCCAGCTTCGGTCAACATCAGCAATCTTGTAATATTCGTAATCGCGACAAGCTCTTCTACTCCAGCTCGTAACTTGGCTTGGCTGGTATGGTATGCAAGTTAAGACCTGTAAATAGTGAGAATAAAGATTACATGAAATGGAATTTTCTGCTGAATCCTTGGCCATAGAAACTCGAATAAATAGTCTCTTAGGGCAACTCTGAGTATTAGAGTGCTCTGCAAAATATGGTTGCAATGGCTAAACTTACTAAAACTATAGACCATAAATCTGATATGGCGGTTTTTACCGTCGATGGGGATCTTGATCACTCTGATGAAATGTTAGATTTCATTGAATCTCACGACAATGAAAAGCAAGTGACAAGGAACCTATTTGACTTTAGGAATGCTAGTTGGTCATCAATCCCTGTCGATGAATTTAAGGTAGCAATACAGCGCGCAAGAAAATTCTCTAGAAAGGGTATTAAAACAGCGTTTGTCCTCCCTAGTGACGCTGATTATGGCATGGGAAGAATGCTATCAGCCCTTTCTGAAGTTAGTAGATACGTGTCTACGATTCGTGTTTTTCGAACTATTGAAGCCGCCACAGAATGGCTTTTCAGTCAGGAAAATTAGCTCTGATGTTAAAGATTACTGGAATCTACCAATAATGCAGTTTTTAGTGCATATCAACAGCTTAGGTCTTTAAATAGCTTAACTCGCTCAGGCTAATTCCTGGGGAGCCATGCAGCGAAGTGTTCACTAACGTCGTTTGTGGATGTAATTTATGTGTTTTAGTTCTTTTAGAATATAACACTTTGACACCCCGTCGATTTTGGGTAATTCACCTAGAATTTACTTTAAATAAAAATGTGAACAGCTTCACAAACCTTACCCACCTATTTCAGGGTCCTGCCGAAGCAAAATTTACAGCCCCATGAAACTATTATCCAACCCCATATCAGTATGCCGGTTTTGTTTTTACACAAGCTGGGCCAGAAGGCAGACATTCGCGTGAATTAGGAGAAATTCCAAATTTATAGGGAATTTGATGGAATTTTAGAAATCAATTGCTGGAAATAAGAGGGCTGCAAAGCCTTTTTTGGAAGGAAATAGTAAAGATTACCGGAAATACCAAAATAGTGATGTTTCACGTGGCAACGACATGTATATGACAATATCAATTAGTTACTGATGATAATTAATCGTTACGTTAACACCGCTGCCCTTAGTTCTGTTTTGCGTGGTCCTTACGTTTTGTGCGCATCGTGACGAACTCCTCCGCCAGCGTCGGATGAATGCCAATAGTGCTATCGAAATCTGCCTTGGTGGCGCCACAATTCATCGCCACGGCAAAGCCCTGCACCAGTTCACCCGCATCGGGACCGACCATATGTAGCCCGACAACCCGGTCTGTCGAGTTATCGACCACCAGTTTTAACATGGCCATCTCGTCGCGATCGCTGAGGGTGTGCTTCAGCTGCCGCACTGTGGCGCTGTACACATCAATCGATAGTTCACGCGCTAGGGCCTGTTCCTCGGTGAGTCCCACGCTACCGAGATTGGGATGGCAAAACACGGTTGTCGGGATATTGTCATAGCTCATAAGCCGTTTCTCTTGTGAAAACAGAGACCTGGCGACAATTTGAGCCTCACTCAGGGCAACTGGAGTCAAGGCGACGCGGTCGATAGCGTCGCCTACGGCATAGATACTGGGTTCGTCAGTCTTAAATTGTGCATCGACAACAATTGCGCCGGTTTCGGTCCTGGTTACGGCGGTGTTTTCCAGGCCCAGGTTTTCGGTCAAAGGACGCCTTCCGGTGGCGTATAACACCGTCTGGCACTCAATTTCAGGTCCAGATTTAAGTTGTAGCTTTAACATACGATTATCTTTAGTTATTTTTTCAACATCATTTTCCAATTTCAGAGTCACATGGCGACCAATTTCCGTACTTATGAACTGGCGAATATCTGCGTCGAATCCCCGCAGTAGTCTGTCGCGGCGATACACCAAGGTGGTTTTGCATCCCAATCGGGAGAAGATGCTGGCGAACTCAACGGCAATGTAACCACCACCCACGATGGTGATGGCCTCGGGCAATTGCTGGAGATGAAATGCTTCATTAGAGGTTATGACGTGTTCATTGCCTTCGAATTGCGGCACCCAGGGCCAGCCTCCCACGGCAAGCAGGATATAGCGGGCCGTCACAGTGCGTCCGTCAACGCGGATCTCATGGGGGCCTTGCAAGCTGGCACGGGAGCTAAACACCGTCACGTTATTATTATCAAGAATTGCTTTATATATTCCGTTCAGGCGTTTGATTTCATTGTTTTTATTATTGAGTAAAACTGACCAATCGAAGCTCGGTTCAGGTCCAGTCCAGCCAAATCCACGACCGTCAGCGAAGTCATCTCGATAATGGGCTGCGTAGCTGAAGAGCTTTTTGGGGACGCAACCGACGTTGACACAGGTACCCCCGAAGTAACGCTCTTCGGCCACGGCTACCCGGGCACCCAGGTTGGCCGCTACCCGGCAGGCGCGTACGCCTCCCGATCCAGCTCCTATGACAAACAGATCGTAATCAAATGCTTCCAAGATACGGTATCCTTGTGTATGACGAGCCCGGGCGCCGGGCGATCCCCTAGTTTGAGTGGCATTATGCCTCAGCTGCAGCGACGAAAGTAACGACCATTATGCAAGCCAATCTCTTCGAAGACACAGCAGATTCCGGCTTTCATGAGGATCATGTTCTCGTCGACGCCAGCCTCCGAGAGTTTCCCCGGGCATTCGTACGGGCGGAGTGTGTTCAATTGCTGAACGCCCTGCTGGAAACGACTCCCTGGCAGCAGGACACGCTTCGAATAGCAGGCAGGGAGATTGCTGTGCCGAGGTTACAATGCTGGATGGGAGATTCTGACAGTCGCTACGGGTATTCGGGGATTCAGCTGGAGGCCGTTGCCTGGAGCGACGCGGTGCTGCGCGTGCGTAGACAAATACACCGGTTATCTGGCGCAGAATTCAATTCTGTCTTGCTCAATTATTATCGCAACGGGCAGGACAGCGTCGCCTGGCACGCCGACGACGAAGCGGAACTGGGCCCTAATCCTGTCATTGCGTCAGTGAGTTTCGGCGCCGAACGCGCTCTCCAATTGCGCCATAAGACTCGCCAGGATCTGCCCCGGTACAAGCTTTTGCTCCGCGATGGAAGCCTTTTACTAATGGGAAATACCCTGCAAGACAAATGGATGCATCAAATACCTAAAATTAAAGGTCTGATTGATCCACGGGTAAACCTGACTTTCAGAACCATCTATTAGGACTCGCTAAGCAATGGCTTTGGACAGATTCGACGTATGTATTGCCGGAGCAGGAGTGATCGGTCTGGCCATTGCTCTACAACTATCCAACTCCCGGCGCTTTAGTAATAAGGCGATTGTGGTAGTCGAACGCGAGGCGGGTTTCGGTCAGCATATCAGCAGCCGCAACAGCGAAGTCATCCACGCTGGTATCTACTACGCTGCAGACAGTCTCAAGGCCAGGCTCTGTCTAAGGGGTAAACGACTCCTCTATGAACATTGCCAGCGGCATGGCGTCGGATGCCGACAACTCGGCAAGCTGATTGTCGCGGGAAAATCCGTAATCAATGAACTGGAGGCGCTGCAGGCGAAAGCGGCGTGCAATGGTGTCGACGATCTGCAGTGGCTCGACAGGCGTCAGTTGCAGCAGCGGGAACCAGCGGTGGAAGCCGACTATGCCCTGCTCTCGCCCTCGACAGGCATCATCGATAGTCATGCCTACATGCAGAGCCTGTTGCATCTGGCGCAAAACAATGGCGTTGAATTTGCGCCACGTACCGAGATAAAGGCAGTCAGCAGAGCAAGCCAGGGATTCATCGTGGACACTCGCATCGGTGGCGGTAACAATTCGGAGGCTTACCAATTTGGCTGCGAGAGCTTTGTGAATTGTGCCGGCCTCGATGCCGGATCTCTCGCTAGAAAAATCGAAGGCGGCAAGCAACAGACTGTTCCAGAGATACATCTGTGTAAGGGCGATTACTTCAGTTACTCGGCAGCGAGCCCATTCGGGTCTCTGGTATATCCATTGCCTGAAAAGAATACACAGGGGCTGAGCATTCATAGCACTCTGGATATGGCTGGTCAGGTTCGCTTCGGCCCAGACTCAGAATATGTGGATGAGAGAAACTATGACGTTAGTCCTTCTAAACGGGAAATCTTTGCAGCAGCTATCGCCACCTACTTCCCGGCTATCTCAGCGGAAAAACTTCAACCTGCTTATTCTGGCATACGCCCCAAACTGGCAGCTAGAGGAGAACCTGCCGCCGATTTTATAATCGAGAATTATGAAAAGAAAGGAACTCCGGGGTTGATACAGTTGTTTGGTATCGAATCACCGGGGTTGACCGCCAGCCTTGCCATCGCCGACGAGGTTGTGCAATTGCTTTCCTGAACACTCTGAATCCCTATATCGTCAGTGTTGCTGTATCGCTGTTGAATTGATTCGCCAGAATTTCCTCTATGCAATTCCTGCTTTTTCCATCTGTATCAACGAACGAATCCCGATGCCTTGCAAACTGCAACCCTGCGCCCTGGAAGGGCTAATCCAGGTCACCCTGCCTAATGCGGCCAGTTTTTTCTTCTGATCGGGTAATCCAAGTATCAGGAATATCTCGGCACCA
>CEUC01005843.1_pt1 | contig 11937 bp, 8 predicted proteins | sample 356471 | NCBI WGS metagenome assembly CEUC01 (sample SAMEA2623295, study PRJEB7988) | marine metagenome | biome: marine biome (ENVO:00000447); feature: deep chlorophyll maximum layer (ENVO:xxxxxxxx); material: "saline water (ENVO:00002010), including plankton (ENVO:xxxxxxxx)" | depth 40 m | reverse complement strand
AGGGGTGCTACACGGGTAATACTGCAGGTAGATATTGACAATAATGATGCTGCTAGTTTGTACACACAAATTGGATTTAAGACCCTGGCTATTCGCACAATTTGGCGTCGCAAAGGTCAATACTTAACAGACCACACTCCTTTTCAGTCTCCAATGAAAATACGGCCGGCTTTGCGAGATGATTGGCCTTTGGAATATTCTCTTCTAAACAAGTATAGTCCTGAAGGTCTTACATGGACTGCACCCTTACAGATAGAGCATTTGAGACCTTCAATATTTAGGGATATTGGCCATTTTATGACTGGCAATCAAGAAGAACGTTGGCTTATCTTACGATTTGGAGAAGTAATAGGATGGATTTACATACTTTCTGGATCGAGTAGTGCAGATCAGATTCGGTGGGTAGTATCTCCGCAATGGCGTTTTGATTTAGAACATGAATTGCTAAGGTATGCACTTAATAGGTTGGGTGATGGTAGTAGTAACGTTTGGATTGAACATCCTGATGGTGACGCTAACAGATTTCTACATCAACACTTCTTTGAATCGACACGAACTTTAAGATGGATGCAAATTGATTTACCAGTATGAAATCTCAAAAGCTCTGTGATTATTTGAGTTTCAAATTGATATTCATATGTAATTCAAATAAAATTGATTGAAAATGTATTGGACAGTATATGATTTTAGACATATATGGTGAATAACTAAAGTGGAATATCAAGATTACTATAAGACACTGGGTGTTTCCCGCTCTGCAAGCAATAAGGATATCAAGAAAGCTTATAGGCAATTAGCGCGCAAATATCATCCGGACCTTCAACCTGATGATAAATCTGCGGAACAGAAACTAAAGACTATTAATGAAGCTTATGATGTTCTAGGTAATCCTGAAAAGCGAGCTAAATATGATCGTCTTGGTGCCAGTTGGTATCATCATCAAGCTCGAGGGGGACGGTCTGGGGGATTTGATTGGTCAAATTGGGCGTCTCAGGGACAGCCCGGACATGGCTCATTTAATTATGGCGATATGTTCGGCCAAGGAATGCCTCAAGGTGGTTTCTCTGATTTTTTCAACACCATATTTGGAGCATCCGGGTCACAGGCTAATGCTCCAGGGATGGGTATGCATACCCCTAAAGATATGGTTCGTGAAGTAACAATAACGTTGGCAGAAGCATCTACAGGTGCTGTTCGCAGGTTGTCGAAAGGTAACCGATCAATTGATGTTAAGATACCCCCAGGTGCCAAAACTGGAACTCGTGTGCGTATATCAGGTCAAGGTCCTCATAGGCAAGATGGTTATAAAGGCGACCTATACCTAAGAGTGCGCGTACGGCCTGACAAACGGTTTAAGAGAAAGAATGATGATTTGTATTTGAGGCTTCCGGTTGATTTGTTTGTTGCAGTAATGGGTGGAGAAGTTGTTGTGCCGACTTTAGATGGAAATTTGTCGCTGTCAGTTCCCGCAGGCAGTCAAGGTGGTCAAACCATTCGTTTGAAAGGGAAAGGTATGCCTAATCTAAGAAATCCCCGTAAATTCGGTGATTTGTATGTACGTTTACAGCTTCAAATACCAACTCAATTATCCGATAAGGAAAGGTCTCTTTGGGAGGAGCTTAACCGGCTTCAAAGAAGCTAAACTAATGTCATTGTCAAGATACATTAATTTATTGGCATATGACCATCAGGATGCTAGTGTAATACACTATGTTGTTAGTGCTATGATACAATATTATAATGTTAGCTGTTAGCCTTTGGGCCGTGGTGCAATGGTAGCACAGCGGTCTTTGGAACCGTAGATCCTGGTTCGAATCCAGGCGGCCCAGCCTAAACTTTATTCCAAACTCACTAATTGTGAACGACGATTCCCCAAGTAGTTATAGAGATTATCCAGAATTTATTGTTTCTAGTAGGCTGTTATGCTGCGGCATTTCATGTTCGATATACTATCAAATATGTCTATAAAAACTGCATCTGTGATATTAGCTGCGGGTAAAGGCGCACGTATGCGCTCTAATATTCCCAAAGTGCTGCACACTTTGGGAGGTCGACCGTTGATGGAATATGCCCTAGACTTAGGCTTCGATATTTGTAACAAGCCCCCAATCGTAGTGGTGGGATTTGAGTCCGAGAAGGTGCAAGAATGTATTGGGAATCGTGCAAAAATAGTATTGCAAGAGCCGCAGTTGGGTACTGGTCATGCTTTGCATCAGACAGCAGGTGTACTTCGTGGACAGGCGGATATGATTGTGGTATGGGCTGCTGATATGCCTCTACTTAGTAAAGAGACTTTGCAATCTGTAGTGAATTGCCAGATTGAAAATGAAGGTCCGATTTCTATTGTTACGGCAATATCTAATAATGATCGTGGATTTGGCAAGGTAATTCGATCGGAACTTGGTGAAGTACAAGCGATAGTGGAAAAATCAGATGCGACTGCTGAACAGCTCTCTATAAATGAACTTAATGTGGGCGTTTATTGCTTTAGGTCATTGTGGTTGTGGGATGAATTGTCTGCTCTAAAGCCTTCTGCTAATGGGGAATATTATCTGACTGATTTGATTAAATCGGCATCTTCACAGGATGAGAAGATTGGAGTTGTTACAACCAATGCTGTAGATGAAATAATAGGTATTAACACACGCGTACATTTAGCAGAAGCCGAGACTGCTCTAAGGACCCGCATTAACAATCGCTGGATGGAACGTGGCGTCACATTAATTGATCCTGCTAATACTTATATAGATTCGAATGTGGAAATTGGGTTAGACACTATTGTGTTGCCCAACACACATTTACAAGGTAATACTGTTGTTGGATCGGAATGTACGATAGGCCCTAATAGTACAATTCGCCATTCTGTTATTAATGATCGTTGCAAAATCGAATCTTCGGTAGTTGAGCATGCTACGCTAGGCAATGACGTTGACGTGGGACCATTTGGGCATTTAAGGGCTGGGGCGCATCTTGACAATGGTGTACATGTAGGTAATTTTGGAGAGGTCAAGAATTCATATCTTGGTCCAGATGTGAAAATGGGTCACTTTTCATATGTTGGTGATGCTACTATAGGTGCACGTACTAATATAGGAGCGGGAGCTATCACATGTAATTATGGCATGGACAAAAACAAACATCGAACTGAAATTGGAGAGGATGTGTTCATTGGAAGCGACACCATGTTAGTAGCACCATTACATATAGGCTCTAGAGTAAGAACTGGTGCTGGATCAGTTGTTACCAAGGATTTACCAGATGACAGTTTAGCAGTAGGTGTACCAGCACGTATTATTTCAAGAGCGGTTGATGATGATATTCAATTAAAAGATGAATAACTTCATTTTCATACTAATAATATTTTTGGTAAACGCGTTTCTGTCAGTCATAAGGACTGTATTTCTTAATGTTTCAGCCAATGATTTTGAAGACGCTTCTGAGAGTGGGGAAACTGGAGCTAGAATTGCTCGAATGGTACTGGATGATTCCATTCGGCTGAACGTTACTTTGCGATTGTTACATGGCCTCTCTAATGCATTGTTCACTGGATATTTGTTGTGGGTGTTGCTTCCTATTCTTATAACGGTAGGTCATATAGAGATTTTAGTGCTGGCATTCATATCTTCGCTGACTTTGTTAGTCCTGACTGAGATGGTTCCGCAGTCCTTGGTGGTGAACATACCTGCAGTATGGGCAATTCGGTTAGCTCCAGCAATGTTGGGTCTGACTTGGATATGTAGCCCAATCACTAGTTTGCTTCAATTCGTTGCCAATCGTTTAGGAGCACCTTTAAGTGAACGTGCACGATTGCTAGTAACTCCAGATGAGATCAAGAATTTGGTTGATGCTGGTCAGGAAGGTGGCTCGATTGAGCAGGATGAGCGGCAAATGATACACTCTGTTTTCCAATTTAGCGACACGCTTGTTCGAGAGGTTATGATACCGCGTATTGATGTTCTAGCTCTTGATGTTGCAACTACATTGTCGGAAGCTCATATGGCAGTTGTAGAAAATGGATACAGTCGTATACCTATTTATGATCATACAGTTGATAACATAATTGGCTTGCTTTATGCTAAAGATTTATTAGCTGCTCAGAACAATGATGAAGAGAGTCCGATATTAAGAGATATGCTCCGTAAGCCATTTTTTGTTCCAGAAACCAAAAAAATTGATGCTCTTTTACCTGAGTTGCAGGGTCAACGAATGCATATGGCAATTGTAGTGGATGAATATGGCGGAATGGCTGGAGTAGTCACTCTCGAAGATCTCGTTGAGGAACTCATAGGCGAGGTGCAGGATGAATATGATTTGGAGGAAGATATTCCATTTAAGCAGACTGGCGAACACGAGTATTTGGTGCAAGGTCGCATCGATATTGATGATCTGAATCGTAAGTTGCAAACTGATATAGATGGTGGGGATTCGGATACGCTTGCAGGATATATATTTGAGCGACTTGGTAGAGTGCCAGTGTTAGGAGAAAGTATAGAAGTTAATGGGTTTATGCTAGAAGTACATCAGGTGGTTGAGCGTCAGATTAGATGGGTTCGTGTACTACATCGGACCTGATTGCCCAAAATTCCTATAGAAATGAGTATTTGTTGGGTTTGGAACATTAATCTAAGTTGTTTGAGCAGCGCGGCCGAGTAACCTGTTCTCGATTTTCTTATTTAACCAAATTATCCCCAGAGTTGTTGCCAGTTATTACAGTAGCGGTTGGGATCAGTATCTTGGCATTCATATTGCAATATTTCAGAATGGTATAATCGCAAAATGGCGCGAACACGGACAATACGTACTGAAACGATTGTCCTTAGGCATCAGGTTTTTGGTGAAGCAGATAGGCTGCTCACTTTGTTAACACCTAATCACGGTAAAGTAAGAGCAATTGCTAAAGGTGTCAGGAGACCATCAAGTCGTAAAACTGGTCATCTTGATCTTTACATGCGTTCGGATGTACTACTTGCCAGTGGTCGCAATCTGTATGTTGTTACTCAGGCTCAGACGATTGACGCATATAGGCAATTGCGAGAAAATTTAGTGAGAAGCAGCTATGCTAGCTGCTCAATAGAATTGCTTGATAGTTTTACACCAGATGGCGAGCCAAACATAGATTTATATTATCTGTTGGAGCAAATGTTGTCGAGCATAAGTGTTAGCGATAATCTATCAATCATCATGCGGCACTATGAATTACACTTGTTGGAAATGGTCGGATTTCGTCCGGAATTGGAGTTTTGCGTGGGTGATAATAAACCGATACAACCAGAAAATCAATTTTTTGATGCTTTGGCGGGAGGTGTTCTATGTCCTCAGTGTGGGAGTGGCAAATCTAATGTTATGCCGGTTAGCATGGACACACTTAGATTGATGCGTTTTTTGCAAAGGAACAATTACTCCTCTATCAACAATTTAAGCGTAAGATCAAAAGTAGCGGCCGAAATAGAGAAGATACAATTACACTACATTTCTATACAGTTGGAAAGACAATTAAAGTCTGTGGATTTTCTTGATCGTGTTCGTAGACTCGATATTAACAGCTTCGATAAAATTATCAGTCCTACCCAAGCTGTTAATAGATTTGAGCAGTAGCACATGTAGGTGCACTAATGAGAACCATGTTTAGTTTTCAAGAAGCAATAATGTTGCTAGAGAAATTCTGGTCTGATCGCGACTGTTTAATATGGCATCCACATAATAGCCAGGTAGGTGCTGGAACAATGAATCCTGCTACTGCACTTCGAGTACTTGGGCCGGAACCTTGGAATGTGGCATATGTTGAACCCTCCATTCGTCCTGATGACGGTCGATATGGAGTAAATCCGAATCGGCTGCAGCAACATTATCAGTACCAAGTTATTCTGCAGCCAGCACCAGAAGATCCTCAAGAAATATACTTGGAATCTTTGGCGGCTATAGGTATTGACATGCGCCATCATGATATTAGATTTGTAGAAGACAATTGGGAACAACCGGCAATTGGAGCATGGGGTCTAGGCTGGGAAGTATGGCTTGACGGGCAGGAAATCACCCAATTTACATATTTTCAGCAGGTAGGAGGTATACCACTAGAATCTATTGCAGTGGAGATCACATATGGTATTGAGCGCATTCTTATTGCTACTCAGAATGTAACAAGCTTCCGCGACATTCAGTGGGTTGACAACATAACTTATGGAGATGTCAACTTACAATCCGAACAGGAACATAGTCGCTACTACTTTGAAGTTGCAGATGTAGATAGACTCCGTAAACTTTATGAGTTATACAAATCAGAAGCCGAATCCGCATTGGATGATGGATTAGTCTTGCCAGCATATGATTATGCTTTAAAGTGTTCACACACTTTTAATGTATTAGATACTCGAGGTTCTATAGGCACCACTGAAAGAGCAGTGTTTTTTAGGGAAATGCGTGGGCTAGTAAGAAAAATTGCACAAAGTTATCTAGAGCAACGTCAGACCTTAGGATTCCCGCTCCTGATAGAAAATATTGCTACAACATCAGAGACTCCTCATGCAGATTTGCCTGACGATCCTGAAAGTTCAGTTGAATATTTGCTTGAGATTGGTGTTGAGGAATTGCCAGTAGCCGATTTAGACGATGCAATCAAACAGTTGAAAGAGTTTGTTCCCGAATCATTAATTCGATCTCGTTTGTCATATTCTAGTGTTAGTGTGAATGGCACACCCAGAAGATTAGTTGTTATCATAAAAGATCTGTCTAAAGACAACACAGATAATGCAAAGATAGTACGTGGTCCAGCTGCAAAACATGCATATGGCACTGATGGCAAACCCACAAAAGCGGCCAAAGGTTTTGCTCGTAGTCAGGGTGTTGCAATTGATGAATTAGAGATTCGCAGTATCGATGATGGAGAGTATGTTGTAGCAGTGCTGTTGGAAGAAAAGACGGATATACCAGAAGTGATGGTGAAGGTAGTTCCAGAAATAATAGGAAAGCTAAATTTTCAAAAGACAATGCGGTGGATGTCAGGAGATAATTCGACAGCATTTTCTCGTCCAATACGGTGGATAGTGTCATTGCTAGGTAGCAAGGTGCTACCGTTTTCTTATGCTGGGGTCATGGCCGGACGCGAAACACGTGGATTAAGATCGCTATCCACCACCCCTATTGGCATTCCTGAGGCGGATGCATATTCATCCATTATGTTGGACCACAGAATTATTGTAGATGAGTCAGAGCGTTGTAATATTATAGTTTCTACCGGCTTGGAACTAGCTTTAACCGTTGGGGGTAAGATGCTGGATGATTTAGGTTTGTTGTCGGAAGTTGCAAATCTTGTTGAAAGCCCCAAGGTTTTCCTTGGCGAATTCGATCGACAGTACTTGGATATTCCACAAGAAGTCTTAATGGCTGTGATGAAGAAGCATCAACGGTATTTTCCTGTCTTAGATGATGGAAATTTGATGCCATATTTCGTGGGAGTTCACAATGCAGATGTTGAGGATTCCGATTTGGTCATACAAGGCAATGAAAAGGTAATAAGCGCACGATTTGCGGATGCAAGTTATTTTATTGAAGCGGACAGCAAGCATAATCTTCAGGAGTTCCGGCAAGATCTTGCAAGACTAGTATTTCAGGAGCAACTTGGTTCCATGTTGGACAAATCTGAACGGATAGAGAAAATCGCTGTAGAATTAGCAAAATATTTTGGCATAGAAACCGAGCAGGTTGCGACAGTTACAAGGGCAGCTCATTTGGCAAAAGCTGATTTGGCTACCCGGATGGTAGTAGAAATGACAGCATTACAGGGGGTTATCGGTCGTGAATATGCAGTCCGATCTGGAGAATCCAATCAGGTTGCTAAGGCTATTGAACAACATTATTGGCCACTGAAGATAGATGGTGATTTGCCAGAAAGCATACCTGCAGTGATTGTTGGTCTAGCCGACAGGCTTGACTCATTGATAGGATTGTTGTCAGTTGGTCTTAAGCCCACCTCCGCTACAGATCCTTTTGGTCAGCGTAAAATGGCGTTAGGATGTGTACAATTGCTCTTGGGAAAGGATCTTGATCTTGATCTTCGTGTTGCATTAGAAATAGCTGTGCAGGCACAACCAGTAAAGGTAGAAGGCGTTGTTAAGCAAGCAACAAGTTTTATCTTGAAGCGTTTGCAAGGTTTGCTGCGCGATCGTGGTTATCGACATGATGTACTACAAGCTGTACTGTCAGCCCAAGGCTCTAATCCACATAGAGTACTGCAATCGGTAGATGATTTGACCACGTGGGTCACTAGAGACGATTGGTCTACAATCCTTGATTCTTTTGCAAGATGTGTGCGAATACTACCGGAGGATGAAGAATTAATATTGGTTGATAATAGATTGTTTTCTTGCGAATCTGAGACAGAGCTCTGGGAAGCATTGTCCAATATTAGGCCTAGTGACACTGTGGACGATTTCCTCAATAGTTTTGCTGGTCTTATCCCTGCTGTCACATCTTTTTTTGATGAAGTTCTAGTGATGACTGATGATTTGAATGTTCGTTCAAATCGATTTGCATTACTTCGGTCTGTTGCTCAGATGGCAGACGGAGTAGTGGATATGTCTAAATTGGATGGGTTCTAGAGCACTGATATCAAAGCACATATTGTGTGAGCAGCACGATTGTGTTTATGTTGTTTGTGCAACCCTAGTGATATTAATATGAAAGCTACTGAAGAGATTAAGTCTCGTCTTGATATTACAGAGATCATAGGCGAAACTGTTAAACTCCGTCGAACTGGTAATGCCTATACTGGGTTTTGTCCATTTCATGAAAACAAGAATACGCCAGCTTTTGTAGTTTGGCCGGACAGTGGAAGTTGGAAATGTTTTGGTGCTTGTAATGATGGGGGCGATGTCTTTAGTTTTCTGATGAAAAAAGAGGGGTGGGAATTTTTGGAAGCTTTGCAGTATCTTAGTCGTCGTACTGGAGTAGAACTGGAGCATCAAACTCCGCAACAGGAAAATGAACGACAAGAGCGTCTGCGAATGCACAACTTACTTACTACAGTAAGCGAATACTACCACAAATTGTTGATTGATAATGAAGCTGCAGATGGAGCTCGTAATCTACTATTACAACGTGGTTTGTCAGAGGAAACATGGGGCGTATTCGGCCTTGGATATGCTCTTTCTAGTTGGGACGGATTGCGTAAGTTTTGTTTAGGGCAAGGTTATTCTGATGATGATCTTGTAGCTGTAGGGTTGTTAGTGAAAAAAGATACTGGTAGGGTATATGATAGATTTCGTGACCGTATTATCATGCCAATTTGTCTACAGCAAGGGCAAGTGGTAGGTTTTGGTGCTCGTGTAGTTGACTCAGATGATCAACCCAAGTTCATGAATTCTCCACAAACTGCATTTTTTGACAAAGGATCTCTTCTGTACGGTCTTGATAAATCTTATATGCGTATTCGCGAAGAGGGCGTTGCTGTACTGGTTGAAGGTTACATGGATGTAATTGCCGCACATCAGGCCGGTTTTACAAATGTGGTATCTGCAATGGGTACCGCATTGACGGAAAAACAGCTGCGTTTGTTAAAAAGATATGCTTCACGTGTTGTGTTAGCATTGGACCCTGATGTTGCTGGTGATCGTGCAACTCTTCGTAGTCTGACTGTCGCTAGGCAAAATCTGGAACGAGAGTCAGCGCCTATTTTTGACCCACGAGGTTTGCTGCGTGATGAAGGTCATCTAGAGCTCGACATTCGTGTAGCAACTATGCCAAATAAAATGGATCCAGATGAACTTATAGCATCTAATCCAGAATCTTGGCGATCTCTAATATCCAAAGCACCATCAATCGTTGATTATGTTATGGAAGTTTTTACCACAGGCCGTGATTTGCAGGATTCTAAAGTCAAAGCTGAAATAATTGATGATATTGTCCCCATAATTTCTGACGTAAGTCATCCGGCAGAAAGAGCTGATTATATGCAAAAACTTGCTCGAACCCTTCGTGTTGATGAGCGTATGATACATATGGGTAAAATGAGTGGATTCGGTAGTCGAGATAATAAAAACCGAGCTACTTCGGATAGCGATAAGCCACAAAAGAATTCAGAAGTGATTGATGAACTTGAGAATTATATTGTGGTGGCTTTCTTACGCAAACCTGAGGTAGTTGCAAGGGTTGACCGCGCATTGCGAGAAGCGGGTTCAGAAGTACTGTCTTCCCGCGATTTTGGTATTACCGAATATCAAAGGCTTTTCGAAATAATTAAGGCCAGTATAAATCAGGCTGGGATCACTCCAACAGAATACATAGAAAACAATATGGATGCTGGTCTACATGAGAGTTGGCAAGAACTGTGCTATGCTGGAAATGAGTTAGTGTTGGAAGATGAACGTCGTATTCAGGATGTTATTAGTTCTGCAATAAGATTGCGTAGCCGTAATTTACGTCATTGGCTTACTGAGTTGCAGCATCTTGAAACTGGTATGCGAGATCAAGGTGATTTAGAGCAAGCACAAAATTATCAGGACCTTACATTGCAATATACTCGTGCCCTTAGAGGATTACAAAGTTTATTGCGTGATTATTCAAATCCGTTAAGTGCATTAGGCACCAACCAGTAACGTGAATTTTACGCTTACTTTAACCTAACATAGTCTAAAAAAAACAGTTGTTGACGCCTTTTATTACGTGTGATAAACTCATTTTAACATTGTGACAAAAGCCACAATTAGATCACAAATAGTCTGATTAAGTCAGGGAGTAACCAATGCCACTACAAGAATTGTTGAGGGATTACTTGCCCATCGCCATATTACTTGGAGTGTCAACGGGGCTAGCTATTGCTATGGTCGTGCTTGGCCAGATACTTGGGCCTCGCAGGGATACTCCTGAAAAACTAATGCCATATGAGTCGGGCATGACACCAATAGGGACAGCAGTGAGACGTATGCCGGTACGATATTATCTTATAGCTGTTCTGTTTGTTTTATTTGATATAGAAGTGATCTTCTTGTTGCCGTATGCTGTTGTTCTAAGGAAACTAGGACTATTTGGACTTATTGAGATGCTGGTGTTTGTGATGATTTTGTTGGTAGGTTATGTATATGTGTGGAAAAAAGGTGCTTTAGAATGGGAGTGACGCGTAGCTAAGTTTAGAGGAATATGTAAGAGAGGCTAATTGTTATGGGTGCTGAAAATAAGTTGGGTAATCTTGGAATAGTTACTACAACGCTGGAAGCGGTAGTTAATTGGGGTCGAACTGGTGCTATGTGGCCTATGCTTTTTGGTTTAGCATGCTGTGCAATGGAGATGATCGCTACTCAAGCTGCGAATTACGATGTCAGTCGGTTTGGAATGGAATTGATGCGTGCTTCTCCTCGACAGAGTGATTTGATGATTGTAGCTGGTCGTGTCAGTCGCAAGATGGCTCCAGTGCTTCGTCGTCTATATGATCAAATGCCGGACCCAAAATGGGTTATTGCTATGGGTGATTGTGCATCGTGTAGCGGTGTATTCAACAATTACGCTCTTGTGCAAGGTGTAGACGAAATTGTTCCAGTAGATGTATATGTGGCTGGATGTCCGCCGCGACCGGAGGCATTGATTGACGGGATAATGAAATTGCATGACAAGGTACGTGAGGAAAGTATAACTCACTGGGCATAATATATTGAATAATCATATAGAAGCTACTATAGATCAAGTGCGGGCATTGCATCCAGAAGCTATAGAAAGTGTGATGAACTTTCGTGAAGAGCCGACTCTTATTGTGGATGCTACTCATTTGTTAGATATATGTAATTTGCTGCGCTTTGATTCCGGGCTGGATTATTCGTTGCTTGTAGATATTGCGTTTGTAGATCATTATCCAAATGAACCTCGTTTTTCATTGTCGTACATACTGCATTCGTTAGAAAAAAATGCACGTATACGCTTGCGGGTTCAACTTTCTGGGAAGTCTCCTGAAGT
>CEUC01013226.1_pt1 | contig 12002 bp, 11 predicted proteins | sample 356471 | NCBI WGS metagenome assembly CEUC01 (sample SAMEA2623295, study PRJEB7988) | marine metagenome | biome: marine biome (ENVO:00000447); feature: deep chlorophyll maximum layer (ENVO:xxxxxxxx); material: "saline water (ENVO:00002010), including plankton (ENVO:xxxxxxxx)" | depth 40 m | reverse complement strand
GGCCGGGAGGGTTGCGCCTGGTCGGATTTTCTGCATCGGGAAAAATTATGAGGAACATATTCTAGAGTTGGACAGTGACGTTAAGCCCGCCAAACTGGAAGCAGGCAAACAGCCCGTTGTTTTTATGAAACCAATAACCAGCATTGTTCCACTCGGCGATACGATTCCTGTTCCCACGCACGGGAGTGTGTTGCATCACGAAGTCGAAGTGGTGATTCTGTTAAACGGAGGTGGAAAAAATATTTCACTTGAAGATACGTTGCCCTTTATTGCAGGCGTAACGCTTGGGTTGGACCTGACGCTGAGGGATGTGCAGGCAGAGATGAAGAAAACAGGGCATCCCTGGGAGCTCGCAAAATCATTCGATCATAGCTCCCCTCTAGGCTCTATGTGTGCGCATGATGATTCATTTGATCTGTTCAACCTGCCTTTTTCGTGTTTTGTTAATGGAGAACAGCGCCAGAAAGGAAACTCAAGGGATATGATCTTTTCTATTCCCACGATCATTTCTTTTTTGAGCACGGTGTGGAAGCTGATGCCTGGTGACCTTATCTATACAGGAACCCCGGCCGGTATAGGAGTTTTATGCGAGGGAGATGAAGTTGTGCTGGATAGTCCATTTCTTGGTCGGTTCACATGGATTGTATGCTGAATTTGTTTTTACTCGATCTCTATTTTATTGGCAAAGAGGTTTGTTGTCGGGGCATTCTTCTAGAATCTCGGCAAGGGTTGTGTCCCCGAAAGTGTTGATCAGCGCTTCGATGGACAGATTGATCCTTGTATGCAGAGGACAAAGGTTGGTCCCGTGGTTTTCCAGTTTCAGGGGACACTCTTTGATTGAGTTGATCGGATCGATCGCATTAATGACTTCCAGAAGAGTCAGGGAGTCTGACTTTTTGGCCAAGCTGAACCCACCATGAAGTCCTCTTTGTGAATTCAAAATTCCTGCTCGGCCCAGACTTTGTAGCACCTTGGAAAGATAGCTTTCTGGAACTTGCGTTCGGGCTGCTATTTCCTGAGTGGTGAGAGGTTTTTCGGCTGGAGCGGCAAGATACACCACAGCACGCAAAGCGTATTCTGCTGTTTGGGAAATCATGGGCTAGTCTTTGTCGGTTAAAAAATGGATAAAAAGATCTTGACGTCTAATGCTATCAGAAATAGAATCAAATTAAAAGTAGATATGAGAGTCTTTATATCTGCTTAATGCCCCGGTGGCTGAGAGTACCTTTTTTTAAACAGCTTAAATCTTTTTAGGATTTTTCTATGAGTGAACTTAGCGAAGGAAGCACAATCAACGAATGGGTCAAGGATGAGATAAGCCGAACCAACATATTCCAGGAACTGGAAATCGACTTCTGTTGCGGTGGGCATCAGACTTTACAAGATGCCTGTCAGGAAAAAGGTTTGAATCTGAACGATGTGGTACAGAGATTAAAAAAAACGGGAGATGAAGATCTAGGTGAAACTGTCGCCGATTGGACAACCGTTTCACCAAAGGAGTTGGTTGACCACTTGGAATCGACGCATCACGCTTATTTGAAGCAGGCGATTCCAGTGTTAAACGAATTGATAGAAAAGGTTGTCCAGGCACATGGGGCGCGTCATCCTGAACTTATTCAGGTGCAACGGGAAACCATTAATATGTTCAATGATCTTGAATCGCATTTGTTAAAGGAGGAAAGAATACTATTTCCGATGATACGCAGTGCTGGCTACACAGTTCCCGCTAGAGAGTACCATTGCACTAATTTTCAGGGACCCATCCATGTTATGCGGGCAGAGCACAATCAGGCAAACCGGTCTCTAGATAACGTTCGTAAATTTACGGACAATTATAAAATGCCTGCTGATGGTTGCTCGTCTTACGCTTTGATGTTGGAAAAAATGAAGGAATTTGAAATGGACCTGCATGTACATGTTCACAAAGAAAATAATATCCTGTTTCCGAGTGTATTGAAAACAGAGGGAAGTGATCGAGTGGCATAAAAGAAAAAAAATGAACTGAATTGATTTGGTTTGCTGGGTGACTTGAGTCACTGGTCCTGTTTTTTTCGGCAGGGTCAATATAAAAACGGTTTTTCCCTCAGGATTGCTCTGAGCGATGATCGTGCCGGAATGATCTTCTGCAATTTTTCGGCAAATAGTCAAGCCCATTCCTGTTCCGTTGTGTCCATCTTTTGGATTGAGTTTTTCGAAAGGTTTGAAGGTTTTTTCTATGCCTATCCCATTGTCTTTAACAGAAATCTGCCATTGGTGATCCACGGTTCTTTGGCTGTTTATACTTATCCGGGGTGGGGTGTCATTTTTACAGAACTTTAATGTATTTGAAATCAGGTGATGGAAAAGTAAATGAATGTATTTGGGGTTCCCGTAAATTTCTGGAAGGCCACTTGATTTAATTTCTCCCTGAGTTTTATCAATCACATTTCGAAGCTCAGAAATCACATTCTGCACAAGATCTGAAAGATTGAAACTGTAGAAGGTTCATTCTCGCTGGTGATGGAGGCAAAGCTGGTGAAGTCATCAAGGAGTTGTAAGCCGCGTGCCGCCGCAAATCGAAGACGCTCCATAACACCTTTTTCTTTATCCGGAATATCCGAGAGATTGAATTCCAGCAGATCGCTCAGGGTTTGTACTTTACGCGGAGGCTCTTGTAAATCGTGAGTAGTGATCTTTAAGAAACTGGATAATTTCTGATGTTACTGCGGTATATTTTTTTTGCAAACCTTCAATTTTAATCACAGAGTCATCCCCACAGGAGGCGGAATTAAAAACATCTATTAAGTTTATTCAGTGAGCTTATCGAATTTGAAAGTCGTGCATCGTCTGTGGAGTAATCCAATCCAAATCGACCCGAGTCACTTTTGCCGATGGCGGACCCTGTCGGCACCACTCAATTAAAAGTTCCAGGTTTTCCTGGTCACCCTCCGCATGAATTTCCACCCAACTGTCCGGCAAATTGCGTACCCATCCGACCAGAGAAAGTTCCAAAGCCCGCGTTTGCGTCGATGCGCGGAAAAATACTCCCTGCACCCGCCCATGGACCATGATATGAACCGCTGAATCTGCCATAAATTGCTATGGTTACTCTTTAGGAGGCGCTTTGTGAAAAAGATGCTGTACTTCACGGTAAACCTCAAACTTCGACCCGGTTCCTATTCTGGAACCAAACTTGCCCAGGTCGCGCATGATCCGCTGAAATTCCGATGTGTTGCCAGAAAAATTTTCAATGAGCAGGCCGAAAGAGGCCTGCTCTTCTGGGTCCAGCCTTTCGTTTATCTTCCGCAAACGAAATTTTAGTGGCTCAAAATCCTTTTCCATAACCCGCATCATACCATATGAGGGCACCAACTTTCCCGGGATGCCAGTTAAAAAACTCTTCACTTAAGAAACCGGCTTGACCCACCGTTATGTTTTATGGTATATAGCGTAAGACACCGTCAATAATTTCCAGGTGAACATATGACAGCCAACAACTATATACGCAGGAATGCCGGGCTATTCGTTTTCCTGTCGATTTTTTTATTCTGGCCAGTGGCACTTTGGGCTGGAACTTCTGAGATCAAAGTAGCGGCGGCCTCAAGCATGAAACTGGTTTTTGAGGAAATCGCAAAAGAGTTTCATGACGAGAATCCCGGAATAAAAGTAAAACTTTCATTCGGTTCCTCGGGAAACTTTTTCAGTCAGATAGTGCATGGTGCGCCTTATGATGTTTTTTTCTCCGCTGATACAAATTACCCTAGGCAACTGGTTAAGGAAGGGAAGAGTCTGGGCGATACCCCAGTCGCCCTGTACGCGATAGGATGCATCGTTCTTTGGGTTCCTGACTCCGTGGGGTTGAACGTAAAAAAAGAAAAATCTGCTGCTCTCCTGAATTCGAAAATTATAAAAATAGCTATTGCCAATCCCAAACACGCGCCCTATGGCAGAGCCGCAATTGAATGGATGAACAAGACAGGGATTTATTCTCAGGTCAAATCCCGTTTTGTGCTGGGAGAAAATATCAGCCAGGCAACTCAATTTGTACATACGCAGGCGGCTCAGGCTGGCATCATCGCCCGTTCACTGGTTGTAAGTCCTGAAATGAAGTCCACCGGATCATTCTGGGAAATCCCTACAGACGAGCATAGCCCTATTGAGCAGGGATTCATTATTTTAAAGGGTACACGGAATCCGTTAGTAGCTGGTTCGTTTGCTGAATTCGTAACCGGCCCAAAGGGAAGCCGCATTCTTAAAAAATACGGCTTTAATATTCCCACTATCCGTGGCAGGGGATTGCTGTGACTCGTCTTTGCAATTCAATTTTTCTGGGCGCAATTTATGATCACTGACCCTCTACTTCTATCCATCAAGTTAGCCACAGTGGTATCGGCTTTGTTGTTTCTTATCGGGATTCCTTTGGCGGGATGGCTGAGCATCACCCGATTGCGATGGAAGTTTTTAATCGAAGCGATTGTCGCTCTCCCAATTGTCTTGCCCCCGACCGTCCTTGGTTATTATATTCTTGTATCCATTAGCCCCAACTCTTCTATAGGTTCCATATATCTCGATGTATTTGGAAGCGCGTTACCATTCAGTTTTCCTGGTCTGGTGGTCGCTTCTGTCCTTTACAGTCTTCCTTTTGCTGTGCAACCTTTTCTTGCTGGTTTTGAGTCTGTTGATAGGCGTCTGAGCGAAGCGGCATGGACACTTGGAGCTTCGCGTCTGAAAACGTTTTTAACCATTGTGCTTCCATCATCCATTCCGGGATTGATCACCGGGGGAGTACTTTCCTTCGCGCATACTCTGGGTGAGTTCGGAGTGGTACTTCTCGTGGGCGGCAATATTCCCGGATCGACTCAGGTTGTATCCATTTCAATTTACGATCAGGTTCAGGCACTCGAATACGAACAAGCCGGACAAACATCTTTAACACTTCTGGTCTTCTCATTTTTTGTACTCTCTCTGGTTTACGCGACCAACAGGAAGGTGTGGACGATATGGCCGAAAAACTCCTGATCGATATTCAAAAAGATTTTCCAGGTCGCCAGATTTCCATTCAAACGGCGTTGGAACTGACTCCTTCCTGGACCGTACTGTTTGGTCCTTCGGGCGCTGGAAAGTCCACGGTATTAAGATGCCTCGCCGGGTTGGAAACACCCGACGATGGTGAAATCTGCTTTGGCAATGAAATTTGGTTTAGTAAAAACCAGAAGACTTGCATTACGCCACAGCAACGCGGAACAGGATTTTTCTTTCAGGATTATGCTTTGTTCCCTCACCTCTCTGTAAAAAAAAATATAGGCTATAACCTGACAGAAATTTCCAAAGATGAAAAGAATAAGCGCATTGCCCGCATGGTCGACACCTTTGATCTATCAAAGCTCGAAAACAGAAATATACAATCCCTTTCAGGAGGAGAAAAACAACGAGTAGCCCTTGCGCGAACCTTATGTCGGTACCCCAGGCTTCTACTATTAGACGAACCTCTTTCGGCACTCGATAACCCATCCCGCATTCGCCTGCGAAAAGAACTCCGGGACTTGCTCCGACAGTTCAAAATTCCCGTGATTCTGGTCACCCATGACCGAACCGAAGCTCTTTCTCTAGGCGACAGGATGATTGTGATGAACCATGGAACTGTGTTGCAGGATGGACCCATTGCCGAGGTATTCAGCAAACCCAATCAGAAAACTACAGCGGGAATTGTCGGCATGGAAAATGTTTTTCCTGGCTCTATTAGGGAAAAGAAAGACGGACTCGCAATAGTCGAAATTAACGATAATTTGCTTGAGGCGGCCAACTTCGGACTGGATACCGGCCCTGTGATGGTGGGGATCAGAGCTGAGGACATCGTTATCCGACTGGCCAGGGAAACAAACAGCAGCGCCAGAAATCAACTGAGAGGAACCATTGAAGCGGTGGTGCTGGAGGAGTCGCTGGTGAGGCTGACTGTAAATTGCGGATTCTCCATCGACGCGCTCATCACTCGTGAATCCAAAGAAGAAATGAAACTCGATGTTTCCAGAGAAGTGACGCTGTCTGTCAAAGCGACAGCAATTCATTTATTCCCGCATTAGGGGATGTAAGCGCGAAGAGCTGAGCAACCGATGTGGAGAAATCTTTAGAACGAGGACCAGAGAAGTTTTTCCATTTGGTACGGTCCTTCAAAATTTCAACATACGCCCGTACTGTCTTTCACTCCGTTTTTATCATGATGCGGTCGCTTTATTTGATATATTAAAGACAGTCCTTTAACACTCACCACTCAAGGCAATACAATGGCTCAATTCCCTATGGCACTGCTTTCGCGAATCCTGATGATTCTGCTCTTCTCATGGACTTTCTATCCTGCTCCAAACGGATTCACAGAGGAATACGCTGTGCCCCATTCCGGCTCGCCCTACCTTTCGCTGGATGAATTGGAAGATGATGAAATTCTTCACCTGCCCACGGGGATCAAGGTGAGTTTCGACCAGATGCAGTCTGCCATTTCATCCTCCAGGGTTATCTATATAGGGGAAACGCATGACAATCTTGAGGCGCACCGGGTACAACTTGAAATCATCAAGGATTTGACCCGCCGTTTTCCCGGAAAAATATCCGTTGGCATGGAAATGTTCCGTCGCTCGGCGCAACCGGATCTCGACCGCTGGAATCAAAATGAACTGTCTTTACGTGAATTTAAAAAACTGTTCGTAAATAACTGGGGGCACGGCTACGCCTCGTATCAACCGATCTTCGAATTTATGAAAAAAAATAACACTCCGTTGATCGGGTTGAAATCCGCCAAAGAAACTGAAGACCAGTTCCGGAAAGATGAACCCTCAGATGAAAACAACCTCCCGGAAATAGATTTCAACGACCGTTATCACCGCCCGTTTTCCATGTCTGTTTTCGGCGGACACCAGGCTATGGAGAAACCTTACCGCATGCTTCTGCTCTGGGAGGAGTCGATGGCTCTGACCGTTGCCGAGTTTTTGCAAAATCCGGATAACGCCGACTCAAAGCTTGTCGTTTTAGCTGGCGGGTTCCATGTCCAATACGGATTCGGCATCCCCAAGCGGGCCTTTCGCAGGGTTCCTCACGCATACTCCATAATTCTTCCCACGGTGACCCAACTACCACCTGAACTGAAGGATCGGGAAATGGAAGTTAAACACGTTTCTATTCCCCTCTACTCAGGCGACTATGTGTGGAAACTTCAATACAAAGTTTTGCCGGAAAATAAAATCAAACTCGGCGTACTGCTGGAAAGCAGACACAACGATGTGCGTGTAAAATCTGTTTCAGCCAACTCCAACGCGGAACGGGCGGGCCTGAAGGATGGCGATATTCTGTTAGCTATGGATAAGGCTGACCTTGTAGATGCTGAGGACTTGATTGATCGTCTGCGGGGAAAAAATATTGGCGACCGGGCAGAGTTGCGTGTTAAACGCGGGACGCAGGAAATGACCGTCGAAGTAGAGTTTCTTGAAACAAAATGACGACCTGAAATTCAGTCAAAATGTTTTTATTTTTCAGGCAACCTGTAGCAGAGGTTGCGAGACCTTAAAGCTCCAATGAACCGAAGGCCAGCAGGTGCCCAACGGGTGCTGGGAATTGAGCAACTACAATAACAAAATACCCTCGCCTGTGCCCGTACTGGTCGAGCAGACTTGACATGTTTAACGCAATAATCCAGAATGGGGGCAACCCAAGTCATTTATCTATCGGTGATTGTTTGATGTTGCTGATCTTTGTTTGGTGAGGGATCTATATTTTTGTGAAGGGAGGGGAGATTTTTTGGAAGTCACAGTTTATCAGAATCAGGTCGAGCGGGCGTTGAAGGTGTTGAAACGCCAATTGACAAAAGATGGTTTGCTGAAAGAGCTTAAGGCCAGACGGTTTTATGAAAAACCATCGGTCAAAAAGAAACGAAAGCAAAAAGAAGCAAAGAAAAAGCGTAAATCGGCGATGAAACGTTCGTCTTACAATTTTACGATGTAACGGATCAACATATGAAAATCCGGGAGGCTTGGTCCCCCCCCGGCTTTTTTATTTTTTGTTCTGCTTTAACTTTTGTCTAAGTGCTTCGTAGAATACCACCGCCCCGGCCGCAGAGGCGTTCAGCGAACTCATTGAGCCTGCCATGGGAATCGATAATGTGAAGTCGCAGGCTTTTTTGAGAATAGGGCGAATGCCTTTTCCCTCACCGCCAATCAAAAGAGCGACGGGCATTTCAAATTTAAAATCGTAACAGGATGTTTCGCCTTCAGGATCAATTCCTACGATCCAGAATCCGGATTCTTTCAGTTTATCTATAGCCTGCGCCAGGTTGGTCACCCAGGTGACAGGAAGTTTTTCGATGGCTCCTGAAGAACACTTCGCTACTGTTTCGTTTAGTGGTGCGACTCGGTGTTTGGGAAGCACCATGCCTTGAACGCCCATGGCCTCCGCCGACCTCATGATGGCTCCCAGATTATGAGGGTCCTGAATGCCATCAAGAAGCGCCAGCACTGGCTGAGCGGATTCTTTCAAGGAGCGGGCAATTAAGTCGCCAAGACCCACCGTTTCTTTGAGAGAAAAATGTCCGACGATTCCCTGGTGGACATAAGATCGGTACCGTTTTTGAAATTCAGGTTTAGGAAGAGTTTCAACCATTATATTTTGCGATAGAACCAGTTTCATTAGAGATTTCAGCCGAGGGTTGGTTTTGCCTTCCTCCACGATGATCCGGAAGCATTTGCGTTTAGAGACTTTCAACGCTTCCGTGATGGGGTTGATCCCATAAAGAATATCAGTTTGAGAGTCGGTCATCTGCTTCTTGGGTAAAGATCGGTGTTAAAAATCAAATAATTCCGGGTTAGTGTACTTTTTGCGATTGGCGCTCGGATTTTACGGCATTGAAAATTCTATAACTTAATGTTATATATGAGTTTAGCCTGATCACGCCTTTTCCTGGTGACTCCTGAGACAAGGAAAAGTACCACATTCCTCCTGGATTGTATCTTCAAAATCGGAATTCATGTGTAATTTTTAAACACGGGCTGAAAAGTTTAATTCTCCGAATGGGTTTTTCGGGATTAATAGCAGTGCAAAACAATTTTTGATGAAAATTATATTTAATAAAAAGGTAGCGGTTTTTTTGTTCAGCGGACTTCTTGCTTGTTTTTTAGTCACCGCAGGTTTTATTTATGTCCAGTTGAAAGACCTGGATAATATCAAAGCCCTGGCGGTAGAAAAAATGGAGGAGCTGACAGGACTTAATGTGTCTATTGGCGCGGCGGATTTTGAATTTGTAAAAGGAATAAGTATTCGTTTGCACAATGTATTAGTCAATTCGTCCAATGGAGACAACCGCCAGTTTTCAGCAAAAAGTGCATGGTTCGTTGTTAAATTGTGGCCATTGCTGAATAAGAAAATTGAAATCCAGAAACTCATCGTTGAAGGGGCTTCCATAGAATTGGTCCGCAATGAAAAAGGACAATTTAATGTGGGAAATCCCTCGCGCTGGTTGGCTGAACCGACCCAGAGCAGATTGTTCAAGGTGTTGGCGGCCAGTTTCATGCACAGGCTTTCCCTGTCGGACAGCGAAGTGAAGTTTCTGGACTATTATAATATGCCTGGTCCCGACCCGCTTTCCATCTCAGTAAAAAATATTAATCTAACGGTCAATAAACATTTTTTAAAAAAACCATTTTCCTTCGACCTGAGTGGGGAAATTCCTAACGCTCACAAGCCTACCGCGTTTCAGTTGTCAGGAAGCTTTGACAATATTGGCGGAGAAAATGGAGGCCAGCCAATTCCAGTTAAAGGAAAGATGAAGGTCGACCAGCTTTATGTTTCCCAGTTTCGTCCATACCTTAAGAAAGTTCTATCTGCCGCGCCCGATGATAGCTGGCTTTCGTTGGAATCAGATTTTTCAGGAAACCTGGGTGGCAGCCTGCGGTCAGAGGGTAAGCTGAAATACTCAATCGCCGCAATGGAGAAGAGGTCTGTGTTAAGTAGCATGGACTCCCAAAAAAGAGGAGTCATGGACTACAGTTTTGTACTCGATGAGGATTCCATTGAGATCCAGGATCTCAAACTGCATTCCGGTTCCATGAATTTTTCTGCCAGAGGCAAGCTCGCCGGGTTCTTGTCGCAGGACCCGAAGGTTTCCTTCGCGATACAGACCGGTGAGTTTAAAATCAAAGAAACCCGACAGTATCTTCCGTTCATATTTTTTCCTGAGTCCGCTCACAAAGATCTGAGCCGAAGGTTTGATAACGGGACCCTAGAAGTTAAGTCCCTCAAATTTGATGGATCGCTCGCGCAATTGCAGAAGCTGGACTCTGAGGAAAATCGGAATCTTCTCGCCGCTGAAATTGTTCTTAAACAAGTTGACTGGCGTTCGCCTTTGCCTCCACTCACAAAAGTGACTGGGTCCCTGAAATATCACAATGGTGATGGCGTTTTTAAGATTTTGAAGGCTCGATATGAGGACTTCCCCATTGCCAACGTGAAGGGGACGGTTCTCAATATGATGAATAACCCCGTGGCCGATCTCTCTGTCGAAAATGATTTGGAACTTGAAAAATTAAATCTGGCTTTAAAAAAAGCTCTAGCCGGGGAGTCATTTGAAAATATTCTGGATGATTATCAGGATTTTTCAGGCAAAGGATTACTGAAGGTCAATATCCAGGGACCTCTGGAGGAACCAGATAAAATTTCCATCACTGGCGCTCTTACTATGAAGAACGCTTCTTTTTATGAAGCAGAATTGAAGTCGCGAGTCAGTAACTTTAATGGTGAGATTCTTTATCACCATGTTCCAAAGGAAAAGCTGGTCTTGGATCAGGTATCGGTTCCCATAGTTGCATTCAAAAATCTGTCAGGCGAATTCGGCAAAAGTTCGTTTTCCAATATGCAGGGAGAAATTCTGCGGCAGGGGGAAAGTACTGTCCGCAAAATGAACGCAGTGTACAGACTGAACGCGGCTGAGCTTCCCGGCGTGATCGCGGATATTGATTTTGGCGGTCCCCTGGTTACAGCGCTCAAGCAAGCGGAATTTGGAGCAGGGGATGTGGAAGTGAAGTACAGGAACTTTATCGATTTTAGTCAGCCGAGTCAGGAGAAGGACTGGGGGAGTATCGAATTGAAAAATGTTTCAGTGAAACACCCGTCAGGATTCCAGCCTTTGCTCAAACTGACGGGGGGCATTTCTTTTGGTGACGGGCGCATTGGCCTGACTAAAATTGGCGGGTGGTATGGCAATTCACCCATTCAAGTGGATGGGCAATTGGTTCCCAAGTCGGGGTTGCTGGTGGATTTCGATTTACGCGCGACAGCGGCTGGTTGGACACAGGCCGACTTCAAAGACATTCCCTACTTGCGGGATTTAAAATTTTCCGGTCCGCTAAGTTCAGAAATCACTCTTACAGGAGACCGTAATTCCTTTAAGTTTGAAAATAAAATGGATTTAACACGGACAAGCTATAAGTTTCATGACGAGGTGGATAAAAAGGAAAATATTCCAAACCTAATGGAAATGGAAGGGGCTTATTCCCCAGAGGAAGGTATCGTTGTCGACTACTTGAAGTTCACTTTGGGTGACAACACGGTCACAGGCAAGGCAAAGATCAAAAGTTTAGTCGATCCCGTGTACTCAGTTAAAGTCAGCGCCTCGGGGCTTAGAACAAGTGCAATTGCATCCACGGTAGCTATTCTCAAGGACAACCGGGATGGGAAAATATATTTTGATATTTCAGGGCGAGGCAACCTGAACCAGATTGAAGATTCCTGGGTCGAGGGGTCGGTTGTTTTGAAGGACCTTGTTTTTAAGAGGGAGGACAGGGTAAACCCGGTGACCTTCAGTGCTGATGTTCGATTTTCTGGCAATACCTATGATGTGCGTGCGGGTCAACTGGCATCGGGAAATTCGCAACTTGAATTTAGTGGCGTGTGCAAGAATGGCGAACACCCTGAACTGGTACTGAAATTGACAGGAAAAACATTGGTGGTTGATGAATTGATTCCTCCTGACAAGGAGAATAATGGAG
>CEUC01051793.1_pt1 | contig 12004 bp, 10 predicted proteins | sample 356471 | NCBI WGS metagenome assembly CEUC01 (sample SAMEA2623295, study PRJEB7988) | marine metagenome | biome: marine biome (ENVO:00000447); feature: deep chlorophyll maximum layer (ENVO:xxxxxxxx); material: "saline water (ENVO:00002010), including plankton (ENVO:xxxxxxxx)" | depth 40 m | reverse complement strand
AGGGGGGCTGGGCAAGCAGCCCCCCTTGGCTCGCCGGGAAGGCGAAAGGCTAGCTCAGTAACAGCTAAGTGCAGGAAACGGTCAAACGAGAGTGATGATCACCTTGAAAGCTCCCGACCAAACACAAAAAAACCCGCATCACTGCGGGTTTTTCATGCCTGCCTAGATCACACACCCATCGGTTTAACCCCGATCCAGGCGCCATGCAGGTAGAACGCAAAGGCCGCCCAAGCCACCAGACCGACCACGACCACCACCGCATCCATCACCGGCTTACCCTTGCCGTAGCTGACACCGGCAGCGCGGTCGCGCTTGCGTGAGACCACAAAGAGCGCGGTTGCCCAGGCGAGGAAGCCACCGAACAGCAGCAGGTCGGCCAGCGAGCCGTTGGCAATCAGGTGCGCCAATGCCCAGAACTTCACACCCAGCAGCATCGGGTGACCAACACGCGCCTTGATGCAGGAACCGGGAATATAGGTCGCGACTATAAGGATGAATGCCGGAATGGTCAGCAGCGCGGCCAGATGACGCGTCCAGACCGGCGAGATCCACAGCCAGGTCGGGCTCATACGTGCCTGCCCGTAACCGTAGATGATCAACACAAAGCCGACGATCGACACCAGCGCATAGATGCCCTTCCAGGCCAGCGGCCCTTTGGCAGCGATGAACGAGGCGCGCTTGTCAGCGACGAACAGGCGTGCGGAATGCATGCCCAGAAAAAGTATCAGGCCCAGAATCAACAGCAGCATCACGGAACTCCGTTGTTATGGTTATGGTGCGCCGCTCTGCTTTGGAGCGGCGTTGCCATCTTACTCCAGCCGCGCCTTCAGAGAAGCGCCCTCTTCACCCTCCAGTACCAGTGCGCCGGTTTCGCTGAGCCGGAAACGACTGCTCTGTTCGAGGCTTTGTACAAAACGCGCTTCCTGCTCATTCAGCGAGGGGGCACACGCCTTACGCGTTGTTACGAGCTGGCTGACTTCCAGGCTACGCCCTTGTACCTCGTAGGCACCGACGTAGTTGTTGCAGCTGGCGCGGCCAGACACGCGGCCGTCGTTACCGAAGTTGAGCGTCACCCGCGAGCGATCAATGATGCCTCCGCCGTTGATGTCCTCAACCACCCATTCGCCTGCCTGCAGCACCAGCGCGCCCGCCGGCTCACACTCGGGGAAGGTATCGCCCTTGATGGTCAGCATGCCCTTGTCATCCTTGTTCCAGAAGCTGGTTGTGCTGTCTTGCGGGTCGACGTAACGGGCGCCGGAGGCACTGGCCACGCGCTTGAGTATGTACTGCCCGTGTACGGCCTCGATCAGTGCTTCCTCGTTATGCAGGGTGACCCGCACCGGGGTACCGCCGCACTGCAGAATCATCACCCCGTTGCTGGGCAGCGCATCGGCACTGGGGGGCGGTGGAGCCTGGTCGCTAGCGGACATGCCGGCACAGCCGACCAACAGGCTACTCAACAGTGCCGTTGCCATCAGGCCTTGGCGTTGGGTCATCTTCTATCTCCTTGATGAGGGTGAACACCGACCAAGCATAGCCTCAGGCGACGCTCACGGCACCCTCCAATCCCTCAGGCAGGTGCACCAGACCCTCAAGGTAGAGCACTGCATGGCCGCTGATCTGCACCCGATCAGCGCCCACCTCGCAGTACAAATGACCACCGCGCGCCGATGCCTGATAGGCGTGCAGCGTGCGCCGCCCCAGCCGTTCAGCCCAAAGCGGCGCCAGGCCGGCGTGGATGGAGCCGGTCACCATATCCTCCAGCCCGCCATTGGCCGGCCAGAAATAACGCGAGACAAAATCCACCTCGCGTCCGGGCGCAGTGGCAACCACATCCCGAGGCGCCAGGCGCGCCAGCAGTTGTGGATCAGCCTGCAATGCGTGCACCGCGTCCTCGTCGGGGTAGAGTGCGAACCAGGCCTGATCACTGACCAGTACCTGCTCAGGTGACAGCGACAGCCCGGCCAGCAGCTCCGGCGGCGCCTGGGTGACGGCAACCGGTGGCAGCAGCGGCGCAGACATGTGAATCAGGCCACTCTCACCACGCGTCAGCTGCAAATCACCCACGGCAGCGGCACTGAAGGTCAGTGCCTGGCAGGCCGGGTCACGACTGAACAGCACATGTGCGCTGGCAAGGGTTGCGTGGCCACAAAAGTCGATCTCGGCCAACGGCGAAAACCAGCGAATGGCGAAGTGCCCTGGCTGCTGCTCGACCAGAAAAGCGGTTTCCGACACGTTGTTTTCGGCGGCAATGGCCTGCAACACGGCGTTATCCAGCCAGTGCGGCAAGGGCATCACCGCCGCGTAGTTGCCACCGAACAGGCGGTCGGTAAAGGCATCAACCTGATAGAGGGGTAGTTTCATCGCGCAGCTCCAGCAGCAAAAGGTTCAGCCTACTCCAGTCAGTCGCCAGCGCAGTAGCACAGCCGCGACTGCAAGCAGAAGTACAGTTGAGCGCGAATGTCAGAAGCCACGCCCTTCGTTACGCAGAAAAGCCGACTCCTCGGCGGTAGTCGGGCGCAGCAGCACTTCGTTGCGATGCGGATAACGGCCAAAGCGCTTGAGAATCTCCAGATGCTGACGCTCGGAACGCAGGTTGTCCTCCAACCCCGGTGCGCTGAACAGCATCATGGCCTGCTCGTGAATGACCATGGACTCGCTGTGCATGAACGGCATGTACATGAAGGCGCGCATCTTCAGCGGCAACGCCTGATCAGCGCCGCCGGCCACCGCCTCCTGCGCCAGCACCAGGGCCATGCCGTCGCTGGCGAACGAGCGCGCGGTGCCGCGCCAGATATTGCGTGAGAACTGGTCCAACACAATGATCTCGGCCAGCCGACCCAGTGCCGTGCCACGCCAGTTGATCAGCTCGCCGCGCTCGGCACGCGCATGCAGCGGCCCAAAGCGCTCACGAATAAAGCGATCAAGGCCCGGATCGGCACGCCACCACTGTACCGGCTGCAACTCACCAAACCAGAACGCAATTACTTCATCGACCGGTGTCACTCAGCTCCTCCACTCCTGTTGCTGCTCTACCTGTTACCTATGCTCGGTCTGAACAGTACTGCGCGGATCGGTTCCCGATATCTGGCGGCTGACCAGGCCACCCGGTGAGGATCAGCGCTGGCCGGGATCGCTCAAATGACCGCGACAAACCGCAGCCAGCTTGTTGCCGTCAGGGTCGCGGATGTAGGCACTGTAGAAGTCCGGATTGTATTGCGGCCGCAACGCAGGCTCGCCCTCACTGGAACCTCCGCTGGCTAGCGCAGCAGCATGAAAGGCGCGTACAGACGCCCAATCGGGGGCAGCAAAGGCCACCATCACGCCGTTGCCGACCGAGGCCGCTCTGCCATCAAAGGGTTCACACAACCAGAGCGCCAGCTCCTTGGCGCCCTTGTCCTGGTAATACCCCCAGCCGGCCCAGCCGTGCCAGCCATCCTCGCCTGGCGTCTGCACCCTGCTTATCCCGAGCGCGGCCATGACCGCGTCGTAGGAAACGGTTGCCCGCGGCAGATCGTTGGTACCAAGGGTGATATAGGAAAACATGCGGCCTCCAGGAGGGGGAATCAGCCAGCCGCCAGCATACTCCAGGGACTGCGCCCTGTTCACTTTTTAGACATCAATCTAAATCTTGGTTATTATGCGCGCCTGCTGATTCATCAGCCCATCACATTGCTCGATCATGATAATCATCTGATCGGCGCTTTTATGCATTAACTCCAGAAGTTAATCGCTTTTTTACTGCAGACATACTGCATATCACGGCGCGTCCACTGACGCGCCAGAATACTTTCGACAATAAATATGTGAAAGGCCTCCATGTCAAAATCCAATATCATCGCCATTGCTTCGCCGCCCGCGTCCGAGTTTGATGCCGACGCGGTGCGCCACCAGCGCTTCAAGGTCTACACCGCCAAGCAGCTGGATCAGATACCGCAACTTCAGCAGCTCAGCGCCGAGCAGCGCTTCGAGATGCAGGTGGTTGCCAGCGTGCTGCCCTTTCGGGTCAACCAGTACGTCATCGACGAGCTGATCGACTGGCAGCAGGTACCGGCCGACCCGATCTTTCAGCTCACCTTTCCGCAGCGCGGCATGCTCAAGCCGGAGCACTACGAGCGCGTCGCCGAGGCCATGCGCAATGAACTGCCGGCAGCCGAGCTCAAAGCCCTGATCAGCGATATTCGCGGCGAACTCAACCCGCACCCGGCCGGCCAGTTGGAGCACAACATTCCGATGCTGGACGGCGAAGTCGTCGAAGGTCTGCAGCACAAATACCGCGAAACCGTGCTGTTTTTCCCCAGTTCCGGTCAGGTCTGCCACAGCTACTGCACCTTCTGCTTTCGCTGGGCACAGTTTGTCGGCGACAAGGACCTGAAGATCGCTGCGCGCGAATCCAACCAACTGCAGGACTATCTGCGCGCGCATCCGGAAGTCACCGACGTGCTGGTCACCGGCGGCGACCCGCTGGTGATGAAAACCCGCAACCTGCGGGCCTACCTGGAGCCCCTGCTGAGCGAGGAGTTTGACCATATCCGCACCATTCGCATCGGCTCCAAGGCGCTGACCTTCTGGCCCCAACGCGTGGTCACCGATGACGATGCCGAAGACCTGCTCGCCCTGTTCCGCGAGATTCAGGCCGCCGGCAAACACCTGGCGCTGATGGCCCACTACAACCACTGGCAGGAGCTGGAGCCGGCCATTGCCCGCGAAGCCATTCGCCGTATCCGCGACACCGGCGCGCAGATCCGCGCTCAGGGTCCGCTGCTGGCCCACATCAACGACGACGCAAAGGTCTGGGCACGCCTGTGGCAGACCCAGGTAGAACTGGGCATCATCCCGTACTACATGTTTGTCGAGCGCGACACCGGTGCCCGCCACTACTTCGAGGTGCCGCTGGTCAAGGCCTGGGAGATCTACCGCGATGCCATGCAGCAGGTCTCGGGCATCGCTCGCACCGCGCGCGGCCCCTCCATGAGCTCCCACCCGGGCAAGGTAGAAATCCAGGGCGTCACCGAGATCAACGGCGAGAAGGTCATTGCCCTGCGCATGATTCAGGGTCGCAACCCCGACTGGGTGCAGCGCCCCTTCTTTGCCAAATACAACGCACAGGCCACCTGGCTAAACCACCTGCAGCCCGCCTTCGGCGAGGAACGCTTTTTCTTCGACGACTGAGGTCGTGCACCCGGCGGTTCAGCATGCCGCCGGGCTCTTCTATAATGCGCAGCTCACCACCGAGACCTGCGCATGAAGCCCCAACTGATCCCCGCAGCCGACGTTGATCGGCTCGATACCTGGCAAAAATACCGCAAGGGCCTGTGCGACAGCTGCCGCGCGACCTGCTGCACCCTGCCGGTAGAAGTTCGCCTGGAAGACCTGATTCGCCTGGGGCTGGTGGACGAATTCGAGCGCGGCGAACCACTCAAGCAAATCGCCAAACGCCTGAACAAAGAGGGCGTGGTTGAACGCTTTCATCACAAGAGCGGCGTCTTTACCCTCAGCCGCATGAGCAATAACGACTGCCTCTATCTGGATACCCGCAGCCGTCGCTGCACGGTCTACGAACACCGGCCCGCCACCTGCCGCAACCATCCGCAGATCGGCCCACGCCCAGGCTATTGCGCCTACCAGCCGCGTCTAGCCTGAAACGCAAACGCCGCCCCGAAGGGCGGCGCCATAGTGCCGTGAACCTGCTGGCGATTAGTACGGGCAGTTGCCGCGGTAGTCAGAGATCTGCGAATCGGACGTGTGGTTCGGGCCACAGAGGAACTGCTTGTAACGCGCATCCTCGTCCAGGTGCAGCTTCATCCAGGACACCCCGAAGCGGCTCAGCACATCGTTGTAGATGCTGCCACCGTTACCGCAATAGTGGCTGCCGTTGTTGATCTCGACAAAGGCCTTGTCGATGCTGGACGGCAGAGCGTTGTAGAACGGCGAAGCGTGCTGGTATACCGGCGCGATCACATCCGACTCACAGGCAAAGATCAGCGTTGGCGCCTGCGAGCGGCTGGAGTAGTAGGTGCTGGTATCCCAGGGGGCCAGCGGAATGGCCGCCTTGATGCGGCCCTCTCGGGCTACCCGCAGGGTGCCACCACCGCCCATTGACCAGCCAACCACGCCAAGACGGCTGGTGTCGATCATGCCGCGCACCGGGCTGGAGCTGCTGGTGTTCTGGCTGACCAGATAATCCAGCGCGTTGTTGATCTGGGTAGCACGGCTGCCCGGCTGATCAAAGCCACTGTTGGTGTCGATGGTCATCACCACAAAGCCGTAGGACGCCAGTTTGGGACCCCACCACTCGATGGATGACTCAGCCGAGACAAAACCAGGGATGACGACGATCGCCGCCATGGTGCCGGTAGTACCTGTCGGATAATGAATGGTGCCGCCGCCAAAGCCGCTGACCAGGCCAGAAACGCGCTCGTCATCAACGCTGTACTGACCGCGATCGGCCTCCAGAAAGCTGACGCTCGGGTCTGGGCCGCGCTGGTAAGGTGAACTGCCACCATCACCCGGATCCGGGTCGGTTGGTGGGGGGTTGTTGGCCAGGGCCGACATAGAAAACAGCAACGCGCCTGCGCCACAGGCGGCAAGAATGCCTTTTTTGTTGAATGGCATGAGGTAGAGCCTCCATGAATCGTGCGTGGTTATTGTTGTAGGTACATCACGATCCGGCCTCAGCCGTTCGGACCTCGGGTTGCCTGAGCGCTACTCTAGCGCCGCTCCCGACCAACACCAGCACCCATTCAGGTGACATGCCAGACAATCCACCCTTTCGGGCGATGGCGACCCTGGCAGTCGCCAACTAACCTGCGCCGTGCACATGCAAATCCGTTGCCCGCCGAGCGGACCTCAGGTTGCCACCTCAGTCCCAGACTCGGCCCAGCCAAAACGACTACTCGTCGCTCAGCGACGCTCTGACCAGTTCAATCTCGTCGAACAGGCTAGCCATCACCTCGACCACGGTCGGGTCAAAGTGCTTGCCTGACTGCTCCAGAATAAAGGTCTGGGCGCGCTCGGCCGGCCAGGCCGGCTTGTACGGACGCTCACTTCGCAAGGCGTCATACACATCACACAGCGCCACAATACGTGCCGAGAGTGGTATCTGCTCACCCTGCAGACCCGCCGGATAGCCGCTGCCATCCCACTTTTCATGGTGGTTGAGGGCAATCTCGGCTGCCAGCTCCAGCAGCGATGAACGGCCGCTGTCAGACAATATCTGATTGCCGATACGCGCGTGCTCCTGCATGGCGCGATATTCATCCTCGGTCAATTTTCCCGGTTTGAGCAGAATCTGATCCGCAATGCCGATCTTGCCGACATCGTGCATGGGCGCCGCCAGGCGCAACAGCTCCACCCAGGTCGGCGGCGCCCCCAACCCCTGCGCGATCAGCGCCGCCGTTTCACCGATGCGCATGATGTGCCTGCCGGTCTCGTTGTCTTTGTAATCCGCCGCGCGCGCCAGCGCGCGAATGACCGAGCGATAGCTGTCGCGCAGCCGCACAGTGCGCTCCTGCACCCGCTCCTCCAGCATGTCGCGCTCCTGCAGCAACATGCGGTGGGTATGGCCGAACTCCAGGCAGTTGCGCACCCGCAGCAGCAGCTCGGGCAGATCGACCGGCTTGGTCACGTAGTCATTGCCACCCAAATCCAGGCCACGGCGACGGCTGGCGGCATCACCCAGCGCCGTCACCAGAATCACCTGCTGCGCGGTGCGGTCACGGTCACGCAGCGCTTCAAGAATGGCGAAGCCATCCGGCGCCGGCATGTCCAGATCCAGCAGCAGCAGGTCCCAGGGGTTACCCTGCAACCAGCTGAGCCCCTCGGCAGAGTCGACAAACCCCCGCACCTGCCCCAACCCCATAGCGCGCAGGCTCGACTCCAGCAATCGCATGTTCGCCTGCACGTCGTCGATAATCACCACCCGAGCACCGTGCAGCGTGGAATTCAGCATCCTTCAGCCCTCCAGCAGGGCGCGCACCAGCGTACCCAGCTCGTCATCGTCCAACGGTTTACGTACCAGCCCCTGACAGACGCTGACCAGCTCCTGTACCAGCGGCGACTCAAGGGAACTGGCCATCAGCAGCACCGGCAGCGCCTCGCCAGCCATGTGTTGGCGCAAACGCTGTAAGGTCGCCACACTGGAGGCGTCCAGCGCCACATCGTCCAGCAGCACCAGTGCAGCGGGTCGATCACCTGTCTGCTCCAGCAGGCTGCCGGTACTGCCGACCGGCACCAGCTGCGCGTCCTCCGCCAGCACCGTTCGCACCTGATCAGCCAGCAAATCATCGTCGGTCAGGCAATACACCACTGGCCTGACATCGCGTTGCGGGGACTGCGCCTCACCCAACGGCAGATCGACCCAGAAACGCGTCCCCACACCGGGCTCACTTTCCACGCCGATCTCACCACCCATGGCCCGGCTGTATTCACGACAGATCGACAGGCCGATACCGGTGCCCTGGATCGAGGTGTTCTCGCGCCCCAGACGCTGAAAGGGCTCAAACAGGCGCGCCTGATCCTCAGTGCGGATGCCCAGGCCACCATCCTCCACCACCAGGCGCAGGCGATCGCCGTGCTCTTCGCAGTACAGCCGCACCCAACCCTCGGGCCGGTTGTACTTCTTGGCGTTGGACAGCAGATTCAGCAGCACCTGCCGCAAGCGCCGCGGATCAGCCAGGACCGTGAGTTCCGCCCCGGGCAATTGCACGTCAAGGCTTAACCCCTGCTCCTTGATCTGCAGCCGGACCATTTCGGTGCTTTCACTCATGACCTGGCGCACGTTGGTCGGCATCAGTTCAACCCGGCGAGCGTCAACCTGAATGGCCGACCAATCGAGAATGTCGCTCAGCAAATTATTCAGGTGACGACTGGCGATCAGTATCTCGTTGACGTATTCGGACGATTGTTGCCGCTCCTGATCGTCCAGCTCCATCAACTGCGCGAACCCCAGAATGGCATTGAGCGGCGTGCGCAATTCATGACTCATGCTGGAGATAAAACGCGCCTTGGCCAAATTGGCCGCCTCGGCCTCACTGGTAGCCGAGCGCAGGTCGCTTTCAATGTGCTTGAGGTCGTCAATATCCACATGCGTCCCGGCCAGCAGCGTGACCTCGCCAGTGTCCGGGTCGCACTCCAGCACGCGGCCCCGACTCAGCAGCCAGTGATACACGCCATGCGCATCGGCAAATCGAAACTCGGCCGAGTAGGGCGACGAATTACGCAGCGTCGCCTGCTCGGCCTGCAGCACCCGCTCGCGGTCGTCCGGATGCACACGCGCCCGAAACAGGCCCAACCCCACCCTGCCGGACGGCAAACCAAAGCGCTGACAAAAGCGCCCGCGCAGCTCGATCTCCTCGTCACCAACATGCCACTCCCAGATGCTTTCAGTAGTGCTGTCGAGTACCAGCTCGATACGCTGCTGCGCCGCTCTGTTTAGCTCCTGACTCTGCTCGAGTTGCAGGCCGATCTCGTGGGTATGCTGTGCCATGTCATCAAGTTCGGCGATCTCGGAGTGCACCGGCTCCGGGCGCCAGCGCTGGGCACCGATGTCGCTCATCATCCGGGAGATACCCTGGATCGGCGCCAACAGCCGATTGGTCAATCCCCGCGCCCGCGCCCACAGGAAGGCAAAGAACACCATGTAAAAGGCAACCAGGCCGGCAATCAGCAGCATGCCGATACGCCGGTAGTGCGACGCCATCTCATTGGTTCTGGCAAACAGTGACTGCTCATCGACCACCGTCAACAGCCGCCAGCCAGTCTGCTCGACGCCGGTCCAGCCGACCAGCAGGGCCTGGCCGTTAAGCATCTGCTGCTGCACGCCGCGATCGCGCTGCTGCAGCACCCTGGCAAGCCCCGAGGTTTCGGTTCGGCGCGCCAGGTTGAAATCATCGGGCTTGAATATTTCCTTGCGGATAGCCTCTTCATAGGAATGGGTGGTCAGCTCACGCAGACCGAAATCCCGCTCGGCCGGTTCCGGCATGGCCATGATGTTCAAATCACTACTGACCAGCATCGCATAGCCGTCCCAGGGTACGGGCAGGCGCCCGATCTCGGAGAGGATGCCGTCGACCGTAACATCGATACCCACCACCCCTTCAAGAAAATCGCCGCGATAGACCGGTGCGATGGCCGACATCATCCAACCCTGCCCGGCCGGATCCAGGTAAACGTCGGTCCAGACCACCCCGCGACTGGGGTTATGTTCGGCGTCGGCCAGATAGTAGAAGTTGAACTCCGGGATCACCATGTCGTGCGGGTACTGCTCGCTGGTGTCAAACCAGGGATAGATATGGTTGTAACTGTCCCAGCTGTTGAAGTAGACACTGGCGATCAACGGGTTGCTGTGCTGCAGCTCGCGCATCACCGGATCAAGCGTGGCCATGCGGCGTATCTTGGCTGTGTCCTGACTGGCCGGGGGCGTCGCGCCGGAGTAGAAGAAGGCACTGCCGCCGCTATCCTGCGGGCTGTAGGTCACCCCGCTGTCGGTGGTCTGCGCGGTCTCGACCTCAGGCGCATTGATGTTCCCAGCCAACGCCTCGCTGACCAGATTGCGGTAGCCATCAGTCAGCGCTGCCACCTGCTCCAGCCGCGCATTGATCACCCGCGACTCCAGCTGCGCAGAGCTACTCAACTCCGCCAGCGCCGTTTGTCGCAGATAGGCTGTCTGCTCATCTCGAATTGAGGCGTTACTGAACAGGTAGATCGCGATAAGTGCAGCCTCAACCAGTACCAGAGGCACCAGCGCGCTGCGAATGAATGCCCGCCAGATCCACTGCTGCAGTCGAACGTGGGCTTTTCCAGCCATGTTTTTATCCCCAGGCAAACCAGACGGACACACCAGGCAACATCAAAGTGACATCATCCTAAAATTGCGCCCCCACACAAGCAAGCTAGCCATTGGTCGGCCATTACGCCAGCTGCCAGAGCCTGCTGACTGACAAGCACGCACAAAAAACCCCCGCCGGGCACTGCCCGGCAGGGGGTTGCAGAACGCGCCCGGGACTTAGCCCTTGCTGGCGCGCTTACGCTCGTTTTCGTTCAGCAGCTTCTTGCGCAGACGAATCGACTTGGGCGTTACTTCAACCAGCTCATCGTCATCGATGAACTCCAGCGCCTGCTCCAGGGTGAACTTGACCGGCGGCACCAGCTGGATGGTTTCATCCTTGCCGGAAGCACGCATGTTGTCGAGTTTCTTACCCTTGGTCGGGTTGATGACCAGGTCGTTGTCACGGCTGTGGATACCGGCCAGCTGACCTTCGTAGATATCCTGACCCGGCTCCAGGAACAGCTTGCCGCGATCCTGCAGGGTTTCCAGCGAGTAGGTCAGTGCCTTACCGGTAGCCATGGACACCAGCACGCCATTCTGGCGGTGCGCAACATCACCCTGCTTGACCGGACCGTAGTGGCTGAAGGTGCTGGTGATGATGCCAGTACCGGAGGTCATGGTCAGGAAGCTGTTACGGAAGCCGATCAGGCCACGTGCCGGAACAACGTACTCCAAACGCAGACGACCCTTACCATCCGGAACCATGTTGCCCAGGTCGCCCTTACGCAGACCCATCTGCTCCATAATCGGACCCTGGTGCTGCTCTTCGATGTCGATGGTAACGTTCTCGTACGGCTCCTGCTTCTCGCCGTCGATTTCCTTGATCACTACCTCAGGACGGGAAATACCCAGCTCGAAGCCTTCGCGACGCATGGTTTCGATCAGTACCGACAGGTGCAGCTCGCCACGACCGGATACCTTGAACTTGTCAGCGCTGTCGCCTTCTTCAACACGCAGGGCTACGTTGTGCAGCAGTTCTTTTTCCAGACGCTCTTTGATGTTGCGGCTGGTGACAAACTTGCCTTCTTTACCGGCGAACGGCGAGTCGTTGACCTGGAAGGTCATGCTTACAGTCGGCTCGTCGACGGTCAGCGCCGGCATGGCTTCAACGTTCTGCTGATCGCACAGGGTGTCGGAGATGAACAGCGGATCAAAACCGCTGATGCAGACGATGTC
>CEUC01019398.1_pt1 | contig 12084 bp, 6 predicted proteins | sample 356471 | NCBI WGS metagenome assembly CEUC01 (sample SAMEA2623295, study PRJEB7988) | marine metagenome | biome: marine biome (ENVO:00000447); feature: deep chlorophyll maximum layer (ENVO:xxxxxxxx); material: "saline water (ENVO:00002010), including plankton (ENVO:xxxxxxxx)" | depth 40 m | reverse complement strand
GTATATTATTTTGAAAATATCGGATCATCTTTGAATCCAAGTTTTGTTTTGACAAATAGCAATTTTTTTGGTGATAATCTTGGAAATAATCTTGCACCAACATTTGCAGATATAGATGGAGATGGTGATCAGGATGGATTTGTGGGAGACTGGAATGGAAAAATATTTTATTTCGAAAATACAGGAAGTCCGACTCAACCTAGCTTTGCAAACAGCGTAGAATTTTTGAATATAGATCTTTCAGGATATTCTACTCCAATATTTGGAGATATAGACCAGGATATTGATTTAGATTTTTTTATTGGTGATAAAAATGGAAAAATTCATTTTTGGGAAAATGAGGGCTCTATAACAAACCCCGATTTTAGAAGTGAGAATGAAGATTATTTCCCCGAATTTGATCTTGGAGAAAAAATTATACCATCTCTTTATGATTATGAAAATGATGGAGACCTTGATTTTTTTATTGGCAATGAGACAGGACAATTATTTTTGATAAAAAATACCTCAGGAATATTTGAACTTGAAGAAATGACAAGCTTTCCATATTCGGGAATAAATATTGCGCCGACAGTTGTGGATATTGATTCTGATGGTAAACCGGAGTTAATCGTCGGTTCCCGGACAGGTGGTCTTCAGTATTTTCAGGTAGACTTTGATTTAGAAAATATAAGTGTTGATTATTTATTAGGATGGAATTTGGTAGGATTGTCTGTTGATGTTGAAGACGCATCACAATTAAGTGTGTATCCAAGTTCTGTTGAAGAAACATTGTATGGATTTTCAGGGTCTTACGTTAATGTAGATGTCCTGGTTTTAGGAGAGGGATACTGGCTCAACTTCCCCGAGGCAGGCAGTACAACAATTACCGGCACACTAATCACGAGCCTGACAGTCAGTCTGAATGAAGGGTGGAACCTGTTCAGCGGCATCAGTGAAGTGACAAATGTTAGTGGTATTTCTGATCCTGGCGGTATTATCGTTCCAAATACGGTTTATGAGTTCACAGGTTCCTATTCCAACGCGTCTATGTTAATACCAGGTCATGGATACTGGATTAACGCAAGTGCAGATGGCGACATCACCATTTCAAGCAGTACCGCTGCAAAAACAATATCCGCATTTACAGATCGAACAGCAAAAGCCAACAAACTTAGCTTTAATGGCAGCGACCTCTACTTTGGTGTATCTATACCGGAAGAAGAGAAGCTCAGTTATCAGCTTCCACCAAAACCACCGTTAGGTGCGTTTGATGTGCGGTTTAGGGGTGATACAAGGATTGCAGGAGAAAACACTAAAATAGAGGTAATGAGCCCCTATAAAAGGCTTACTGTTAGCTATGATGTGATTATTGATGCTGGAGAGAAAATGAATTGGGTACTTACATCAACAAGTGGTACTGAATACACTCTTGAAGGTACAGGTAAGATTACTGTTCCATCAGCAGAGAGATTCACCTTAGAACGAAAGGCAGTTATACCGTTAGCCTTTACACTCCACCAAAACTATCCTAATCCATTTAATCCTATTACAACTTTTTATTACGACCTACCGAAGCGGGCCCATATTACCCTTATGATTTATGACCTTTTAGGAAGGCCAGTGAAAGTTTTTGCAAACGCTGAAATTGAGAGTGGAAGTCACCAAGTTACTTGGAATGGTACAAATGATTCAGGTAAAATGGTATCTGCCGGGATATATTTGTGTGTACTCAAAAGTGATACATATGCTCAAACAATGAAGATGATTCTGCTGAAATAAGTTCCAGAGATGTCAAGGAAAGATGCCTGTATATTTTTAATTAAGGATAAAATAAAGTTTAAACGTTAACCTTATTGAAACTGTGTGATGATTAACACCTTTTTTAAGTAGAGATAATTATATATTTGGGATGATTATTATCTAAAAAACGAGAGTTTTATGAAAAAACTACTATCAGCATTTTTATTCCCAATATTCGTGTATTCTCAGGGATGGAATACAGAGCTGATAGGAAGCTTGGAGTATTCTCAAAACCTGAATGATATCTGGGGATATAAAGCTGACAACGGCGATGAGTACGCATTGGTAGGCACAGGAACAGGGACTTCAATTGTCCGTGTTAACGATGGTTTTTTTGGACTTGTGGAGGTTGGATTTATTCCTGGAGATAATTCTGTTTGGCGTGATGTAAAAACCTATGGGCATTATATGTACATCGGCACGGAAGCTTCCCAGGGAATACAGGTTGTGAATATTGAAGATCCGGAGAATGCTGAACTTGTGTACACCTGGGAAGGGGTTACCAATAGTCACAATATCTTCCAGGCTGATGGATATTTATATGTGGTGGGTGCCAGTGGTTATCATATTCATATACTGGATTTAAGTAATCCGGCACAGCCTGTGGAAGTTGGAGGATGGACAGGAGAATATATCCATGATTTATACGTCCACGGTGATTATGCCTATGCTGCGGGGATTTACAGCAGCACCATGTACATTATTGATATTTCTGATAAGACAAATCCTCAAACGGTAACCAGTTGGACTTATTCAGGAATGGCTCATGCCTGCTGGGTAACAGAAGATGGAAACTACCTTATCTCTGCTGATGAAACTGCCGGTGGTAATATTAAAATATGGGATATTCAGGATTTCAGTAATATTAATATGATTTCACAATGGACCGTTGATGGTGGGGGAGATAAATCAGTCCACAACGTATTTGTCCGTGATCAATATTTATATGCAAGCTATTATGTATTTGGTTTACAGATCCTGGATATTTCCGATCCTTATAATCCAACCCATGCAGGATATTACGACACATATCCCGGGAGTGACGGTTTATATAATGGAGCCTGGGGTGCATACCCATACACAGAAAGTTGTTACACGTATGTTTCTGACGTTGAACATGGTTTGTATGTCGTAGATTTTATTGGGTGCAACAGTGCCACGGCAGCATTGACCTATTCACCCAACTTCTTTGGCTTTTCGGTAGAATCAGGTCAGTCTGCATCCAGTACGTTGAGTGTAACCAATAGCGGTGAGACAGGATCCGTACTGTTTTATGATGTTTCCATTCTCACACCGTCCCCATTTGAATATGGCGGGGGAGGTCCAGACGGGTTTGGGCATTTTTGGAGTGACTCTGACCTGGAACCATCAATAAACTATGAATGGATCGATATTTCAAGTGATCCTAATACCCAGCAGGTAACTTTTCCTTCCAATGACGGGGGTACAAGTTCCATCAATATTGGTTTTGATTTTCCCTTTTATGAAGAGTCATATTCTCAATGTGTCGTCAATCCTAACGGATGGGTCGGCTTTAGTGAGGATAACACGGAATGGTCTAATACGCAAATACCATCTACAAATGCTCCCCGTCCAGCAGTTTTTGGATTCTGGGATGATTTGAATCCTGTAAACAATAACTGCAATGATTACTGCTCAGGGAATGTATACGTGAATTCAAATCCTGATCGTTTTGTGGCCTGGTTTGATCAGGTAGCCGGTTGGTGGTCAAATAATCCTGACAGTTATTATGATTTCCAGATTGTCCTTTATCCAGGTGGAAAGGTCCAGCTGAATTACCGGGAAATAACAGGGACGCATTCTGCTACCATAGGAATCCAGGATGAATCCGGCACTGTGGGATTACAGGTAGCCTATAACAGCAATTATGTCCATAATAACCTATCTGTTCAAATCATTGAGTCTGAATCAATCGATTGGCTGGATGTTTCATCTGAAAATAATGAGCTGAACGGCCTGCTGTTAGGTGGGGAAACTGCTGAATTCATCGTTACAGCTGATGCCTCTAGTTTAGGATTGGGTGTCTATGATACATGGATTATTCTGGATACAAATGTGGAACAAGATATTGAAATCCCGGTTGTCTTATCTGTTACTGAAGGATCATCGGAAATGACATTGGAAATGATCCATATGGATGGATGGAATATGATAGGTCTGCCATTGGACGTAGAAAATGCTCATTATCAATCAATTTTTCCAAATGCAATTACTGGCACATTATATTCCTTTGAGAATGGTTATTTACAGGAAGAAAATCTTGAGCCTGGCAATGGATACTGGTTACGATTTAACGAAGGCGGAGTGACAAGTATTTCAGGATTAGAAATTGAAAATCTCACTCTGGAAATAACAGAAGGGTGGAACTTGATCTCCGGTATCTCAAATCCTGTGGCACTGTCCGAAATTGAAGATCCCGATGAGTTAATCATCCCCGGAACAGTATATGGGTTCAGTTCAAGTGGATATGTAAATGCAGATATATTAGAGCCTGGAAATGGATATTGGTTGCGGAGTTCGGCAAATGGCAGTGTTGTTGTGTCTAACAGTGGATCGGCATCACGCAAAATTGTTAGAAACACTCCCTTACAGAATGCACATACAATTACCATTAACGGCCAGCCATTGTTCTTTGGAACTTCTGTACCAGATGAGGAACAATTTCAGTATAGCTTACCTCCAAAGCCTCCTGTGGGCGCTTTTGATAGTCGATTTAAGGGCGGATGGAAATATTGTAGTGAGGAATGTGAAATGGAAATATCAACGAATTCAGATTTTCTCACATTGACCTACAGTCTAAAAAACGATGAGATATGGAATTTGTCTTCATCCAAGGGTGCAGATTATAAGCTGGAAGGAGACGGTGAGTTAATCGTTCCATCAGAAGAACGATTGTTTTTGTCCAAAAATACAGAATTACCGCACTCATTTGCACTTCATCAGAACCATCCAAACCCATTTAATCCCACTACAAATATAAATTACTCTCTTGAATTTGATGATCATGTAAGCTTAATAATATATGATCTTAACGGCAGAGAAATAAACCAGCTTGTTAATATAAACCAACCTGCAGGGCACAAATCGGTAGCCTGGAATGCCACTGACAGTTTCGGCAAGCCAGTGAGTGCAGGAGTTTATCTTTACCAGATACAGGCAGGTGCATTTATTGAAACCCGGAAAATGGTATTATTGAAATAATTAGCAAATCCCTTCCATCTTTGGCGGGGCTCTTTTTCTACTGTACATTTAGATGAATATTATTTGTAAGGTTCCCCAATTACAGGAGTGCATATTTTATGCGATGGTGGTATATTTATAGCCTTGGATAGGCAAGTCACAACACAGGAACACAACTGGAATTTATGTGTCAATTCCCTTCATGAATTGTTCTGGGGTTTCGGAATGGCCTTTCACACAACCTATGCTGTCATTCCACTCTTTCTGAATGAATTGAACGCCCCCACATTTATAATCAGCTCCATAGCAGGGATTTTTGTGATAGGTTCTGCAATCCCTCAGATTATCACTGCTTTTGTGGGTCGAAACACCAAAAACCTGAAATTCTCTGTAATTGCCTCTCATGGACTTCTTCTTCCTCCGCTTTTTCTGGCTGGCTTTATTTTTATTTACACTGGGTTAACAGGTCCATCAGCGTGGATGTTCTATTTTTCCTGCTACATCTTATTTACCCTTGGAGTTGGTATTGTCTTTCCTTTTTGGGCTGATTTTCTTGACACTGCCCATATTGCTGAAAAGAGAGGGCAATTTTTCGGTGTCTCATTTTTCTTTAATAGTTTTGCAGGGTTATTCGGTGGAATTGCTGTAAAAATGCTTTTATCCAGTTCAATAGCATTCCCGAAAAATTTTGGGTACGGCCTAATCATATATGCAGTCTGCGTTATTATTGCAACATTGCTCTTTATGTGTTACCGCACATCCACTAATGTTCGTCGTTCTGACTCGAAAACCTTCAAGGAATTTACAGGAGAACTCAGGCAGATACTGAATAAGGACAAGAATTTCAGAAATTATATATTCAGCAGAATTCTCCTTACTGCCAACTACCCTGCAATTTCTCTTTATGCCGTGTATGCCCAGGACAAACTGAATTTTGAAATGAGTGAAGCGGGGATTTTTATAGTCATTAATACAACTGTAGCTGCCCTATCCGGATATATAACAGGAAAATTTGGTGATAAGTTCGGACATAAGCACGCCATGGTTCTTGTTTTTCTTGCCTTCTTTTTTGCCCTTGTGTCAGCCCTTTGGGCTACATCGCTCCTTCATGTTTATATCATCTTTGTTTTCCTTGGAATAGGTATGGGCGGATGGATGACATCCGCAATGAGCCTCATTTATGAATTTGCCGGCGATAGGGATATAAAGATATACTTCGCTCTCACTGACAGCCTCACAGCCCCTTTTGTACTCCTTTCAATCATCCTTACAGGAATATGTGCCCCACGCTTCGGAATTGAAGCAGTATTAATTGGAATCGGTATTTTTATAATTCTGGGCATTTTCTCCCTTGTTTTTCTTACGAAGGATCCAAAAGATTATTCCTAATATAGACACGAAATGCGCACAGTAAATTTTTTGCACACCATGCCGCCTTTTTATTTTTGGTAATAAGGGTAGGGAAGGATTAAATTAATAGTGAGTATAATTTTCCCATGTGATGTTTCGTGAGCGAATTGTTATGAAAAGAGGAAATTTATTATGACTACAATTGCACAATTATTGAATGCCAAAGGTGACCAAATCTGGTCAGTTGAACCGAAAGCAACGATATTTGAAGCGTTAGAAATAATGTCTGAAAAAGAAATCGGTGCTTTGCTTGTGATGGAGGATGGAAAGCTTACGGGCATTTTTTCCGAACGGGATTACGCACGGAAAGTAATCCTGAAAGACAAATCATCAAAAGAGACACCGGTAGGAGAATTGATGACCAAAAAAGTATTTTACATAGATTCTCAAAAAACCATCAATGACTGTATGGCAATGATGACGGCGAAACGCATCCGGCATGTCCCGGTGATTGATGATAATCAAGTGATGGGCATCGTAACTATTGGGGATGTGGTGAAACAAATCATCTCAGAACAGGAAGTCACAATTCATCATCTTGAAAATTATATCACCGGTAGCCACTAGTTGACAATATTTAACTGGAGAGATGGCAGAGTCCGGTTGAACGCGCCGCACTCGAAATGCGGTTTACTCTTTTGAGTAACGGGGGTTCGAATCCCTCTCTCTCCGCAACAATCTGGGTCCTATAATGAGGATGCCGCATTCCATCAGGGTTTACCTTTATCGGGTCCAGACACACGATTTTACAGAGACAAAATAAATGGGACTGCTGAGGTGAATAATTCTAAATTAGTTTCTATAAAATGAGTATTGATTTTCAATGTAATAAAATAGGATTGATGAAGGTTCTTTGTTTTCTCTTCATTTTTGTTTGTATTAGTTGTGATGTTCCTCAAAAAATAAAATACAAAGGGGAAAGAAGCAAACTAGGGAAATTACATGGAAAGGGTATCATTACCTACCCAGATGGAGAAACATGGGAAGGTGAATTCAAAGATGGTGAACCTTATACTGGTAAGGGTGTGTATTTTTTTCCTGATAGTTCAAAATATGAAGGGGAATGGATCGACGGTAAACGAAATAATCAGGGTACATTAACCCTTGTCGATAGTGATAGATTTTCTGGAGAGTGGAAAGATGATAAACTAAATGGACAGGGTATATTCACCTCTCTCGGTGGTGGACACTATGCAGGAGAGTTTAAAGATGATCAATTTAATGGCCTGGGTACATACACCTGGGCTAATGGTAAAAAGTATGTAGGAGAATGGAAAGATGGTAAACTAAATGGACAGGGCATATCCACATCTCCCGATGGTGAAAAGTATGCAGGAGACTTCAAAGATGATCAATTTAATGGTCTGGGTACATACACCTGGGCTAATGGTCAAAAATATGTGGGAGAATGGAAAGAAAGTAAACGAAATGGGCAGGGTACATTAACTTATATTGGTGATAAAAAGTATATTGGGGAATTCAAAGGTGATAATAGGCACGGCCTGGGTACTTTCACCTGGCCTAATGGTACACAGTATGCAGGAGAGTGGATAGATGATAAACGAAATGGGCAGGGTGTACTAACCCTTATTGATGGAAATAAATATACAGGACGGTACAAAAATGATAAATTCAATGGACAGGGTACATACACCTGGGCTGATGGTCGACGGTATGTAGGAGAGTGGAAAGATGGTAAACGACATGGTCAGGGTACAGTAATATATGCTGATGGTGAAAAGTATGTAGGTGAATTTAAAAATGATCAACGACATGGGCAGGGTACAGTAACATATGCTGATGATCGACAGTACGTAGGTGAATGGAAAGATGGAAAACGCATGGATAATATATCTGAATAATCCTTAGGAAATATGAAGGAATATATTTTGGATGATTATATAATAGAGGAAGAGGAATTCACAAAAAAAAGTAATACTGTTTAAACAATAGAGAGGAAACAATGAAAAAAACAATAATAACCTGTTTGACAGGAATTTTTATCCTGACAACACTGGTAGTAGCTCAGGATGAAGAGGAAAAAGGTAATATCTTTTCAGTCTCTCATTACAAAATCAAATATGATATGGTTGATGAGTACATGGACCATTTAAAGGAAAATAAAACACTGTGGGATGAGGTTGACGAAATACTCAGTGCAAAGGTCTTAAGGCACTGGTGGGCAGGAAATTGGAATGTGATTCTTATCTGGGAATGGAAAAACCTTACCCAAATGGATGCTGGCCTGAAACATCTGGATGAGGTTACAAAAGAGAAATATCCTGACAAAGCTGCAAGGGAAGAACGGACGAAAAAAGCAATGGGAATGATTTTGGATCATTGGGATGACATTTGTACTGATGAACCTTCATTGACAAAATAGTAGTATTTTATTTTTCACTGTAATCAAGTAAGCCCCGAATCATTTTCGGGGCTTACTTGTTATAAAAGATTAAGTATTATCTGGTAGAATGTATCATATATTAAGTAATAGTGTACAGTACTACTCCACTATTATTCTTGCATTACACTAAATAAAATATTTACATTATACAAATTATTTTAACCACCAATTTGCAAATAGATTATATTAAAGAACGTAGGAGGAGAATATGTATAATAAACGGTATAATTACATTTCATTAATAGTATTTCCATTTTTGGTTGTGAACATCCTTTTAGCAAGTACGCCTTTGGATAAGTCACAATGGAAAAAGACAAATCCAATGGGCATAATTCCAAAGAATTTACAGGATAAAGGTGAATGGCATTACGATGCTGAGACTAACTCGGGATGGCTTGGAATTAGAGCAGAGGATACCAATTCTGTGCCCGAATTATCTCCAGAGCAGGAAGCCGAGATAATAAGAGGATTAAAGGAGAATATAGACTATTTAAAAGAACAGGGGATTATTCCGAAAACACCAAGCCGTGTCCCAACAGATTTTACCTGGCCATTGGCACCTACTGAAAATTTCAATGCCAATGATTACTGGGGAATTTCAGGTTTTGTTGATCATGATCCTACAACGGGGTGGACGGATTATTTTTGCTCTGGACGGACCTATAACGGGCACCAAGGAACAGATTATTTTCTATGGCCTCACTCATGGAACATGATGGACAATGAGGAAGTAGCTATTGTTGCGGCGGCTCCAGGCATAATCATTGATAAAGTTGATGGATTCTATGATAGGCAGTGTGCATGGTTAGGTCAATCATGGAACGCTGTTTATATTATGCATGATGATGGTTCTCAGGCTTGGTATGGACACATGAAAAGCGGTTCTCTCACACCAAAAGATATTGGGAACACTGTAGAGAGGGGCGAATACCTTGGGCTTGTAGGTAGTTCGGGGAATTCTACCGGCCCCCACCTTCATTTTCAAGTCATGGATGTAAATAATGTTGTGGTGGACCCTTATGAAGGTGCATGCAATGATATAGAAGAGTCTTACTGGGAAGACCAACATGCCTATCGTGAAACGGAATTACTGCGTGCGGGAAATTACGGTTTTTTATCATGGTGGATGGAATGTCCAGAACCAAGCATACTAAACTACCGCGATCATTATGCTAATCCTGATTTGGGTTATTCTGTGGGACATTTCAGGGATGTTATTGCTGGACAACCAATCTATTATCAGGTCCTTGGTGTTGGTGGTACTGTTTTATACTCGATAACAATCATTCCTGATGGGAATTACTCAGGTTACTGGTGGTGGTGGGGTGGTCTATTGTCCGGCGATGATCCTCCTGGTATATATACATTTAGGGTCATTCTGAATGGAGTAAACTATGATTATCCTTATAACTGGGCAATGGATGGGTGTACCGATCCAAACGCGGACAACTTTGATCCTCTTGCTCTTATAGATAACGGTACATGTACACCCTGTAATAATGGAAGCACTATTGAAATTTTATTGAGTTTTGATAATTATCCCGAGGAAACTTTTTGGACCCTTAATGACGCAGATAATGTGAATAACTTCATGTCCGGTGGTGGTCAATGGACAAATTCAGATCAATACTGTGCACCACCGGGAACATATCAACTCACCGTTTATGATACCTACGGAGATGGAATGTGCTGTGATTTTGGAATGGGAGACTTTACCATCCTGATTGATGATGTGATTGTTGGACATGGAGGTGATTTTTTATTCGAGGACGTCACAACCATTGTTATTGGTGGTGACATTGAATCTCTAGCTGTTGATTATGCTCAAGGCTGGAATATGGTGGGGCTGCCTTTAGAAATGGAGGATGCACACTACCAGACATTATTTCCTAACGCATATAACAATGCCATGTATTCTTTTGGTGAAGGATATTCACCTGTAGAATACTTGATACAGGGGCAAGGATACCTGATACGACTCTCAGATGGCGGAACAGTAGAGTTCACTGGAACAACAATAGATGAGCTTACCATATCTCTTACTGAAGGCTGGAACCTTATTTCTGGCATCTCAACATCTTTACCAGCAGATGTGTTATACAATTCAGGTTTGGTGGTGTCCAATGGCATCTATGCTTTTGATGGCAGTTATTATAATGCGTTGACCATAGATCCAGGGATGGGCTACTGGGTAAGGGCATTAGCTGACGGAGATGTGACTTTGTCCAGTTCAAGTTCCATGGGAAGAACAGTACCAATAGTGAATCACTTTGCAGATGCCAATACATTAGAACTCTCTAATGGAACTCACACATCTACGCTGTACTTTGGCAAGGACGTTCCGGAAGGAGAGGAGCTCAGCTACAGTTTACCCCCTGTATTCCCGCAAATGGCATTTGACGCCCGTTTTACTGATGACATGAAGTACGCACGGAATACAGGTGAGATCAGTGTGATAAACACAAATTCAAGCCTTTCCGTACACTATACAGTGAACATGATGGCAGAGAAGGGTAAAGAGTGGGTTCTCACCACCGAAAATGGAGAGGAACATATTATACAAGGGACAGGGACGATAACCTTCACCGGAGATATAAATGGAATGACCTTGTCACAAAAGGTCGGTGTTATTCCTGATGTGTATACACTCCACCAGAACTATCCAAACCCATTTAATCCTGTGACAACACTCAGGTATGATCTTCCAGATGGCAATCATGTAACATTAACAATATATGATCTTAATGGAAAAGAGATAAACCAATTAGTAAATACAAATCAGCTTGCAGGGCACAAGTCAGTACAATGGAATGCTACAGACATGCACGGCAAGCCTGTAAGTGCAGGTGTCTACCTTTATCAGATACAGGCAGGAGAGTTTGTGCAAACAAGGAAGATGGTGCTGTTGAAGTAAGGAAGTTCCAATAATAAAATGTGCTTCAACTCACATTTTAAAAAAAATTGTGCAAATTTTCAGATTTAAACCCTCCCATCCAAATTGATTCCTCTGGGTAAAATGAAGAGGAAAAAGCTACCCAACCTTTGGAGCACCCCCCTGTTTATATGCCACTCTTACACCAAACAGGTTGCTTTGTGATCCAAATCACACATACCAGATAGCTTGATTCTTTCCTTTTTTATATTTAGAATAATATTATAGAATTGGTAGACTAATTTAGTACACTATCTATTTAAAAGTAGTGGATCTCAAATATTCAAATTGAAGAAATGAAACACATTTTAATAATACTTACTTTTGGCTCACTCCTGGTTGCCCAACCATCTAT
>CEUC01013090.1_pt1 | contig 12105 bp, 5 predicted proteins | sample 356471 | NCBI WGS metagenome assembly CEUC01 (sample SAMEA2623295, study PRJEB7988) | marine metagenome | biome: marine biome (ENVO:00000447); feature: deep chlorophyll maximum layer (ENVO:xxxxxxxx); material: "saline water (ENVO:00002010), including plankton (ENVO:xxxxxxxx)" | depth 40 m | reverse complement strand
ACATGCCACTCCTCACATTACAAATCTAATCCGGAACGGTCCCGGTCAGTTTACCGCCGACGAACGCGGACAACTGGAAAAATTAGGCTTGGCTGTGAACGGGTCAGAATTCCTGGTGGAACGCCCCGAAGGTCTGGATGAAACCCATGCCACGGAGCATTTTCTGCTGCATTATACCCTGGATGACTCCTACAACAAAGTTGAAAATGAGGATTATGTCCTCAACATGGCCGCTGTGTTTGAGCATGTCTGGAATTTCTTCGCCGATTCCCTCGGGTTCGATCAGCCGCCCACGGACAATGGGATTGGCAGTTCAGACCTTTACGATATCTATATTATGGCTCTTCCGGCGGGATACTTTGGCATAACCTATACATCAAACGCACCCGCTGAAGATCCCGCATGTGCCAGTTTTATCAAAATGCGCAACTCTTATGACTCCTCCGTATTCAGCGATCACACGGAACTGGAAAATATCCAGGTTACAGCTGTACATGAATTTTTTCATGCCCTGCAGTTTGGCTACAACTGTTACGAGCGCCTGTGGTTCATGGAGGCGACTGCAGTCTGGTCAGAAGATGATTTATACGACCAGGTGAATGACCTGTACCGGTACATGCCTGCCTGGTTCGCAAACACGGATAAACCGCTCGATGTGGAGGATACGCATATGTACGGCTCCTTTATATTCTTCCAGTACATCGATGAACATCTGGGGGGCAGAGAGACCATCAAAAAATGCTGGGAACGATCGCGGGCCAACGCCAGTCCGGCCCAGGATGTCAGTTTTATATCTATAGACGAAGCACTTGTATCCCAAAATTCAAGTTTCGTGGATGCCTATAATCGTATGCGCATCGCCAACCGTATCCTGTCTTCCAGCCTCAGCGCAGGAATTTACCGCTATGAGGAAGCAGAAGATTATCCGGTTGAACAGCCGGGTACCAAAGAATATATCATTTATAACCAGAGCGATTCTGAGACCATCACAAGCCCCACATTAAAACTCTACGCATCCCACTATTATGAACTGAATACCAGCACCCCTGTGTCCATTTCACTGACCAATGATACAGGACCCATTACAGACTTATCATTGACGACAATCATCAAGCATGAGAATGAACAGCAATGGACAGTCAGGATGGAAAATCCAACCAACTACGACCCCTCTCTGGGTATCGATTATGTAGCCCTGGTAATCTCTGCTGTAAATGATGAAGTGCAGAATTGGGACTATACTTTATCCCTGCGTGATGGTTATCTGGAGGATTTTACATTATTTCCGCCATACCCCAATCCCGGGATAGGCATTGATAAGATCCATCTTGAACTGCAGGTCATTGCCCCGCAAATCGTGGAAATTGAAATCTACAATATCCTAGGTCACAATATATGGTCCATGACGAAGGATTTTCCGGAACCGGAAGTGGTTTCCATAACCTGGAATGGCAAAAACAACAACGGCGGGCAAGCTGCAAACGGTGTATATCTCATCCAGGCCACAGGCCGATCCAACCGGTTCCTGTACAAGGTCACTTACCTTAAAAAATCAGATTGAATCCAATTCTATGCTCATATCCCGGAGGATTCGTTTATAATCGCGCAGTCCCTGTTCATATTTCTGTTCACAAGCCAAGGGAACTCCTCTTCGCAATTCACCCTCTTGAAAGGTCAACATGGGCCGAATACATACCCATGCGCCAGTTTCTTCCCAGGCGATACGTTCGCTTTCAGCAATAAATAATTCTATCTGGCCAAGTTCATTACGATACTTCTCCAGCTTACTGGATAATTCCAGTATCTCTTTTTTCGAATGATTATCTGTGAAGATTGCTTCGTTAAGGCTGCCGTTGAAATGTTCAACAGCCTGCTGCAGTCCGGCGCGCTCATATCGCAAATGATGAAACTCCTTTTTCCAAGAATGCGTTTGATCCCGGATAAAAATAATCCTGCGTCTGTCCATTTTCAATCCTTGCCGCAGTCCTTTCTTCCCCTTTTCGTACTCTGCCTGGGCATCCCTGATATCACTGAATATCGAACCGATTTCCTGTTCATAACTGGTTTCACCATCCATGAGCGACTGTAAACTGTCACCATCAGATTCTTGCAGTGATTCCATTATGCTGTTCATATCCTGCTGCAAACGCTCCACATTATCTAGATTCTCTTCCATGATCTCCATGTTTTCTATCAGGATATCGTGGATTTTCAGATTGGTAAATAAATATCCAGGTATCTCACCCTTCATTAGGATGCCCAGGTCCATAAAATCCTTGCGATTATTTTCGTTCCACTGTTCAATGGAAAGACGGTTTGCCGCCACCGTGTGTATATCAGGGGGACCCTCTGCCTTGGCCCGGCGACCGAAACAGTTAAAAAACAAAAACAGGGTTCCCGCTACTGCAAAAACCCTGATAATTCTGGCCAAAGGTTGGATCAACCGTTCAATTTTCCTTCATGGTCCAACTTAAGTAACTCATCATATCCACCAACAGGCTGCCCATCAATTACTATTTGGGGCACGGTGCGACCGCCAGTCAAATCAAACAGATCCTCCCTGCTCCATCCTCTTTCTTCAATATCTATTTCCTCATATTTCAACCCACGTTCTGTTAGCAATCGTTTTGCGGATTTACACGGCTGACACCAGGATGCTGAATAAATTTTTACTAATTGTTTCATTATTTTAACAATAGCAGTTTTTGAATTTGAGTGTTTTTTTCGAATCCGGCTACAGCAAAATAAGTCCCTGAAGCGACTGAAAGACCCAAATGATTCGTACCATTCCAGGAGAATTTATATATACCTTGAAACAGTACTCCACTGTGAAGTTCAGCGATTTCTCTACCTAAAATATCCACAATGGATATTTTCACACTTTCAGTAGTTGGAATTTTTAAATCTAAATGTGTTACCGGGTTAAATGGATTCGGATAAGCGGGACTCAAGGAGAATTCATTTGGGTTTAATTCTCCATCCACTACTGCCAAGGGGGCCACATAATTATCCGGTGCTTGGGTGGAAAAACGGATCACACGTTCGTTAGCCAATGGTGCTGCGCCCAGCGCATACACATTGTTGAAAACATATTGCAGACCATAATTCTTTTCCGGCGATTCGATACCTACTGTGGAATAATTTTTGGTTACATCCACGTCTTCCACTTCCAAATATTGAAAATCTATCACACCATCGCCAGATTCGGTCGGCATGGCATTTTGATCGTAAAGAATCACTTCAAAAGTCTCTTCCGTAATCTCATCATAGCCATTCAATGCCCTGGACCATTCGATAATAAATCGTCCGTTTGCCTCATCGTGTTTCGTGTACACGTTGATCCACACGTCAATATTGCCGTCACCATCAGAATCGATAGTCTCAAGATCATCGGAAAAAGGTGCCAACAGCGCTTTGGGACCCATATACATGGGAATGGACATATTCCAGAAATAATCGATATAGCATGGTTCAAAGGATGTCCAACCATTGGAACTGATGGTCATATTGTTGTAATCAATGCCGTGATATTTGAATGTAAAGGGCAGCTCAATATCCACATGGTCATCATCATCTAACTGGTGATGCGTACCATTGCTGCCGCCATGTGCAGGATCCAGTTCCACCCAGTTGAATGCAGGTGTGTGATCAAATCCAGCATCCGTATCATCATAAGCCCAATACCCGTAGTTGTTTGGCGCTATCGGGAGATTCTCTGAAGCAGGTTCAATATGCAATGGAACTGACTGGCTGAAAATAGTGTGCTCCATTTTCTGGAATTCAACAAGAAAAGTTATATCGCTCCCATAGGCCACGTCACCAAGATCAATTATATAGTTCGTACCTTGCGATGAAGTCTCGAATCCCGAAAAAGTTGAAAACTGATCCGACGAACCATTTAGGGTTACTGTGGCCCCTTCAAGACATGAGATCTTCAGCCAAATATCAGAATATGTTGCATCCGAAAAATTTGTAACCAAAAGTGTCGGATCAAAAGTAGAATTCGGAGAAACATTGTTTTCGAATGATACCTCAAATAAAGGCATTTCAATGTCAATTGCAAAATCAAATATTATTTCCATATCAGTGTTGTAAGATAAATTTCCAATGATAAAGTTGCTTACATCCGTATTATATGAAATCAATTCAATATCGCCAATTATTGTGGTCTCACCTGCTGCAAGAGATGGGATATCGATATCAATGGACGAAGGAACAACGTTATTAGAGAATGTTATCATTGCTCCAGATCCACTGACTGTATAGTTGGAAGCATTTTCCAATATTATATTACAGGTGAATGGAGATCCAAGAGTGGGCTTAGAACCGTTCTCACCAGCGTCAATAATTATACCAGATAGATGTATCGCCTGTTCATTATCATCAATAAGGCTTGTTTCATGGCCTTGGATAAAACCACCCTTATTAGCATAAACATCAATCGCTGAAAGGTCAGTTAAATTTAGCGATGAAACAAATTTTCCATCATTATCTGAGATGCCTTTAGCTAGTAATTCTCCATTTCCCATGATACTTATAACTGCATTCTTTACAGGGTTTCCAATTGGATCGACTAGTATAATTTCTACAAAATGATCTGATGACTTTATATCGTTCACAACAATAGTAAATTCTTCAGGAGTGTCTACATACACTTGCAATGATGGATCACCTAAAATATTATACACATGCGCATAAAATTCCTGTGCTTCACCAGGACCATTCTGTGCCGGGAATTCCTTGAGCAATCCCGACTGCCCCGCCTGCATGGCAGGTCCCAATTCGAATACATCATGGTTCAACATGGCATCATACATGTAAGCATTTATAACATTGTTGAACTTCGTGCTGGTGTGAAGGTCAGATGGACCAATAAACGCAACACCACCTTTGGGCACCGTTGGAGTTCCGCCACGCAGAACCGCTTCGGATAGGCATGGGTCCACATTATTGGCAAAATCATTGGAATTACAAACATAACTCATGAAAACCGGTGTAAGCCAACCATTGTTCAGACCATTTACGTCATCCACGTGAAATTCAGGATAATGCCAGCCATTGGCGTCGCCCCAGCCACGGTAATTGACGATGCCGACTCCGTTGTCAATGGATTCAATGATATAGGGTGCCCCCTGTTGCACGGGTGGGTAAAAAATAGTATCGACCTGGCTGTAGCCATAATCCAGTAGTTCATCCCGCAGCCAGTATGAGGTCCATTTCGGTGTAATGGGAATGGGATAAGTATTGGAATAGTTACCCGCAACAATAAGTCCATGATCCAGCCAATCAGAATTGAATGCCAGTGGATCCCGGGTATATTTGATCGTTTTTGCCAAAACCACAGCAAATTCCGATAAAGAATCAATCGACAATCGTCCGATAAAAACATCAGGGATATTATCATTCCCCAGGATATGGGTGTATTTCTGATCAGATACATCATTTTCTGGTCCATAGTAAAAAGATGGGAATTCTGCAAAACCATCTACATCACCGATCAGCAGTACATATTCCAGCATTGGATCTTCAGCCAGTTTATTGGCAATAGTGATTTTTATCGCATCAGCCGACTCTCCTGCTTCGGACAATGATATAACATCAACATCAAAGCCTTGGGAATTCTTAAACGCGACGAAATCTCCCAAATAATTCACGATCCCATCCGGTACAATGATAAGATAACTCCCCCGCTGTGGATTGATCTGGGAAGGCAGTATATTGTAATTATTAGTAATAATATTAGCAAAGGCTAGAGGTACGGCCTGTCCCAAGAGTTGTTTTTTGGATTTACCGCGAAAGGAGATCCCTTCGCCAAAAAGGATCGAAAATGTTAAAATAGTTAAGATCAGTTTTTGAGTAACACGCATTTTTCTACAACCTGTTCTTTCTCTGTTTCCATTCGGATAAACACCATCCCGGACCCTATGGGACGGTCGCTTAATTTATTCAAGTTCAGATCCAGAAAATGTCTTCCCGATGATAAATTATTCAACGCATGAGCCAGGATTTCCTGCCCCAGGAGATTATAGACACGGATGGTACCCTTGCCGCCGGGATAATTAGCCAGGTCGACCTGGAGCCGGCCATTGGACGGATTGGGATAAATCCCATTGATCATCATAGGAATTTTTGGCGATCTGCCGCCAGTGGATTCTGCCACATCCAAATATTCATCAAAACTGGAATAAAGGGAAAGTTCCTGCAATTCCCATCCACGATAATTCACTGTTTGATCAGGAGAAAATTCCAACCTCACCTTTACCTGTGAGAATTCCGTTTCGGAGATGGCAGAGATCAAATGAGTCTGATACTCATCCCAATGGTCTCCGGTCCATAATTTTGAACCAAGAACATTTTCATTCTCATCTAAAATTTCAATTGAAATGGGATCATAATCCCATTCAGTTTCGAATTTATGCCTGACTGATACAACGACACGATTTGTACCGGAAATATCGATTAGATTAGATTCCATCCACTGTGTGGTAAATGTAGAATCGCCATTATTGTAATAACTATTTTCCTGAGATCTTAAGACAACATTGCCCGCTGACCAGAGTCCTTCCGCATTCTCCCATGGCCAGGATTCACTCAACATGATTTTATTCCCTTCTAAATAAGACACAATACAGGAATAATCACCTGTTAATGATATATGTTTTTCCCATGGAAGGAATTCGCTATCCATAGGGAAAACAACTGTATACCCTCCTTCTGGTAGTTCAAAAACATTCTCTCCAGTGGTAATTTGAATTTCCTCCGCACCGAATTCATTTTGAATAAATCCTTCAATAGTCACTATGTTAAATGTCGAGTGCAGTAAGTTCAATGTTAAAGTGTGGTTTTCTGCCGGCTCTAAAAAAATATCTTCTGTTGTAATCCCACTATTATTGGTCACTGCAGTAATCTCTTGCGGTAAATACCCCCTCGCCCTAATTGATATTGTATAAGTACCCGGATTCATAATACGTCTATAACGACCAAATTCGTCTGTTAAGCGCGGTTTTAAAACCGAACCTGTATGTTCCAGCACTTCTACAATGGCTCCTTCAATGGGCTGGTTTGTCGATGCATCATAAACAATCCCATTGACTTGGGGGCAATTGCACTGCTGTTCAGCTGTATGATAGCCAATGGCTCGATCCATAAGATACACCATAGCTGGTTTGGTACGATCAATGGTGCTCTCAATAAGAGCACTGTCCGGCTGCAAATTTGCTGTGCCGCACTCCACAAGGTATTGAATACACCCCGTTTCCCGGTAGAACCAATCGTGGAGTTTTCCATTCCGAGACCCGCTGTAAACGGACAAATAGGTGCCAGTACCATCCTCTGTTTCCATCAGCCCTGCAAAATAATCAGCCATGGATTTCATGATATCAAGATCAGGAGAATCCTTGGTGTCTTCCCACCGCCACGAGGAAAATACCTTTTCAGATAAGTTCCCTGATCTGGAACTGTGCCAGACAATGGAAAAAACAAAATCATTCTCAATAGCCAGATCACGTAGGGCAATAGCCTCGCTTTCCGAGAAAGGCTCGTCACCCCTGTAATAATCAAAATGGGCACCATAATCGGAATTATCCGGCTCGAGGAATGTATCTCCGAAGGCCCAGTTAAAATCAAAGTTCCTATTCAGATCCACCCCGTCCACATCATTTCCAATGGCAGGATCATAATCAAATATCCCATTGGGAAATGAGCCTTCCGGGGACAGGTCTCGTTTATTTTTCCGATAACTCACATCCAATCCTTCATGGACCACATTCAATCCATCAGGATTCCCTGTCGGCACAAGCCAGATCTCCAGGTATTCCTTCAAAATGTTCATATGGGTGTACATACTGGCGCCCGGGAAAAGAAGATCATTCAATAATTCCATGATCACTTCGACGCCTAGAATCTCTTCCCCGTGAACCTGCCCTACAAATAGGACCCTGGGTTCATCTTCTTTTATGTGTGCATTGTCAGATATTTTAGCTGCAAGAATGGGGATGTTTCCCTGGGTGGAATACCCGATAGTATCCAAATGAAACCAACCATTCAATTCTTCCAGTTGGTTAAGTGAATCCAGAAAACTGTAGATCTCTTCCGTGGTATGGTATCGCTCATCCAGGACTTGTCCGGATAAAGTACCGAAAAATATTATAAGTAATACAATTTTCATGTATTACTTAAGATAAGTTATCTTACCCTTTATTATTACATTATTTGTATTGAATTCATAAAAATAGATTCCGCTGGGTGCCATCCTGCTATCGGTCATTTTTCCATCCCAACTAATCCGGTAATTTCCTCCGAATCCTGGCAGGATCAATTTATCGGAAACCACCCTGCCTTTAATATCATATATCCTAAACTCAATAGCTTCGCGGGCAGGCATGGTAAAATCAAAATTAACTCTACCGTTAAATGGGTTTGGATAAGCTGGTTTCAGGCTGAATTCTGTGGGCACGGCACAATTACAGCCCGGGTCATTGGTAAGTAATTCCGCTTTCACGAGCGTACGCCCGTAGTAATTGGCAAGGTCTTCTTTACCGGAACTGCGGTAGTCAATCCAGTCCAGGAAATATTCTTCCCCCGTGTGATGGGTTACATTCACATGCTGCTGTTTGTGGTAAGCAATGCAGATGGGGATTCCATTCACGTCTGTTGTCATGCCCTGCCCAATGATGTAGCCTGCACCGTATAGGTCCACACCATTAATCAGCAATGGATCTTCATTATAATAGCCTCGGCCATCCTCCCAGATCACTAGAAATTCATTTTCCATGATGGATGTAACAGTGGGATTATAATTGTGGAGAGAATCGTTCACTACAGAAGTAAATTGGATAGGTTCGGAGTCAAGAGACCCAGTTTCCAAGTTCAGGATTTGTCCAAATATTTCAAAATTCTGGCCATTGCGAAAATCTTGCCAGACCAGAAGCGAATTTGAACGATTCTCGTTGAAATCAAAGGTGAAATTGGATTGGTCATTTTCTGCATCCGAAATAATAATGCCTACATTGTCCCATAGCTGATTTCCGTCCCAATCCACGAGCTGGGCATAAATATCGGAAGCATTACCCTGCTGGACCCAGACGGCCAAAACACCGATATCATCACTTATTCTTTTTACCTGGAGATACCTGGAATCATAGGAGGCGACATTCAAACTGTTCCCATTGGGGTTCCAGCCAATTTCCACATTGCCATTTCCATCTATTTTTGAATACATGAGTTTTGCTGCGGGCCACGCATCTTCCATCCAAAATATCAGGAATTTTTCATCAGGCGTTGGGACCACTTCCAGAAGATAATCATCTCCGCTGGAATTCACAATTTCCACCCCTTCCGCATCCAAAATGAGATTTCCATTGGCATCCAGTCTTTGGAAATAAATATCATAATTTAGGCCTCGGCTCTCCGACCAGAAACACCCCACCCCTTCACCAGCACCCACAAGAGTCGCATTTCTCATATCAAAAATGGGCGTCAGAGCAACGCCTATTGAATCCCACACATTGTTCAACATGTCATCGAATTTGTTGATACGGATAAATTTTGGGGATGCTGATCCATCAAATGTGGCTGAAAAGATTCCATACTCGGTCTGGATCACTTTCGGGGTGGAAAAGTCAGTTTCTGATGATGAATTATCTCCAAACGTCAACTGCCTTCCATTTTCGTACTGGATTATCTCCCCAGTGATCCGCGTACCGTATATCTTTTTTTCTGCCCGATTATCCTCCCAATGCAAATAAAGGTCTTCATCATCAATGCGGAAGGGTCTGGTATAATTTACATCACCATCCAGACCAGTCATGGCCGTGATACCTCCATTGTTCCAATGGGGTTCATAGGCAGGATCGATTCGTTGGACTTTAAGGTCAATACTCCCCGTTCCCTGGTCGGCATAAACCATATAAAGACCATTGTCAATATCCCCGGTTACAATGGGCGAAAACTGGTGCCCATCTGCAGCGGATACATTTACAGGGTCAGCCAGGAAATGGTTTCCTGCTGAATCGATATTCTGGTACATAATATCCACTTCCGGAAAAGTTCCACGCTCCCAGACCACGTGCAGGTCGCCGCTGGCACCTGCGGTAAACCGGGTACTAAAATCTAAATCATCTGCCGGATCAAGGCGTACACCTTCCTCCCACTGAATGTCACCATTCGCATCAATTTTCTGGAAATATTGGTCCCCGTTAACAGGATCATCTCTTAAATCTGTCCAATTAACAAAAACTTCGCCTGTCGAATTTCTTTTTACCCTTGGAGAGGTTTGTACAGCATCGAAAAGAGATATGGTTTTCGCATCATCAAAGACCAGACCTTCAGAATGAACAAATTGATAAAATATCTTCGAATTTTCATCACCTCTCTTCCAGGTGATGAAAGATATACCATTATTTACATAAGTTGCCCTGGGGCTTAGTTCCTGGTCAGTTGTATTGGCAATCGGAATTCCATTTTCTTCAAAAGTTGCAGACATATTCGTATCCAATATTTGCCCATAAATATCTGCATTAGCACCCTGCCTGAAATCAGCCCAGGCAATGAATGCTTCATTGGTTCCCGCATATTCGATGGATTTGGCATTCTGGTTGCCGCCTTCAATGACGATAGCCACACCAATCCCGGGTGATATAATTTCATGATCAACGGAAACGTGCGTACCGTAAATATCATCATCCACACCGCCCCGTTTGTCCTGCCAGGTAACAAATACGCCCCCAAGGCTGTCAGTACACATATTGATGGTAAGTTGCCTTCCTGGCACCTGAGCCAGGGCTACACCACTCGGATCCAGCTGCAGATTCCCATTCGCATCAATATGCTGAAGAAAAATATCGCCTTCTTCATCAAAACGATAATCCACCCAGGCAATGAATGTTCCCCCATTCCCATCCGTAATGGCTACCGGGTCCTCTTGACGCCCAGGAAGATCTGTTACCACCGCTCCGCTTTCTCCCCACAGGAATTCACCTGTCTGACTTACCTTATGGGCAAAAATATTGCGCATACCAAAGCGGGTATCCGACCAAACGAAGATGGCCTCGCCTGTATGGCCAGGCGCTACTGTTCTGAACCATTCGATGTGTACGCCCTGACGAATGGGAGCACCAGTGGCTGAACTAAAGTCCTGAGCAAAAGAAACAGTGAATGCCAACAATATCAAAGAAAGTTTTTTCATTTTGGTCCTATTATTCAACAATCTCGAAAATTTGCAAACCTTCTCTTGTTGCAGCAAAAAGGTAGCCTTTGGAAAACTCGGTGTGATAGACATAGCCGATATCATGTATGCCTTTTTCATAGATGGAAAAATCTGAACCCGCTTCATACAAAACAAGGCCATTACCAGAACAGGACAGTGCCAGTTGATATTGATTATTAGCGACATGGGTTACATAGAGATCTTCAGCAAACTGAATCTCACTACTCCATTGGGATGAATAACCCATATTCAATCTATAGGCGCCGCCTTCTTCGCAAGCGACATAAAATTCGTCACCATTAATCATGGTAATAGACCGCGCATTCCCATCCAGGTCTATACGATAACTGCTGGAAATATTGCCTGCATCATGATGAAATGCTTCGATACCCAGCTGATCTAATGTTAGGATTATTTCATTCTCATAAATATCAATGCCGTTGGGATTGCCGTGGCTGGGAATTTCATCACCAGCTGAATTAAACCACAGGCCGAAACCGGGATCATAATCAAACCTGCTCCATTTTAAACCATCATCATTATCGGCGGCATAAACAGTAAATGAACTACTGCTGTTTGTAATTACACGGAATTCCTTTGTTTGTTCACTGGAAAACTGACCTGCTACTACTACACTGTCATCCTGGGATAAATCGATGTGAATGGGACGTTCATTGCTCTCCAAGGCAAAAAGTTGTCTGATGGATGCTTCATATTCCACCTGGGTTATTTCCTTGCTCGCACCCAGGTCTGATAGAGTCATTTCCCATACCTTCATTGGCGTAGTAATGCTGGAAATATCCCACAACTGAACGCCTGCCTGACCAGCAGCGACAAAAACAGAATCCCCCGAAATAAAAATATCACGGCAGTATCCTTCTGTCTCCATCTGGGCAATT
>CEUC01006284.1_pt1 | contig 12258 bp, 10 predicted proteins | sample 356471 | NCBI WGS metagenome assembly CEUC01 (sample SAMEA2623295, study PRJEB7988) | marine metagenome | biome: marine biome (ENVO:00000447); feature: deep chlorophyll maximum layer (ENVO:xxxxxxxx); material: "saline water (ENVO:00002010), including plankton (ENVO:xxxxxxxx)" | depth 40 m | reverse complement strand
TTTTGCCTAGCCCGCTGACTGCTCCAGCCGATAGATAAGCACGCAGAGCAGCAACGGCGGCAAATTGCTTGTCACCGGGTTGAACGCCCCGATCAGCAGCATCGGGGTGAACAACGCCACATAGCCAAGCAGCCCGAGCAGTCCAGCGGCGGCGGCGAGTACCGGCCAGCGACCGAACCAGCCAAACAGAATCAGCAGCCCCAGCAACACTTCAGCCGCACCGGCCAGTGGCGAGATGACCTGTGCGTTCAACCCCAGACCAGCCGCATCGACCATCTGCACCTCAACCGGGCTGAGGAACAGCAGCTTGGGCACCAGACCGTGATAGATGAAGACCAACGCAAGCATCCAGCGACACCAGCGGGCCAGCTTCAGCAACTCACCGCTACTCATCGACAAAACGCCGGGCGTGATCGGCTGACGGCAGCTGACACAGCTCGTATCGGCCAAACAGCCGGTAGCGATTCAGCGCAATGCGGTCGTACAACCAGTCACGCAGCGGGCGCGGAATCAGGCGAAATACTAGCAGGCCGCGCCACGGCCAGCCAAGCCGGTTCATGACGAAGAAGAAGGCGGCGCTCTTCTCGAAGCAGCGATCGCCATCGCTGACCAGCATGGTTTCAAAGGTATCGGTCGGATAGCCGTGCTGCCCCAGCAGCCGCTGCCCAGCCGCCGACTGCACACTGCAGAGCCGGAAGCGATGCTCAGTGTCGTGCTCGATGATGAAATTGGCCCAGGCGCTGCAGAGCTTGCAGACCCCATCGAACAGAATCACCGGCGCCTCGGCCACGCTCATGCTTGCGTTCCTTACTCTCGGCCTTCGAAGCGCACCGGCTCACGGGGCTCGACGATCACCACACTGCCGCCAATCTTGTCGTGCCAGCCCTGCTTACGCGAATCAAAGGCCACCCAGAGAAAGCCCAGGCACAGCGGCAAGGCAGACACGAAATAACCGATATAGCGCAGCACACACTGGCCCAGCGGCAGTGGCTCGCCAGTGCGTGCATCAACCACCCGCAGACGCAGCAACATCTTGCCCGGCGTACCGAGAAAGCGGCGCCAGAACCAGAGCGTGGCGATAAAGGGCACAACGTAGCTGAGCAACACATCCCAGACGCCGTGCACCATGGTTTCATCGATCCAGTAGCTTTCTCCATAGATCAGCGCCAGCGGCACCATCAGGATCAGCCCGAAAATCACAGAATCAATAATGGTTGCGCCGAAACGCAGCCAGAAACCGGCGTATTGAGGCTCGTTCATGGTCAGTCCCTTGGGCAAATGAAAAACACCGCGAGCATATCAGGCTTGGCCTGCCAGGTGTTTGCTGCGCGGACTGTCAAACCAGTGCATTGCAGAACAACGTCTATCGGTTCGCAACGAAGGCTGAAGGCGGCTGCCCGAACTGTTTACGAAAGGCCGTGCTGTAGGCGCTATGGCTGTCATACCCGCTGGCGAGCGCGACCTGGGTGATCGGCATACCCTGCAGCAACAGCGTCAGCGACGACATCAACCGCAACTGCTGCCGCCACCTGCCGAACGTCATACCGGTCGCCTGCAAAAAGCGCCGATGGAATGTCTTGTCACCGATGGCCAGTCTGCTCGCCCACTCGGCAGCCGTGGCGCAATCGCCCGGATCGTCGACCAGCGCCTGACACACCTGCTGCAGGGCAGTGTCAGCGCCGCCAGCCGGCCAAGGCAAATGCAGCGGCAGCACTGGCTGAGCGTGCAGCTCCTCGACCAGCAGCTCGCCGAGCAGTTCCCTGCGCCTGGCACCAGCAGGGGCATCGCTTTGGCTCAGCGCCATGATCAGCTCCCGCAGCAGGCCCGAGACATGCACCACGCAATCGACAGCAGGCAGGCGCGCGCATACGTCCTCGCGCACAAACAGACCGTGCGCCTGCAGCGCAACCGGCACCACCAGCCGATGCGGTACCCCGGCGCGCAGCCAGACGGCCGCCGTGGGAGGCACCAGCCACTGCCCGCTTTGCGCTTCCACTCGCAACAGGCCACGGTCGGCGTAAATCAGATGCCCTTGCGGATGCCGATGCTCAGGCACCACATGACCGGCCGGATAATGAACCGCCACACCGGATACCGGCAGCCCGTGCGGGTTCTGATCCAGCGCGTGACCGCCCTGTTCAGGAGAGAGAAAGCCCATCTAGCACCCTGTCCATATAGATAAATAATTTGTCCATTTTTATGTAGATAGACAAAGCCCGCAAGCCTACCATCAACCGCACATCTCACTGCCGGGTCTATTCACGCATGTCTGCAATCGGTCTCTCGCAACGACTACTACCGCTGATTTTCGGTCGGGGTCGGCGCGCGTCCATGTGCGCCACGACCCATCCTGAATCCCCCTGACCCCGACCGACGTCAGCTTCAGCCAAGCCAGGGGAATCAGGAACAAACGATTTCTCTGGAGTGTTTCCCATGTTGACTGATCCTTCCCAGAAGTACCGCGCGGCCACCCCGGTCGCTCTGCCTGACCGTCAATGGCCCTCGCGCACCATGACCCATGCCCCGATCTGGCTGTCTACCGACCTGCGTGACGGCAACCAGGCGCTGTTTGAGCCGATGAACCGTGAGCGCAAATTGCGCCTGTTTCATGAACTGGTGCGCATCGGCTTCAAGGAAATCGAAGTCGGCTTTCCGGCCGCCTCGCGGACAGATTTCGACATCGTGCGCCAGCTCATCGACGAGCAGCAAATTCCCGCCGATGTCACCCCGATGGTCATGACCCAGCTGCGCGAAGACCTGATCAGCGAAACGGTGCGTGCCGTCGCCGGCGCCAGACGGGTGATCGTGCACTTCTACAACGCGGTGGCGCCCGCCTGGCGCGAGATCGTCTTCGGCATGAGTGTGCCGCAGATCATCAAGATGGTTGAGCACCATGTTGCCTTGTTCAAACGGCTGACGGCCGCCCACCCGGAAACCGAGTGGGTGCTGCAATACTCGCCGGAAACCTTCTGTATGGCTGAGCTGGAAGTGTCGCTGGCCGTCTGCAACGCTGCCATCCGTACCTGGGATGCAGGCCCGCAGCGCCAGATGATCATCAACTTGCCCACCACCGTGGAGGTGTCGACCCCCAACGTGTTTGCCGATCAGATCGAATGGATGGACCGGCGGCTGGAGCGGCGCGAGCACATCATCCTCTCGGTACACCCCCACAACGACCGCGGTACGGGCGTGGCCTGCGCAGAACAGGCCATCCTTGCAGGTGCCCAACGGGTCGAGGGATGTCTTTTTGGTAATGGTGAGCGCAGCGGCAATGTCGACGTAGTGACGCTGGCGCTGAACCTTTACAGCCATGGCATCGCGCCCGGGCTGGATTTCTCCGATATCGCCGCCGTAGCGCGCGTGGCCGAAGAGTGCACCGCCCTGCCGATTCATCCGCGCCACCCCTACGTCGGTGATCTGGTCTTCACCGCGTTCTCCGGATCGCACCAGGATGCCATCGCCAAGGGTTTTGCTGCGCAGCAGGCCGGCGCGATTTGGCGCGTGCCTTACCTGCCGATTGATCCGCAGGACATCGGCCGCACCTACGACAGCATCGTGCGCGTCAACAGCCAGTCCGGCAAAGGCGGCATCGCCTTTCTGTTGCAGCGCGACAACGGCATCAGCATGCCACGCCGTATGCAGGTCGAGTTCAGCGCTATCGTTCAGGCGCTGGCTGACGCCAGTGAGACGGAGTTGAGCAGCGAGCAGATCTGGACAATTTTCGAACAAACCTATCTCGCACCAACGCAGGCGCAGTCCAACTTCATCTACCGCAGCCACCGGCTGTTCGGGCACCCGGACGGTCAAGGCATCGCACTGGAGCTGTCAGACAACACTGGCACACTCAGAACCATCGCCGGCTCGGGCAACGGCCCGATAGCCGCCACCGTCGCAGCCTTGGGTCTGCCACTGCGTATCGACAGTTTTGAAGAGCGCAGTCTGGGTGCAGGTTCGGACGCCGCGGCAGTCGCTATGGTTGAGGCAGCCATGCCCGGCGTGCCCGGCTCACGCTTTGGCGTTGGTCGGCACCCGAATATTGCGACTGCATCGGTGTTGGCGGTGCTGAGCGCCGCTGCCCGGTTTGCCGACGCAGCAGACTGAGCGAAGCCAGCGCGGCTCCCGGCACAGACCGGGTGCCGCCTTGGCGCAGGTCAGTTCACCGCCGCTGACAGCGTTTTGGCGTAATGAAAAAAGACCTCATCACGAACCCAGCCTGTCGACTCGTAAAGCCGCTGGGCAGGCGTATTGGTGATTGCCGTCGCCAGCTCCATGCGCACTGCACCGCGGGCCTTGGACTGCTGCCCGGCAGCCGTCAGCAACTGCTCTGCGACACCCTGACGACGAAAGTCAGCGGCAACAAACAGATCGTAAAGCACGCAAATCGGCGCCATATCCACCGAACAGAAGGTCGGGTACAGCTGGCAGAAGCCCGCCAGCTGGCCCTCGGCGGTCTCCGCCATGAGCACCACAGACTCGCCGTTCTGCAAGCGGGCCTGCAGGTAGGCAATTGCGCCGGGCAGATCGGCAGCTTGCTCGTAGAACTGACGGTACAGATCAAACAGCCGCCCCACCCGCTCGGCATCGGCCGGGGTGGCCAAGGCTATGCGCATGTTACTCACAGGTGGGGCCGCGCTCAGGCCTGATGCGGTCGAACCGGCGTCTTGCGACCCAGCAGGCGTTCGCTGGGCAGGATCTCAGCCACCTGACGATAATCCTCCAGCAACTGGAACCAGTCCGCTTCAGGCATCGGCCCACGGTGGCGGTAAAGCTGCTTCAGGTCGTGGCGCACGGCGGCGCTGCGGCGCCAGCGGCGGCGACATTTCTCCAGGTCAAGCAGCGCGATTTCCACCCCTCGGCTGCGTACCCGGATAAAGATGTGTTTGGAGTACAGGCAACCGTGCTGCAGGCCAGCGTTATGCGCCAGACTCAGGCAGCTGGCCAGCTCGCGCAGCAGATGGCGGTGTACGGCTTCGCCATGCTGCCCTCTGGCATCGCTGGCATACCACTCATCGAGACTGATGAAATCGCCCAGCTCTTCGGTCACCAGCAGCCCCTGCCACTGGCCCTGATGCTTGCGCGCACCCGCAAAGCGGATCTGCGGCACACGCACACCTGCGGCGCGATAAGCCTCCAATGCCCAGGCTTCACGCACCACAGTGGGACGTCCAAGGGGATAACGCAGCGAGCGGCTGAGATGGCCGGTCTGGCGTTTGAGATACAGGGTGGGGTCTTGATCGGTCAGTCGCTGGACGCCGCTGTTGCCGTCGCGACGCTCATTGGGCTCTTCTACCCAGTCGCCCTCGCGGGCCCACCAATCACTGAACGCGGGATGCGCCTTGTCTACCATCTTGTTATTCCTCGCTGTCGTCACGCACTGTCTGACGTCGAACTGCAAGGACTGCGCCAGTGGGACAGGTGATTTTTTGTAAACGCCAATCACCTTACCCACTAATGCCACATGTGGTCAAAACAAATACTTCGGCCGCGATCATCGGCGAACGGGCCGACTAGCGCCAGGAGCGTGTTCAGCTGCGCAAATCGTACATCGCCTTCTCGCCCAGCGCGTGCCAGGCCTGAATGCGCTCGCGGAACGCCTGCATGGAGTCCCAGACCTCGCGGTTAAGCGGGTCCATGGCAGCGGTTTCTTCCAGCACATCACCGCTGATGTCGCGCAGACGGTCCAGCACGGCGTCCGGCAGGCGACGTAGCTCGACGCCGTGCTCGTTGACCAGCGTGTGCAGGGCTTCGGCGTTGCGGCGGCCGTACTCATCCAGCATGGCCTGGTTGGTTGAACGGGCAGCCTCGATGACGATGGCGCGCAGGTCATCCGGCAGCTCGGCCAGCTTCTGCTTGTTGACCGTCAGCTCCAGCACGGCGCAGGGCTCCTGCCAGCCTGGGTAGTAATAGTATTTGGCCGCCTGATACAGGCCAAAGGCCAGGTCGTTGTAGGGGCTGACCCAGTCGCTGGCGTCGATCACGCCAGTCTGCAACGAGGTAAAGATTTCGCTGCCAGGCAGGTTGACGGTGGTAGCACCGGCGCGCGCCAGCACCTCGCCGCCAAAGCCTGGCATGCGGATTTTCAGGCCCTGCAAGTCGTCCAGGCTATTGATTTCCTTGTTGAACCAGCCGGCCATCTGCACGCCGGTGTTACCACAGGGCAAGGGCACTACACCCAGCGGATCATAGGCCTTCTGCCACAACTCCAGCCCGCCGCCTTCGTACAGCCAGGCGTTCATTTCCTGGGCATTCATGCCAAAGGGCACGGCGGTGAAGAAAGGGGCTGCAGCGCTCTTACCTTTCCAGTAGTAGGCCGCGCTGTGGCCCAGCTCGGCGGTACCGCTGGAGACCGCATCAAAGACTTCCAGCGCCGGTACCAGTGCACCAGCGGCAAAGACCTGAATGCTCAAACGGCCATTAGACAGACGCGCCACCGTGTCGGCAAAACGCTGAGCGGTGGTGCCCAGGCCGGGGAAGTTCTCCGGCCAGGAGGTAACCATTTTCCAGCGAAAACGCTGCTCCGGCGCACCACTCGCCTCGCCCGCCGGCGCGCTGTCATCCTTGCACCCAGCCAGCGCCACCGCCCCAAGACCAAGGCCAGCGGCGGTCAGTAAGTTACGTCTATCCATCTTTAATAGCTCCAAGCTGTAAGCGGCAAGCTTCAAGCTGTCCGCTGCTGACTTTTATTGTGGTAGGAAGCGCCGACACGCGCTCTCCTCTCCAGCGCATTACCCAAACTGCAACAACATTCGAAGCCACAGACGTTCCGCGTGGTCGCGGTTAGCTTGCCGACAACCGCGTGCCATCAGCCCCGGACTCGTCCAACCTGGCAAAGTACTCCCCGCACGCACAAACCGCTTGCAGCTTGAGGCTTAAAGCTTGCGGCTCCAAGCTGCAGGCGCTACAGCGCCTGCAGCTTGGCATAAGCCACCATCAGCCACTTGCTGCCTTCGTCGTCAAAGTTGACCTGGATGCGCGCCTGCGCGCCCTGGCCTTCGTAGTTGAGTACCACGCCCTCACCGAACAGGGCGTGTTCTACGCGCTGGCCGAGGGCGAAGCCGGTGTTTTCTGTTGCCTCATTGGCGAACAGCCCGCCCTTGGCCGGGCCGAACGGGCGGCTGACCTGGCTGCCCAGTCGGACCTCCTGAATCAGCTCTCCCGGAATTTCGCGGACAAAGCGCGAGACCTTGTTGAAGGTTTCGCTGCCGTACAGACGGCGGGTTTCTGCCCAGGTGATCACCAGTTGCTGCATCGCCCGGGTGATGCCGACGTAAGCCAGGCGGCGCTCTTCCTCCAGGCGGCCCGGGTCTTCCAGGCTCATCTTGTGCGGGAACAGGCCTTCTTCGACGCCCGCCATGAACACCAGCGGAAACTCCAGGCCCTTGGCGCTGTGCAGGGTCATCAGCTGCACGCTGTCTTCAAAGCGGTCTGCCTGGGTTTCACCGGCTTCCAGCGAGGCGTGCGCGAGAAACGCCAGCAGCACGTCGCCCTCGTCTTCGGCATCGGCCATATCGTTCTCGAAGCCACGGGCGGCGGACACCAGTTCTTCCAGGTTCTCTACCCGGGCCTGGCCCTTGTCGCCCTTCTCCTGCTCGTGAAAACGCAGCAGGCCGCTGTGCTCAATGGCGATCTGGGCCTGGCTGTAGAGCGGCAGGCCCTCGGCGCGCTCCGCCATCTCCTCGATCAACACCATAAAGCCCTGCACCGCATTGGCGGCGCGGCCCGGCAAGCCCTTGTTGTCGAGCAGGTCGCAGGCCGCCTGCCACATCGAGACATCCTGCTCACGTGCCTGCTGGCGCAGCAGCTCGACGGTCTTGTCACCAATGCCACGGGTGGGCAGGTTGATGATGCGCTCCAGCGCGCCGTCATCACCACGACTGCCCATCAGGCGCAGATACGCCATGGCATTCTTGATTTCTGCCCGTTCAAAAAAGCGCTGACCGCCGTAGATGCGGTAGGGAATGCCGCTGCGCAGCAGCGCCTCTTCCAGCACCCGAGACTGGGCGTTGGAGCGATAAAGAATGGCAATCTCGCTGCGGCTCAGGCCGTCTCGAATGCCCTGCTCAATGCGCTCGACAATAAAGCGCGCCTCATCCTGCTCATTGAAGCCGGCATACAGGGCAATCGGGTCGCCTTCGTTGCCGTCGGTCCACAGCTCCTTGCCCAAGCGCCCGGCGTTGTTGCCGATCAGCGCGTTGGCCGCCTTGAGGATGGTCGCAGTAGAGCGGTAGTTCTGCTCCAGACGGATCATCTCGGCGTTCGGGTAGTCGGTCTGGAACTGCTGAATGTTTTCGATTCGCGCCCCGCGCCAGCCGTAGATCGACTGGTCGTCGTCGCCCACCACCATCAGGCTGGGTGAATTGCCCGCCAGGTGGCGCAGCCAGGCGTATTGCACGGCGTTGGTGTCCTGGAACTCGTCAACCAGGATGTGCCGGAAGCGCGCACGGTACTGCTCACGCAGGGCCGGGTTGTCGCGCCACAGCTCAAGCGAGCGCAGCAGCAGCTCGGCAAAGTCGACCGCACCGGCGCGGTTACAGGCCTGCTCGTAGGCCTCGTAAATGCGCACCATGGTGGTCATATACAGGTCACCCGCTGGCTGGATGTGCTGCGGCCGCAAGCCTTCATCCTTCTGCGAGTTGATCCACCACTGGGCCTGGCGAGGCGCCCACTGGTTTTCGTCCAGCCCCAACTCGCGAATCACGCGCTTGATCAGCCGCTGCTGGTCATCGCTGTCGAGAATCTGAAACTGTTCAACCAGCCCGGCCTCACGCCAGTGCGCCCGCAGCAGACGGTGCGCCAGGCCGTGGAAGGTGCCCACCCACATGCCCTGCGGCGAAATCCCGAGCAGCTGCTCGATCCGCCCGCGCATCTCGTGGGCGGCCTTGTTGGTGAAGGTGACCGACAGAATGCTCCAGGGCGAGGCCTGTTCTACCTGGACCAGCCAGGCGATGCGGTGCACCAGTACGCGGGTTTTGCCGGAGCCGGCCCCGGCCAGCACCAGTTGCTGACCAACGGCGGCGCTGACCGCCTGACGCTGGGCTTCGTTAAGCGAATTAAGCAGGTGGGAAATATCCATCGCGGCATTCTAGTGGGCTGCCTGCTGAATTCAAATATGCAATTTCAGTACAGGCGCACACGCGCCACTGCCATCCCGTCACCGGCCCCGTGACTGGCGGACCCGGCGGTCATCAGCCCAGCTGCTGATTGCCTACGCTGAATTCCCGAGATAGAGACCTTGGCCAGCTATTTTTTGCACACCAGGGACTGTGCCGAGCACCTCCCCTGGTGTAAGGTTGGGCGGGCACACAAGCCGAACCGACAGACAAAACAATGACAATAAACAACGTCAACGGACTACGGAGCACAGCAGCCGCATGAGTTCTGGTTCCGCGGCCTTTAGCCCCATTCCCCGTGACGAGCTGCGCCTGCAACAGTTGAACCAGCTCTACGCTCAATCACGTCTGCCACAGTGGCTGCTGCTGATAGCCGCCGTGCTCATCAGCCCGCTTGCCTGGGCCAACAGCTCACGTCCCAGCCTGCTGCTCTGGATCGGCCTGCTCGGCCTGCTGGCGCTGACTCGCCAGGCCCTGGTACGACGCTACTGGCAGGCGTCTGCCAGAGAGCGCCTGCAACGTCGCTGGAGCCTGTTTTTTCACCTGGGTAACCTCGCCTCCGGCCTGTGTCTGAGCTGGGTACATATCGCCCTGACGCCCATCGACAACTTTGTCCTGCAGGCGCAGATGTACAGTATCGCCAGCGGCGTCAGCATCTGTGTCGGCGTACTCTACGCTCCGCGCTACAGCGCCTTTGCCTCTTTCATGCTGCCCGCCTGGCTGCCGCCGGTGATCTGGCTGCTGGCCGATGGCACGCCCAGCAGCCTGGTCTGGGCGCAGACCGGCGCCATGATGTTCTGCTTTATCCTGCTGGCCGCTGCGCTGATTCATCGGACCATGCGCAACGCCCTGGTCACCAACCTGCGCAACGAAGCACTGCTGGGCAACCTCGGCAACGCCCACCAGCACACTGAAGAACTGAACCAGCAGCTGACCCGCGAGATAAGCCAGCGCCGCCGCGCGGAGCAGTCCCTGCGCGACAGCCACGACGATCTGGAAGAACGGGTACACCAGCGCACTGCTGAGCTGGAAAAGGCCACCCACGATTTGCAGGCCAGTAAAGCCCAGCTGACCCTGGCCATGGAGGCCAGCCAACTGGGCCTGTGGGACTGGGACCTGACCACCGACAAGGTGTACCACTCGCGCCTCAACGCGCTGTTCGGCATGCCGGACGAATACGTCCCCAGCATGCGCCAGGATCTGCGCCCACTGGTGCACCCGGCGGATGTCACCATGGTGCGCCGCACGCTGGTTCGACACATGAAAAGCCAGACCGCTGCCTACCGCATGGAGTACCGGGTGCGCCACAGCGGCGGGCACTGGCTGTGGGTAGAGGACAGCGGGCGCGCAGTGGAGCGTGCCGCTGACGGGCGTGTGCTGCGCATGATAGGCACCCGCCGCGACATCAGCGCACGCAAGCACCAGGACGAGCAGGCACAACTGGCATCTACCGTGTTCGAGGCCACCAGCGAGGGTATTTTCATCCTCGGACCGACGCTGGATATCCTCGCCGTCAATCAGGCCTACACCGTGATCACCGGGCGGGCTCAGCAAGACGCCGTTGGCTACAACATTCTGGATATCAGCGGCAGCGATGATCTGCGCCAGCAATTTCTCCACCTGCAGCAACTGCTCAACAACCAGGACCGCTGGCAAGGCGAAATGACTGCCCGCCGCCGCAACGGGGAGCTGTTCCCGATCTGGCTGCAGCTGGCGGTCGTGCGCAGCGCCGGTGGACAGCTGACGCACTACGTTGGCTTCTTCGCCGACCTGACCACCCACCGGCAGACCGAAGAACAGCTGCAGTACCTGACCAACTACGATCCGCTGACCCAGCTGGCCAACCGCAGCCTATTTACCGACCGCCTGCAAGACGCGGTTGCCCGCGCCCGTCAGCATCACCACGCGGTTGCGCTGCTGCACATAGACCTGGACCGCTTCAAGCACATCAACGTCACCCTGGGCCACGCCGTGGCAGACGGCCTGCTGCAGGAGGTGGCGCGCCGGCTCAGCACCGAGGTCGACAGTCAGCACACCCTGGCGCGACTGTCGGCAGACGAATTTGTAGTGATTGTCGAACAGGCCGACGATGAACAGAAACTCGGCGCGCTGGCCAGCCAATTGCTCGAAGCCCTGCGTAAACCGATGCTGGTGGCCGAGCACGAGCTGGTAACCACCGCCTCCATCGGCATCAGCGTATTCCCGGCCACCGCTCGCGACAGCCTGCTGCTGGTCACCCAGGCCAACCAGGCGATGCAACACGCCAAGCATCTGGGTGGTAACCGCTGGCAGTTCTACACCCGCGAGCTGCGCGCCTACAGCCTGGAACGGCTGCAACTGGAGAATCAGCTGCGCAAAGCCATCGACGAAGACCAACTGGTAGTGCACTTTCAGCCCAAGCTGCACCTGGCCAGCGACCGCATCGGCAGCGCCGAGGCACTGGTGCGCTGGCAGCACCCGGACAAAGGGCTGGTCATGCCCGGCGACTTCATCACCATCGCCGAGGAAACCGGCATGATCGTGGCACTGGGGCAAAAGGTGCTGGATATCGCCTGCGAGCAGGCCGCGCACTGGTGCCATCAGGGGCCGCAGTCGGTCGCGGTGTCAGTCAACCTGTCGGTCCAGCAGCTGCGCCAGGAAGGCTTTGCCGAGCGCGTGCGCCTGACCCTGCAACGCTACAACCTGCCCGCCCGCCTGCTTGAGCTGGAACTGACCGAAAGCATGCTGGCCGAGCACAGTGACCAGGTCGCCGACAACATTGCCGCGCTGCGGGCACTGGGTGTGAGCCTGTCGGTCGATGACTTTGGCACCGGCTATTCATCGCTGGCCTACCTCAAGCGCTTCCCCATCAGCACGCTGAAAATCGACCGCGCCTTCGTTGCCGAGCTGGATGCAGCCAACGCCGACAACGCCATCGTGCTGGCGATCATCGCCATGGCGCGCAGCCTGTCGCTCAAGGTGGTGGCAGAGGGGGTCGAACACGAGGGCCAGCTGAACTTCCTCAAGGCCAACGGCTGCGACGAAGTGCAGGGCTATCTGATCAGCCGGCCCATCGAGGCAGATGCCTTTACCCGGCTACTGGAACAGAACAGCATCCAGCTGCTCGAGTAACCGTTCAGCGCGGATCGAGCCAGCTGTGGCCAAGGCG
>CEUC01333070.1_pt1 | contig 12319 bp, 14 predicted proteins | sample 356471 | NCBI WGS metagenome assembly CEUC01 (sample SAMEA2623295, study PRJEB7988) | marine metagenome | biome: marine biome (ENVO:00000447); feature: deep chlorophyll maximum layer (ENVO:xxxxxxxx); material: "saline water (ENVO:00002010), including plankton (ENVO:xxxxxxxx)" | depth 40 m | reverse complement strand
GGGGCAATTATTTGACCCTGTTCCTCTTGATTCTTTGCTAACATGTCTATGTTATGTAATTTTCCCCAGGGTCTATTCGAAGTGTTAAATAAATTCTACAAGATCAGCCAGAATCGATACTTCTGGTTAACTGGCGCAGCTTATTTGCTTCTAATGGAGGCCATCGCGCTTTTTTGGCAATACGCGCTTGAAACCTATCCTTGCGCCCTGTGTGTGCAGATAAGAGCCTGGGTCTATGGCGCCCTCTTCTTTGCTGTTATCGGCTCGTTTGTATCCAGGAATTTCTGGTGGCGCTGGGTTGGATTGACGATGACTACCGCTTTCCTTGCAGGTGCGCTTTATACCAGTTGGTATTCCTGGGGAGTAGAGAATGGCATGATAATTTCGAGTTGCACGATGGGGGCAGGGTTTCCTGAGTTCATGCCGCTGGATGAATGGATTCCCCTATTGTTTAGAGCGGATGGCTTCTGCGGACAATCACCGGATATGTGGTTTGGTCTGTCCATGAATGAAACCTTATTGGTTACCTTGTCAATACCCACTCTTGCCCTGGTGGTTCTGTGGCTTTTGCAAATCCCTAAAGCATTTACGGGTCAGCAATGAGTAAATGCAGGGATACGAACAAAATAAGAAACTGACAACGATCTCTCCCCAAATATTGCAGCATTGTTGAGTGAGTGCTATTGCCCGAATGCGGGTACACAACCGAAGAGATTTATAATGAATTGGGATGCTATAGGGGCTATTGGGGAAATTGCCGGGCGTTAGGAGTTATTGCTACCCTTCTTTTTCTCGGCTTACAAATAAGGCAAAACGCTAGGGCGACAATTACCGCCACATTCGATGCAATCCTTGCTGAGTGGCGGCAGCTTGAAAGAAACTCTTTTATTGAACATCCAGAGAATATTTCAGTCTTCGCTGAAGAGTTAAAAGATTTTGATAACTTAAGTTTGAATGAGCAGCGACTTTTCAACTTCGTAATGAACCAATACGCTCTCTTTATCGAAAATATGATCCAACAACATCAACATGCCAATATCCAGTATAGCCAACTTGCGCCCTGGTTAAATTACTACTCAATGTTGATAAGAGCGCCAGGTGGTTCGGTTTGGTGGAATCAATACAAGGTTGTTTTATCTCGAACGCTAACTGAAATGATGGATAAACATCGCTCCGAGAACGAAGCAAGACCCGATATCACCGCAGTCTTACCTTACTTTTTTGGAATTGATTCGCAACAAGAAAAAGGTGACGTAGTATCCAGCTAGTGGGGATTATTCATCTTGGTTATGCAATTGCTTCGCGCAGCCGCAGGCAAGCATTGCGCCGACTCACCAGAGGGCTTTTGGTTTAAAATTTGTTGGCATATACTGCGGGCGGACTGGAAGCGATATTCAGATAACCTCATCTAAGAAGGAGAGAACCATGGGTTCTAAAAAATCTGATCGAAGGGAATTCCTGAAACAAGGGGCCGCATTGGCCGGTGGTATGACCCTGGGAGCGGCAACAAACTCCGCTACTGGGCAGTTGGAAGGGCCTGAAGCATTCATTCAGGGCACCGATGAACTGGTCGGCTATGGCAAACGCTCCCGCTTCGTAACGTCGGAACGTATAGCCCACGGTGGCAGGCCCTCTCCCGATACGTTTGGGCTCGATTTTCATATTGCGGCTCCGCTGCAGGATTCTGTGGGGGTGATCACACCCTCTTCGCTCCATTACATAGGGACCACACGCGGTGCCTACGTTCCGGATATCGATCCCGACAAGCATCGTCTCATGATTCATGGCATGGTGGATCGCCCGTTGGTCTTCACCATGGAAGAATTGAAGCGACTCCCTTCCGTGACTCGGCTGCATTTCATTGAATGTGCGGGGAATCGTGCGAATCGCCGCCACACGACAGTGCAGGAAACTCACGGCATGACCAGTTGCGCCGAATGGACCGGCGTGCTCCTGTCCACACTGCTCGAGGAAGCGGGTGTGCAGGAAGGAGGAGATTGGTTGGTGGTGGAAGGGGTCGAAGAAGTGAAGGGGGCGTCCAGTATCCCTATGACCAAGGCAATGGATGACTGTCTTTTGTGCTATGGCATGAACGGTGAAGCAGTGCGTCCCCAGCAAGGCTTCCCACTACGACTGGTGGCCCCCGGCTTCGAAGGAATCTTTAACACCAAGTGGGTGCGGCGTATCAAGGTGGTGGATCAGTACTACATGACCTACAACGACTTCGGACATCTTACTCAGGATCCCGTTAATGCTGCACTGGGTTACCAGATCGGGCCGAAATCAGTCATCACCTGTCCCTCCGGCGGGCAACAATTGCCCGGCCCTGGATTTTACGAGGTCAGCGGCCTAGCCTGGTCCGGTGGCGGCGCCGTAAGCAGAGTGGAAGTCTCCACCGATGGTGGCCAGACCTGGATGGACGCCGATATTCGTGGCACGGCACAGCGCATGGCCCATACCCGGTTCAGCTTTAACTGGGAGTGGGACGGATCTGAGTGCGAGCTCCAATCACGCTGCACGGACGAAATTGGTCAGCTTCAACCCAGCCGAGCCCAGGCTGGCGAGTTCTTCAACCAATCCGGAAGTCAGCCCAGGGTGAGAGGTCAGGACAATTCAATTCAGCCGTGGAGGATCGAGAGCGATGGTAGTGTTCACAATGCGATTGCTTAAACTTCTTCCCTTAATAATGCTTCTGGGGGTCTCCGCGCAGGCGCAGTCCCCAACCTATGGTGTGGGAAGGACACCCACCGCCGAAGAAATCCGCGCCTGGGATATCGCCATCAGCCCAACCGGAGAGGAACTACCCGAAGGAAGCGGAACAGCCGACCAGGGCTCGCAGCTCTATCTGGAGAAAGGCTGCGCCGGATGCCATGGGACTACTGGGGCAGGGGGCCTGGCCCCCAGGCTGGTAAAACGCGACGTAGGCGTACTCGAAGATCCCTGGAATTATGGACGAATACTGCCGATCCGCGCGCCCTATGCGACCACGGTATGGGATTTCATTAATCGCGCCATGCCTCTCAATGCCGAAGGTACGCTCAGCGCCGATGAGGTCTACTCAATAACGGCCTATCTGCTGTACTTAAACGATGTCATCGAGGATGACTTGATGGTGCTCGATGAAGAGAGTCTGCCGAAGATTGAGATGCCAAATCGTGAAAATTGGGCACAGGTACCGGATTGGTTTCCCGGGCAGCCCAGACTCGAGGGTTACCCCTACTGACCAGCGATGCAGCGTCGTCTAAGGGCCGCTCTCCTTCCTAGACTCGCTGGTTAAGGAGGTCTATCCTGAATCATTAGATAACAGGAGGGTGACCATGTTCACCAGCGCCACAGTTAAGCGATCGTTTTGCATCGCGATTATCCTGATAAGCTCTTTTATTTCTGCCATCGCGTCCGCACAGATGACTCCCAATCCCGGTCAGAAAATAGCGCTGATAACAGGGTCCACCAGTGGACTCGGCCGCGAGGTCGCATTCCGACTCAGCGCCATGGACTATTTTGTGATCGTGCATGGCCGCAATCAAGAACGAGGTCTGGAAGTCGTTGCACAGATAGAGGATTCAGGTCTGGGCGGTGCGCGTTTCTATGCAGCCGATCTCGGATCTCTGCAACAGGTTAGAAAACTTGGCGAGGATATTGTTAACGATTTCGATCGTCTCGATGTGCTTGTCAACAATGCCGGCATCGGCTCATCACCGGCGCGCCGTCTCGTGTCAGAAGATGGTCATGAATTACGTTTTCAAGTGAACTATTTATCCCATTTCTTACTCACCCATCAACTTCTGCCCTTACTGCAAGACAATGCACCTTCGCGTATCGTCAACGTGTCATCTGGAGCACAGCAAGAAATCGATTTCGACGATGTCATGTTGGAGAATGGCTTCAGTGGTGGTCGCGCCTACGCACAGAGCAAACTCGCCCAGATATTGTTTACCATTGACCTGGCAGAAGATCTCGAAGGCACCGAGGTCTTAGTGAATGCCCTTCATCCCGCCACGTACATGGACACAGCGATGGTCAGAAACGCCGGTGCGACACCGCGCGCCACGGTTGGCGAGGGAGCAGACGGCGTCATGCAGTTAATTACTGAAGATATCGGCAGTGGCAACTATTTCGTCCGGCAGCGATCCGTACGCGCCAATAGACAGGCCTACGATGAAGACGCTCGCGCGAGACTTTGGCAACTTAGTGAACAGTTAACAGGTCTTGAGTAACAGCACCATAGTTTGTGAACGCCCATTTTTGGTAACTGAAACCAACTTCCAGCGTGGGTGCTAAAAACCAAACAATCAATTCCAACTACTTGTTCAGAGGGTTCCTGGAAAATATTCCTCTCAATATCATTTCTAAGTTACACCAACATCAGGAAGAAGAGAAAACAACATGAACAAACTAACCAGGTTTATAGCAGCTACTTTCTTCAGCAGTCTTGTTGCGACTACAGCAGGCACCTTACTCGCACAGGGAAACTTCGAGGGAGTCGAACTCAGCATCGAACATGTTGCCGGTAATGTCTATATGGTGCAGAGACCCGGTGGCGGTGGCAACATCGGTGTACAAATCGGAGATGATGGCGTGCTTCTAGTGGACTCGCTGTTCGCACCACTATCAGACAAGCTGGTAGCCGCCGTGAGAGAAGTGTCCGACAGCGAGATTCGATTTCTGATCAATACTCACATTCACGTGGATCACGTCGGTGGCAATAAGAACCTGGCCGAGATGGGCGTGTTGATCTTCGCTCACGACAATACCCGCCTGCGTTTTCTGGAAGAAAAATCCCACTATCCCCGACGGGGTGGAAGTTTCGCTCCTCAGCAAGCTGTGGGAGCGCGCCCTGTTATCACCTTTGACAATGCGATTGGTTTTCATCTCAATGGCGAAGAAGTTCGGGCATTTCTGGCGCCACCTGCTCACACGGACGGCGATACCTTCGTCTACTTTCCCGAGTCGGATGTACTACATCTCGGCGATGTATTCAGGACGACCAGCTATCCGATTGTGGACCTCTATAACGGAGGCACCCTAAGAGGCACCATCGCCGCGCTCGACCTGGCAATTGATATGGTTGGCCCGGACACAAAAGTTATACCGGGTCATGGTCTCAGTATTGTCGGTCGCGAGGAAATGCAAGAGTTTCTGGACATGATCCTGGACGTGCGTGATCAGGTCTATGCAATGATCAGAGACGGGATGCATCTGGAAGAGGTAATGGAGGCAAATATTACCGCAGAATATGATGCGAAATGGGGTCAGGAAGCGGGCTGGACGGCAGTCGATTTTGTGCCTGTTGTGTATTACGAACTCGGAGGTGCGGGACGCCTGCTTGATCGATAGCTTTAGCAAAACATTCTCTTTCACTATTTTATTATCTTAAGTGTCCCCTATTACCTTTTCTATCTAGTTGCTAACTGTCTCGAATGAATCAATATGGGCAGGGACTAATTCACGCACAATTCAGCGGACCGGAATCGTAATTGGGAGTTCTATCAATGAATTTATCCGCTCCCTTCTTCCCACCAGGCAGAAGCAATCCAAAATTTCGGTGGGCTTCATTGCTCCTGCTTGTCATAACATTGACCAATCCCTGTTATTTGACTGCTGCTGACTTCTTTGTTGCACCCAATGGAAGCGACAGTGACGCAGGTACATTCGATCAACCCTGGGCCAGCATTCAGCATGCAGCAGACACCCTCAGTGCGGGTGACAGCGTGTTTATTCGAGCCGGAACCTACTCCGAACGTATCACACCGATCAATTCTGGTAGCGAGGATAATGAGATTCTCTATTCTGCATACAATAACAAACAGGTCATTATCGACGGCGCGAGCCTGGAGGTTGGGGAATTTGAGGGACTCTTTCATATCTTTGACCGTCAGTATATTCGAGTCACGGGTCTTAGAGTTATTAACGTTGGCCCGTTTGGGACAAGCACGGGCATTCAGGTAGAAGGTTCAAGCCAGATTGTTATTGAAGGGAACCAGACTTATAACACCGCTTCGTCGGGGATTTTCGTCTGGGGATCTACTGATGTAACTATCGACAACAATGAAGTTGAATTGGCGTCTAATCTGGGCGCCGACAGCCTTAACGAATGTATTACCCTGGGTGAGACCACTGGTTTTATTGTGAGCAATAATCATGTGCTCCACGGCAACACAATCCGGGGTGAAGGAATCGACGCCAAGGACGGGTCATCGGACGGAGTTATCTTTGGTAATCATGTACATGACATTCCCTATGTAGGAATCTACATCGAATCATAGGATAAACACACCCATGACATCGACGTTTTCAACAATCGTGTACACAACATTAATGGAGACTCATTCTCCATCGGCTCCGAAGAGGGAGGATTGCTGGAGAACATCCGCATCTTTAATAACCTGGCTTACAATTCAGCCCAGGTTGGTATCAGTGTTCACGACTGCTGCATCGCCTCCCATCCGATCCGCAATGTCGAAATTGTGAACAATACCGTTGTGAATAATGGCTGGGTAGATTGGGGTGGTGGCATTCTGATGGAAAATCCCCAGGCCGAGAATATTCTGATTCGGAATAACATTGTCAGCAATAATCTCTACTTTCAGATTGCGGTTGATTCCTCGGCGGTGGGTCCGGTGACTATAGATTACAACCTCATAGATGGATTTCAGGGTACTGAAGATGAGACGAAAGGTAGTGATTTTCTGGAAGGGTCGCCGCTTTTTGTAGACGGCACAGCTGGAGATTTTCATCTGCCATCGATTCCGGGAGTTCACTTGCAGCACCAGAGGAAGATTTTGATGGGTCGCCGAGGCCATTCGGGGGAAACAGTGATATCGGTGCACTGGAATACGGTTACCCGCAAGCACTGGTGCCAGACATTGAGGCCAATGGAATGGATGGTGCAGTGACTATCGCCTCAGATGATTCGCTGGCAATCTCACTGCAGCTTACGGCCGGGTCAACGACGGGAATTCCCGTGGAAATGCTGATTACAGCGCAGGCTGGGAGCGCTACCTTCTATTTCGATGCCATCAGTTTGGGGTGGTTGCCAGGGGAAGGAATCACCTATTCAGGTGCAATAGTTGATGTGCCTGAATTCGAACTGTTTTCCATCGCCAATTCTCCCGTTGGCACGTATGACTTCAACTTCGACTTGTAATATGATATTTCCCACGACGGAACGAAGGAATCCACCAGCGATACGGTGCGAGTTACAGTAGTGGAATAGGGACAGATCCATTTATTTGTGTCCTCTATGGTTCTATGGTTCCACTGGCTCAAGATCCATAGCATTGGAGACTGGAAAGATGAATTTGACTAAACTAGCAGTTCCTTTGTTGTGTTTATTGCTGTGGGGTTGTAATTCCAGCATACCGCCTGAATACGGCATGGTAGATTGGTCTCTCAGTAATGGATCAGGAAACAGCTTGGCTCTTGCGGTGTACGACAAAATATGTAAACGCAGCTATTTTCGAATACGGCTAACCAGGTCAGGCCAGAGAAATATGTCAACTTGTGCCAATAGTGAAGGCATAGCCGAAATAAGATATAGGCGCGCCGGCTACGATAAGGGAGATTATCCCTGGACTGACACGCGTATGAACCGCAATCAAAGCCTTGTAATTCGCTTCCAGGGGCTTCTCGGTCGATAATCAGTTGCTGATTTTTCGAGGTTTTGACAAATCACGCAGCTACCATGGCAGGACTGAAAACTATGAATAAGTTAATTGTCAGATTTGCCACACTAGTGCTGCTAAGCACGTGCATCGTTTTACAGGCTCAGGATCAACCACTGCCGCAGACAGATCTTCCCTGGGCCTATGCCCTGAACAGTCCCCGTGCTGAGCGGCCAGCGGATGATGGCTTGCCAAAGCGTGTCCCGGGAAGTCAAAGCGAGTTTGTCCTATCGGAAATCCGAAACCTGTACAGTCCCCCCGACTGGCATTCGGACGACCACCCTGTCATGCCCGCTATCGTGGCCCAAGGCCGGAATCCCGGAGTCTTCGCCTGTGCCTACTGTCATCTGCCGAATGGTCAGGGTCGCCCGGAAAACGCCAGCCTTACTGGCCTGACTGCGGAGTACATCATTCAGCAGATGGCAGATTACAGAGCCGGCTTACGATCGAGCTCTGAACCGCAAATGGTGCCTCCTGCAGCAATGCTTGCCATCGGTCTTAACGCAACTGAAAGCGAAGCGAGGGCAGCGGCAGAATATTTTGCCAGGCTTACTCCCCGGCAGTGGATTCGAGTAATCGAGACCGAAACGGTGCCCGAGACTTCGGTGGAAGGCTGGATGTTTGTAGCTGTAGAGCAAGGCGGATCAGAACCTATCGGGCAACGGATCATCGAGATGCCTGAAGATCTTGAGCGCACGGAGCTGCGTGATTCCCGGTCTGGATTTATTGCCTATGTGCCAATCGGAAGTGTTGATAAAGGCAGACAGTTGGTAAGCACAGGTGGAGATGGAAAAACTCCTCCCTGCGGAGTTTGCCATGGCGATGATTTGCGAGGACTCGGACCCGTACCAGCTTTGGCGGGCCGCTCACCCAGCTATCTGGTTCGCCAACTGAATGATTTTCAAACGGGAAAGCGGAAGGGTCGTTGGTCGCCCCTCATGCAGGAGGCTGTAGCCAATCTCTCCAATGAAGATTTTGTTGTAATTGGGGCTTACCTGGCATCGCTCGATCCGTGACTAAGTTAGGAATCCTAGAAGGACCGATGCGACTTCGGCAGCAATACGACTTTGCTGCTGGAGAGCTTGTCGTGCAGTGCGTCACCATTTGGGTCCAGGTAGAGCCACAGATAGCCCAGGGCGAACATGAAAAATGCTGGCCAGGCAGCCAGAAAACGTAATAAGGCCTGCACCGGTGTAATCGATGTATTGTCCAACGAGACTAGTTTGATGCGCCAGGCGATCATGCCCAGCGTCTGACCGCTGCGGGTCCAGAAAAACACATAGAAGCCTGTGCAGCTTGCCACCATGAGCAGAAAAAGAATATTGTCCAGCACAGGATCGGTCTGTACGACCCCATCAACCAGTTGATTGGTGTCGGGGCCAACGATGAGTTGCAGGGCGAAGCCCAACACCATCCAGATGGCGCCTACCAGGAAGCCATCGTAGAGCAGGGCGGCCAAGCGCCGCAATAGACCGGCGCGAGGGAAGTCCTGTAGCAGTTCTGCCGCTGATTCGTGTGGATTGGATGCAGTCAATTAGGCAAGGGTACTACGACAGCTTCTTAACCGCATTGATATCTTCCAACTCATAGGGAGCGCCCACCTCGGCGAGCGAGGATAAATGAGGGATATTTCTGTAGATTTCGGGTTCTGACTGCCATGAGATTTTGCTAGAATCCCGTCCCCGCAAGCATCGATCGCCCAGTTTAGGGCCGATTTTCAGGAATTAGTGATGAGTACCCCAGATCAAGGCCGTCATATATACCTGATGGACACCACACTGCGTGATGGTGAGCAGACCCAGGGCGTCTCCTTTTCAGTCAATGAAAAGGTCAGTATCGCGCGGGCCCTGCTGCAATCACTAAAGGTGGACCGCATCGAAGTGGCTTCCGCCTGCGTTTCCGATGGCGAAAAGGAGGCGGTGTCACAGATTACGGCATGGGCGGCTACGGAAGACATGGCAGATCGGGTCGAGGTGCTCGGCTTCGTGGATTACCGGCGCAGCGTCGACTGGATTGTTAGCGCTGGCGGTAAGGTGATTAATCTCTTAACCAAGGGCAGCGAAAAACACTGCCGCGAGCAGCTGGGCAAGAATCTTCAGAGCCATATCGACGATATCTGCCGCACGGTCGACTACGCCAGGGAGCAGGGCTTGAGTGTAAATATGTACCTGGAGGACTGGTCAAGCGGTTACCGGGATAGCCGCGACTATGTATTCGGGATGGTGCAGGGAACCAACCATCTGGGTATTGCCCACTACTTATTGCCAGACACATTAGGCTTGATGTCACCACTGGAAGTGACTGAGGCGCTCACGGACATGTTGCAGCGCTTTCCAGATCAGGAATTCGATTTTCACCCACATAACGATTACGGCCTGGCTACTGCCAATGTCATGGCCGCCGTCAACGCAGGTATTAGCAATATTCACTGCACGATGAATTGTCTGGGTGAACGGGCTGGCAATGCCGCACTCCCCGAGGTGGCTGTGGCACTGAAAGATAAGCTCAACATGCAGCTGTCCATCGACGAGAGCCGGATTGCGCTACTGAGTCACATGGTGGAAAACTTCTCCGGAAAATGGATAGCCGCCAATACTCCTGTTGTCGGTGCCGACGTATTCACCCAGACAGCCGGTATTCATGCCGACGGCGATATGAAAGGCGGCCTGTATATTACCAACCTGAGTCCGGAGCGTTTCGATCGCAAACGAACCTACGCGCTGGGCAAGATGAGCGGCAAGGCATCTATCATTAATAATCTGGAAGAACTAGGCATCTCTCTGGCAGAAGAAGACCTGGCCAAGGTATTGCAGCGGGTCGTCGAGCTGGGAGACTCCAAACACATCATTACCTCGGAGGATCTGCCCTTTATCATCGCCGATGTCATGGAGAGCAAAGGCTATCAGCACATCAGACTCTTGAACTGCTATATCAATACCGGTCTCAATGTGGATAGCACCGCCAGTGTGCGCGTTGCAATAGAAGAGAAAGAACTGCAGGGATCTGGCTCAGGCAACGGCGGCTTCGATGCCTTCATGGATGCGATCGGTAATATCTTACAGACCCGAAATTTCGTCATGCCAACATTGACTGACTACGAGGTACATATTCCACGTGGAGGTAAGACCGATGCACTGACTGAGTGTATTATCACCTGGAAATCGGAACAACAGAGTTTTCAGACTCGCGGAGTGGACGCCAATCAGGTAATGGCTGCGGTTAAGGCAACCATACGCATGCTGAATATCATGCTTCACTCTTTATAATTGAAGAAGTACAGGGATGTACTTCCTCAATTATAAATAGCCCCTAAAGCTTGCTGAGTTCTTCGACAACCAGGTCACCGAAGCCGTCCGTACTGATCATGCGTACATCCGATCCTGGTGCTGACAGGTCCGCTGTCGAATAGCCCTGGGCGAACACACTCTGCATGGCATGCCAGATGTTTTTCGCTTCCTGATCCAGAGAAAAACTCATTTCCAGCATCATGGCGACCGAGCCAATCATTGAGTAGGGATTGGCGATTCCCTGACCGGCGATATCGGGAGCCGAGCCGTGGGATGGTTCATAGTAGGCCTTGTCCGGACCGAGGCAGGCAGACGGCATCAGTCCGAGGGAACCGAGTATGCCGCCACCCTGGTCGCTGAGGATATCGCCAAACATGTTCTCCATCACCATCACATCGAATTGACCCGGATTGAGACACAGATAGGTTGCCGCGGCGTCTACTAGGAAATGCCGCACTTCGACATCCGGAAACTCGGTACCGACTTCACCCATGACTTCATTCCACAGTACGCTGGACTTCAGCACATTGCTCTTGTGGATGTTGTGCAAAACTTTGTTGCGCTTGCGGGCGGTTTCGAAAGCGACTCTGGCAATGCGGGCTATCTGGTCTTCATCGTATTCAAGGGTCTCTTTGACGTAGCGTTTGCCCTGCTCATTAACGCCAGCTTCCTTGCTGCCGAAATAAAGCCCCCCCACCAGTTCCCTGATGATAATGAAGTCGATGCCGTCTCCGATGATTTCAGGTTTCAGGGGTGAGAAACGGGCTAATGCCTTGGGTAAGTAGACGGGGCGAAAGTTTGCAAAGGTGTCATAGCGGCGGCGCAATGGCAGAAGCGCACCACGCTCCGGTTGCATGTCGACAGGGATCTTCTTTGATTCTTCGTGGCTGAGTCCAATAGGACCTTTCAGAATTGCATCGGCGGTGTCGCAGAGTGCCTTGGTTTCGTCGGGAAAAGAATGGCCGTGGCTGAAGTAGGCGCTGGCACCGAAGGCGCCCGGCAATAATTCGAGATCCAGGTTATTGCGCTGGGCTACCAGATTCAAGACCTTGACCGCCTCGGCCATGATTTCCGGGCCAATGCCGTCACCGTCAAGCAGCGCAATTTTGTATGAAGTCATACTGGTATCCTGAGAATAGTTATAGCGGTCAGAAATGAGCCGCGTAATTTACCACGCAAGCAACTGACTGAACAGGCAGTATGCCTATTCTGATGGATAAAGACTTGAACTAAGTGAACTGAGTGGTGAGGGGCGCGCGATGTCTCTGTTTCAAATCCTGCTAGCCCAGTGCTATATCTGTTCCATAGGTGCTGACGGGGTACAAGCTAGCAGGTCGACTTGCTTGGGCTTTAATAACCCAAGTCCCC
>CEUC01009927.1_pt1 | contig 12795 bp, 9 predicted proteins | sample 356471 | NCBI WGS metagenome assembly CEUC01 (sample SAMEA2623295, study PRJEB7988) | marine metagenome | biome: marine biome (ENVO:00000447); feature: deep chlorophyll maximum layer (ENVO:xxxxxxxx); material: "saline water (ENVO:00002010), including plankton (ENVO:xxxxxxxx)" | depth 40 m | reverse complement strand
CGGCCCCGATCAGCCGCTCGACGATCGCGAGCGCCGCCGGACCGCTGAGCCGAACCACGCCCAGGCCGCCGCGGCCTGGTGGGGTCGCGACCGCGACGATCGTGTCGTCGGTGGCAAACATTGATAGGCGAGGCGCGAGGCGCGCGCGCTGACGACTGGAAGCTGAAGGCCGACCCGGACTCTTGCGGGGCGGCCGTGCAATCCCGCTGGCGGCTAGGCCGTCGGCGTCCAGGAAATGACGACGGTCTTCATCAGCGCGTCGCCGATGCTCTCGGAGCTGACGTCGGGATCTTCCGCGATCGCCAGATGCACGATCCGGCGGGCATAGGCGTTCAAGGGGCCGAGATGCTGCGGTCTACCGGTCTCCTTGGCGCGCGCGGCCAGCTCCCGCGCGGTCCCCCGCAGTTCGTCGTCCTTGCCCGCCCTAAAGTCCTGGTAGTCGACCACAACACGATGCCGCTCGGGCAGCTCGCGGCGGAAGATCGCGTTCAGGACGTGCTGCAGCGCGTCGAGGGCGGCTCCGCGTTTCTGCAGCAGCACGTCGCCGCCGTCGCCGTCCAGCCGGATCCGGAGGCAGTCGGTCTGTTCCTCGACGACCGGCTCCAGCGGCAACGCCATCGCCGTGAGGAACGCCGCCACGAACTCGTGCGCCCGTGTCTTCAGGTCCGCGTCGTCGTTCATCGATCCCCGCCCTTCTTCTTCTTTTTCTGCTTCTTGACCTGGCGTTCGGCCGGAGGCCGCACGCTGTGCACCTTGGGCGGACCGATGATCCGGTTGGTCATCACCTGCTGCCCGACGCCCCAGAGATTGCTGCAGAACCAGTAGAGGACGAGCCCGCTCGGCGCCCACAAGAACATGAACGTGAAGACGATCGGCATCATCATCATCACCTTCTGCTGCGTCGGGTCCGCGGTCGACGGCGTCATGCGCTGCTGCGCGACCATCGTGACGCCCATCAGCAGCGGCGTCACGTACATCGGATCATGCTGCGACAGGTCCTGAATCCAGAGGATGAAGGGCGCATCGCGAATCTCGATCGCGACCGACAGCAGCGAGTAGAACGCGAACAGCACCGGCATCGTCAGGAGCATCGGCAGGCAGCCCGACGCCGGATTCACCCCCCGATCGCGGTACAGCCCCATCAACTCCTGATTCATCTTCTGCTTGTCGGGATCGGTGACTTTCAGGCCTTTGTAGCGCTCCTGGATCGACTTGATCTCGGGCTGAAGCTCCTGCATCTTCCGCATCGACACGACGCTCTTGTGCCGCAGGGGGAACATGGCGGCGTTGATCATGATCGTGAGGATGATGATCGACCAGCCCCAGTTCCCGACGTAGCTGTGCACCCAGGTGAGCGATCGATGCAGTGGCACGACGAGCCACGAGAAGAAGCCGAAGTGCACGGCGCGCACCAGTTCGTCATCGATGGCTCCGAGGATGTCGAAATCCTTCGGGCCCATGTAGAACCGGGTCTCGCCAGACGGTGTCGGGAAGCGCAGGACATAGTCGACCAGCGTTATCTGCGTGTCACCGGTGCCTATCACCACCGGCTGATACGTGACACCGACCGGGCTGAGGTCGGGCAGCGCCGCCGACAGGAAATAGTGATCGTCGATGCCAACGAACTCGAACGTCCCGTCGTAGCCTGGCGTCTCCTCGAGGTCGGCGGCATCGAGCCGAGAGACGTCGCCGTCCATGAAAAAGATTGCCTGCGGCCCCTGACGGTACGCGAATCCGGAACTGGGCGCCGCGCTGCCCCCGAGACCAGGTCCCCAACGCACCGCAGGGTTCGCCGGCCCGGCAGCCGTCTCCACGCTCGCACTGAAACGGACGACGAACGGCTGATTCTCGGGATCGAAGTGGTACTCCTTCCGTGTCGAGAGACCACTCGTGTCCTCGTACTCGAAGACGAGCGACCTTGGCTCCGCTCTGACATCGAGCGACGACGCGCTGGGTCGGAACAATGCGTTGGCCAACTGAGCCGTCAACGGCGCCTCGTCAGCCTCGAGTGTGAACGGCGGCGGCGTCTGCATCTCGGCGCCTGAGGGCACCAGTTCCTTGAATTCGCCCGACGTCTCGGCATACCCCTTCAGTCGCCAACTCGTCAGCACGCCGCCTCTCGTTGAGAAAGTAGCGATGACCTGATCGGTCTCGACGACGATCTCCCGTTCGGTCGGGTCGGCAACGATTGGCGAGATCGGGGTTGCCGTCGTCAATTCGGCCGGCGCCGCATCGGTCGGAGTCGTGGACGAGGACGGGGGCGGGGGCGCAGCCTCCGGCGAGGCCGCCACGGCTGCGGACGGTGGTGGTGTTGCGGGCTCGGCGGCCGGGGCCTCCGCCACCGCCCCGGCTTCGGCGGGTGACTCCGACGGCGGCGGTCCGATCAGGCTCTGGTAGACGAACAGCACCAGAAACGACAGGAACACCGCGAGGAGAACTCTCTTTTCCATTCGATCGTCGATCAGGCTCGGACACAGCCCGCGGGTCGCGCCGGCACCGGGTCGTGCCCGGCGGATGCGAAGGGTTGACACCGCACCAGTCGGCTCACGGTCAGCCACGAGCCCCGCCACGGCCCGTGGCGCCTCAGCGCCTCAGCCGCGTAGGTCGAGCACGACGGGGTGAAGCGACAGGCGCCGGCGAACAGCGGCGACAGCAGCAGCTTGTACGTCTTGATCAGGCCGAGGAGTACCGCCGTGAGCGCGCGATTAACCATCTCGTTATCGTGTCCGACGTCGGTGGCGCGACAGGGTCGAGCGGTAGTCTGCTTCCAGGCTCTCGAAGTCCGTGTCGAGGAACGCGCGGCGTGGCAGCACGACCACGTCCAGTCCGGCACCTGTCTTCGCTCGCCTGAACAATTCGCGTGCGAGCCGCTTCGCGCGATTCCGCAGGGTGGCCCCGCCGAGTCGCCGGGACGCCACGATCCCCAACCGGTTCATCGGCAAGTCGTTGGGCAGAATGAGCAGGGTCAGATACCGGCCGTGCGTCCGGACGCCTTTGGCGTGAAGCCGCTGGTACTCCGGTCGTCGCCGTATCCGCTCGTCGCGTCGCAGCGTCTGCGCCACCATCGACTCCGGCGCCACCGGCAGGCCACAACGCTGATCGCCAGCGGCGGCTCGGTCGCTCGTGAAAGGAATCGCGGTCGTCAGGAAGCGGCCAGCCGCTTCCGGCCCTTGGCGCGGCGGCGTTTCAGGATCCGGCGTCCGGCTTTCGTGCTCATCCGCACGAGAAACCCGTGGGTGCGCCGACGGTGCCGACGGTTCGGTTGGAATGTGCGCTTCATCGATCTCTCGTCTCTCGACAGCGCAAACCTCGATGTCGAGAAACTTCAATGGTAGTGGAGCCGATCGATAAGTGTCAATGATAGACCATGGCGCGACTCGTCGTTCGACGGGCTTGCCAGACCGATCAAGGCGCTGCCCACGACCTGCCCGGATCGGTCTTGCCGGGTGCGACGTCGGCCGCACTGCTTGTGAAATACTTCACGACGTTTCGTTCCGGCCGATTGGTGTCAGAATCACCGGTCTGCGGCCATGGCAGGGGCGCCCACGGGCGCGCCCGTGGGCCGAGGATTAGCCACATGTTAAGATCAACGTTCTCAGCGAGTTACGAGTTAAACGATCTTCAAGTTTCCACACCTGTGGAAAGATTTGTGGAAAAAACACTGCGTTCCTTGAGGTTTTCGAAAGCCACTGCTCGCCGGAGCGCCGGCGCGGTCTCGGATTCGGATGCGCTTGCGTTCGACCGGTGCGGCTGCGTTGATCCGTCGTCGCGTCGAACGCGCGAACGAACACCGACTCAGGGGCGCGCTCTGCCCGCGGTCGGCGGTCCGGTGGGTCGGTTGGGTAGTCAGGTATGAGCAGCAGCGTTTGGGATCGCGTCCTAGGACGGATCGCAACCAAGGTTAATCGCCACAGTTTCTACACCTGGTTCAAGCCCACGGTGTTCGTCGACGACGTCGGCGAGACGATCCGCGTGAAGGTGCCGAACACGCTCTTCCGGGACTGGCTGACGAAGCATTACGCCGGCGTCATCGCTGAAGCACTAGTGGAAGTCGATCGGCCGGGGACCGCGGTCTCGTTCGTGGCCGGTCCTGACGAAACGACGGCCGTTGGGCCGGCGCCCGAGCCCGCCGCTCCCGCGACGGCCAGCACCACGCCACACCCGTCGCCCCCTGGCCTGAACCCGCGCTATTCTTTCGGCACCTTCATCGTCGGGTCGTCCAACCAGTTCGCGCACGCGGCCTGCCGCGCAGTGGCCGAAGCCCCCTCCCGGTCGTACAACCCGCTCTACATTTATGGGGGGGTCGGGCTCGGGAAGACCCATCTCATGCACGCGATCGGGCAGTACCTCGTCGAGCACGATCCGACCTTGAAGCTCACCTACATCTCGTCGGAGCGCTTCATGAACGAGATGATCAACGCCGTGCGGTTCGACCGGATTCTCGATTTTCGCGAGCGTTACCGCAGCGTCGATATCCTACTAGTCGACGACATCCAGTTTCTGGCCGGGAAGGAAGGGACGCAAACCGAGTTTTTTCATACGTTTAACTCCCTTCACGACCTCCAGAAGCAGATCGTGATCAGCAGCGACTGCCCACCCCACGAGATTCCTTCGCTGGAGGAACGCTTAAGATCGCGGTTCGAATGGGGACTAATCGCCGATATTCAACCACCCGACCTCGAGACCAAGGTCGCCATTCTCAGGAAGAAAGCCGAGGTGGAAGCGGTCCCACTACCGGACAACGTGGCGATCTACATCGCCGGTAAGATCAAGTCTAATATTCGTGAACTCGAGGGTTCGCTCATCCGGTTGATCGCGTATGCGTCTCTCACCGGCCGTGAAATCTCACTACCGCTCGCGCAGGATGTGCTTAAGAACGTCCTTGCGCACGACGACCGCGCCGTCACGATCGAGATTGTTCAGAAAGCGGTAGCGGACTACTATCAGTTGAAGCCGAGCGACCTTAAGTCCCGTAATAGTTCGAAGTCTATTTCGGGCCCCCGCCAGATTGCGATGTATCTCTGCAAGTCACTCACCAGCGCATCGCTGCCGGAGATTGGTCGCAGTTTCGGTGGTAAGCATCACTCGACCGTGATTCATTCGATCCGAAAGATCGAGGGGATGCGGAAGCAGGACGGCAACTTCAACACCCTTATCAACAACTTTCTCCAGTCGTTTAAGTAGTTTTTTTAACGCTTTCCAGTACTTCTCCACAGGCCACCCTGCCGCCTTCCGTGCACCGTTTGAGCGCCGAAAAAACTGCACAATAAACACTCAGGGAATTACTGTCTTTTATGGTTTTTTCCACAGTTTAACTTGTTGAGTTTAAAGGGTTAATTTTAAATAAAAGGGTTTTCAACACACCTTATCTTTATTATATAATTCTGTGTACTTCGTGATCTCCTTTTAGGTAGAGATCTTACTGGTCTCAACCGTCCGGGATCGACGCTATCCAACATGAGGTTTTCAGCAGCATGGAACTAGTTGTTCGTAAGAGCGATCTCCTGCACGAATTACAGCTCTTCCAAGGCATCGTCGAACGGAAGAACACCATTCCCATCCTGGCCAATGTGCTCGTGGAGGCTAAGGGGAATGAGGCGCGGATGCTCGCAACCGATCTGGAAGTCGCGCTGCGCAGTCGTTGTGATGCCAAGGTAAGGAAGGCCGGCGTGCTAACACTACCTGCGAAGAAGTTGTTTGAGATCGTGCGAGCCTTACCCGATACCGACATCACGATCCGGGAAGAAGGTCAGGGGGTGGTCAAGGTCTCAGCCGACAAGTTCGAATCACGGATGCAAACTCTGCCGCGTGAGGATTTTCCGACGCTTCCGGAGGGGAGCGCGAAGGCGGTCAAGCTCCCGGCCGAGACGTTGCGCGAGATGGTGGCAAAGACGCAGTTTGCCATCACGGGTGAGGACACGCGGTACTTTCTGAATGGCGCACTCTTCGTGCTTGAAGGCGACGAGATGACGTTGGTTGCGACCGATGGTCATCGGTTGGCGCTCGTGGCGGCCAAGCGCGACAAAGGGAAGACGAAGAAAGACGAGTCGCCGCGCGTCATTCTGCCCAAGAAAACCCTCTGGGAACTGGGTCGATTACTGACCGACGACGACAAGGAAATCAGCTACCAGCAGGGCGAGAACCACCTGTTCTTCAAGGTCGCAGGGCGGGTGCTGATTTCTCGGATGATCGACGCGCAGTTCCCGGCATACGAGCGGGTTATTCCGAAGAACAACGACAAAGCGATCGAGTTTGAACGCGATCGACTTGGTAGTGCGATCAAGCGCGTAGCGCTCCTCTCGAACGAGCGCTCGAGCGCCGTCAAACTCCAGATGTCCAAGGGTGTCGTCGAGATAACGTCGAACAGTCCCGATGTTGGGGAAGCGCGCGAGGAGTTGGCGGTCGAGTACTCGGACGTCGACGTGCAAATCTGCTTCAACGCGAAGTATGTGCTCGATTTTCTGAGTGCCGTCGAAACAGACACGGTCCGGCTCGAGTTCAAGGACGAGACAAGTCAGGCGGTTATGCATCCGGTCGGCGCCGAAGGCTATACCTACACCTACGTCATCATGCCGATGCGAATCTGACGCTACGCCACACCCCAAGTCTCGATACCTGGAAAGACTCGTTCTTACTCAGCTCATGGCGGAACTCGAACCCGACACCCCAACGACCCGTGCGGCGGATCCCGTCGCGTCGACGACTGATGGATTATTGTCGCCGGATCCGGCACTCACGCCCGGCAACGGCGATCCGTCCGAGGCCGCTGACAGCTACGACGCGAAGAAAATCAAGGTTCTGGAGGGGCTCGAAGCGGTCCGCAAGCGGCCCGCCATGTACATCGGGTCCACAGGTGCGGTGGGTCTGCATCACCTCGTCTATGAGGTGGTCGACAACTCCATCGACGAGGCACTGGCCGGACACTGCCGCGAGATCAACGTTCGGGTCCACCTCGACCACTCGGTGACCGTGGTCGACGACGGCCGCGGCATCCCGGTGGATACCCACGCCACCGGGAAGTCGGCGGCGGAAGTCGTCCTGACCATGCTGCACGCGGGAGGCAAGTTCGACAATTCGAGCTACAAGGTCTCGGGGGGTCTCCACGGTGTCGGCATCTCGGTCGTCAACGCGCTGTCCGAGACACTCGACCTCGAGATCTGGCGCGACGGCAACGTCTACCACCAAACCTACGCGCGCGGTATCGCGACAGCGGCCCTCGAGGTGACGGGCACCACGAAGCGCCGGGGCACGAAGGTCACCTTCCTGCCCGATCCCGACATCTTCGAGAGCGTCGAGTTCAGCTTCGACACGCTCGCGCAGCGCCTGCGCGAACTCGCGTTCCTCAACGGTGGCGTCACGATCACGCTCGACGACGAGCGGTCTGACAAGAGCAAGAAGTTTCTGTACGACGGCGGCATCGCCTCGTTCGTGACTTTCCTGAACAAGAACAAGGCCGCGGTCAACGAACAGCCGATTTTCATGAAGGGCGCGCGCGACGGCATCAATGTCGAGATCGCGCTGCAGTGGAATGACGGCTACGCCGAGACGGTCTACTCGTTCGCCAACAACATCAACACGCACGAAGGTGGCACACACCTGTCGGGCTTCAAGTCGGCGTTGACGCGCACTGTCAACAGCTACGCGACCCGGAACAATCTCACCAAGGATCTGTCGGAAAGCATCAGCGGTGACGATGTCCGTGAAGGGTTGACCGCCGTCATCAGCGTCAAGATTCCAAGTCCCCAGTTCGAAGGACAGACGAAGACCAAACTCGGGAATACAGAGGTTAAGGGCATCGTCGAGACCGTCCTCAACGATCGGCTTGGCGCCTACTTCGAGGAGCATCCCGCCGAGGCGAAGCGGTTGCTGAACAAGACTGTCGAGGCGGCGCGGGCGCGCGAAGCAGCCCGCAAGGCCCGCGATCTCGTCCGCCGCAAGGGTGCCCTCGACAACAGCTCGCTGCCAGGGAAACTGGCGGACTGCCAGGAGCGCGATCCGGCGCTGTGCGAGCTCTACATTGTCGAGGGCGAATCGGCCGGTGGGTCGGCCAAGCAGGGTCGGGACCGGCGCTTTCAGGCGATCCTCCCGATCAAGGGCAAGATCTTGAACGTCGAGAAGGCGCGGTTCGACAGGATGCTCGGCAGCGACGAGATCAAGACGATGATCGCGGCGTTGGGTTGCGGCATCGGCAAGGACGACTTCAACCTCGCCAAACTCCGCTACCACCGGATCATCATCATGACCGACGCGGATGTCGACGGCTCGCACATCCGCACACTACTCCTGACGTTCTTCTACCGGCAGATGCGCGAGTTGATCGACCACGGGTATATCTACATCGCGCAGCCACCGCTTTATCGCGCGAAACGTGGCAAGAAGGAGCACTACATCAAGGACGAGAGCGAGCTGGAAGGATGGTTGATCAGCCGCGCGGCCGAGTCCCGTGCCGTGCACGTGCCGGGCCGATCGACGCCGATTGCCGGCGCCGAGCTGGAGACGCTGCTGCAGAAACTGATCGTCTTCCAGAAGTACGTCCAGATCGTCGAGCGGCGTGGCCCCGAGCGCGAGGTCATCAAGGCGTTTCTCGACCGCGACGTGCGCGATAACGATTTCTTCGCCGATCGAACCGCCATCGGCTCGCTGGCCGCCGAGTTGTCGACCGAACTGCGGACGGTGGCCGTGCGCCGGGACGAGGAGCACAACAGCTTCGCCCTGGCTATCGATGATCACTCGAGCGGGTACTCGCGCCGGCATCTCGTGGGGGTCGAGTTCGTGACGACGGGCGAATACCGCACGCTGCTGTCGAGCTATGCCGACGTGCGCGGCCTTGAAGGCTCGATGACGGTCTCGAGCACGAACGGGCACGGCGATGCCGGGGACTCCGAGAAGACGACCGGGACCGCTGACGAGACCCAGATCGGCGGCGCGCCGCTCGACGAGGCGACCCGGCTGGCCACGGAGTCACGGGAGGTCGCGCAGACCGATGGCACGGTGCGGATTGCGTCGGTCGACGATCTGGTCGATCACTTCATCGCGGCCGGGCGTCGGGGTGTGGCCATCAATCGCTACAAAGGCCTGGGCGAAATGAATGCGGAGCAGTTGTGGGCGACGACCATGAAGCCCGACACGCGCACGCTACTGCAAGTGCGGGCCGAGGACGACGCCGAAGCCGATCAGATGTTCACGACGCTGATGGGCGACCAAGTGGAGCCCCGTCGCAAGTTCATCGAAGACAACGCGCTGGATGTGAAGAATCTCGACGTGTGACGCAGGCCCGCGACTCGGCAGCTGGCCCAGTGCTCTGCGCACTGCCCGCGGCTTGCGGCCGCGGCGTCGCGGTGACGTGATCTCGCATGACTGATACCGACTCGAAAATCCCCGTCAACATCGAAGACGAGATGAAGCGCTCGTACATGGATTACGCCATGAGCGTGATCATCGGCCGCGCGCTACCCGACGTCCGCGATGGGCTGAAGCCCGCGCACCGGCGCGTACTGTACGGCATGCGCGGCATGGGTCTGGCGTCCAACAAGGGCTATCGCAAGTGCGCCAAGATCGTCGGCGAGGTGATGGGCAATTTCCACCCGCACGGCGACGCCTCCATCTACGACACCCTGGTGCGGATGGCGCAGGACTTCAACATGCGCTACCTGCTGGTCGACTCGCAGGGGAACTTCGGGTCGATCGACGGCGATCCACCGGCGGCGATGCGGTACACCGAAGCCCGGCTGCGCGCGCTGGCCGAGCAATTGATGGCCGATCTCGACAAGGAGACCGTCGATTTCGTGCCCAACTACGACGAGACCACCGAGGAGCCCACCGTCCTGCCGGCGCCGTTCCCGAACCTGCTCGTCAACGGGTCGGCCGGCATCGCGGTCGGGATGGCGACGAACATCCCGCCGCACAACCTGCGCGAAGTCGTCGATGGGCTGATCTGGCTGGCTGAGCACCCCGGCGAGAGCGCCGACGCGAAGCTGGCTCACCTACTCGATCTGATTTCCGGCCCCGACTTTCCGACCGGTGGCTATATCGTCGGCCGCCGCGGCATCCGATCGGCCTACCAGACCGGTCGCGGCTCGATCCTGATGCGGGCCAAGACGAGCATCGAGCCGGCGCCGAAGAGCGACCGGGTCTCGATCGTCGTCAGCGAGATTCCGTATCAGGTCAACAAAGCCCGACTCCTCGAGAAGATCGCGGAGCTGGCGCGTGAGAAGACGATCGAGGGGATCTCGGATCTGCGCGACGAGTCGGATCGCGACGGGATGCGTGTCGTCATCGAGTTGAAGCGGGGCGAGGTGCCGGAGGTCGTGCTGAACAAGCTCTACAAGCACACGCCGCTCCAGACCACGTTCGGCGTGATCATGCTGGCCATCGTCGGCGGTCGCCCGCGTGTCCTGACGCTGGCCGACGTGCTCGACCAGTTCCTCGAGTTCCGGCGGGAAGTCGTGCGGCGCCGCAGCGAGTTCGATCTGCGCAAGGCGCTGGCGCGCGCCCACATCCTCGAAGGATTGAAGGTCGCGCTCGACCATCTCGACGCCGTCATCAAGCTGATTCGTGGATCGAAGTCTCCGGCCGAGGCGCGGACCGGTCTGATGTCGGAGTTCTCGCTGACGCAGATCCAGGCCCAGGCCATTCTGGACATGCAGCTCCAACGGCTCACCGGGCTGGAGCGGCAGAAGATCGTCGACGAGATGGCCGAGTTGGTGAAGACGATCGAACGGCTTCGTGCCGTGCTGGGCAGCGACAGCCTGCTGCTCGAGATCGTGCTCGGCGAACTGCGGGCCGTTCGGGAGAAGTTCGGTGACGACCGGCGAACGGAGATCGTCGACGAGACCGGCGAGTTGAGCATCGAGGACCTGATCGTCGAAGAAGACATGGCGATCACTGTCACGAACACGGGGTACATCAAACGCACCGCCATCACGACCTACCGGAACCAGCGCCGAGGCGGGAAGGGTCGAATCGGGATGCGGATGCGCGATGAGGATTTCATTTCGCAGCTGTTCGTGGCGTCGACCCACGCCTACATCCTCATCTTCTCGGACCGCGGCCGGGTCTACTGGCTGAAGGTGCACGAGATTCCCGACGTCGGCCCGTCCGGCAAGGGCAAGTCGATCGCGAACCTCGTGTCGATGTCGGCGGGCGAGCGCATCGCAGCGCTGGTCGCCGTGCGGGAGTGGCCCGAGGCCGACGGCGAGCGGTTCCTGGTGATGGGCACGCGGCGCGGCGTCGTCAAGAAGACCGATGTCAGGGCCTTCCGGCATCCTCGAGCCGGCGGCATCATTGCGCAGGCCGTGGGGACCGACGACGCCGTCATTGCCGTGGAGCCGACCGATGGCGCCGGGGAACTCTTCCTGGGCACCCGGAACGGGATGGCCATCCGGTTCGCCGAGAGCGACGTCCGGCCGATGGGCCGGACGGCCGCCGGGGTGCGGGGCATCTCGCTGCGGGAGGGTGACGAGGTCGTGGCCATGACCGATGTGCGGCCGGGCGGGGCGCTGATGACGGTCTGCGAAAACGGCTACGGAAAACGGACAGAATTGGCCGAATATAGGGTGCAGACCCGGGGTGGAGTGGGTATTATTAACATCCAGAGTAGCGGGCGGAACGGCCAGGTGGTCGGCGTCGCGCATGTCCGCGGCGAGGACGAGTTGATGTTGATCACCCAACAGGGCAAGATCCTCCGGATGTTGACCTGGAGCATCCGGGCCATCGGACGGGCGACGCAGGGTGTTAGGCTCATCGAGATGGAAGACGGCGACCGCGTCGTGTCGATCGCTCGGCTGGCCGAGCAGGTGGACGACGACGCGGGCGACAGTGGCGAAGAAGAGGGGTAGGCTCGTTGGCGGCGGCCAGAGCGCCGCGGCCACGAGACTCGTGAAGCGAGAACAGGCAGTCATCTGAAGGAGGCTGACGATATGCATCGGCCACGACTCACGGCGGCGGCACTCTTCATCCTGGCGGCGACGGTTGCCGGATGCTCGAGTACACCTGAGGAGCAGCTGATTTCACAATTCTTCCGCGCGTCGCGGATGCGCGACAACACGACCCTCGCCAACATCTCGATGGTCTCGTTCGCCCCGACCGATCGGGGCATTGTGCAGAGCTTCGACATCGAAACGATCTCCGAGCAGGCGCGCCGGCCGATGCGGGCCCGCTCGCTCGGCCAGGCCCTCATGGAGGCCGAGGCGACCGATCAGGAGTTCTCCGATCGGAAGCAGGCGTATCAGGACGAGAACCTGGAGGCGATCGAGCGGGTGCTCGAAGCCGAGAGTGAGGGCGAGGAACCGAGCCGACGCGCCGATCGGGATATCCAGGAGGCCTGGACGCAGTGGCGGACGGAAATGGCCGAGCACGCCCGGACCGTGTCGGATGCCCGTGCGGCGCTGAACGAGGCGCGGGTCGTCGCGGAGGGAAGCACGTTCAGCCCGGCCGAGCCGATCGACGTCACGTTGTACGAAGGGGAGATTGCGTCGTTCACCGTGCGGATCCTCGCCCAGGTGCGGACGCCCGACGAGCAGGACGTCGAGCAGACCCTCGAGGTCACGCTCGAGCAGGCTCAGCTTACGGGCGACGACGGTACGCCGTTGGATGGGCGTTGGATCATCACGGCCGTCGACGAGGTCGGCTAGGGCACGCGGCTGCGCCAGCGGCCTTCGACGTTCTCGATTCACGGGCGCGGCGCCCAGTGGGGCGCCGCGCCGACCCTCACGTCGCCCGGACGATTTCCCCACAGCGCTCCGCGCGGGACCTTTCCGACGGCAGACTTGATGCGAGTTCAGACCCCGACCGGCG
>CEUC01142803.1_pt1 | contig 12878 bp, 7 predicted proteins | sample 356471 | NCBI WGS metagenome assembly CEUC01 (sample SAMEA2623295, study PRJEB7988) | marine metagenome | biome: marine biome (ENVO:00000447); feature: deep chlorophyll maximum layer (ENVO:xxxxxxxx); material: "saline water (ENVO:00002010), including plankton (ENVO:xxxxxxxx)" | depth 40 m | reverse complement strand
GAAGCAGCGGGCGCTAAAGTAGAACTTAAGTAATAATAGAAAGAATTTCAATTGTTGGTTTTTTTAAATCAACAATATTTATAGATGCAATTATCTTTTACAAAAAAGAAAAATATTAGAAAAAATTTTGGTAAACTTAAGGAAAGTTTATCAATACCAAATTTAATTGAAGTTCAAAAAAATTCTTATAAAGAACTTACTGAATATAAAACCGAAATAGATCCGAATTTAATAAAAGGTTTTGATAGAGTTTTTAAAAGTATTTTTCCAATTGAAGACCTAAATGATAAAGCTACATTAGAATATGTTTCGTATAGATTAGAAAAACCAAAGTTTGATGTTGAAGAATGTATATCTAGAGGCTTAACTTATTCTGCAGCTTTAAAATGCATTCTCAGACTCGTAGTTTATGAAATAGATCAAGAAAACAATACTAAAGATATTCTCTCTGCAAAAGAACAAGAGGTGTATATGGGAGAAGTTCCTATGATGACAGATAGCGCAACCTTTATAACAAATGGAGTTCAAAGAGTTGTTGTAAATCAAATGCATAGAAGTCCTGGCGTATTTTTTGACCACGATAAAGGAAAATCACATGCTAGTGGTAAACTTTTATTTAATTGCAGAGTTATTCCAAACAGAGGATCTTGGTTAGACTTTGAGTTTGATGTTAAAGATTTTATGTATTTCCGTATCGATCGAAAGAAAAAAATATTTATAACTACATTGTTACAGGCGTTAGGTTTTACAAAAAACGATATTGTAAACGAATTTTATGAAAAAGATAATTATATTTATGATCAAAAATTAAAAAAATGGAAAACTAAATTTGATCCAGAGAATTATAAAGCAAAAAATTTTTCAGAAGAAGTAATAGATGCTAAAAACAATAAAATTGTTGTTAAAATAGGAGAAAAAATCAATTTTTTAACTGCAAAAAAATTAGCAAGCAAAGGTTTGAAAGAGATATATGTGTCAAATCAGTCTCTAGATGGAAAATTCCTTCATAAAGATATCAAAGTCGGAGATGAAATATTAAAAATAGGTACTGAAATAAACGAAACTGTTTTAAATAAAGTTATAGAAAATAATATAAACTTATTTGAGATTTCAAAAACTAATTCAATAAACAAAGGCCCATATATTTTGCAAACTTTATTTAATGATAAAAATGAAAATAAAAATGACGCTATAACAGAAATTTATAAAATGCTTAGACCTGGTGAGCCACCAACTTTAGAAATAGCAACACAAATATTTAATAATCTATTTTTTAGCTCTGACAGATATGACTTGTCAGATGTTGGTAGAGTTAAAATGAATTCAAGATTAAATCTAGACTGTTCTGACAAAATAACAATATTAAGAAATGATGACATTATAGCGATTATAAAAAAAATGCTTGAACTTAGAGATGGCAAAGATGAGGTTGATGACATTGATCATTTAGGCAATCGTAGAGTTAGATCGGTAGGCGAATTAGTAGAAAACCAATCACGTATTGGTGTTTATCGAATGGAAAGAGCAATAAAAGAAAAAATGACTGCATTAGATATAGAGTCAGCAATGCCTCAAGATTTAATAAATGCAAAACCACTTACAATTTCTTTAAAAGATTTTTTTGCAACATCTCAATTATCTCAATTCATGGATCAAACAAACCCATTATCTGAGATTACCCATAAAAGAAGAGTATCAGCATTAGGCCCGGGTGGTCTTACAAGAGAAAGAGCTGGATTTGAAGTAAGGGACGTTCATCCAACTCACTACGGAAGAATTTGTCCAATTGAAACTCCCGAAGGACCCAACATAGGTTTAATTAATAGTTTATCAACATATTCGAAAATAAATAAATATGGCTTTATAGAAAGTCCATACAAAAAAGTTAAAGATGGAGTAGTTCAAGACTCAATTGAATATTTGTCTGCAATGGAAGAGTCGAAATTCACAATAGCACAAGCGAACTCTGTGATTGATAAAAATGGTAAGTTTTTGGAACAATTAGTTTCGTGCAGACAAAATTTAAATTTTATTTTATCAAAACCAGAAAATATTAATTATATAGATGTATCTCCAAAACAGCTTGTTTCAGTTGCTGCTTCTTTAATACCATTTTTAGAAAATGATGATGCTAACAGAGCATTAATGGGATCAAATATGATGAGGCAAGCAGTTCCTTTATTGAAACCCGAAGCACCTTTAGTTGGAACAGGAATAGAAAGCGATGTTGCTTTAGATTCTGGAGTTACAATTGTTGCTAAAAGGGAAGGAGTTGTTGATAAAATTGATGGAAAAAGGATTGTAATTAAAGCTACTGATGAAAAAGATTTTAGTAAATCTGGTGTAGATATTTACAATTTACAAAAATTTAAAAGGTCTAATCAAAATACTTGTATAAATCAAAAACCACTGGTGAGAGTTGGAGATAAAGTAAAATCCGGTGATATTATAGCTGATGGACCATCTACAAAAATTGGAGAATTGGCATTAGGAAAAAATGTTACAGTAGCCTTTATGCCATGGCAAGGCTATAATTTTGAGGACTCTATACTAATCTCTGAAAGATGTGTCACTGATGATGTATTTACTTCAATTCATATTGAAGAGTACGAAGTTATGGCTAGAGATACAAAATTAGGAGAAGAAGACATTACAAGAGACATTCCAAATGTAAATGAAGAATCTTTAAAAAATTTAGATGAGTCCGGAGTAGTTTATATCGGAGCAGAAGTTAAGCCTGGAGACATTCTTGTTGGAAAAGTTACTCCAAAAGGTGACTCGGCTTCTGGTCCAGAAGAAAAACTTTTAAGATCTATTTTTGGCGAGAAAGCAATAGATGTAACAGATACATCATTAAAAATGCCAAGTGGAAGCGGAGGTATAGTTGTTGATGTAAGAGTTTTTAATAGACATGGTATAGAAAAAGATGAAAGATCAATTACTATTGAGCGTGCTGAAGTTGATTCAGTACAACAAGATAAAATTGTTGAAGAAGAAATTTTAGAAAGAAGCATCAAGCAAAGAGCTTTATCTATTTTAAATGGTATAAAATTGATCAAAAAAGTTAAAAATTTTGAAGAAGGAGACGAAATAAATGAAGAACTAGTTAATGAATTAAATATTTCAGAAATATTCAAATTATTAATTTCAGATAACAAAAAATTAGATGCATTATCTCAATTAAAAGATCAGTATAACGATGCAAAAAAAGACATACAAGATAGATTTGAAGATAAAGTACTAAAAATTAAACAAGGTGACGATTTACTTCCAAGTGTAATGAAAATGGTCAAAGTTTTTGTTGCAATTAAAAGAAGATTGAGACCAGGAGACAAGATGTCCGGAAGACATGGAAATAAAGGAGTTGTTAGCAAGATAGTGCCAGTAGAAGACATGCCTTATCAAGAAAACGGAAAACCTGTAGATATTGTACTGAATCCGCTAGGAGTACCGAGCAGGATGAATGTTGGACAAATTTTAGAAACACATTTGGGATGGTCATGTACTGAACTTGGAGAAACATTAAAAACATTAATTAATCAAAATCAAAATAAAATTGAAAAAGATGAAAAAATTGAAAACTTTCTAAAATCAGTATACAGCAAAGAGCTTTTTGAAGATTCAATAAAAAAACTTTCAAAAAGTGAATTCAAAGATTTGTGCGAAAATATTCAAAATGGAATTCCGATTGCTACACCAGTTTTTGATGGAGCAAAAGAACAAGATGTAACTGAAATGCTAGAATTAGCAAAACTACCTAGTTCCGGCCAAACTTTTTTATGGGACGGAAGAACAGGTGAAAAATTTGATAGACCTGTAACTGTCGGTACAATTTACATGCTTAAACTTCATCATCTGGTTGAAGACAAAATACACGCAAGATCAACAGGTCCTTATAGTTTAGTTACACAACAACCACTAGGAGGAAAAGCTCAACTTGGTGGCCAAAGATTTGGTGAGATGGAGGTATGGGCTTTAGAAGCTTATGGAGCTTCTTATACATTACAAGAAATATTAACAGTAAAATCAGACGATGTTGCAGGTAGGGTAAAAGTTTACGAAACAATAGTAAAAGGTGAAGAAAATTTTGAATCAGGAATACCTGAATCGTTTAATGTTTTAGTTAAAGAAATTAAATCTTTAGCATTAAATGTGGAATTGAACTAAATATGAAAAAAGATCTTACAGATATATTTAAAAGTTCAGAAATTTCTGAATCGCAAAATTTTAGTAGCATTAAAATTACACTTGCAAGTCCTGAAAAAATTAAATCTTGGACTTATGGTGAAATAAAAAAACCAGAAACAATAAATTATAGAACTTTTAGACCAGAAAAAGATGGACTTTTTTGTGCAAGAATATTTGGTCCAATCAAAGATTATGAATGTTTGTGTGGAAAATATAAGCGAATGAAGTTCAGAGGTATAATTTGCGAAAAATGTGGTGTTGAAGTAACAAAATCAAACGTAAGAAGAGAAAGAATGGGCCATATTAATCTTGCTACTCCAGTTGCTCATATATGGTTTTTAAAATCATTACCTAGTAGAATTTCACTAACAGTTGACATGAAACTCAAAGAAGTTGAAAAAGTTTTATACTTTGAAAATTTCATTGTTATTGAGCCAGGATTAACAAATCTAAAAAAATATCAATTATTAACTGAAGAGGAATTAATAAAATATCAAGACGAACATGGCGAAGAACAATTTACCGCAGGAATAGGTGCAGAAGCTATTCTGGAAATTCTAAAATCAATTAATTTAAATGATGAAAGAGCGCAATTAATTAAAACAATAAACGAAACAAAATCTAAAGTTGCTGAAGAAAGATCAATAAAAAGACTAAAACTAATTGAGTCATTTATAGAAACTGGAAACAAACCAGAGTGGATGATACTTACTGTAATACCTGTAATTCCTCCTGAACTGAGACCTTTAGTGCCACTTGATGGAGGTAGATTTGCAACATCCGATTTAAACGATTTATATAGAAGAGTAATAAATAGAAATAATAGATTAAAAAGATTAATAGATTTAAAAGCTCCACACATTATTATTCGAAATGAGAAGAGAATGCTTCAAGAATCAGTTGATGCATTATTCGACAATGGAAGACGTGGAAGAGTAATAACCGGCACAGGTAAAAGACCATTAAAATCTTTAGCTGAGATGCTTAAAGGTAAGCAGGGAAGATTTAGACAAAATCTTTTGGGAAAAAGAGTTGATTACTCCGGTAGATCTGTGATCGTTGTTGGACCAGACTTAAAACTGCATGAGTGCGGTCTTCCAAAAAAAATGGCATTAGAATTATTTAAACCTTTTCTTTATGCAAGATTGAATAAGTTGGGTTTAGCTTCTACAATTAAGCAAGCAAAAAAATTAGTTGAAAGAGAAAGAAATGAAGTCTGGGATGCACTAGAAATTATTGTTAGAGAACATCCTGTCATTCTTAATAGAGCACCCACATTGCACAGATTAGGTGTTCAGGCATTTGAGCCAAAATTAATAGAAGGAGATGCTATTGAACTTCACCCGTTAACGTGCGCTGCTTTCAATGCTGATTTTGATGGAGATCAAATGGCTGTACATATACCTTTAAGTATAGAGGCGCAGCTAGAGGCAAGAGTATTGATGATGTCCACAAATAATATACTAAGCCCATCAAACGGAAAACCAATAATTGTACCAAGTCAAGATATGATTTTAGGTATTTATTATTTATCTCAACCACCTTATCAAAATGAAAAAATTGAAGGTTATTTTGTTAACAATTCCGAAATAGAACATTGTCTAGAAAATGGACAAATTAAAGTCCACTCTAGAATTGTTTCAAGATTTTTAACAATTGATGACAATGGCGCAGAAAAATATGAAAAACATATTAGCACTGCTGGTAGATTTCTATTATCAGACTTATTGCCAAAAAATATAAATAATAAATTTTCTTTAATAGATAGGCTTTTACCAAAAAAAATTGTTTCGGAAATAATTGATCATATATTTAGATTCTGTGGACAAAAATCTACAGTTATATTTTGCGATAAACTAAAAGATCTTGGATTTAAACATGCTTTTAAAGCTGGAATTTCATTTGGAAAAGATGATTTAGTTATACCGGAAAATAAACAGCAATTAATTGAAGAAACAAAAAAATTAATTTCTGATTATGAAAATCAATATTCTGAAGGTCTTATTACAAGAGGGGAAAAATACAATAAAGTTGTGGACGCGTGGTCTAAATGTACCGATAGAGTAGCCTCTGAGATGATGAAAAGAATTTCTGCGACAGAAATGACTAAAGAAGGACTTAAAATAAATTCTGTATTTATGATGGCTGATAGTGGAGCGAGAGGATCAGCTGCTCAAATGAAACAACTAGCAGGTATGAGAGGATTAATTGCCAAACCATCTGGTGAGATTATTGAATCGCCAATTACTTCAAATTTTAAAGAGGGCTTAACGGCACTTGAATATTTTAATTCTACACATGGAGCTCGAAAAGGTTTAGCTGACACAGCATTAAAAACTGCAAACTCAGGATATTTAACAAGAAGACTTTGTGATGTAGCGCAAGACTTAACTATAACAAAAGAAAAATGTGATAATCCTGGATTTATAGAACTGTCTGAAATTATTGAAGGTGGTAACGTTATAGTCAGTTTATCAGAAAGAACACTTGGAAGAGTTGTTGCAGCAGATGTTAAAAATCCTATTAATGGAGATGTAATAATAAAAAAATCTGAAATAATTGATGAGTTTGGCTGTGAAAAAATTGATGCCGCAGGTGTTAAATTGATAAAAGTTCATTCTGTAATCACATGCAGTTCAAAACAAGGTGTTTGTTCTACATGCTACGGAAGAGATTTATCTAGAGGAAAAATTGTTCATGTAGGAGAAGCAATAGGAATGATTTCAGCTCAATCAATAGGTGAGCCTGGCACCCAATTAACAATGAGAACTTTTCATATTGGAGGAACCGCTTCTATAAAACAAGATTCTCAAATAATAACTAAATCTTATGGCTTGCTCAAAGTTATAAACACAAATTTGCTCGAAGACTCCAAAAAAAATATGGTTGTGATGGGCAGAAACACGCAACTATCTATAGAAGATGAAAATGGATTGCAGACTGCAATTTACAAAGTTCCTTATGGTTCTAAATTGTTTTTTCTGAATGGTGATAAAGTTAAAAAAAATACAAAAATTTGTGAATGGGACCCATATACCACTCCTGTTATTGCTGAAAAAAGTGGAACAGCTAACTATGTTGACTTGATAGATGGGATTTCTTTGTCAGAAACTCTTGACGACGCAACGGGTATATCAACAAAGACTGTAATAGATTGGAAAAACCAATCAAAAAATACTGATTTAAAACCAAGAATTACACTTAGAGATGAAAAAGGTAATGTAATAAAAAAAGCCGATGATAATGAAGCGAGATATTATTTAGTTCCAGATTCTATATTATCAGTTAAAGATGGACAAAAAATATTTGCAGGAGATGTGATAGCTAGACTTCCTAAAGAAACGTCGAAAACTAAAGATATTACAGGAGGTTTGCCAAGGGTTGCAGAACTCTTTGAAGCAAGAAAAGCAAAGGATAGCGCAATTATTGCGGAAAACGATGGTAAAGTAATTTTTGGAAAAGAGGTTAGAGGAAAACAAAGAGTTTCGATTGTTTCCGATGATGGAATTTCTTCAAATTATTTAATCCCCAAAGGAAAACATATTAATTTTAACCAAGGTGAAAAAATCAGTAAAGGCGAATATTTATTAGATGGTCAACCACTTCCTCATGATATTTTAAGAATTCTTGGAATAGAAGAGTTAACAGAATATTTTGTAAATCAGGTTCAAGAAGTTTATAGACTTCAAGGTGTTATTATAAATGATAAGCACATTGAAGTTATTCTTAGACAAATGCTTAAAAAAATTGAAATAAAAGAGTCTGGCGATTCAAATCTTTTACCTGGTGAAATAATAGACAGAATAAAATTTGAAGATATGAATATAAGGTTAAAGTCTGAGGGAAAAATACCCGCAAATGGAGAAAGAGTGTTAATGGGTATAACAAAAGCATCATTACAAACAGAGTCATTTATTTCTGCTGCTTCCTTCCAAGAAACGACAAGAGTATTAACAGATGCTGCAATTAAAGGAAAAATTGACAAGTTATCTGGTTTGAAAGAAAATGTTATAGTTGGAAGATTAGTTCCAGCAGGAACAGGTTCAGTAAAAAATCTTTGGAACAGAAAAGCTCTAGAAGATGATAATAAATTTATTTCTGAACAAGAAAAATTAGAAACTTCAAAAACTCAAGCAAATCAATAGAAATAGAGTTTTTTTTTAAGTAATTTAGTTTGACAAAATACATTTCTATAGTATTTTGGCGATAATTTTTTGGTTGGAATGTAGTACCCATGTACTAAACGCTGCCATAAACAAAGTCTAAGCTTATTTCATCAAAAAATTAAAAGGAATATATATGCCAACTATTAACCAGTTGATAAAAAAAAAACGTACCAAACAAAAGTCTAGGGATAAAGTACCAGCTTTAGAAAGATCTCCTCAAAAAAGAGGTGTTTGTGTAAAGGTTTATACAACAACTCCAAAAAAACCTAATTCAGCATTAAGAAAAGTTGCAAGAGTTAGACTGTCAAATGGCCATGAAGTTACTTCTTATATACCAGGTGAAGGTCATAATTTACAAGAGCACTCTGTTGTTTTAATTAGAGGTGGTAGGGTTAAAGATTTACCAGGTGTTAGATATCATATACTAAGAGGAAATCTTGATACACAAGGTGTTGCAGCTAGAAAACAACAAAGATCAAAATACGGCGCAAAAAAAGGTAAATAATACATTATGTCCAGAAAAAGAAAAGCGCCAAAAAAAATTCAAATTCTTGATCCGAAATTTAAATCATCAATTATTCCAAAATTAATTAACTCTATTATGCTCGATGGTAAAAAAACTGTTGCTGAAAAAATTGTTTATGAGGCAATTGATAAAATTAAGTCTAAAAGCAAAGAAGAGCCTATTACAATATTTAATAACGCAATAAACAACATTAGACCTACAGTCGAAGTTAGGTCTAGAAGAGTTGGAGGTGCTACTTATCAAGTTCCAGTTGAAGTTAAAGCAAAAAGATCACAAGCATTAGCTCTTAGATGGTTAATAGATGCTTCAAGAAAAAGAAAAGATAAAAATATGTCAGATAGAATTTTTAACGAAATTTATGATGCTTATCAAAACAGAGGATCAGCCATCAAAAAGAAAGAAGATACACATAAAATGGCAGAATCAAACAAAGCTTTTGCTCACTTTAGGTGGTAATTATTATGTCAAGAACTCACACATTAGACAAATATAGAAACATAGGTATCATGGCACACATTGATGCTGGTAAAACAACAACTACAGAAAGAATTTTATACTATACAGGAAAAAGCCACAAAATTGGAGAAGTACATGATGGTGCCGCAACAATGGACTGGATGGAACAAGAACAAGAAAGAGGTATTACAATTACATCTGCTGCAACAACATGCTTTTGGAAAGACCATAGAATTAATATTATTGATACACCTGGCCACGTAGACTTTACTATTGAGGTTGAAAGATCTTTAAAAGTTTTAGACGGAGCGGTTGCTGTTTTCGATGGAGTAGCTGGAGTTGAACCACAATCAGAAACTGTATGGAGACAAGCAGATAAGTATAAAGTACCAAGAATTTGCTTTGTTAATAAATTAGATAGAACAGGAGCTGATTTTTTTAGATGTGTTGAAATGATAAAAGACAGGCTTGGAGCTAAACCTTTAGTTCTTCAAGTACCTATTGGCATAGAATCATCATTACAAGGGGTTGTAGATTTAGTAAAAATGAAGGCACTTGTGTGGAAAAATGAAGATCTTGGAGCAGCCTGGGAAGAAAAAGATATACCAGAAGATCTGAAAGAAATTTGCGAAAAATATAGACAAGAACTTGTTGAAACTGCAGTTGAACAAGATGAGAAATTAATGGAAAGTTATTTAAATGGAGATGCAATAAAAAATGAAGATTTAATTAAATGTATAAGAAAAGGATGTTTAAATTTCGATTTTGTTCCAGTTTTAACTGGATCTGCCTTTAAAAATAAAGGAGTTCAGCCGCTTTTAGATGCTGTTGTTGATTATTTACCTAGTCCTAAAGATATTGGTTTTATTAATGGAACTAAACCTGTAACAGAAGAAGAAGTAAAAGTAGAGTTTAATGATACTGCACCGTTTTCAGCGCTAGCCTTTAAAGTTGCAAATGATCCATTTGTTGGAACATTAACTTTTATACGAATTTACTCTGGCACAATAAAATCAGGAACGGGCATATATAACACCTCAAAAGAAAAAGAAGAAAGAGTTGGTAGAATGTTATTAATGCATGCAAATTCTCGAGAAGATATTAAAGAAGCAAATACAGGTGATATAGTAGCATTAGCTGGTTTAAAAAATACAATAACAGGACATACATTAGCTAATGAAGACACACCAATACTGCTAGAACCAATGGAATTTCCTGAACCTGTAATAGAAATTGCCGTTGAACCAAAAACTAAAGCTGACCAAGAAAAAATGGGAGAAGCTTTAGGAAGGTTGGCTAAAGAAGATCCTTCATTTAGAGTTACATCCGATGAGGAGTCTGGACAAACAATTATTAAAGGCATGGGTGAATTACATTTAGACATAATTGTAGATAGAATGAAAAGAGAATTTAAAGTGGAGGCAAATGTTGGAGCCCCTCAAGTAGCTTACAGAGAAACAATATTAAGTGCGGCTGAATATGATTACACTCATAAAAAACAAAGTGGTGGAGCAGGCCAATTTGCAAGAGTAAAACTTTCTGTAGAACCACTAGAGCCAGGTAAGGGTCGTGAAGTCGAAAGTAAAATTAAAGGAGGCGCAATTCCTAAAGAATTTATTCCAGGAGTAGAAAAAGGAATAGAAACCATTGCAGATGGAGGAATATTAGCTGGTTTTCCTTTAATAGATTATAAAGTTACAATTTTAGATGGATTACATCATGATGTGGACTCAAGTGTATTGGCTTTTGAACTAGCTTCAAGACAATGTTTTAAAGAAGCGTGCACCAAGGGAACTCTAAAGCTTTTAGAACCCGTTATGAGAGTCGAGGTTGTTACACCAGAAGATTATATGGGAGATGTTATTGGTGATTTAAATAGTAGAAGAGGACAAATAAATACTCAAGAGCAAAGAGGAAATGCAACAGTTATAACTGCAATGGTTCCATTAGCAAATATGTTTGGTTATATAAATAGTTTAAGATCAATGTCACAAGGTAGAGCTCAATATTCTATGTTCTTTGATCATTACGATAAAGTTCCTCAAAATGTTCAAGAAGAAGTAACAAAGAAAACGGGATAGTTGATATGAATAAACAGAATATAAGAATTAAATTAAGAGCTTATGATAACAAAATTCTTGATCAATCAACTGAAGAAATTGTCAATACAGTAAAAAGAACAGGAGCAAATATTAAAGGCCCAATTCCTTTACCAACTAAGATAGAAAAATATACAGTATTAAGATCACCACATATTGATAAAAAAAGTAGAGAGCAATTTGAAACAAGAACTCACAAAAGATTAATAGATATTATTGAGCCAACCCCACAAACAGTTGAAGCTTTAATGAAATTAGATTTAGCATCAGGAGTAGATGTGGAAATTAAAATATAAAAATATGACAGAAATAGCTTTAATAGGAAAAAAAATTGGTATGACTAGAGAGTTTTATAAAACAGGTCAATCTGTACCAGTTACTGTAATTAAAATGGAAAAAGGTCGAATTATTGATTTAATTCAAGAAGATAAAAGAGGCTATAAAGCTGTTCAAGTAGGATTTGGAAAAATTAAAAACTCCAAAATAACTAAAGCAATGAAAGGTTACTTTGCAAAAAAAAATACAGAACCAAAAAAAACACTTAAAGAATTTAGAGTTACAAAACTTGATGATTATAAAGAAGGAAACGAATTAGGTTTAGAAATTTTTAAAGATGTGAAATTTGTTGATATAAAATCTACGACAATTGGAAAAGGTTTTGCTGGAGTCATGAAAAGGTATAATTTTGCAGGTTTAAGAGCAACTCATGGAGTGTCTGTTTCTCATAGATCTCATGGATCTACAGGACAAAGACAAGATCCAGGAAAGGTTTTTAAAAATAAAAAAATGGCTGGCCATATGGGTAATAAATTGAGAACTATTCAAAATATTGAAATTATAAAATCTGATAATGATAATAATTTATTATATTTAAAAGGTTCTATACCTGGTTCAAAAAACACAGAGGTATTAATAAAAAAATCATCAAAGAATGTAAAAAAATCAACAATAGTTGAGAAAATAGCAGAAATAGAAAGATTAAAAAAAATACTAGATAAAAAGAAAAAATAAAATGAAAATTGAAAAATTAACAATTGATGGAAAAAAAACGACCTTTGATCTTGCCGATAAAATATTATCAGCAAAAATTAATAAACAATTAGTAAGTAATGTTCTTTATAAAACAAATGCTAATTTCAAAGGAAGAAAAGCAAAAACAAAACAAAAAAATGAAATAATTGGCTCAACATCAAAAATATATGCTCAAAAAGGAACTGGTAATGCAAGACATGCAAGCAGAAAAGCACCAATATTTGTAGGTGGTGGCGTTGCCCACGGTCCCAAGGGTGAGTCAAGCTACAAAATCAGAAAACTAAATAAAAGTGAGAAAAAATTGAGCATTGCATCTTTAATAACAGAAAAAAATAATTTGAATGATTTAATTATTTTTAATGATTTTGATAAAAATATAAAAAAAACAAAAGAAATGAATAATATTTTAAT
>CEUC01145562.1_pt1 | contig 12974 bp, 12 predicted proteins | sample 356471 | NCBI WGS metagenome assembly CEUC01 (sample SAMEA2623295, study PRJEB7988) | marine metagenome | biome: marine biome (ENVO:00000447); feature: deep chlorophyll maximum layer (ENVO:xxxxxxxx); material: "saline water (ENVO:00002010), including plankton (ENVO:xxxxxxxx)" | depth 40 m | reverse complement strand
AGCGGTACCAAGCTCGGGCCATTGGTAGAGGAATTTGTCCGGGGCCTTGATTCCGGCAATGCGCTTAATTCCCTGGTAGGGCTGCATCTTGATGCCCGTGGCGTTGCTCACTCCGATCACAATGGGTGCCCGATCGGGCTGTTCGTGATTAAGGACCGTCAACACCCGGTCACGCGACGTCATCGGCATAAACGGGCCTCTGGCAGATAGAAATTCATAGGGCTGTTACTCACTACGGGCCTGGGGACGATACCACGGGTGTGTAAGTTCCAGGCCCTGTGATGGTCAATCATGCCAACAATAAAATTAGCATCGTTAGCGAATCTTCCTGTTGCTGGTGATTGCCTGATTATGACCAACGGGTAATTGCCGGTTCGTCGAAAGCGCGGTGCAGGTTGAGTAATCCAGTAAATCTGTTGGCTTAAGGCCGCATCCGTGGTTATCTATATAGTTTGTCTGAAACCAAAATGTTTTCTGTGAATTGCAACAACCATAGCGCCTGTTGTCGCCATGAGCCCGATCTGGAATGCAGAATTGGCAACGGTCCAGACTGGAATTGCCGGGATGATTAAAATCGCACTCAAAAAGCTGGTAATGAAGATCAGGCGAGACTCAGTTTCGGGATAATTCCAGGCCTTGATAAAAGTTGGAACACACGCAACAGTATTTGCCGTGGTAGCCAGCAGCACTGCGGTGAGTGGTGAGTCTGCAAGCTGCCAGAAAACCAGTGCAGTCAAAGAAAGGCCACCGCAGAACCAGTCAAATCTTCCGAGGCGCCAATAGCTCTTCTTGTTAACAAAAGAGGCCAGGAAGATGATGGCTGGGACGACTCCGCCAACGAAGACCCTGACAGAAGCCCAGATATCTGCGTTGACCGAAAACGCGGCACCGAGGCTGACCAGGGGAGCCAGGGCCCAGAGAAACCAGGATACCCGGTTGGGTTTGGTTCTGCCTGCCAGGGTGTCGCGCAGATAACCATACCCGCCCCACGCCATCAGGAGTGTGCTGACGATTACAAGCCACTGCGGAAAAGCCATGTAAGCGGTTATTCCGCAATCATGTAGTACTTGCGCAGGGTTTCAGTAATCTCCCAGATGCATTGGGTACCTTTAGCGATGAAAAAGGTATCACCTTGGGAAAAGGTGTCTGAGGAGCCATCGGCATTGGTAAGCGTGACCGACCCTGACAGAACCGTCATCATTTCGTGCACAGGATAGGCATCGATTTCTTCACGGCAGGGGGCGCACTCCCAGACACCACTCAGGATCGCGCCATCATCTGTCTGGAAGAACGTATGGTTTGTCTCGTGCTTTTCAGAGGTTGTGAAAGCATCGGTATCGGTCATATCTGATGCCTGCATGCCTGTGACGGGATCACCATCCGGCAAGAGTCGGAGCACTTTGGTTGTCATGAACAACTCCTTTGTTGGAAAAGTCAGAAGGGGACGATATTGTCAGACTTTACCTTTGTATCGGGTGAAGCCTGTATCCATCCAGCGCGGCATCAGTTTGCTAAGCCAGGTGCCTGGGGCCGATTTTAGGTTGTATCATAGGAAAATCAACGACGCGTTCAATAAATCTCATATCAAAGAACGTGAGTCCCGAAAGAGCGAGGCGCTATGTCCGACAACCTAAGCCCATCGCCCCCCGGTGGTTCTGCCAGCGCGCCATCACGCGCCCAGTGGCACTACACCCCGATGTTGCCACTGGCTACCTCCCCGTATTTTCGTTGGCCCCCGGATTTGCGTGCTGTGTTTAAGTGGTTTTTATCCGGGTGGCTCCCCTTATCGGAACGCTTGATTATTCTGTTCTTGTCGATTGGTTCTTGGGCTGCATTTCATCCCGCACTGGACCGTTGCCGTGAATTTGAGGCAGCTTGGATTGGGGAGATCTATCTGCGTAACCTTGTCTTGTTCTTTGTTGTTGCGGGTGGGCTGCACCTGTATTTCTACATCTGCTGTGCCCAGGGGGATGAGCGCCGGTACGACACCCGGCCATTAGTAAAAAAAAATCGTAAGTTCACCTTCGGCTCGCAGGTGTCTGACAACATGTTCTGGTCGTGTGCGAGTGGTGTCACTATATGGACTGCCTACGAGGCGCTCATGATGTGGGCGCTGGCCAACGGATACGCACCGATGCTGGCTATGCCTTCTAGCCTGCCCTGGCTGGTGCTTCTTATTGTGCTTTTGCCGGCATGGGAGACCTTTTATTTCTTTTTGATCCATCGGCTGATCCACTGGCCACCGCTCTATCGGTGGGTACACATCTTGCACCACCGAAATACCAATGTCGGACCCTGGTCTGGGATGTCCATGCACCCGGTGGAACACCTGATTTATCTGGGCACAGTTCTGGTTCACTGGATCGTGCCGTCGAACCCTCTTTTGATCATCTTCCACCTTCAGTATTTCACGCTGTCGGCAGCGACAACCCACACTGGCTTTGAAGGGGTGGTTGTACGTAATCGCCTTGTTCTGCCTTTGGGTACATTCCATCACCAGATGCATCACCGGTATTTTGAGTGCAACTACGGGGGGCTCGAGATTCCCATGGATCAATGGACGGGTAATTTCCACGATGGGACAGCCAGGTCTCACGAGGAGTTTCTGGATCGGCGCCGCCAACAAGTGAATGCCTAAACTGACTGTAAAAGATCCACTGGAATCCAAAGACGCTTGCCAGATCGCTTTTGTTCAGATTGCTGGCGGTGGGGAAGCGCGAGCTTCTGGCGAGGCGGGGATGAACGATCGCATCGTGGAAATCGAGAAAACTCGGAAGATATTCGGCCCATGAGCGGACGAGGCGATGGTAACGCTCCGCGAGGAGTCAATCGGCGAGGCCTGTTTATCGGGAGGTTAAGTGCTGCGGGTGCTAATACACTTTATGATGAGTCCAGATCCAAGTGAACCCTAAAGATGCAAAAAGTGCAACTAAGAGGTCAAATTTTGCATTTGAAATAGGAGAAAAGGTAATTAATACTCGTTTTGGTTACCTTTTCGTAGATTATCTTGAGTAACCGCTTCGAAGGGGTGTCAGACCACATTATTAAGGAGCGATGTATGAAGATTTTGAAAAAAACGGCTATAGCTGCTGCACTTGCTTTAGCGACATCAACAGCCAGTTATGCTGAGCAGGTCAATATCGGCGATCCAGGTTGGACCGGTGCAACAGCCATTGCAAATCTACTGGCCGCTGTAATTACGGAAAAAATGGGCGGTGAAGTTGACCTTATACCTGGCAACAACACATCCATCTATGGCGCAATTGACAGAAGCAAAGGGGAAATTGAAGTTCACCCCGATATCTGGTTACCCAATCAGCAGGCTTACACCAACGATCTTGTTCCCAAAGGAACGTTGAAGTTAAGCCCGAAAAGTTATGAGGGAAATCAGGGATACTGTGTATCGCAAGACTTTGCCAAAAAAATGAATATCACTTCCATTTTTGATCTTGGCAGGCCCGAAGTCGTAGCCGCTATGGATAGCGATGGCAATGGGAAAGGGGAATTCTGGATTGGCGCTGATGGATGGGCGTCAGCTAACGTCAACCAAGTCAAACTCAGGGATTACAAATTGTATGATTCTGGCATTGAGCCAATCAGAGCCGCTGAGGCAGTCAAAAACGCCCGTGTCTTGGATTCTATAAAGAAAGGCGAGGGCTATGCGTTCTATTGCTATAAGCCACATGCAATCTGGGGAATGGCCGACGTCGTTATGCTGAGTGAGCCTACCTATGATCCAGCTAAATACAAAATGGTTCAGCCAAAAGAAGATGCAGATTGGTATGAAAATTCATATGTGGCATCCAAAGATGCACTGAAGCAGATCCAAATCGGTTGGGGCACCTCACTTGAGTCTAAATCGCCAGCAATCGTTGAATTTTTTACTAACTTTCAGTTAACGTCTGATGATGTTTCGTGGCTTGCTTATGAAGTTTCGGTAAATAAGCGGGATCCTGCAGAAGTCGCCAGGGATTGGATGGCTAACAACGCTAAAACCGTTGACGGCTGGCTAGGCCTGTAGATAGCCCGGTTCTTTAATGAAACCGGCGCTAAAAACGCCGGTTTTTTTTTAGTGAATTATGATGCCACCCGATAAAAAAGGCAGTTTGATTGAGATTCAGAATATCTCAAAGATATTCGGTAACACCTCAAAAGAAGCGCTTGATGCAATCACAAAAGCCAGGATCTCAAAGCAAGAGGCCTTAGAGAAATATAATGCGGTCATTGGTGTTTCGGATGTTTCGTTTGATGTTAACCCGGGTGAAATATTTTGCGTAATGGGTCTTTCCGGGAGTGGCAAATCTACCCTGGTTCGACATATTAATAGGCTGTTAGAGCCGACTCTGGGGAAAATTCTGATCGACGGGCAGGATGTGATGGCTCTTGAGAAAGGCGCTTTGCAGGATTTTCGAAATAATAAAATCGGCATGGTTTTTCAAAACTTTGCCTTGATGCCTCATCGATCTGTCATAGATAACATCGCCATGCCGCTCGAGATCCGAGGCGTTAATAAAAACCAAAGATACAACAAAGCAAATGAAATTTTGAATGTAGTCGAGTTGAGCGGGTGGGGGAGCAAATATGCCCACGAGCTCTCAGGTGGCATGCAACAAAGGGTGGGTTTAGCCAGGGCCCTTGCTGCTGACCCAGAGATCCTGTTAATGGATGAACCCTTCAGTGCGCTTGATCCGTTGATTCGAAGACAACTCCAGACAGAGTTTATTAAGCTTTCTAGACAACTTAAGAAAACGACAGTATTTATAACCCACGATCTTGATGAGGCTGTCAAAGTAGGCCATCGCATCGCGATCATGAGGGATGGGAAAGTCATACAGATAGGAACCCCTGAAGAGATTGTGATGAAGCCAGAAGACGAGTATGTCGCTGACTTCGTTAAAGGGATTTCACGGCTCGAGGTAGTCAAAGCTAACTCAATTATGAAGCCGATCGAGGACTACCAGAAAGAATATGGCGTGGTTCCCGACGGCGCGGTGAGGATGAAAGACAGTGATGTCTTAAGCAGTTTGATTGAAAAATTGGTGGCTAGTGATCAGCCTGCTGTAATCGTTGACTCGACCGGTCAAGATATCGGAGTAATATCGCAAAGAGATTTACTCGCCTCAATTGTCGAGAGTCGAGATGAGTGAGAACACCTTTATCGATCCCGATCAGATCGGGGATTTTGTCAGAACCAACCCTGATTATTACGTTAATGAATTCGAGAGAATCAACAACAGCGCAGGATTTGTATTTTCTATAAACCCTTCAGCCTTCCTGCTGGGATCTATTTGGTTTGGGATGCGCAATATATGGAACTGGGCTCTGGCGTTTTTGCTGATCGAAACATTTGCAATCGTGCAAATTGTCAGAGGATTCTTCGGAAATATCAGTGCTGAAGCGTATCAAAAGATTGACCAAATTCAGTCAACGATAGATTTCCGGCAGAAGCAACTCCAGGCGGCAATCGAGAGTAACTCAGATAAGGTTGATGTTTTTGAAAGAACCATTAAGTCTTTGGAGAACTCAATAGCAGGGTATTTGCAGGAGGCTCAGAGAGTCGAGGCAATGGGGCTTTGGATTGCCATTGGCGGCATTATTCTATTTATTGCGATAAGAGTTTCCCAAGGAATTCTGGCTAACTCGATCTTGGAAAGAAGATTTTCCGAGTGGCTCTCAGATAGGTTAATTAACCCCGGAATGGAACTTAAGAATTATCTTCTCAGCACGGCCTTCGCATTGATAATCATTGTTCTTTCAACGATACATTACAGTTTTCCCAACTTAGTCGAGCTCTTTGCGGATTTCCCAACTCATCCCGATATAAGACTTAGGTCTATAGACGGGGTAGAGAGCACCTTTGATTACGCAGTAATCAAAGGAGATGCCCTTTTTAGCGCGATCACGATTGGTATTAGAAGCGTCTTAGATTCGTTAGAGATGCTTTTTGTCAAAACGCCATGGATTGTGGTGATCTGCGCGATCGCTGTCATGACAGGTCTCTCAGCAGGGCCAAGAGCCGCTATCTACTCGCTCGCATTTTTGGCCTATATGGGGTTCCTGGGGTTCTGGATTAAAGCTATGACAACGCTGGCGCTGCTGGGCACTGCGGCGATTTTGAGTATTTCTATTGGAATACCTCTGGGAATTTATTGCTCCACCAGGCCTAAGTTTTATTCATTTATCAGGCCGATTATGGACTTTATGCAAACCATGCCGGCTTTTGTCTTCATGATTCCGGTTATTGCCTTTTTTGGAACTGGCAAGGTTGCCGCTGTAATTATCACGATGATTTTTGGGGGAACGCCGGTCGTGCGGTTAACCGTCCTGGGATTAAAAGGGGTTCCTGAGACTATTCGAGAAGCCGCGATTGCCTATGGAGCGTCGAAATGGTACCTGCTAACCAAGGTGGATCTGCCTCTTGCGATGCCGACGATACTTGCTGGCGTTAACCAGACTGTCATGCTAAGCCTGGCGATGGTGGTTGTTGCCTCGCTGATCGGAGCAAAGGGCCTGGGCCAGGATGTACTGGAAGCTTTGCAATATGCAAACGTAGGGCAGGGCATATTAGCGGGCATCGCCATATTGTTCTGCGCCTTAATTCTGGATCGGGTTATTCAGGGTAGGAAACGAGTGTAAGCAACAGAGTCACCCTTGCTATAACGTGGTCAAAACAAGTCTCGTTACCGGCACTGACCGTTTAATTGCGCCAAAAATCCACGACTGCAGGTATCCCCAGCCTCGATAAGTGGAGCCATTTGCTTGCTAGAGTCGGAGCGCGGCCAATTGGAATTGCTTGAAGAATGAATAGATTATCTTACAAAAGAATTGGCTCGGGCTTTCCGCTTGTTCTGGTGCATGGCTACCTGGGCGGAGAAAACATGTGGCGATTTCAGGAGGACCTTAAGGATCAATATGAACTGATCATGCCGTCGTTAGCGGGGTATGGAGAAAGCGCGCCTCTAAGTGCACCCTCGACAATCAGAGAAAACGCCAATCAGGTCTTTGCACTCTTAGATTCTCTCGGTATTGATAAGTTCAACTTACTGGGCCATTCGATGGGTGGCATGATCGTCCAGGAGATGGCAGTGTATAAACCAGAGCGCGTCAACAGATTGATTTGCCTTGGGACTGGCCCGATGGGTGTTTTGCCAAACCGGTTTGAAACAATCGATGAATCAAGAAGAAAAATAATCAATCTCGGATTAGATACAGCCCGCGAACATATCGCGAAGACCTGGTTCATCGACCCTGCCGTCGGAGATGGCTATGGGTTATGTATCGAGGAAGGGGAAAAAGCCACCAAACAAGCTGCACTCGCAAGCCTTGATGCCTGGGATCAGTGGGATGGGCGCGGTCAGTTAGGTCGAATTAGTTCGCCAACGCTCGTCATCTGGGCGAGAGAGGATCGCTCTTATGATTGGCAACAGCAGCAGTTATTGCTAGAGGGAATTCCAGACTCACAAATTGAGATCGTCGAAGGGTGCGCCCACAATGCACACATGGAGCAACCAGATCAGATCAATAGTGTCATCAGGGGGTTCCTTGGATAAATCTATGGGATATTTGCAACCTCACAAGATGCGTAGGCTGTATAGCAGTCACTGACGCGGCTATCTCGCGTTTTTTTTGCGTGATCAAGATCGCCCTTTGCGATCAGGGTAGGATGCGATCGTTTCCCAAACGGCAGGCTCGATCTTCGATTCGAAGTCTTGCAAGCGGATCGCCATAACGCGCAATTCGCAGCAAGGGAAAAGGTCGTTTAACTCGGATAGTTTTCCGTTTGCCAGATCTGGCACAGCAAGAGAGTCGGGTATCCAGGCAACACCGATGCCTGCCAGGGCCAGGGGTAAAATAGCCAGAGTAAGCGAAGTCTCGGCGATTTTGTTGATGGCCATGTCGGGCCGCATGGGTAAAAATACTTCCCGATCTATCACCTGCCCTAAAAAGGAGTCAGAGGGATAGGCCACCACAGGGATATGCCCGCTTTCATATTCTTTTTTTATCCGGCTTAGTTCATCGGTGGCACAGACCGGTATCAAGCGTTCCTGACCCAGTTCATATTGCTGAAAGAAACTATCTTGTGCAGGGATCTGATCGATCTGTGAGTGATGAATCAGAATCAGATCGACCTGCTTGGTCATGAGCAGGGCATAGCACTCATCGCGATTTGCTGAGCGAAGCTGGGTATTTAAACTGTTATGGGCAGCCAGATCTTTTATCAGAGACGGGGCCACTGACGTGGTGATGGCATGCTGACTTGCAATTATGATGCGGTTTTGGCTTTCCTGATCTTGTCTCCTCAAGCCATTGCGAAGATCGTGTAGTCGTGTGGCAAGTTCACGGATATTTGTCTGTTGATCAGTGACAGATGCTTTCAGTTGCACCGGCTTTTTGGTCCGATCGAAGAGCTCGACCCCAACGTGTTCTTCGATCATCCGGATGCGTCGGGAGAAGGCCGGCTGCGAAAGGAAGCGTTTCCGGGCGGCCTCTACGAAGGAGCCGGTCTCAAGTACTGCCAGAATATCTTCAAGCCATTCGAGGCGCATAATTCATCAGTAAGATGCGAGAGTTGCATATTGTAGAATGAAATTTGCATTTGAAATCTATTCTTCGGTGCACAATACTCATTTTTTTTATTTCTTAGAGGTTTTTTCGCATGCACCTGGCTCGTTTTCCCCGCATCCACCTGGCCCACCTGCCCACGCCGCTAGAACGACTAGATCGGCTTTCTGATGCGTTGGGAGGTCCAGAGATCTGGATAAAACGTGATGATTGCACGGGTTTGTCCACCGGCGGCAACAAGACCCGGAAGTTGGAGTTCCTCATGGCTGAGGCGAAGGCGCAAGGGGCTGATCTGGTCATGACACAAGGGGCGACCCAATCAAATCACGCACGCCAGACCGCCGCTTTTGCAGCCAAACTGGGCATGGATTGCCACATCCTGCTGGAAGACCGCACTGGGTCCAAAGAGGAAAACTACAATCTCAACGGAAATGTGCTGCTCGATTTTCTGCATGGGGCCAGTGCAGAAAAGCGTGGAACGGGTCTCGATATGAATGCCGAAATGGAAGCCGTGGCTGAGGACTTCAGGGGCAAGGGGCGCAATGTCTATACCATCCCGGGGGGCGGCTCAAACACGACAGGCGCGCTGGGCTATGTGAATTGCGCTTTTGAACTCCTTGGCCAGGCAAATGATTGCGATCTTGTGATCGATCATCTTATCCATGCAACAGGCAGCACCGGCACACAGGCTGGCCTGGTGGTGGGCTTAAAGGCGATGAACGCCAATATTCCTGTACTCGGAATTTCTGTCAGGGCAGCTAAAGAGGCCCAGGAGGAGAACGTATTCAAACTGGCTGATGCAACCGCCAAGAAGCTGGGTTGCCCCGGTGTGGTAACACCTCAAGATATCGCCGCCAACTCGGACTATGTGGGCGAGGGATACGGCTTTCCCACGCCTGCGGGAATCGAAGCGATCCAGATGTTTGCTCAGCTCGAGGCAATCTTGCTCGATCCGGTCTATTCATCAAAGGGTGCCGCGGGGTTAATTGATCTGATCCGTAAAGGCCATTTTGCGAAAGGGGAGCGTGTCGTTTTTCTGCACACCGGGGGCTCCGCCTCACTGTTTGGTTATATGTCAACGTTTGGCTTTGAGAATAATCTAAAATCCCTTGCCGAGTAACAATACTGACAGCCATCAATATGACCATTGCACCATTTACGGGAAACTTTACCCAGCAGGAGGCAATCAGCGACAGTGCGATTGATGCGGCTATCGAAGTGTTGCGCTCAGGTCGACTCCACCGCTACAACACGGCGGGCGATGAGGTCTCCCAGACGGCGCAGCTCGAAGCAGAATACGCTGCCTGGCAGGGCAGTAAATACTGTCTTGCCTGTACATCGGGCGGCTATGCGCTGAGCACCGCCCTGAAAGCTGCGGGGCTTAAAGTGGGCGAGCGTGTGCTCACCAATGCTTTCACGCTTGCGCCTGTCCCTGGGGCGATCGTTAATGCCGGCGGTGTGCCCATTTTTGTTGAAGTCACAGACAGTCTGGTAGTTGATCTGGATGATCTTGCACTAAAGGCAGTATCCAGCGGTGCCCGTTTTTTTATGCTGTCGCACATGCGAGGCCATCTCGCGGATATGGATAGATTGATGGAGATTGTCCAAGCCCATGATCTGATTCTGATCGAAGACTGTGCGCATACCATGGGTGCGAAGTGGGATGGGAAAAAAAGTGGCAGTTACGGCTTGGCGTCTTGTTTCAGCACGCAGACCTATAAGCATGTGAACTCAGGTGAGGGCGGGTTTATTACCTCAGACTCAGCAGAGTTAATGGCCCGAGCGATCATGCTCTCTGGTTCTTATATGCTTTACGAAAGACATGGCGCTTCACCGGATCCTTCTGTGTTTGCGGATATTCGTCTGGAAACCCCCAACTGTTCAGGACGCATGGACAATCTTCGCGCCGCCATACTGCGTCCGCAACTGGCTGAACTCGATACCAGTGTCGAGCGTTGGAATGAGCGATACCAGGTGATTGAGAGAAGACTCTCCGCGGTGTCCGCGATAGAGGTGCCTGTCAGACCCGAGAAAGAATACTACGTGGGGAGCTCGCTCCAGTTTCTCATCAAGGACATCAATGATGAAAGCGCCCGCCTGTTTATTCAGACCAACAAGGCACTGGGTGTGGAGCTCAAATGGTTTGGTGATCATGAACCACACGGATACACCAGTAATCACAAAAGCTGGCAGTACACTGATTCCCAATCATTGCCGGTAACCGACAGGGTACTTTCGGGACTGTTCGATATCCGGGTGCCGTTGACATTTTCTTTACAGGACTGTGAGCACCTCGCAGAAGTTATTGCGCACTGCGCAGAATCTCTTCTTAACCCAGCTGCTTGATGTCCCGCCAGGGCCAAAGAAGGGTCGTCGGTATTCTTGGCGGCATGGGCCCCGAGGCAACCGTGTTGTTGATGTCACGGGTCATTGCTCTGACTTGCGCAGAAGATGACAAAGACCATGTGCCGATGATGGTCGACAGCAATACCCAGGTGCCATCGCGCATCCGGGCGTTAATAGAAAAAGATGGGTCTGATCCGGGTCCGATCCTGTGTGAGATGGCCCGTAGGCTAGAGGCACAAGGGGCGAAAGCCCTCGCCATGCCGTGTAATACGGCTCACCATTACTCGTCTGTGATAAAGCAGGCTGCCGGTATACCATTTATCGATATGGTCGAACTTTCGGTATCTCGGGTACATCAATCGAGGCGGTCAAATCAGCGTGTTGGGGTGCTGGGCTCTCCGGCCATTAAGTTAACGCAACTCTTTGATTCTGCGTTTGCGTCACACGAGATCGAAACGCTTTATCCTCAAGATCAGGATCAGATGTTACAGGCGATTCGCCTGGTGAAAAAGGACAGCACGGATAGAACTGCTCGTCGTATCGTTCAGGCAGCGGCTGAGGAACTGGATGGCGGTGGCGCAGGAAGCCTGCTGATCGCGTGCTCTGAGCTATCGATGATCAGCGATGCTATACCACCAGGCTTTGAGTTTCTCGATACGATAGAAATTCTTGCCGAGGCGATTATCGAGTTTTCTGGAGCCAGATGTCGCACTAACCCAAAGGATTGCTCCGGTTAAGCACACGAAGGCTGGTGAGGCGGAGATAGCTCTGGCGCGATATCGCACTTGTATACTGGGGGCCCGCTACCCCAACCCGGAAGCATGGCAATGCCTCGGAAAGAACTCGAAGAAGAATATGCCGCGGTGTACTCGGGGTTTGACTCACCTTTGATACAAAAAGTCCGCTCGGAAGCCTTCGAGGAAGATATTGGCCAACATTCCTGGGTCACGGCAGATGAGTTGAGGGATTACCTTCACTGGTTGAAGCTGGCGAGTAGCGGCCACTTTCTGGATTTTGGTTGTGGTCCCGCGGGTCCACTAACCTATATCGCTAAACATACCCAGGCACGTGCGACAGGTATCGATATAAATGCAGCCGCGCTCGAGTCCGCGCAAAGACGTGTTGCACAGATGGGCTTGGATGAGCAGGTCTGCCTGCAGCGGATGAACGAAGATCAGGCTGTTCCTTATGGCAGTAACATATTTGATGCCGTAGTCAGTATCGATGTAGTGATGCATTTGCCCGACCGGAGCAGAATCTTTGCCGAATTGTGTCGCGTCATAGTGCCCAGCGGGTGTTTTCTATTTACTGATGCCTGTATCGTTAATGGCCCACTTTCAGATGAAGACATTCGCATTCGCAGTCATTATGGTATGAGTCATTTTGTGCCTGACGGGTTTAACGAGGCTACGTTGAATGCAGCGGGCTTCGAGCTTGTTAAAAAGGAGGTCCGAACGCAGGGGCTGGTAGCGATCTGCCGGGGCCGGCACAAGACAAGAGAAAAGTATAAAAAAGAACTTATCTGTGATTTTGGAGCAGAGGCATTCGAGCATGAGCAATGCTATCTGAAAAAACTGGTCGACCTCTACTCCAATCAGACACTGCTTCGTTACGTGTATCTGGCAAGAAAAACATAACGGGACGCCCGCGACAGTTCTTGGGTGCTGGGCTGGCCAGCTCTGTCGAAAGGGCTAACTTTCGGCCAGCTAAAGCCCTGCGCAACCTCATTCGATCAGGTAATTTTCAAAACCCCGGCATCAGCCAGATGCAACTCCAGGATCGGGTCGGTGATGCGCTTTAGGTGTGGATCAGTGACGTGAGCCTCGGGCTTTTGGGGTAGCCCCGTTGCCGGATGTCGTAATCTGTGACCACAACGCCTCAATCAGCACTGCGCCACAGATCACGACGATGGCGGCGGCCTGCAGGCGGGTCATCGGCTGGGACAGGATGACGATAGCAAGAGCGGCCGCGATCACCGGCTTGAGGAAAAACAAGTATGAGCCGCGGGTAATGTCTGGTACCGCGGCTAGACCACCGATCCAGAGCCACTGTGTCAAGGTGGTATT
>CEUC01001784.1_pt1 | contig 13133 bp, 10 predicted proteins | sample 356471 | NCBI WGS metagenome assembly CEUC01 (sample SAMEA2623295, study PRJEB7988) | marine metagenome | biome: marine biome (ENVO:00000447); feature: deep chlorophyll maximum layer (ENVO:xxxxxxxx); material: "saline water (ENVO:00002010), including plankton (ENVO:xxxxxxxx)" | depth 40 m | reverse complement strand
TCCATAACCATTCGAGCTGTCAATTTCTTGCCATCGAGTCCTGTTAGCGGAGAAGTGTTGATGCCGATTGTTGCCGAGAGACTTGGCTCGTCGATTCGAATAATCGGAAGTGGGCGAGCGTCTTCTACGTCAGCGAGTGTTTCGCCGATAGTTACATCAGACATTCCGGCAACGGCGATGATTTCACCAGGGGCTGCTTCATCGGCATTGACTCGTTCGAGGCCTTCCGTGACGTACATCTCAGTGATCTTGGAATGGACGATTGATCCGTCCACTCGGCAATGCGAAATAATCTGGTCTTTCCGAATCGTACCCTGACGAACTCGGCAGATGGCCAGTCGACCGACATACGGCGAAGCGTCGAGGTTGGTCACGTGCGCCTGTAGCGGGTGGCCTTTCTCGTATGAAGGTGCCGAGATGTTGTCCATCAGCAGCTCGAAAAGAGGCTTCAGGTTGGTACCCGGCTGATCGAGATCCATCGTCGCAATCCCCTCACGGGCGTTGGCGTAGATGATCGGAAAGTCGATCTGCTCTTCATTCGCATCGAGGTCGATGAAGAGTTCGTAAACCTCGTCCAACACTTCTGCAATTCGGGCGTCGGCACGGTCGATTTTGTTGATGACCAGAATTACAGAAAGATCAGCTTCGAGCGCCTTTCGTAGTACAAATCGGGTTTGCGGCAGCGGCCCTTCACTGGCGTCGACCAGCAGGAGCACGCCGTCGACCATTGCAAGACCGCGTTCGACCTCACCACCGAAGTCAGCGTGACCTGGAGTGTCGATAATGTTGATCTTCGTGTCGCCCCACCGAACCGCAGTGTTCTTGGCGAGGATCGTGATGCCCTTTTCCTTCTCAAGATCGGTGTTGTCCATGACGCGTTCGGTCAACTCTTTGTGAGAGGCAACCGAGCCGGATTGCTTGAGCATGGCGTCGACCAATGTAGTCTTGCCGTGGTCAACGTGGGCAATGATCGCGACATTCCGAATGTCGTTGCGTAGGGTGTTTGTCATGAAGGCTTTCAGGCTCGTCGCAGCGAATATCGTCTGCGCGAAACGACCCGGGTGTGGAACCGGATCGGCTGTGTATCTGTGATTCGACTCTAATTGAGAAGCCGAAAAGGAAAATTACGTCTACTTCGAGAATACCACCGCAACCCATTAAACGGCGTTAACCGTTTAGTGCAGGTTTGGAGGAGGATTCGTAGTAGGAATGGGAGGATACTACGTCCCGACTCCGGTGGAGGGACCGTCGGAAGGGTTCGGGGACTAGCAATCCTAAAGAGCAATCGAACAATCACACCCAAACAAACTAACCTCCGCTCCGTTCGGTCTCATATGCGTCCTGAATCGCGTAGGCAGGTTTCTCAAACGGGTGTTTTCGCCCACCGCCGTACTTGAACCGCAGAGGTGAGGGTGAAATCGTCAGGGATCAAACGTCCGAGGTCTCTCTACTCCGCTTTGCTTCGGTCGCAAAGAGGGTGTAGGTATTAGAACCCTTAGTCGAATGATCGCCGAGCTGTTAATTGCGTCCGAGCGCGGTATCGAACATTGCCACGATGTTCTCGGGCGGCACTTCCGGCTGGATGTTGTGGACTGACGCCTGAACGTAGCCACCACTCTTGCCGAGGTCTTTACGCCGACCATGAACCGCTGCAATCACTTCTTTCGGTCCACCGAACGGCAATACATGCTGGGTGTCTATGCCACCCCAGAACGCCAGATCCATTCCAAAGTCGCGATTGAGAGCTTCAGGTTCCATTCCAGTAGCACTCACCTGTACCGGATTAATACAGTTGATTCCGACATCGATGAAGTCAGGTATCAACTCTCGAATCGATCCATCACTGTGAGTGATCACCTTGGCGTCGGTGTGTTTGTGGAGCGTGTCGATGAACCGACGGTGATGCGGCTTGACCATATCTTTGTAGAGAGACTCGCTCATGTAGGACTGGTTCTGCACACCCATGTCGTCAGCAAACGACACACCGTCTATCAGATCGCCGACTTCGTTTAGCGAAAGTTCGGCGATCCCGCAGATCACATCGGTAATGCGTTCTTGAAGAGCCTCGGCAAAGGCCTTGTACAACAGCAAATCTTGGAGTGTCTCGACAAATCCACGAACTCGCTGAGTTAGCGCAAACGTGCTGTTTGGCAAGTTCAAAACGATTGCGTAGTCGGATTGTTCACGCACAGCGAGCATCTTGTCGCGGAGCCCTCTAATCCTGCCCGGATCATCGGGAACGGGCCATGGGATTGAATCGACATCGGCAACTACGGGTTCAGATATGTGCTGAAGTGGTCCAAGGACGTTGATGTACGGGTGCAACACATCTGACTTGTCCCACACAGCGCCCCATTCGTCGGTGTAGCGGTAACCGTCCAGCTTCTTCCCGATACTCGAATCTGGCTCAGATGTGTAGAAGCCTCGGACATCGATGTCGAAGTACTGGAGCATCTTTTCGCTGGGAGCAACAACCTGACCTTCGCCACGATGGCCTACCGGAAGGTTCTCTTCGGGGAAGCCGAGGTATTCAAGCAGGTTTGAATACGCGGTTGGGTGAATCTGGGTCGCAGGGCCACCACTAAAATCGATCGGTACTCGATCGGTCTCTTCATGGTTGAGCGCCTTCTGGACACGTTCACGGTGCGACATTGCCATTTGATTCGATTCCTTACACTACGCTGCTAATTCGTGATTATTCGTCAGAGAGCAGAGTGGATATAACGTCGACCGGCCGAAGCACCATCGGGTGCGTAGCCGTCGGCTCCGATCTGTGTCGCCAACTCTTGGCTTACCGGAGCTCCACCGATCGTCGCCTTCTCTTTTGTGCGAAGTTCTGCTTCCCTGAGAGCCTCGATCGTCAACGGAATGCGATCAGCCTTTCTGCCGCCCTCCGCATTGAGAGTCGACAGTCGTAATTCCCGTTCGGTCATATTCATATTGTTGGCCCACCCGCGTTATTCTGTTCCACCCAGTACACGAGCACATTAATCAATTGGCAGCCCGTTGGCTCGATACCCTACGATAGCACTAAGGGCTGAAAAAGACCGATATGAGCTTACAGGACAATCCCTCAATTTTTTACACGAGATCAATCGAGTTGGCTCTGTAAGAACCCAGTGCTCAGTCGATGATCAGGGCCGGCTTGACCCTCGACAGTTGCGCAACTCACCGGACGCACTGCAAAAATGATTTGCCGACGCGAATTTCTGGAAACCTAGCACCGGGTAATAGCGCTGCTTAATTAGTCAATAATTCTGTTCCACACAGTTGCTCAGGTACTGGTTCTACCGGGACAGCACCTTACAGATTTATGCAGGCGGCATAATGATTCGGGGCATGCTCTTTAATCGTTGGAACCGTCACTCGGCACTCGTCAGTGGCCATCGGACATCGAGTATGGAACACGCACCCTGACGGAGGGTTGCGGGGGCTCGGGATGTCGCCTTTTAGAACAATTCGTTCCCTGGTTCGCTCCAGCGCCCGGTCCGGCAACGGAACGGCGGACAGCAGGGCCTTTGTATATGGATGAAGCGGATTGTCGTAAAGTGCCTTGTAGTCCGAGAGTTCCACCACTTTGCCGAGGTACATCACCGCAATTCGGTCGCTGATGTGCCTCACTACTGAAAGATCGTGGGCGATCAACAGATAGGCAAGATTGAACTCCTCCTGGAGGTCCTGCAGGAGGTTTATAAGTTGTGCCTGGATGGACACGTCTAGCGCCGATACCGGCTCATCAAGCACGATGAATCGCGGCTTGCTAGCGAGGGCGCGCGCGACTCCTATTCTCTGCCTCTGCCCTCCACTGAACTCGTGGGGGTATCGATCCGCCATTGATCTGGCCAGGCCTACAGTCTCCAGAAGATCACCGACCTGCCTGCTAAGGTCCTCTCTACCGTTGTGAAGTTTGTGGATCTTCAGCGGCTCACGAATCATGTTGCCGGCTGTCATTCGGGGGTTGAGTGATCCGTACGGGTCCTGGAAGACGAAGCCCAGTTCTCGCCGGCTTCGGCGCATATCTTGGTTGCTGAGATTTCTCAGTTCTTGACCATCAAAAATGATCTGCCCATCGGTGGGTTCAACAAGCCGCAAGGCCGCCCGCCCGAGGGTAGTTTTCCCGGATCCACTTTCCCCGACGAGTCCCAGCGTCTCTCCTGGATTGATGTACAGGCTCACGTCGTCCACTGCCTTAATATGGCCGACTGTGCGCCCGATCAGAACGCCGCTCTTGATCGGAAAGTAGACCTTCAGATTACGTAAATCCATTAGCGGTGGAGTCTTGGCCGCACCCGCCGGTGCGTCAGAGCTGGTCTTATGCTCCCTCATGGCGCGACCGGCAGTCGAGTTTTTGAAACCGCTGCCGCTTCCCAGCAGGCAGACGCATGATCGTGGCCCAACGGTACGAGCGAAGGTTCACTGACGGAGCATTTATCTATCGCCCATACGCAACGGGGATTGAAACTGCATCCACTTGGCCGATGTGCTGGATCGGGAATTTCTCCCTCGATCATCTGAAGGCGAGAGCGATCACCCTGGTCGAAGCGGGGTATAGCGTTGAGGAGGCCGACGGTGTAGGGATGACTCGGAGAGTCGAAGATGTCGTCGGCCGGCCCCATCTCTCTGATCCTGCCGGAGTACATTACGTTCACACGGTCAGCAAAGCGAGCGACGACGCCCAGATTGTGTGTGATTATCATCAACGCCGTCCCGAATTCTTTAGAGAGGGTCATCATAAGTTCGAGGATCTGTGCCTGAATCGTCACGTCCAGCGCCGTTGTCGGCTCATCGGCAATTAGCAGTTTTGGATTGCAGCTGAGTGCCATTGCGATCATTATCCGCTGACGTTGGCCCCCACTCAGGCGGTGGGGATAGTCGGTCAGACGGTCTTCGGGATCCGGGATTCCAACCAATTCAAGCAGCTCGCACGCGCGGCTTTTGGCTGCTGACCGAGTCATGCCAAGATGCAGGCGTAATGGCTCAGCAAGTTGCCGTTCAATACTGAGGACCGGGTTGAGGGAGGTCATCGGCTCCTGGAAGATCATTCCGATCTGAGCGCCTCTTATATTGCGCATTTCCTCATCAGAGATCCGGAGCAAATCCTGACCCTGGAAATAAATTTCACCGCTCTCGATCTCGCCTGGTGGAGTTGGAACCAGCCGCATAATCGAAAGGGCTGTCACGCTCTTGCCACATCCACTCTCGCCAACAAGCCCGAGGGTCTCTCCCGCGTTGATCTGGAACGACACGTCATTGACGACCCGCACGGGCCCCTCGTCTGTCACAAAATGAGTGACCAGGTGCCGTACATCTAGGAGGGGGGCGGAATCGCCCCTGTGTGCATCCATATGACTAAACCTACGATCCCTTTCTTGAGTGTGCCAACCTGCCGTCCACCGTGTTGGTGGCAAGAAGCTGGTGCGTGAGCTGTAATCCTCTGGCGGTCATGGCAGGCCTCATCTCGGGGCACTCATTCGAGTGTGCCGCGGTTTCTCGGATCCAGAACGTCCTGTAACCCGGCTCCTGCCAAGTTGAACGCCAGAACGGCGAGAGTGATGAACAGCCCCGGGAAGAAGACCAGCCACCAGAATGGCTCCAGGTTTGAAGCTGCCTCTCCCAGCATGCTGCCCCAGGTTGGGGTCGGCGGAGCAATACCCAGCCCGATGAATCCGAGAGACGCTTCGATCAATATGGCAATGCCAATATTGGTTGTGACAAGGACGAGGAATGGAGCGAAAGTCTGAGGTGCCACGTGGAATAGCATCACCCGCCAGTAAGATGCGCCAGTACTACGGGCAGCCTCCACATAAGCCGTCTCTCGAACGGATAGCGACACAGCCCGGATAACGCGAGCGCCGAACGCCAGCCTTGTGAATGCAATCGCGACGATGAGTGTCCACACTGACGCACCCAGAATAAACATCAATATCATCGCCAGGATCAATCCCGGTATCGCCATGAGGATTTCCAATAGGCGCTGGCTGATCAGATCAAATTTTCCTCCCAGATAGCCGCTGACCAGCCCCCACAGTGAACCCACACCGACCCCGACAAGTACTGATATTAATCCTATGAACAGGGATGTTCGACCGCCGTATATGATCCGGGTCAACTGATCTCTACCAAGAAAATCAGTACCAAAAAAGTTCTCCGTAGAAGGTGAATTGGTCACCTTTGAGAAGTCAGGGATATAAGGATCTTGCGGCGAAACAACCGGCGCCGCAATCGACATGAACACGAGGAACAGGATCATTACCATCCAGAATGCGGCAACTGGACTCCGCCTGGCGAAGCCGCGGAAACTTACTGCGTTACGCTTCACCACTGCCCACAGGTAAGTGAATCCGTCGGAACCGGTTGTTTTCAGCGCTGATTTCATGGATTATCTTCGATCCGAGTGATGAGCGGTCATCCACGATAGGTGACAGGTTGTATTACGCAATTCGGATCCTCGGATCTATGTAGCTGTAACTGATGTCAACGAGAAGGTTAATCCCAACGAACACCATCGAATAAACAAGCACTATGCTCTGAACCATCGAATGATCGCGATCTATCGCGCCGTCGATCAGCGCGCTGCCAAGACCGGGAGTACCAAACGCTCTTTCAATGGTCACAGAGCCTCCAAGGGCGAACCCCAGAAGGACACCACTCAACGTTATAACTGGCAACAGGGCGTTGGGAAGAGCGTGCCGGAATAGGATCACACTTTCCCTCAAGCCTTTCGACCGGGCCGTTCGCACGTAATCCTCCCGGAAAACCTCGAATAGAGACGAACGAGCCATCCGGGCCACAAACGCAGCCTGTGCCAACCCGAGTACCAGCGCCGGCCCGGCTACGATCTGTAAATTCAGCCACGGATCCTGCCATAACTGGGAACTGATGATCGGGGGATGATATCCCCATCCATGGATAAGTCCAAGTACGATCAACAGACCTAGCCAGAATCCTGGGATGGCCAAAAACAGCACCGTAAGCATGCTCGCTATCCCATCACCAAGTGAATTCGGGCGCATGGCGCTGAGAATGCCTATCGGCAGGCCCAATATCCAGGCAATTAATATCGAAAGAATTCCGATCTCAGCACTTATGGCGCCTCGTCTTCCGATAGCTTCCGCGATGGAATCACCGCGCAAGAATGAGGTACCAAGGTCTCCCTTTAGGATGTTCCCGGCCCACGTTAAGTACTGCTCCATCAGAGGGCGGTCCAGACCCAGATCCGCCATTAGGCCGGCCCGCTGCTCGTCGCTCATGAGTTGGATTTGACTGGGATCGAAGAACACTGACAGCGGGTCACCAGGGAGGGCGCGCATTATCAAAAAGATAAGCACTGTGACGCCGATGACCGTCGGAATCGCAATCAACAACCGTTTAAAAATGTAATTGAGCAATTCAGCAGAACCTTAGGATCAGATCCATTTAATCAAATCGACGAGACGCGTCGACATCAGCATTAACCAGCCCGGCACCGAGGTCGATGCACTGCATACGGATTCTTTAATCCCAAGGCACACCCGTCGAGACGGGTGTGCCTTGGGGAAATGAACAACAACGACCCGGAGCTTGGAAGCCCCGAGCCATTGTTGTTCAATCGGAGGCGATTACTACTTGGCGAACCAAACGTCGTCCCAAGTGTGGAGGTCGTAATGTCCCGAGAAATCACCAGGCACTACGCCCAGCAAGTTCTCTGACCAGCCCCAGAACTGGGGTGCCGGTCCCATGGGCATGAGGGGCCATTCATCTAGGAGTATCTCGCGCATCTCATTCACGATGGCGATCCGTGCTCCCTGATTTCCTTCATCGGTCAGTTTCACGATGAGATCATTGAACCCAGCGTGATTCCACTGGCCCATGTTCTGGTCGCATGGCTTGTCGCCACACATACCCAGACCGGCGACGATGTAGGCCGCAGGATCCGTGAGGCCGACTGTGTAACCAGCGTTGGTTGAGAAGTCGAACTCTTGGGTCCTTAGCTTTTCACCGTGCACCGAAATGTCGGTCAGCTCAATCTCCGCGTCGATGTTCAAGTGTTGCTTAAGCAACGCCTGAATGGCGGCGTTTGTGACCTTCTGATCCGGTGTTTCACGAGTAACGAGCGTCACTGTCGGGAAGCCTTCAGCATTAGGATAGCCAGCGTCCGCGAGCAAACTCTGAGCCAACGCAATGTCGTCGTCGGTTGGTGTTCGCAATCCCGGTGTAGCTGCCAACTGCTCAGGAGTCATGGCGAACGGAGTTCCGAACAGGAACCAGTCGCCCAGCTCAGACTCCCTCAAGTCCTTCGTAGCCTCGTTGATAGACGCCTGGTCGATCGCTATTGAGATCGCCTTGCGCACTCTCTTGTCGTCATAAGGCGCGCGGGTTTGGTTGAAAACCATGCCGCCGACATTGGGCAATGTCCAACGCAGGCCTTTGAGGCCCTCTTTCTTTCCATCGCGTATATCGTTGCCCAATTTCGGGTCGAGCCACATACCCCAATCGACCACTCCGCTCAGGAGTGCAGCCGAGAGTTCAGGTGTCCAGGCGACGAGCCAAATGTGCTCGATCCTGTCCACGTTGGGCTTGCTCGGATCCCAGTAATCATCGAAACGTTCTTGGACCCATCTTTCGTCGTTACGAGACACGTATTTGAACGGTCCTGTTCCGGGGTGGTCGTCCACCTCTTTCAGGTCGCCGCCGGTAGCGTCCAAGGTCTCTTTCTGGACGATTACGTTCCAGCCGTGCGCCATGGCAGTTAGCATCCAGCCAGGTCCACGCGCTGCATCCAGTTTGAACTCAACCGTAAGCGGATCTACCACGTTTACCGCGGTTACCGCACCAAAGTTGGTCTTTCGGCCACTAACGAGGTCGCCCTGCGGGAAGATGATCCGATCGTACGAGGCTTTCACATCTTCGGCGCTGAACTCGGATCCGTCGTGGAACTTCACACCATCCCGAAGGAAGAATGTGTAAGTCTTCGCGTCCGGGGCGATTTCCCAGCTGTGCGCCAGATCACCCGTAATCGGCAAGTCAGTTGAAACCCCGAGTTTCCTTACCAACTTGTTGTACATCGGGGCTTGTGACCCGATGTTCGCAATCGTGTTCGAAGCGTAGAAATCGAAATGAGCCGGCGGACCGTGGGCCGCCAGTTTTAGAGTTCCGCCCCATGTGCCGGGCTTCGTGACAGATTTAGTCGGAACGGGCACAGCGGTCTGAACGACGATAACGTCCTCTCGGATGATAACGTCATCTCCCTTTTCTGTGACGGTCACCGCCTTCTCAACGATGACTTGTACTTCCTTTTCAACAACGACAGTTTCAACAACTGTGACCGTCTCGGTGCCACCACAGGCGACAAAGAACGATGCTGACAAAACCATCGCCACAAAGGCGAGCCATTTCAAATTCAGGTTTCGCAATTTGAATCTATACATGAGCAACACTTTCTAAATACGTACGGCTGGGACCGCAAATCTTATTCGCGAACGCGCGCCATCCAACGCATGGCGGTCCAGCCAAATATATCCACCGATGACGTGGATGGCAACCGCCAACTTACACTGGTCGATTTACCATTAGGAAAAAGCCGTGTGTTAAAAGTGTGAAATAACGTGGAAAAATGAACCTATGACTGCTTTTCGAATCTAAAACACACAGTCAGTCCGGTTCACTGCAGCTAAAGAAACCGCCGCGGCCCGTCGGGCGGTTTTTGCGCCCTCGTACGCGTACGCAATTCGAAACCCTTCGAACTTCGCTTTGACCGGCCCCCGATGAGCCTGTCAGAACTCCGAGCTCGATGCTTAATTTTGTCGACCTAAATCCAGATTAGATCACGACATATATACAGCCAACTCGGTCAATAGAGCCGATCATTTTGAGGAGGATTTCTCTCCGCTGGATCCTACGATCAGTGCATCTCTATACGATTGTTCAGATACTGGTTCTGCCGGGGCAGCACCTTGCGACCGACGATCCAACGCTAATTCGTGATTATTCGCCTGAGAGCAGAACGGAGATAACGTCGACCGCCGTAGCACCATCGGGTGCGTAGCCGTCAGCGCCGATCTGTGTTGCCAAATCTTGGCTTACCGGGGCCCCACCGATCATCACCTTCACCTTGGTTCGAATTTCGGCTTCTTCGAGAGCACCGATAGTCTCCATCATCATTGGAACCGTCGTTGTCAGCAGCGCCGACATGGCGACAACATCTGCATTGTTTTCCTCGGCGGCCTGTACGAAAGCTTCTGGAGCAACGTCGTTTCCAAGGTCGTGAACCGTGTACCCCGCACCCTCGAGCATCATCACCACCAGATTCTTTCCGATGTCGTGAAGGTCACCCTTGACTGTTCCGATTGCCACTGATCCACGGGAGGTGTCTGAAGTTGTCTTCAGTCGAGGCTTCACAACCGCCATACACGCCTGCATGGCACGGGCTGCGATCAAAACCTCAGGCATGTGAATTTCCTGTTCCTTCCAGCGCCTGCCGATTTCGTCCATTCCCGGAATCATCCCTTTATCGATGATGTCTTCCGGCGATACTCCGTCCTCGAGTTCGGTTTCAGCCCACTCAGCGGCTGCAATATGTTGACCGACGATGATCATATTTGAAAGGTCGTCGAATACGGGCATTGGTTACTCCTGGTTCGAATTTTCGAGATGAATAGCTGTTAGGGTCAGTCCGGTTTCATTGGTTACGGATAGCTACCCTGTTCTTTCGCCATCTCACCGATTCGTTTGACTCTCGACAGCATAGACGATGGCATCATATTGTCAGCGATTCCGAGGATGAAGTTATCGCCGGGTTTCACAGCATCGAATATCTCGTCAAGATAGATTTCGAACTGCTCGTCCGAAACGGCTTCTTCGAGAATCACTGATGGTATTCCGCCGAAAATGACGATGTCATCGCCTAACGCCTTGCGACCCTCAGCGAGAGTCATCGGCACCATCGGACTCGTGACGAAGCACTCGTGCATGTCGTAACGAGACTGCCTCAGCAGGTCGATGATCGAGGTGGTGTCGTTATCAGCGTGGTGGGCAACTTTCTTGCCGAAACCGTGCATGTAGTCAGCAAATTCCTGCATGTACGGCAGCATGAACTCTTCGAGATAGTTGGCGGGAGTGGTTTCTGAGGCGAAGTGCGCTCCGTGCAGGAAGAGCGTCGCAGGTGAGTTCGCGGCCATCGGCCACAACTTTTCTTTGTTCACCTGCCACATAGTTTCGAGCAGGCGTTCGACCTTATCCGGGTAATCGAACAGATCGAGATAGCCTTTTGCGTATCCTGAGTAAACTTCGAGAAAGTGGTGGAACGGTACATCGCCGATCGGAACCATGGGGAGACCATCGTCTCCAACGCTTTCATCGAAATCGATAAACTGCTCGTAGGCAGGGAAGTACTCGGTGTTCTCAACCATGTACATAACAGTGTCGAAGTCGTCTGCTGTCTTGATGAAATGTTCGACTTCGAGCGGGGCAATTCCCGCGTCGTCGAGTTCTGGCGTGCGTTGGTACATGCTAGAAACACTGCCAACCGGGGTTACGTAGTCGTAGTAAGTACGCAAACCGTCACGCCGTTCGTGAACTTCAACACCCTTTATCCGGGTGGTAAACACATGTCCGGTTCGAGCTGTTTTTCCGACACCGACTGCTTTCTGGATGTCACCGAGTCGCATACCTTTGAACTCTTCAGGGAGAGTTCCTGCGAGGTAGTGCGCGGTGTACCAGATCTCCAGTCGAGGCATCCACGGAATGCGATCAGCCTTTCTGCCGTCCCCCGCATTGAGTGTCGCCAGTTGTAGTTCCCGTTCGGTCATACTCATATTGTTAATCCACCCGCGTTATTCTGTTCCACGCCGATACACGAGCAAATTAATTAATTAGCAGCCCGCTGGCGAGACACCTTACAATAGCGCTGAAGATTGGGAAAGAGCGAATATGAATTTGCAGGATAAACCTTCACACTTATTACACAAGATCAATCGAGTTCACGATATTGCAGTGGAACTCGATCCTGAAGAGGTCTGGCGATGTCTGGGGCCCTCCGGCGGAGCGCGGGAGAGCCTTCACGCCGACGTACTCAAAGCAACCGATTTCGCAGCTAACGCGAGTCAACCCCGGGGGATATCCCGAGTTTTGAACGTTGAATCGGCAAAACGCGGCAAGGTTCACTTCGAGTCGGGTTATATCGCCGAAGGCAAACAACTTCCTCACCTGTTCGAGGGTGCCGAGGGGGCTGTTTTTATGATTACAACGGCCGGAGCGGGGGTCGAAACTGAAGTGGCTTCGATGATGGAGCGCGGTGACCATATTGAGGGCGTAGTTCTCGACGCCGGCGGATCGGCAGTGGCGATCAACGCCGCCGAGCAGATGCAGGCCCAAATCATGTGGGAGGTCGAGCAGGCGGGCTACAAGGTAGGTCCACCGATCACGCCTGGTACCGAACCATGGGACTTGGAAGGGCAACTGACGATGTTCGATGTGCTGGTTGCCGACGAGATCGATGTGACGCTTCTCGATTCCCGCCTCATGTACCCGCAGAAAACGCAGTCGAGGATCATCCCGTTCGGTCGAGAGCTACGTCTGGTCAACGATCCCGATGAAGCGCCCTGCCGTACGTGCCGGGCACGGCGCTGCCCAATGCGAATCGAAGAATATCAGGGCGTGCCGGGCGAGTAGTTCGGTCCCAAAGACAACTTCTTCGCTTATTATCCGCTGCATCGACCAGCATGGCAGAATCCTCTCGGAGATAACCAGCCTATGACCGCAGGTATGTCCAGCGAACGACTCCAGCGAATCGACCAGCACTTCCAGGAAAAATACATCGATGCAGGGAAGCTGCCCGGTGTGCTCACGCTTGTTGCGAGACGGGGTGAAATAGTCCACTTTTCTACCCTCGGAAAGATAGACATCGAGCAGAACAAGCCGACCGAAAAAGACACGATTTATCGCATCTACTCAATGACCAAGGCGATAACGTCAGTCGCTTTGATGATGTTGTACGAAGAGGGTCGTTTCCAGCTCGGTGATCCGGTCCATCAGTACCTCCCGGAATGGAAGAATACCGCGGTGTGGGTGAGCGGTGATTCGCCAAATTTCACTACCCGACCGCAAGACCGTCCGATGACGATTCGCGATCTACTCACGCACCAGTCGGGACTGTC
>CEUC01113499.1_pt1 | contig 13513 bp, 18 predicted proteins | sample 356471 | NCBI WGS metagenome assembly CEUC01 (sample SAMEA2623295, study PRJEB7988) | marine metagenome | biome: marine biome (ENVO:00000447); feature: deep chlorophyll maximum layer (ENVO:xxxxxxxx); material: "saline water (ENVO:00002010), including plankton (ENVO:xxxxxxxx)" | depth 40 m | reverse complement strand
GTTTGGTTCACTTCACTTTGGATTTTAGTCGTTGGTAGTATTTTTGGCATAAAGGGTACACAGATATTTAGAAACGGTAAAAAGTAGATGATTAAATATGACAACTCAAGAACAGAAACTAGCAGAGTTACATAAAAAACTCGCTGAAAAACTACTAGATCGTGTGAATGACCCAAAGGTCAAAGCAAGTGATCTAAACGTAGCAAGACAATTTTTAAAAGATAACAATATAGATGCACTTCCAGTTAAGGATAGTATGTTAGCTAAATTAGCAGAAAATCTACCCTTTTCTGAAGAAAATCTCAAGGCTGTAGCAGAGGACGTAAAACATTAAAATCTCTCTGTACGGGCTTTAAAAGGCGATATGAAGGCAATAAAAAGCGATTTTAGGAACTTTTTGTTCCTATGTTGGAAACACTTAAGTCTACCAGAACCCACACCAATCCAATACGATATTGCTTCTTTTATGCAGAGTGCACCCAAAAGGTCGGTCATTCAGGCATTTAGGGGTGTAGGAAAAAGCTGGATATGCAGTGCTTTTGTTTGTTGGAAATTATTAAACAACCCCAACTTAAAATTTCTCGTTGTGTCTGCTTCAAAGAATAGAGCAGATGACTTTAGTACCTTTACAAAAAGACTAATCAATGAGATGGAAATATTAGTTCATTTAAGCCCTAGAGATAATCAAAGGGGTAGTAATGTTTCCTTTGACGTTGCACCAGCAAAGGCGGCTCACGCACCTAGCGTTAAATCGGTAGGTATCACAGGCCAACTTACAGGGTCAAGAGCTGACTTTATTATTAGTGACGACTGCGAAAGTTTAAACAATAGTTTAACTCAAAGTATGAGGGATAAACTATCCGACAATGTAAAAGAATTTGAAGCCGTATTATCACCCAACGGAAAGATTATGTTTTTAGGTACACCTCAATCAGAGATGAGTATCTATAACGAACTGGGTTTACGAGGTTATGAGACAATGATCTGGACAGCACGTAAACCCAAAGTCGTTCAAATAAAAAAGTACAGTGGGAATTTAGCTCCCTTTGTAGTAAACAATAAAGCTAAAGAGGGTGAACCTATTGACCCTATAAGATTTAATAAAATAGATTTAGAAGAAAGAGAGGCGTCCTATGGACGTTCAGGATTTAGCTTACAATTTATGCTGGACACTACTCTTTCCGACAAGGATCGCTACCCACTTAAGTTAAGCGATTTTGTCGTTATGGACATCAACAATAACATAGCTCCTGTAACCGTTGCTTGGGCGGGATCTTCAGAGTACGCTTGTGAAGATTTACCCAGCGTTGGATTTACAGGGGACAAGTTTTACAAACCTATGTTTACCAGTGAAGATTTTACCGACTATACAGGATCAGTAATGTCACTTGATCCTTCGGGACGAGGCAAAGATGAATTGGGGATAGCCATAGTTAAACAACTAGGTGGTAATCTATATGTGCAAAAATGCACAGGGATAAGTGGTGGGTATAATGAAGACAACCTGCAGTTAATAGCACGAGAAGCTAGAAACGCACAGGTTAACAAGATTATAGTTGAACGTAACTTCGGTGACGGAATGTTTACACAGCTCCTTAAACCTGTTGTTAACAAATATTATCCCGTAAGTATTGAGGAAGTTAATCATAGTAAACAAAAAGAATTAAGAATCATTGACACCCTAGAACCAGTCCTTAACCAACACAAATTGATTGTCTCTCCTCAAGTCATAAGGGAAGACTTCGATACAAAGGACGCTAATTATCAATTATTCCATCAGCTAACCCGTATTACTAAAGACAGAGGCAGCTTAAGGAATGATGACCGATTAGATGCCCTAGCGATTGCCGTAGCTTACTGGATAGAAACTATGGCCGTAGATACGGATAGACAATTACAAGACCACAGAGATAGATTAGTTAAGACAGACCTAGATCGTTTTATGTCAAGTGCATTAGGTACTAGACCTAAAGAAGATAACTGGATTACTTAAGGGTTACTCTTAGGGTTATTATAAGGGTTATTATAAGTGTTATTATAAGGGTTACTCTAATAGACCCCTTAAGGGTATACTAGATACACCCATACAACTAATACTACCTGACACTAGAGATTGAACGAGATATAAAGACGACACAACCTTCTCGCCGCTTTTAGCCTTATTTCTCGCTATAGTAAGACAAGTAAATCAAGGCTTATTTAAGTAGTTTTGTGTTATTTGGAATTGGTAGACTTAGTAGACTGGAAACCAGTTGAAATAATTTGTTAGAAAAATTTGAATGGGTATCTTGATTACATCAACTGTCAGGCTTCCCCCGTGCAACCTGTGGTTGTGAAACTTCTGATTGCATTGAAAACCCTAGTTTTTTAGACAAACGATTAAACGACACTATATATCTCGTTCAATATAAGATTTTTTTTATTTTATGTTTATGTTTTTAACATAGCGTTATCAGTTTTTTTTCTGAACTTAAAACATAACCCTTAAAGATTACATTTATTAAATGAATATTTTAAACTTGGTACATCTAAACTTTTAATTACTCGTTATGAATAGACCAGTAATAATAGCTTATTGATAACGAGAAGATTGAAAAGATTGACCTGTACAGGTCAAGAACAGATCTATGGTTTTAATATTAAAATAAATAGTTTTGAAAAAGTAAAATTTAGGGGGTACTCCAGTATCGGAATACTTTAAAATCTTAATGTGTGATGATCTATGAAAGACTTTTTTTTATGTTTTAAGCCAAATAATTAAAAAGCCAATAAAACCTAGAATTAAATAATCTATTAAATAGTTATGAGTAAATAAAAATAATTCATTCATATAATTATAGTTCAAAAGTTCCATACTTATTTCTCGTAGGATATTTTTTAACTTTTTTAATATTAGAAATGGTAATAATAACTTTTTTACCATTATCAACTATTTTAAAAGATTGATTACAAGTCGGAAAATACTTGAACCAATTTCTCATTTGATTTTCGAAAATGTCATCAATTAAATTATCTTTCCTCGTTCTCATATCTCCAAAGGTTTTATATGGTTTAATTTTCCTGATTATTAAATCAAAGACTTTGTTTATACTAATACCGAAAATCTCATAATTAATAATATGATAGTTTGTAAATCTAGTGAAATAACCAGTGAGATTATGTCCGAAATATAAATATTTATTTTTAAATTCACTCCAGTTATTACAAGGATATTCACTTATTTTTAACAGTTTAAAATTTTTATTTTTCATCTATTTATTATTTTTCTATTCTTTTTAACTTTGGGTTTACCAGTAAATATATTTAATTGTGGTATATCATAAGCAACATTTCGCAATGACTTTTTAAATTTACTGGAATATCTAAAATTTTCTTTTAATTCTTTAACGTCTTTTTCAATATTGAATTGATTGTGAAATTCATTTAAGAATGGGTAGTGTATTTTTTCTTTTTTTGCATATTCCATAAAGTATCTAAAAAACATTTTATCTGAACCATTATTTTTAACAAACTGAACTAAACAATGTGTAAATTCAATGAACCTCGAAATAGTTTGTGGAACTATATTACCTTTAAAAATTCTAATTTCTATTGTTTCATTATTTAATATATTAACAGCTTGGTATTTATCATTTAGGGTATTTTGTATATTTCTATGGTTTTGGTTTTCTCTATCGTAATGTTTTGGATTTCTATCTTTTTTTAAAATATCTTTTACCTTTAACGTGTCATTAACTTGGCAAAAATTATTTGGATCACGTTGAGATAGTTTAATTATATATTGCCTATTTCTAATTGAGTTAATAAATTCCAGTATTTTTCCCTGATCTAAAATCGTTAAAGGTTTTTTTGATACGTGAATATGGATACCAGTATTTGGCATTTTATAACTTCGTAAATAATCTTTTACCTTGTCAAAAAATTTGAAATATAAATCAGTATTTTTTATATAATCAAACGTCATAGGAACTAGATTTATTTCAAACCCATTATCAATAGAACCATCACTTTTACAAATTGCCAAACCTTGCAAAAATTCTTCCTCAATTAATTTATGTATTTTTTGATGCGGACATTTATTTGTATAACCAACCTCTATTTCCAAACCTAAATATAAATTATCTTTTTCATTCTTTTTTTCGTGTGGTAACATTTGTTTTGGCAATTCTTTATGAATTCTAAAATCGTGGTATCTTAATCGGTTATGCATTGAATCAATATTAATTTGTGGGTATTTGCTTAAAGTTATTTCATCATAACTAGCAACACAATATTTTAATTCTTTAACATAAATAAAATTAAACTCGTTGTTTTCATCTTCATCATAATCAATAAAATAAATTCTTTTTTCTCCATACCCTTTAACAAAAAATTTATGTGCATAACTATTACTAATAATTTTATAATCATTAAAAAAAATATGATTATTATAAAGTATTTCATTAAAAGTTAATCTGTCATTATAAATTTGTAGTACGTCATTTTTTCTATGAAATAAACCAGTGATAGAACAAGGTAAAATATTATTTTTTGATACGTTAAATTTTAAATGATTTAAAATACCAGTTATAAATGTATCTGATTTTTTATGATACAATTCACACTCTTGAATATTATTTTGACTAAATAAAGATGTTAATTGATCTGAAATTAAATACCTGTAAATCTTAAAAAAAGAAAGTTTATATATATCTTTTTTATCTATAGTAAAACACGTTTCTAATATTGAGTGTTTTAGCATATTGATCGGTCTATCAATATTTTTTTCTATATATTCCTCGCAAAAATTATAAATCTTTAAAGCATTTAAGTAATGATTTAAAATAATTGTAATTTCTCTATTTTCTTCATTGTATTGTAATTCTTTAACTTTTAAAAATAATGAGTTAAAAGTTTTAATATCATCAGTTGGGAATACATCAATAAACTTAAATTTTTTTGAAAGTTGTTTTTTATTTTTCATTAATCTTAATGGCGAAAAAATATGACGTGATAATTCTTCTGAATTGTATTTAAAATCTAATTGCTTTTTAAATATTCTAATATCTTTAAATGTACTAACCATAAGTTTTAATCGTTTTTTCGTTAATTAAATCTTTTATATCGTTATCAGTTGTTAATTGATTGTTATCGTGGAAATATGCTTTTAAAAGTTTAGCATATAGAACTGGTTTTTTTCCTAATTCTTCCATAATTTGCTGAGTATCTCCATTTTCTAATATCTCGATCATCTCCTCGTACTGACTTTGTAATTCTTCTCTTTCAATATTGTATATTTTATCATCTTTATATGACGAGAAACGAGAGTTTTTTTCTGTCGGGTCTGGTGGGAATAGTGTTTTCTCGTTATCGTTTTGTTGTTTATCTTTTAAAATTTCAGTAATATTATTTTTACTAGGTACACCATAGCCCGAACCATAATTCCAGTAATTCCCATACGTTATTGTTTCTCTTAACCCATAGTTATTTGATACTTTTAATTTATTATAATCGTACCAAGTACCAAGAAAAGTAAATTTATTTTGAAAATTATCCAGTAATAAAATTTTACTTTCACTTTCAACATTAATTATTTTTTCTAATGTTTCCTTAAAATCTTTTCTTTTAATTAAATTAATATTTTTAGTTAGAACAGGGTTTAAAAATTGTTTAACAAAATAATAAGTATCCGAATATTTCTTATCAATAAATGCACAAGGTAAAGTTGGACTATTGTGCATTAATGACATTTGATATTTAAACTCTTTATTAAACACGTTAAATGGGTGTGAATTGTATCTTGTTTTTTCTCCATTAGTACAAAGCCTAAAATGTAAGGCAATATTATCAGTCTCATTTCTATGTTTATTAAATAATTTTTTTATTGATTTAAAACCTTTAGGATAGATACGTTCTGAAATAACTTTTTTATTTTTTAAGTACATTAAACCAAAACCATTTTCATTATTTTGGTATGCGTTTTTTAAAATCTTTTTTGTTATATCGTTTGGCTTTCCTTGAATAATAATACACATAATTTAAATTTTTAATTCCTTGTTTTTATCCATTACATACTTATATATTAATAGTCTAATTTTTAAAGCATTAAATACTGATAAAATAACCCTTGTAATGCATAGCGAATACTCTATAAATAGTGTTGTATTTTTATCACAGGGTAGAACAATATAGGAACATACAGAATACAACCTAAGGTTGTACTATCATAAAGAATCAACCAGTAGTTGTACTGGTAAATATAAAGAATTATGAGCAAAAAAAAGAAAAAAAAACATATAGATAAATTAATTATAAAAGATTTAAAAAATTTATTTGCTAAAGATGTACTGGAATTATTGAAATTAAAAAGAATAAAAGAAAGTATTATTATAATGAAAAAATTGAAATTAAAAAAAGAACAAAGACGCAAAATATATAACCAATATAAAAAAATTAAATAATATGATTTTATTTATTCAAACATTTTTATTGCTAGTTTTTATAGCTAGTTTATTAATATTATTAATTGGTGTTTTTGGTGATCTCCAATTTGTGATATTCTCGTTATTACTTTTAATAATACCAATGATTTTAAAGCATTTTAAATAATTCGGTGATAAAGGTATTTTTAGTTTTGGTTATTTCCTGAAGATCGGAAAAATGCAGATTTTCCACGTGTTCAAATAACCCTTAATATATCTATGTTTTTTATACACTTTTAAATTGAACAACTTATAGTTGAAAAAAAAATTTTTTACATTTTACTATCATCATAGATCCGATTGCGAACTAGGTTTGAGTTTGACCTACCGATTGCAGAATAGGTTGACTTTCTATCTCATACAACTATAAGTACACTTATGATCAGAGTGGATAAAAATAAAGTGAAAATCAGAATGGCTAGTACAAGACTAGAGGGTGTTGTGTTTGGCTTGGATATGATTAAAACCTTTAGGAAAATCAATCCGAACATTGACTTCACAACTGCTGGGGTTTTTTGTTTGCTATGCCTAATTGGTAAGCTAGGAGTTAAAGATGGTAGCGAGTATTTTGCTACTAGCTATGAACGGATCGCTGCTGCGTTTGTGGGTTTAAGTAATGTAAACTTATGTAAAATTAAAAATAAGAAAGAGGGGTTCTATGGGGAAATAATAGTCTTAACAGATAAAGGAAAAAAAGTTAAAGCTAAATTAACCAAATTATTGAGGTAGCACACAATGTCAAAACATATATCTGTTAAAGAGATAATCCAAAAAGTTAATCAACTAGAGTGGTCACTACAAAAGAGTGGGGAACGTAGTGTTGAAAATGCTGAAATCTTTTCTCGTTGGTGGAGTAGTCATAAACCAATGAAAGATTTATCAACTGAAATCATTAGAGAGTTTAAATATTATTTAAAAGTAAAACGTAAATATAGTGGTGGTACAATTAATCGTAAGTTAGCTGCCTTATCAAAATTAATTACTTATGCTAGAGGGTGTAGTGGTTTTACCTTTAAATGGGGTGTACCTCTTATTCAATATGAACGAGTAAACAACAAAAGAAAATTCACCTTAACACCAGCAATAGAAAAATTATTAATAAGTAAAACAAATGAATTAGGTCATAAAGAGAAATCTGACCTTTGGGTTTTTCTTATTGATGTCGGCTGTAGGTTAGGCGAGGCTTTAAGTTTACAGTGGTCAGATGTTAGTGAAGATTTTGTTTTATTTAAAAATACTAAAAACGGGGACGACAGGTACGTACCTATTTTTAATAGAGTTAAACAGCTTTTAATGACGAGAAAAAAAATCGGTCTTCCTCGTCCATTTCCCTTCACAAAATCTTGTGTAGAGTGGACTTGGAGAAAAGTTAGGAAAAATATAGGTATGGATAGCGAGAAAGACTTTGTAATCCATTCGCTTCGGCATACCTGTATTACTCGTATGCTACATCATAAGATTGGAATTGAAGTCGTACAGATTGCAGTAGGTCATAACGATATTCGTATGACGCAAGGTTATAACCACCCTACAAAAGAACAATTATATTCAGCTATTAAACAGAGGATCAACTAATTGGAAAACCTAGAAGAAAAAGAAAAGCGATTATTAAACCTAGAATTAGAACGTGAAGGCGATATGATCCGACAGGGTAGAGAAAGATATGACTACCAGCTTAAAAAAAATGTCGAGAAAGGTAGAAATTCCGTCACGCCTCCATACATCTACCTACAAAAAGAATTAATCCTACCATTAAGTGAGGCAATCCAACATTTTATTAACGAGAGTTTTAGTGGTATGGCAGGACGGAGTAAAACTTCTGCTGAACCTTTAAGAGATTTAGACGATCCCAAAAAGATTGCTTTAATTACCCTTAAAGGAATTATAGATGGCATAGCTTTAAAGAAAACTCTTTTACAAATATCTCTATCTATTGGGGGTATGTTAGAACTTGAAGAACAGAATGGCATCTTTAAAAAGACTTTACCTTTTCTACATAGTCGTATTTTAAAGGACTTGATGACGAGAACTAGAAATGTAACTCACAGGAAAAAGGTTTTCGCCCATACTTTAAATAAGTATGAAGTTAAACACACAGCTTGGAATGTTTCTAAAGTAGCATTAGTCGGTCAGCAACTTATAGATTTAACGATTAGATTTACTGGCTTATGTGTTATTAAAAATTTAAAAAAAGCTAGAAATAAATCTCAAAATTATTTAACATTAAAACCCGAAGTCGTAAAACGTATTGATGAGGGTAATTTTAAATGTTCAGTATTAACACCCTACCACAAACCAATGATAATCAAACCTCGTGATTGGTCGTCACCTTTTAATGGTGGTTACATTAACGAGTATCTTTCTAAATCTCCTCTAATTAAATCCCACAATTATAAATACCTACAAACCCTTAAAGATATTGATCTAAAAGATTTCTATGGTGCAGTGAATTACTTACAATCTGTTGAATTTCAAGTAGATAAAAATGTTTTACCCGTGTTTAATGAAATTTGGAAATCAGGAACAACACTTGGGGACTTCCCTTCAAGGGATAGCTTTCTCGACAAGAAAGGTAAGCCAACTGGGGTTTATCGTGATCCCAGAGTAGACACTTCCAAAGAGCTGCTGATTAAATTCAAACGAGATTTAAGTAGAATATACGCTGATGAAATAGCGAGAATTTCTAAAGTCGTGAGTACCAGCACAGCAAAAGATATTGCTAATGAGTATAGTGAATTTGATAAGTTTCATTATGTCATTAATGCTGACACAAGGGGACGATTGTATTCTGTGGGAACAACTTACAATTACCAAGCTGATCAGAAAATAAAATCTATTTTATGTTTTGCTAATGGCGAGAAGTTAGGAACAACTGGGAAGTATTGGTTGTATATCCACGCGGCTAACACTTGGGGTAATGATAAAATTACTTATGATGAAAGGTATGAATTTATTAAATCAATGGAACGAGAAATTGTAGAGTGGGCTAATAATCCTTTAGATAATACTGATTGGGGAAAATGTGATAAGCCAATGGAATTTTTACAGGCTTGTTTTCATATTAAAGGTGCGTTGGAACAAGGAGAAGATTATGTATGCAACTTACCAGTGAGTATAGATGCTACTTGTTCAGGACTTCAGATATTATCAATCCTGATGCGAGATCCTGAAACGGCTGCTAAAGTTAATGTGATCCCAAGTGATAAACCTCAAGATATATACACTATTGTAGCGAGAAAAGTTGAAATTGAGGTTAAAGCTGCCGCTTCGCAGGGAAGTTTAGAGGCAAATCGTTGGTTGCAGTATGGTATTTCTCGTCAAATAGTTAAGAGAAACATTATGACTTATGTTTATGGTTTAAAACTCTATGGTGCTAGACAGCAAATATTTGATGAATACAAAAAACAGGTAGAACTAGGACACAAGCCAAAATGTTTAGAAGATGATGGTTTTAAAGATTGTAGATGGTTAGCTGGTATTGTTTGGAAACATTTAGAAAGTGAAATTCGTTTAGCTAGTGAACTAATGAAGTGGTTTCAATCGGTAGCTAAATTATTTAGTAAAGTAAATCTTTCTCTACAATGGACAACCCCTATGGGATTTAAAGTATTACAGGATTATAGATATACAGCAAAGTATAGAGTTAAAACAGCGATTGCTGGTTCTTTAGTTTACACAACATTAAGACGACAAATGGAACGCAAGGACGCTAGAAAGATGGTTTCTTCAAGTGCACCCAATATTGTCCACAGTTTTGATGGTGCGATAGCCCAAGCGACAGCTTTATATTGTAAAATGAATGATAATCCACTGCCAAATCTAATGATGATCCACGATAGTTTTGCTACAACTCCAAATAGAATTGACGATTTACATAAGGTTATAAGACGAGTAATTGTTGATTTATTCAGTCCAGACCAGCTCAACCTGTTATATAATGAATTTCTCGACCAGTTACCTACGAAATATAAGGATAAACTACCCAAGCCACCTGAACGGGGGAATCTTGAGCTTCAGCAGGTAGAAAATAGTAGATATTTTTTTAGTTAAATGTATAGTGTGGATATATGATTAATTTATTTGTTTATGGAACATTGAAAAGTGATGGTACATTACATCAGGCCATTAGTGATGGTGAGTTTCTTGGTGAGTACGTTACTAAAGCTAATGGCTTTGTAATGACTTCTGCTGGTGGTGCTTCTTTTCCATTTGTTTATTATACTGATCGTAAAAATCCTTATAAGATTAAAGGGGAACTTTATAATGTAACTGAAGATATAAAAAAAAGATGTGATTTTATTGAGTGTGGTGGTGGTTATACTTTTAGAGAAATTGATCAAAATGTTTTTGGATATATTTATCCTGAAAAAATTGGAACTACATCAAATTCCATTCGTGTTAATGAAGATGAAAAATATTTTGAATGGCTAAACAATGCAGAAGAACCAACACAAGGAAATTAAATGTTTGAATTATTAATGTTACTTATATTACCGAGTGAAATTAACCCACAAGAGGTAGGTATTAAATATCTTTTGAAAGATAAGTTTCTTGATTATCAAAGTTGTGAAGAATATGTAAAAACAAATACTTATTCTAAAGAGGGAGAGCAAGAATTTGATGGAGTATTTTATAAAGTTGATACTAAAGAATACAAAGTATTTCTGACCTACTGTAAGCCAGTAAATGATATATGGGTAGAGAAGAAGAAAAGATGAACCCATTTTTTATTATCGTATTTAGTGTGCTAGGGTTTATTACTATACTTTCTATTTATATGTTGGTGGTGATAATATGAAGTGGACGGATTATAGATTAAGTAAATTAAAAGAAATGTGGGATAATGGACATAAGGCTATTGAAATTGCCGAAGTGTTGGGTACTACAAAAAATTCAATTATTGGAAAAGCAAATAGAATTAATTGTACTCCTAGAAAACGTGGTGGATTATTAGGAATTAAAAAATCTCGTATGTTAATTGAGTATAAAACACAAAAATCTATTCCTCTAATAAATGAACCCGAAAACCCTACAACCCTAGAAGATTTAACAGATGATATATGTCGGTTTCCATTAGGAAATGATTGTCCACCAAAATTGTTTTGTGGACGTAAAACGTGGGAAGATCAGAGTTATTGTAAAAAACATTATAAACTTACTCACGTTGAACGAGATACCGATATTGGGTGTACTCTTGGAGGTAAAACTTATGCAAAAAACAATTAAGTTAAAAACGCATACTACCACAGAGGGAATTGCAGAATATCCCTATTTGTTTTCTCCTGATACTAAATTCGATGTTAACGGATTGTATAGGACGAAACTAACCTTACCTAAAATTCAATCTAAACCATTCATTGAATTAGTCGAAAAGACTATTGATGAAGTGGCGAAGAAGAATAAAGGTAAGCTGTCTCCTCACAAACCTTACAAAGTCGCTAAAGACGGTAAGGTTACATTTACTTTTAAATTAAAAGCAAAAGTAAATACTAAAAACGGAACTGACTTTGAGCAACGCCCAAAGATTTTTGATGCTAAAGGTATTCCGATAACAAAGACGTTATCTGTTTACAGTGGCACAAAAATGAAGGTCGCTTTTCAGTGTGTTCCTTACTTTACTAATATGCTCGGTGCTGGTGCTACTTTGAGAATGAAAGCAGTACAGATTATTGAGTTAGTAGAGGGTAAAGGAAATGGAGAATCTGCTGCCGAAGAACAATTCGGTTTCTCAAAAGAGGACGGATTTGAAATAAAATCCGAAACTACAGATGAGGAAGAAACGCAAAGTACAGGCGATTTCTAAATACCGTTCTGGGCTTGAAGAATTTGTAATCAAAAACTTAAATGAAAGGAATGTTGAGTTTGAGTATGAACAGTATGTTGTGTGCTACTTCAAGCCACAGAAGGAAAGTAAATATACTCCCGATTTACGTTTAGCTAATGGAATTATTATAGAGATTAAAGGTTATCTAAAACGAGAAGATAGAATGAAACATATTTTAATTCAACAGCAACACCCCACATTGGACATTCGTTTTCTTTTTGGAAATTCTAGGAATAAGATTTATAAAAATTCTAAAACAACGTATGCTATGTGGTGTATTAAAAATAATTTTAAATTTTGTGACAAAACAATACCTAACGATTGGATAAAATAAATGATGTCAGATAAAGACGCTAAAAATTTTCAAAAACAAGTTGATAAATTAACAGAAGAAAACCACAAAGCTGAAGGTATTAATTTTAGTTCAGATAAACAAAAGGAAATAAATGATTTAAAAATACTTGTAGATCAACTTACTAAAAGAAATATGCAAATTAACGCAAGAATGGGAGAGTTACTTAATCGTGTGTTGGATTTAACAGAAATTAGTAATAATCATAAAGTAAATAATGGTAAGTTACAAACTAAAATAAAAGAGCTTGAAGAAAAGGTTGAAAAGAGTTTAAAAACGATGGTTAGAAAAGCGAGGGGGATTGTTAGTGGCTCATAAATATGCAGAGAGTAGAAAACGTGCTAGATTAGTTTGGTCTAGATCAGAACACGGTAAGGCTTGGTCTAAAAATTATATGCGTGAATATAGAAAACGTCCCGAAGTTAAAAAGAGGGCACACGAATATTATATTAATAAAAAAATAGAACAGAATAATTATTCAAGACCAGAAAAAAACTACCAAATCAATTTTGATGATTTTTGTAAAGGTGGCTTGTGAAATTTAAAACCAAACGAAAAGCTTGGAATGGTGCATCTCCGAAATCCAATACAATCTATTTAGAAAATTACAATAAGATATTTAAAAGAAAAGAGAATACTCAAAGCGATGTTAAAAGGATGGCAAGTGATAGAAATAAATAGAAATCAAATATTGCTGGAGAATATTCTTAATGCTCTCTGTAAAGAAACAAAAAGAGATATTTTTGTTATTTTGCCAAAAAAGAAAAATGAGAGAATTCCTTATTTAAAGAAGGAAATCATTAAAACTTTAGAACTGATTAAATAAAAAATGACCTACGTAGGAATATTCGAAGAAGCTAAACAAAAAAAAACAAT